>Ga0315281_10003834_pt1 | contig 21995 bp, 25 predicted proteins | sample YL17G07_0_MG_FD_204540 | JGI IMG/M metagenome (GOLD analysis project Ga0315281, IMG submission 204540) | Sediment microbial communities from Yellowstone Lake, YNP, Wyoming, USA - YL17G07_0 | ecosystem: Environmental > Aquatic > Freshwater > Lake > Sediment | place: USA: Wyoming | collected... | reverse complement strand
AGTTCGACCTGGTCGCCGACGCCTTCTTCTACATCGCGCATGTGGGCGGCGACGCCCATCAGGCACCAGTCGTCATCGATGCCCTTCCCGGGGAGCAGCAGTTCGCGATGGCGCATGCCCGCAATCGAGCGGCGGATTTCTCCGGAGGCTTCGCCAAGCGCCTTGAGGAGGAAGGCGGGATCACTGCCGGCTTCGCGCACGTACCGCATGGCCGGATTGTACCCCCGCGCGCCAGCCGATCGCGGTCAGGTAATGACCAGCGGGACGCCTTCTTCGCACAGGGTGCATTCGGCAGGAGCCCACGAGGCCACCGTCACCGAAAGGCAGGCGAAGAACGGGACGCCGAAATCCACCTGCCCCGAGGTGCGGTCCACAAGGACACCCACGCCCGTCACTTCCGCGCCCCGTGCCCGCACGGCGTCGAGCACTTCGCGGATGCTGCCGCCTGTTGTCAGCACGTCATCGACGACCAGCACGCGGTCGCCGGGGCCGATCTCGAAGCCGCGCTTGAACTCGCGCCCGGGGCCATCCTCTTTGCGTTCGGCGATGATCGATTTGAGGCCGAGGTGGCGGGCCGTTTCGTAGCTGAGGATGATGCCGCCCGTGGTTGGCCCGGCCACGAGGTCTGCTTTACCGGCGAAGTGGGTTGCGATCTCCTCGCACAGCGGGCCGGTGAGGTCAGGCCACTGGAGGATGCGGAACTTTTCGATGTAGAGGTCGCCGTGGCGGCCGCTGGCGAACTGGAAATGGCCTCGGAGGATGGCCCCCCGCGCTTCGAGTTCCTTCATCTGGTCGGTCATGGTTCGGAGCGTAGCCGGGGGGCCGGGTGCGGGTCTAGCGCGCGGCCGGGATCAGTTCCGTCGATAGCTTCGGGCGCTGGTTCTCCGCGGAGATGGTGCTCTTTTCGTTCGGGGCGATCCCGAACCGGTCGAACGGCCAGTACGACAGCATCGCTTTGCCGATGATGTAATCGGTCGGGATCATACCGACGGCGGGGCTACGGCTATCGAGGCTGTTATCGCGGTTGTCGCCCATCACGAAGTAGTGCTCGGCCGGGACGGTGACCTTCTTTTCGGTGCCGTGCCAGGGGATGGTGATGTACGGCTCGATGAGCTGGTAGTCGTTGATGTACACCTTCCCATCGACCACCTCGACCGAGTCCCCCGGCAACCCCACTACCCGTTTGATGAGGTCGGTATCGGGTTTGTGTGGGTCCACGAGGACGACGATGTCGCCGCGTTCGGGGCCGTGAAACACGTTCCGTTTCGTTGTATCGCCCGCATCGATGAATGGCAGGAACTTGCTCGCCGTTTCCACATCCACCTGCGAGTAGAGCAACTTGTTCACGATCAGGAACTGGCCGTCGTGGAGAGTGGGAAACATCGAATTCCCCTCTACCTGGAAGTTCTGGAAGCTGGCCCGAACGGCGAGGAACACCAACAGAGCCAATAGGCCGGTTTCCACCAGTTCACGGACGACGGTTCGTGTCCGTTTGCGGCGGGCTTCGGCGCGGCGTTCGGCTTCGGCCGCCAGTTGTTCGGGCGTGGGACCGGGCGAACCCAGACCATCGTCGTCGGCGAAGCCATCGTCGAGCGGCACTTCCTCCGGGATCGGGATGAATCCCGGCCGCCAGCGCGCCCATTCGGGCTCTACCGGGGTCTCCGGGGTGTGCTGCGGGCGCAGCGCTCCGAAGTGCAGGGGTGGTTCTTCGTAGGTGAAGGGCGCCGGGCCAATGACGCTGAGGGTGCTCTGCGCTGGCGCTTCGGTCGGCGGAGTTATGGCGGGCGTCTCAGGGTGGTCGGCCTGCTGGGAGGCATCCTCCGTTGGTGGCTGACCTTCGGTTCCCATCGGCGCTCAGGGTACCACAGGGGTCTGGTGCGGCCCCGGCCCGGGCGAACGTCGCACTTTACAGCCGGTTGACCTACCCTCAGCGGCGCGGGGGCAAGCCGCGGCGAGGCTACTGAAAGGGGCTCGGCTGTGAAAAGATTTGCCTTGTTCGGGGTCGTAGCATTGGTCGCCCTGGGTGCGGTTGCCTGCGAAGGCGGCAAGACGACCGTCGTGAACAGCCCGCCGGGCCAGGCGCAGACGGGGATAACCGTCAGCGGGCGGGGCGAGGTCCAGGCGCCGCCCGATACGGGCTTCTTCCAGGTTGGGGTGCAGGTGCGGGCCGCGAACGTGGCCGACGCGCGAACGGCAGCGGCGAAGGCCGCCGATGCTGTCACGAAATCCGTGAAGAGCAACGGCGTCGGCGATAACGACATCAAGACCACCAACTACTCGATCAACCCCGAATACGACAACCGGGTCAACCCGCCGCGAGTTACGGGCTACGTCGTCACTAACACGATCGAAGTGAAGGTTCGGAAGATCGATTCGCTCAGCAAAGTGATCGACGATGCGACGGCGGCGGGTGGTGATGCGGCGCGCGTCCAGGGGATCCGCTTCGATATCGAAGACAACGGCAAGCTGCTGGAGCAGGCGCGCAAGGCCGCGGTGGATGACGCGCGCAAGAAGGCCGAACAGCTCGCTTCGCAGACCGGCGCGAAGCTGGGGAAGCCGATCTCGATCAGTGAGACGCAGTCGTCGGCGCCGCAGCCGGTGGCGCTTGCCGCGGGCCGCGTCTCCACCGATTCGAGCCCGGCCGTGCCGATTTCGCCGGGGACGGGCAGCGTCACGGTAATCCTCAGCATCGTTTGGGCGCTGGAGAACTAAACGGCACGTTAAGGCGGCGCTTTACGCTGGCGCGGTGCGCCTCGAAGCTACGAGCGTGTCAGGTCGACTCGCCCTCTTGATGCCCCTCGCGGCGTTCGCGATCGTTGCCGTGGCCGGCGGGATCGTGCTCGCCCGCCGCGGTGAAGGTGCCTCTCCCACGGCCGTGGCGGCAACCGCAACGGACGCCTCCGCAGTCACCCAGCTGAAGCCCGAATCGAACGTCTGCCAGGGGGTGCTGCATCGCCCGGATCCCGGCCAGCCGCGCGTGTTCCCGGCGATCTATACGCAGAAGGCCACCGCGAAGGGGATCACCATCGTCGCCGATGCGAAGGTCGACCCAAGGGCCCTCGACATCGCACGCGAGACCATCGAGCGGGTGTTCAAGAACAACGGCCTGGCCGCGCCGCTGGTGGAGCAGGGCGCCTATGTCGTGATCGCCGACCGCAGCCAGGGTGTGTTAGACCTGCCCGAGTTCGGCTGCCTGCAGGGCCAGGTGAGCGCGACCTTCTTCAGCCACGTCTGCGGCGTCGCCGATCGAGCGGATTACCCTGTTGCTACAGCGAACGAACTCGACATGCTCGGCGACAAGAGGGGGCCCTGCGCCGGCCTCGATATCCTCTTCCACGAACTGGGTCACCTGGTGCAGGGCTGGACGTTGGAGCCGGCCGACTATTTCGACGTGAAGCTGTTGTACCAGGCCGCGTTAACGGCGGGCAAGTACAAGGCGGCGTACGCGGCAACGAACACGAACGAGTACTTCGCCGAGGCCACCCAGAGCTACTTCTATCATGGCCAGCCCGATGGCAGCCATGACCGCGCCTGGCTGCGGCAGTACGACCCGGATATCTACGCCCTGCTTGCCCGCATTTACGGCGACTAGAACTCGCCCTTCGCCCGGCCCACGCCGTACCGCTGGAGCAGCTCCGAAATGCGCGTTTCGAATTCCGGGTAGCGGGTGCGCATCACCATGCCAAACTCGTTGACCGGCCAGCGGCGGCGCTCGTAGCCGGAGCCGGCGGGGCTCTCTTTCACCGTCTTCCCTACCACCAGGTACAGGGGCCGAAGGGTGATTTCGCCTTCGCGGTGGGTAGTGTTCTGGCTGGTTGCCTTGCACGCCTGGTAGCCGATCAGCACGAGCGTCCCAACCGTGATCCCGATTCGTTCTTTGACGATTCGCTTGATGAAGGCCTCGGGCTTTTCGCCGGGCGGGAGTTCGTCTTCGATCCCGTTCCAGGTGGCGCCGCCGTGCGGGCGGAGGGCGTAACCCCGGTCGTCGGCGAAGATGATGCCCCGGACGACCGTCACTTCGACGCCGGCGGGGAGCTCGGCGGCTTCCACCCAGCGGGCGCGCCACTGGCCGGCGATGTTCATCTCGATAACGCCGGGCTCCCGCCATGTCACGGGCGGGCGGTATTCGGGCATCGTCATTGGGTAGTTCTCCGTCGGTAGAAGGGTTTCGCCACGATCGTCGCCGGGTACCCACCCGCTTCGAATACAGCGCCGGGAAGGGCCTGGCGCGCATCGACAATGGCGAGGGCAACTGTCGATGCCAGCAGCGGCGAATGCACGCAGGATCGTACCTCGCCGGCGGGTTCCCCACCACGCAGCAGCGGCGTGCCGGTCGCGATGGCCTCGTCGGAGTCAATTAGCAGGGCGCTGAGGATACGGTTGGAGTTGCCGCCGGGGATGCCCAGCAGCACGTCGAGGTCTGCTTCCGCGGGGGAGAGGCCGGTTTCGAGGTCCGGCGCGAAGGCAGGAATGCAGCTCTCGACGCGGGCCGCGTTGAGCGCGTCGTCACCGGCGAGGGGCACCCCCGCCGCCACCAGCGTTTCGATGACGTGGTGGGCAACCGCCGGGGCCAGCATGAACTCGAAGCCGTCTTCGCCTGTATCGCTGGTGCGGGTCGCGAGCGAGCGGAAGCCGTGGAATTCGAAGGTCACGCTGTGCAGCGTCTGCAGGCGCGCCGGCAAGCCGTCGGAGAGATGCTCGGCGGCGACGGCCTGGGCGGCCGGGCCGGCGAGGCCCAGCAGGCAGGTGGTCTCCGTGCGGTCGGCAACCTGTACATCGAAGTCTTCGGGGCGGGCCTCCCGCAGGCGGTTGAGCGTATCCATCCGCCGTCCCGGCTGGCCCGTCACCAGGTAAGCGATGCCGCCTGTGCGCGTGATCAGCACGAGGTCGGTAATCGTTCCGTCGGGTGCGAGGGCGACGGAGCGCATTGCGCGGCCCTCTTCCAGTTCTCTGATGTGGCCTTCGAAGACTTTGGCGAGCAACTCCGAGGCGTCGCTGCCCGTCACGAGGAAGCGGCTGCGATGCGAACGGTCGAAGACCACCGCCGATGCGCGCAGGGCGGCGTGCTCGGCTGTTGGGTGGCCGTAGTGGGCGGGTAGCGACCAGCCGTCGCACTCAACGAAGGTGGCGCCCGCCGCCGCGTGGAGGTCGCGCAAGGCCAGGTGATAGAGGGAACGGGGCAGGGTCATTCGGGGACGAGCGTCCGGCGGCCTTCGTGCTCGGTCAACCGGCCCGCGCCGGGGTAGGCGTTGTGCGCCGAGATCAAGAGCGCGTTGTCGCGGATGGCGCGGGCCATCAGGTGGCGCTTGGACTCGAGGCTCATGAGGGGCAGGACATCGAAGGCAGAGATCCAGGCGAGCCGTTCCGACTGGACCGCGTGATGGACCATGTCGCCCATATAGATCGCGGTCTCGCCGCCGGAGGAGAGGATGATCGCGGCGTGGTCGGCGGTGTGTCCCGGCGTGGGCAGAAAATGGACGCCTGGCAGGATTTCGCGCTCGCCCTCGACGAGTTCGAGCTGCCCCGTCCGCGCGAGCGGTTCGAAGTTGTCGGCGAAATAGGTGCCGCGGGTGCGCTCGTTGGGGTGGAGGGCCACGTCCCACTCGCGCTTTTCGATGAAGTAGCGAGCGTGAGGGAAGGTCGGCACGAGTTCCCCCTCCCGGAGGCTGGTGTTCCAGCCGCAGTGGTCGGCGTGCAGGTGGGTGTTGGCCACATGGGTGACGTCCTCGGGGCGCAGCCCGAGCCCGGCGAGACGTTCGAGGAGATGGCCGAAGTCGCCCGGGAACGCACGCGCGTCGGCGTGTTTCGTCCCCATGCCGGTCTCGATGAGGAGGACGTCGTCGCCGCGCCGCACGACGACGCAGTTGAGGTCGAGGGGGATCCGGTAGTCCGCATCGATGTTGTCTTTGCCCACGATCGGCTCCCACAGGAGGCGGGGGATCAGGCCGAAGACCGCGCCGGCATCCAGCTTGAGGTGGCCGTCGGAGATGACGGCAAGGTCGAAGTCGCCGACGCGGTAGGTGGCAGTGGTGGGCACTCGGTGAACCATACGGAGCGGGGGCGGGCGTGGGCAAACTACGCGGTTGGCGCGCTGAATGAGTCGTCCAGTCGCCGAAGACTGCCGGATTTACTCCCGCGGGCGACAATACTAAAATACGTATAATGCAAGGTGAGCGAGACTGGACGCTCGAGTTCTTCGTGGATGAACGGGATCGGAGTCCGGTCGGGGAGTTCCTCGATTCGCTCGACGAGAAGACGCGGGCGCGATTCCGCTGGTCGATGGAGCAGTTGCGCGCCCGTAATGTCCGAGCACGGGAGCCGCTCGCGCGGCATTTGGAGGGCGACCTCTGGGAGCTGCGCGAAGAGAGCCGGACGAACATCTACCGGGTCGTCTATTTCTTCTTTACAGGGAGGCGCATCGTCTTCCTGCACGGGTTCCAGAAGAAGACGCAGCGGACGCCCAGGGGCGAACTCGAAACCGCCCGCCAACGGCATCAGGCGTTCCTCGCGCGAGAAAGAGGCACAGCATGAGCACCATGGAAGAACGACAGAGCGAAGGGGCGAAGGCCTACGAAGACTATTGGGCGAGCCAGATGGCCGACCCCGGGTTCCGGCGCACGTACGAGGAAGAGGCAAAGAAGAAGGAACTCTGGTTGTCCCTGATTGAGGCGCGGCAGGCAGCGAACCTCACCCAGGCGGAGGTCGCTCGCCGGCTCGGTGTGTCCCAGGCCCAGGTAGCACGAATAGAGAAGCGCGGCTACGACTCGTACACCCTGAACACGTTGCGACGCTACGTCGCCGCCCTGGGCGAGGGGTTCTCGGTCGAAGTGCGCATCCACCGGCCCGAGCCAGCCGCAAGTCGATGAGCAAAAGGCATCACGCGAATTGATTTGAGCGTCGTCGCTCTCCCCCCGCGCGCAAGGAGGCGCGTCGCCGCGACGTGTCGTAGTTGCAATGAGTTGCATCCGCTGAGCGCGGGCAGCTACGCTAGCGCGACCAACCCGAGCGGAGGCTCTGGCGATGCGACGTGGACTTCCGATTGGCGCCGGCCTCCTCTTGCTGCTCTTGCCGGCGCTGGCGGCGGCATGCGGTGACGATGCGCCGCAGGCGGTGGGGAGCGGCCTCGCGGGCGTCCACGACGACTTCTCCGCGAAGGATGGGCGCCTGAAGGTGGCGACCACCGTCGCCCCGCTGACGAGCATCGTGCTCAACGTGGGGGGAGACCGGATCGCGATTCACCAGCTGATCCCGGACGGCGTGGATTCGCACACCTTCGAGCCGAAGCCTTCCGACGCCAAGGTGCTGGCTCGCGCCGACGTCCTCGTGATGAACGGGGCTCATCTCGAAGGGACCACCGAGAAGATCGCGCAGTCGAACATGAAGGACCCGAAGAAGATCTATCACCTCGCCGACAACACCCTTTCGGGAGAAGACGAGAAGACCGGCTTCCTCTTCGACTTCAGCTTCCCCCGCAGCGAAGGCGACCCGAACCCGCACCTCTGGATGAACCCGGCCTACGCGCGGCGGTACGCGCAGCTCGTGAACCAGTGGCTGGCCGAAAACGACGCGAAGAACAAGGACTACTACCAGGCGAACTACGAGAAGTTCGATGCTGTCCTGGGGCAGCTTGAAGCGGCGATCGAGAGGGACCAGGCGAGCGTCCCCGCCGCAAACAAGAAGCTGCTCACCTATCACGATAGCTGGGCCTACTGGGCCCGGCGCTACGGCTGGCAGGTCATCGGGGCGATCCAGCCTTCGGATTTCAAGGAGCCCAGCGCGAAGGAACTCGGCGACCTGATCTCCCAGATCAAGAAGGAGAAAGTGCCGGCGATCTTCGGGAGCGAGGTCTTCCCCAGCAAGACGCTGGAGGCTATCGCGAAGGAGACCGGCGCGAAGTTCGAAGACCGCCTTCGTGATGATGAGCCGCCCGGTAAAGTGAACGAAGCCCGCCACACGTACGTCGGCATGCTGGTCGAGGACATGACCATCCTGTTTTCGGCGCTCGGTGGCAACGCGACCGAGACGGCGAAGATCCCGGTTGCCAACACCTTCGGCCAATAGCCGGCCGCGGAAGGATCGCGTTCGACAATGGACATCATTAGCCTTCGCGCCGTGACTGCCGGGTACGAAGGCCGCGCGGTGCTCGCGGATGTCGACCTCCAGGTGAGCGCGGGCGAATTCGTGGGCATCGTAGGGCCCAGCGGGAGCGGCAAGACCACCCTGATGAAAGTCCTGCTGGGCGTTGTCCCCATCTACCGCGGTGACCTGCTGGTGGAAGGGAGCGCGGTAAGCGCGCGACACAGGCCTTCCGTGGGCTACGTCCCCCAGCTTGAGACGATCGACTGGAACTTCCCGGTGACCGTCGAAGAAGTAGTGCTGATGGGCCGCGCGATGCGTTCCGGGATATGGCCGTGGCCCCGTACGGAGGATCGCCGGGAGATGATGCGCCTGCTCGACCGGCTGGGGATCGCGCAATACCGGCATCAACACATCCGGAACCTCTCGGGTGGGCAGCAGCAACGGGTGTTCCTCGCCCGCGCGCTGATCCGGAACCCCAGGCTCCTCCTCCTCGATGAGCCGACGAGCGGGGTCGACATCAAGACCCGCGACGACATGCTCCATCTGCTCGCCGAACTGAACCGCGATGGCGTGACCGTCATCCTGACCACCCACGAACTCAACGCGGTCGCGGCCCATCTGCCGCGCGTGGTCTGCATCAATGGGGGCATCGTCGCGGATGGGCCGCCGGAGGTTGTGTTCACCACGGAAGTCCTGCGGCGCACCTACGGCGGCGACATGGTTGTGGTGCGACAGGGCGGCATGACGCTCGTCGCTGACAGCCCGCACATCTTCGATGACCTCCCGCCGGCACGCGAGGTAGGCGAATGACCCTGCTCATCGACCTGGCCGAGCCGTTCCAGTTCGAGTTCTTCCGGAACGCGGTGCTCGCCGCGACGATGGTGGGCGCCCTGACGGGGCTGGTCGGCGTGTTCGTCGTCCTGCGGCGGATGAGCTACATCGGCCACGGGATGTCGCACTCGGTGTTCGGCGGAGCGGTCGTTGGCTACGTGGCGGGGTTCAACTTCTACCTGGCGGCGGGGATCTGGGGCTTTCTCTCGGCGCTACTGATCAACCAGACGACGCGCCGGCGGCAGATCGGCGCGGACGCCGCGATCGGCATCGTGACGACGGCGAGCTTTGCCCTCGGCGTGGCCCTGATCAGCCGGGCGAGCAGCGTGACCCGCAACTTCGATGCTGCCCTCTTCGGCAACCTCCTCGGCGTGAACACGAGTGACCTCTGGGTGATCGCCGGGGTGCTTCTGCTGGCGGCCACCGTGGTGTTCTTCCTCTACAAACAGCTCCTCTTCCTGACCTTCGATGTTGAGGTCGCGCCGGTGTACGGGGTGCCTTCCGGCTGGATCGATACGGCGTTCTCTCTTGTCCTGGCGGCGACGATCATCGCCTCCATCCGGATCATGGGCGTGACCCTCATTGCCGCTTCGCTCGTCATCCCGCCGGTGATCGCGCGCCTGCTCACGGACCGCTTTGCCCGGATGCTGGTGATTTCGACGTTCGTTGGGGCGGCAGTGTCGTTCAGCGGCATGTTCGTGAGCTACTACATCGACATCGCATCGGGCGCGAGCATCGTCCTTCTCGCCGCGGGGCTGTTCTGCGTGACGTTGCTCTTCGTTGCCGTCCGGAACTGGCGACGGTACGGCAAGCCGGTGCTGACTCCGAAGGAGATGAGCACGGCGGAAGCGCAGGCGCTGTTCGACTAGCCCGCCCCTTGACCCCGCATTCGCGCACCATCAAATCCCCGCCTCCTATACTGGTGGGCGTGACGAGTGAACTGGTCCACGAATTCGCGGCGGCAATTGCCGGCCCCGACCTTGGGGTGGACCTGTTCGGCGCGGCAATGCTTATCGCCCAGCTCCGGGGCGGCCCGGTGGATGCGAACGAGGTAGCTCGAAGGCTGGATCTGATGGCCGAAGCCGTACGCGAACAGGCCGGCGAGACCACCGAGCCCGACCGCCTGGCCCACGCGATCGACCATCACCTTTTCTCAGTGCTCGGCTTCCACGGCGACTCGGAGCGGTACAACGACCCCGAGAACAGCTACCTCGATAAGGTGATTGAACGGCGACGCGGCATCCCGATCACGCTTTCGCTGCTCTACATGGAAGTCGCCCAGCGCGTCGGCCTCGCCTGCGACGGCATCGGCTACCCCGGCCACTTCGTCGTGCGTTGCGGTCCGCCCGAAGCTGCGTTCTACGTCGACCCATTTCACCAGGGCGCGCGGCTGGACCGGGCGGAGCTGCTCGCCGGTCTCAGGAGCGAACAGCTGGGCGGGGCCGCCCCTGAGTCGTTCCTCGCCGGCGTCACCCGCCGCCAGGTGATCCAGCGGATGCTGAACAACCTCCACCTGATCTTCCGCGAGCAACGCGAGATGGAGCGCTGGCTGTCGGTGGTTGAGCTTTCCGCCTGCCTTGAACCGTGGAACTCGGCGCTCATCGGTGAACGCGGTATGCTGCGTTACCGGCTTGGCCGCGGAGAAGAAGCCCTTGAAGATCTGGAGCGGTACGTGGAAGCTGGAGAGCGCGAGACGGTAAGTGCCGGCGCGCGGCGGCTTCTCGACGAGTTGCGGCTGCGTTATCGCGGCGCTGAGGGTGTTTGATGACCATTGAATCAACGGTCCGGAAGCCTGCGGGCCACCCGACGCTGCAACGTACGATCGCCTGGTATCTGCGGCAGTTGAGCAAAGTGATGAGTGTCCTCAGCGATGAGGAGCTGGAACGGCTTGTCCCGCTGTTGAGCGAACGACGCTTCAAGCCCCGCCAGGTGCTCTTCTCCGCCGGCGACCCCGCCGAGCGCGTGTTCCTCATCCTCAAAGGGCGCGTGAAGATTTATCAGGTTGCCGAAAACGGCAAGGAGATCATCCTCGATGTCGTCCCCCGTGGCGGCGTGGTGGGCGACATGGCGATCGTGGAGAACGGCGAACGCATCGCCTGTGCCCAGGCGATCGACGAGACCGTCGCCGCCAGCATCAGCTGGGAAGACTTCTCCCACGTCCTGCAGCAGTCGCCCCGCCTTGGGTTCGCCATGGCCGAGTTGATGGCCCATCGCCTTGCGGGCATGCAGCGCACGTTCATGAACCTCGTTTCGAAGCCCGTATCAGCACGGTTGGCGGACACCCTCAGCAGCCGCCAGGAGAACGGGTTTGTGCAGCTCGGCCTCACCCACCAGGAACTGGCCCAGACAATTGGCACGAGCCGCGAGACGGTGACCGCCCTCCTCAGCCGCTTCGTTACTCTTGGCGCGATAACCCCTGTCGCTGACGGCTACCGAATCATCGATGCGGACCTGCTCGACGACATCGCCAACGGCGACCTCGCCGTATCGCCGCGCCACCCGGTGGCCGCGCAGCCGAGTACCATCCCGGGTTAATGGATCGAGCAGGGGCACCGCGCGAGAGCGCCTTCGCGGCCGGGCATGCCGGCCCGCTGCTCATCGCCCACGGCGCGGCCAATAGCGAATCGAAGCTGCGCGCGGCCCTGGCGGAATCGCCCGATTTTGTTGAGGCAGACCTCTGGGTGCACGAGGGGCGGTTCGAGGCCCGGCATGAGCGGCGGGTGGCGGGCGTGCCCGTCCTCTTCGAGAAGTGGTATCTCAAGTTCGCGCCCCGCACGCCCTTCGGGCTCGACGAGATACTCGTGCAGACCAACGGGCGGACCGGGCTCTTCCTCGACCTGAAGAACGACGGGGCCGAAGCGGCACGACTGATCCGTGCGGCCATCGAGGCGACGGCTGGCGCCCGCGTGGCAGCTTCGGCCCAGCAATGGTCGATCCTTCGCGAACTCGCGGCCGCGGCGCCCGAGCTGGAGTTGTTCTACTCGGCCGATGTGCAGGCGAAGCTGGACCTCTTCCTCTCCGTTGAGCAGCGCGACGCCCGGCCGCGCGGCGTTTCGTGCCAGCACGGCCTGCTGACCGAGCAGCTTGTGCAGCAACTCCATGAGCGCGGGCTCCAGGTGGTCGCATGGACCGTTGACGACCCCGATCGCGCTGCGGAACTGGCCGGTTGGGGCGTGGACGCCATCACCACCCACCGCGTGGCCGAATTGCGCGCACGACTTGTGGCGTCTCCGTGAAGCCACTCGCCGTCTACGTCCACATCCCCTTCTGCACGGTGAAATGCGGCTACTGCGATTTCAACGCATACGCGGGGCTGGACGGAGTGAAGGATGCTTACGGGTCGGCGCTCCTCACGGAAATCGATGCCTACCGGGATCTTCTGGGGGGCCGCGAGGTCACGAGCATCCACTTTGGTGGGGGCACGCCCAGCGAGGTTCCTGCGTCGCAGATCGCGGCCGTGATCGAGCGGGTGCGGCGTTACGGCGTGTTGGCCTCCGACGCGGAGGTGGGCCTTGAGGCTAACCCCGGTACTACCACCCACCAAGACCTCGTCGAGTTGCGCGCGGCGGGCGTCACGCGGCTTTCATTGGGCGCGCAGAGCTTCCACACCGACGAACTGCGTTTCCTCGATCGCATCCACTCACCGGAGGCTACCGCGGCCTCGCTGCGGAACGCCCGCGCGGCGGGCTTCGAATCGGTCAGCCTGGACCTGATCTACGGCCTGCCGGACCAGACCGTGGAGCGCTGGGCCGAGTCGCTCAACGAGGCGATCGCCCTCGGCCCGGACCACATCTCCTGTTACGGGCTCACCGTCGAGGACGGGACGCCGCTCGCCCGCCGCGTAGCGGATGGGTCGGTGGACACCCCGGACGCAGACGTAAGCGCCGATATGTATGAACTCGCCATGGATACGTTGGCGGCGGCGGGCTATCTGCAATACGAGCTATCCAATTGGGCGCGGCCCGGCCATGAGTCACGCCACAACCGCGTGTACTGGCGCGACGGCGAATACCTTGGCATCGGCGCTGGAGCCCACAGCTACGTGGATGGCGAGCGGTACGAAAACGTCGCGCACCCGCGGGATTACGCAGCCGCGGCGGCACGCGGTGATGCCGTCCTGCGCCGCTACCGTCTCGAACCGGCCGTAGTGATGAGCGACTGGCTCGCGCTCCGCCTGCGTCTCGTCGACGGCTTCAGCGAAGCCGAGTTCGAAACGAGGTTCGGTGCCAAGCTTGACGACACGGTGGGCGCCCCCTTGGCCGAATGCGCCGAAGCCGGGCTGCTGGAGCGGAGCGCGGGCACGGTGCGCCTCACGCGCCGCGGGCGGAGTCTCCACAGCGAGGTAGCCGTCCGCCTCCTCCTCCACCTCGAACGAGCAATGAGTGCAAAGCAATGAGCAATGAGGGTGCCACTGCGGGGCGTGCCAAACCGAGCCGGGACTGACAGGGAGCGGTCCGTTTCGAACCCGCACAGTCGTTCGGGGCCACGGCACGGCCGCGAACACCCGCCCAGACGCCGAGCCGCGCGCGTAAGCAAGCGCCCGACGCTCCGAACCTGCACGGCCGACGCTTCCCGGCCTCGATGCGTTAGTGGCACGTCCAGCGGCCACAGGGGGCCGCGGCTACTCATTCCTCATCCCTCGAATCTCGTCCCTCCCCGTGCTAGGCTCGAACGTGACGTAACGCTGCGGCAGGGCAGCCTACGGAGGGACGCAATGCCGAGAGCCATATGGAGCGGCCCCATCAGCTTCGGGCTGGTCAACGTGCCCGTGAAGCTCTACACCGCCGCCGCGAGCCGTGATGTTGCCTTCCACCAGTTGCGCGAGTCCGATGGGTCGCGCATCCAGCAGCGCCGGTTCGCCGTCTCCGATGGCGAAGAGGTGACCACGGACGAACTGGTGAAGGGCTACGAAGTCTCCCCCGGCCGCCACGTGATGATCACGAACGAAGAACTCGAATCGCTCCGCCCGAAGGGCACCCAGGGCATCGAAATCGAAGAGTTCGTCGACCTCACCGAGATCGACCCGGTCTACTTCGAAAAGTCGTACTACCTGGTGCCCGACAAGGGTGCAGCCAAGCCGTACGCACTCCTCCGGGCGGCGATGCAGCAAGCGAACAAGGTCGGTCTGGGGCGCGTGGTGATGCGGAACAAGCAGTACGTCGCGGCCATCCGCCCGGCCGGGAACGCCCTTTCCCTCGCGACGCTCTACCTGGCCGACGAGGTGGTACCGCAATCGGCCCTGGACGAACTCCCGGACCCCGAGACCGAACTCTCGGAGCGGGAGCTTTCGATGGCCGAGCAGCTGATCACCATGCTTTCGAACCACTTCGCGCCGGAGCAGTACACGGACGACTACCGGAAGAAGCTGATGGAGCTGATCGAGGCGAAGGCAGCGGGCGAAGAGGTCGTGTTCCAGCCGCAGGAGGATCAGCCCACCAAGGTGGTCGACCTGATGGCTGCGCTCCAGGCCAGCATCGATGCGGCGAAGGCGAACCGCGCGGCTGAGCAGAAGACGGGCTAGTTTCGCGACAAGTGTTGTCGGGATCAGGCGTGCGCGGTTGCGTGCGCCGAGCGGCAGGCCGCATCCTCAGCACCATGACGTTGCGGTTGGAGCAGGTGGCCGGCCAACTCCCCGGGCTGGTGGCGCGGTACAAGCAGCAACTCGAGGCGATGAATCGCGGCATCGATGCCGCGGAAGCCGCCGCGCGTGAGTGGGCTGCCGATCCGGATGCTGGCAACCGGCGCATCGAGCAGGCGATGGCGAGCGCGACGGAACAGCAGCCCTACGCAACCGTCTACGCCGGCGAGTCGCCTGCCGCCGCCTACGACCCACCCCCGTTCGCGCCTGTAACCGTTGTCGCCGCCGATGGCTCGAGCATCGAGCCCGACCGATTTGCGGCTGTGCAGTGCTACGTCCTCAATACCGGCGCCGTTGTCCTGCCGTACGGCACTGGTACCCCGGCTTCGCTGGGTTCGGTCGCAGCGATCGGCCCGGAGTTGCCACCGGATGAAGCGGAGGACGAGGCGCGGGAGGACACTGCCGCGCGCAGCTGGGGCGTGAACCTGCGTCGCGATGTTTGTGAACTCGAGGCAGGCGCCGCGATGGCGGCCGAAGCGGTTGACGGCGGCCCGGTCGTGCTGCTGCTCGACGGAACACTCCTGCCGTGGGACCTCGATTCGCGCCAGATTCCTCAGCGAATGCGGGAGGATCTGGCGGCGGCAACCCGGGAAGCGCTGGATGGTGTCGCTGCGCTGGGGGCCGATGTGAGCATGGGCGCGTACATCTCGACGAGCCGCTCCCGCGACGTGGTAACGAGCCTCCGGGCGCTCGCGCCGGGCGAGCAGGGTAGCTGGCCGCTGGCGGACTCCCAGGTGTTCGGCCGCCTCCTCCAGCACGGGCAGCGGAGCGCCGTGTTTCGCGCGCGCAGCGAACGGACACAGCTAGTGGAGAAGCTGTTCCAGCCTGCCCACCAGGTCTGCTTCTTCTACCTGCGCTATGGGGCCGATATCGCCCGCGTCGAAGTGCCGCATTGGGCGACCGACTCCGTCCGCCTGGGCCGGCTCCACGCCACCCTCGTGAACCAGTGCGACCGCTGCGGAGGCTACCCGCGCGCTCTGCAGGAGGCGCATGAGCAGGCAGTCATCTCCGGCGGCGATCGCCAGCAGTTCTCCATACTGCTGGAGCGGGAGGCGGATCGGCATGGGCTGCTGACGCCCGCCAACAGCAAGCAGATGAGCAAACGGAGGCGCGCGCTGTGAGCGATACCCCACGGGTGATCGAAGCCGGGCTGCGCAGCTTCGTTTGCGCGTATGAGCACTACGCGGAAGAGCCGTTTCACCTCGGAGACATGGTTGCCGTCCGCGAAGGAGCCGTTGTCGTCCTCGGTGTGATCGCCGATGCGCAGAGCGGCCCGGAAGACCCCACCCGGCCGCTGCAGTCGCGTGGTGGGCCCGGACAAACCGCCGCCGACGTGATGGCAGCCAACCCCGAGATCCGGCTGCTGCTTCGCACCCGCGTGACCGTGGTGAGTTGCGGCTACTTCCAGTCCGAGACACCCCGGGCGGCGCTGCCCCCCACTCCGCCGCCTCTGCTGGCGCGCGTAGAGGCTGCCACGGTGGACGAGACCATCCGCCTTGCCGACGACGGGGCCTTCCTCGCCCTCCTGGCTTCGGCGCCACCGCCCTGCGATGACGCCGTCATCGCCGCTTCGATCCGTGGCGCGGCGCGCGCGTTCGGTGGCGGGTCACATGACTTCACCGTCCGGGCGGGCAAGGAACTGGCGCGGCTGCTGAAGGCCGAACCGTCGCGCCTCACAAGCATCCTGCGGGGGGTGGCGCGATGACCCGCGGCGAGCAGATCGGCGTAGTCGTCGGGGGTTCGCTGACGAAGTCGCTCGAAGTGCGATTGGACGCGGGCAAGGCGGCGCAGCTAGGCCAGTACGTGATGACGCCCCTGGACGGCGGCGCGCAGCTCCTCGGGATGGTCACCGACGTCGTCCTGCAGTCCGCTGAATCGGGCGCTACCTCGTGGCCACCCCCGGCCGGGGATAACGCCGAGAGCGCGCTCATCCGCGAAGTCCTGCTGGACACCGGCGTCTACACGCGGGTCGACGTGAACCCGTACCTCGAAGTGAGCGATGTCGGGGGTGAGACGGCGCGTGCCCGCCGCATCCCACGCCACTTCGCTGCCGTGGCCCTCGCTGACCAGGACGCCTTCAGCCGCGCCTTCGATGTCGTGGACGAGCGGGCGGCTATCAGATTGGGTTCGCCGCTGGGGATGGACACGGTCGAGGTGGCTGTTGACGCAGAGAAGCTGTTCGAGCGTTCCTGCGGCGTGTTCGGCAAGAGCGGCACGGGCAAGTCGGTGACCGTGCTCCAGGTGCTCGATGCGATGGTCACGGACTCGGCCGCCCGCGCCACGAACCGCGAAAAGACGGTCGCCCTGGTGTTCGACATGCACGGCGACTACGGCGAGTACATGAAGTTCGAGGGCGGTCAGCGGAGGTCGTTGAAGGGGATGCACCCGAACGACGTGGACCTCTGCTCCGTGGAGGACAGCGCCGCCGCCGACTACCGCGTCCTCATCGGGACGCGCGACATCACCCCGGACGACCTGGCCGTGCTGCAATCGTCCACCGGCCTCACCGATGCGGCGATCGAGGCGGCGGCCGTGCTCCACGAGCGGCTCGGCAGGGAGTGGTTCGACGCGGTGCTGGCCGATGAACCGCCGGCGAAGCTACTGCGGCGCGTCGACGCGGACAGCGACGAAGCTCCCACCTGGGCCGACGTGCAGAAGTCGCTGGATATCCACCCGGGTTCGTTCGCCAACCTGCGGCGCAACCTCCGGGCGATCGTCCGAATGGACTTCGTGCGCCCCGGGGCGGACCAGGTTAGCGACGCCATCGCCCACATCGTGCAGATGTTGCAGGGCGGACGGAGCGTGGTGGTGCAGTTCGGGTCGCGCCACGGCCGGGATCTGATGAGCTACATGCTCGTCGCGAACATGCTATCGCGGCGGATCTGGGAGGCGTACCAGCGAAGGATGGACGACGCCAGGGGCGAAAGCGCCAAAGAGCCGAACCGGCTCGTCATCGTGATCGAGGAGGCGCACAAGTTCATCGACAGGACGCTGGCGGGGCAATCGATCTTCGGCCAGATCGCGCGCGAGTTGCGGAAGTACAACGTCACCCTGCTGATCATCGACCAGCGCCCGAGCCAGATCGATACCGAGGTGCTCTCCCAGATCGGCACTCGCTTCTGCCTCCAACTTGACAGCGAGGCCGACGTGGAAGCACTGGTGGGCGGGGTCTCGGGGCGGGCGGGGCTGAAAGCGGTTATCGCCTCGCTGGAGAGCAAGCAGCAGGCGCTGGTCTTCGGCCACGCCCTGCCAATGCCGGTGGTGGTGCGGCCTCCCGACCTCACCAGCGATTACAAACCGGGCAGTTCGCTGCGGGCGCGGTTGGGGGCGGTGGCGCGTGGACCGGCGACGCCAGCCGGCCTGTATGGGCCGCGGACCTAGGCTACTGCTGTGAGTCCAGCCAGCCCTGCGGGGTGAGCGCGGGAATCACCGCGCCAGCTCGCGTTAACAGATCCTGATCGAGGCTAATCAGGGTGCTGGCCGTAGTTATCGCGACCGCGGCATATACAGCGTCCGCGGCCCGCAAAAAGTAGCGAGTGGCAAGGAGGCGCGCGGCCGTTGCGACCCCGTTGTCGAACGCATGCCAGACATGGAAGGGGATAGATTCAACTTCCCTCGCTGCTTCGAGCCCTCGGTCCTCGTCCCGTGTCTTCCGCGCAGCCGCTGAGGCGATTTCCAACGGCAGCAGCACGGGGCTCATCAAGTTGGGCTTCGTCGCCAGGGCCAACTCAAGGAATCGCGTGCTTTCCAAATATCCCGGCTCGTGTGGATCTCGTGCCGCGAGCCACACATTCGCGTCTACCGTGAGGTTCACCGCCGGTCCTGGTCGAGGATCTCTACCAACGAACGCGGGTCAACGGAGCCGCGTTCAATCTCAGCGCCCAACGCCTGCCAGGCTGCCAGCCAGTCCTTCGCCGAGAAAGACTCAGCCGACGCCTGCCGCTTGCGGCGCGCTTCGAGGCCCGCGCCTACCAGTTCGGGCAGGATCTCTTTGAGCTTCTGCCGATCTCGCGCGGCCTCGACCTTCACCTGGATCATCAGATCGTCAGGCATCTCGACTGTTATTTTCACCTTTCCATGTTCCCAGAAAAGTGGCTCGGAGGGAAGCACCAAACTCTGGCCGTCGGGCGGAATTGATAGAAGTGCGAACTACGCGGGTTCTGGTTCGCCCGCGGGCTTCCGGCCGGTGATCCGGCGGAAGAACTTGCCGATGTCGTTGTTGTCCCAGGCCACGAGCAGCTGACTGGCGATGCCCACGCTGCTGTAGGTGCCGCTGATGATGCCAACGAGCAGGACGATCAGGAAGTTGCGGATCGTCTCCCCGCCGATGAGGAGCATCGCGAGCACCGTCAGCACCACCACGAACGAGGTGTTGAGCGAGCGAGCCAGGGTCTCCGTCAGGCTCGCGTTTACGGCCTCGCCGAAGGGGATGTAGGGGTCGTGGGTGATCTTCTCGCGGATCCGGTCGAACACGACGATCGTGTCGTGCACGGAGAAACCGATGACCGTCAGCAGCGCGGTGATGAAGGCCGTGTCAACCTCGGTCCCGAGCCACTTGCCCAGGATCGAGAAGAGCCCGAGGACGATGAAGGCGTCGTGCAGGACGGCGATAATCGCCGCGAGGCCGAACCGCCACGACCGCGGCAGGCCGCGGAATGCGATCGAGATGTAGAGCAGGATCGCGACGGAGGCCGCCAGCACCGCATAGGTGGCGTTCCGGGCGATTTCCGTCGACACGGTGCTCGATACGGTGGAGAAGTCTTTGACGTTGAGGTCGCCGTACTTCGCCCTCAACCCCTTCTGGATGACTTCGAATTCGGTTACCTGGATCTGCTGCGGGCCAACCACCTGGGCGTCATCGACGTTAGGCGAGCCCTGTAGTTCGCGCGTGTGGATGAGGTAGGTGTTCGAGCCAGCCTGCTGGATGCGGGCTTCGCCATAGCCGAGGTCTTTCATGGAGGTGCGGAGTTCGTCCTGCTTCACGGCATTCGCGGTGAATTCGATCGTGAACGACGAGCCGGAGGTGAATTCGATGCCGGCCATCAGGTGCGGCGGGATGGCAAGCGCCACCGCCGCGATCAGGAAGAGCACGAGCGAGACACCCAGGTACCACCAGCGCTTGCCCGCGAAATCAAGCATCGCCTGGCTCCCTCCGCGACTCGCCGGCGCGCGTGCCCGCCGTGCGCAGGTGTGTCTCTTCGGCGTTGAACAGCCAGTGGTTCCGGGCCAGCGGCGTACCGACCACCATCTTCAGGAACGTCCGGGTCACGGTGATAGCCGAGAACATGCTGACCGCGACGCCGATAGCCAGGGTGAGGGCGAAACCCTTCACCAGCGCGGCGCCGAACTGGTCGCCGAACCAGTAGAGGATGAGGCAGGTGATGAGCGTGGAGATGTTCGAATCGCGAATTGACGTCCAGGCGCGACGGAAGCCGATATCGATCGCCGAGTTCAGGGTCCGGCCCCTGCGTAACTCCTCTTTCATGCGTTCAAAGATGAGGATGTTCGCATCGACCGCCATGCCCACGGAGAGCACGAAGGCGGCGATCCCGGAGAGCGTCAGCGTGACCGGCCAGATCTTGAACACCATCAGCGTAGAGGCCGTATAGACGCCCAGTGCCATGGCCGCGAGGGCGCCCGGCAGGCGGTAGTAGAGGATCATGAACATGGCCACCGCCAGCAGGCCGACTTCCCCGGCGTGCACCGAGGCGACGACCGAGTCTTCGCCCAGCGTGGCGCTCACCTCGCTCGATTGGATGGTCTTGAGCGGGATGGGCAGCGCGCCGGTGTTGAGCAGGTCCGAGAGGTCCTTCGATTCGCTGAAGCTCGCCTGCCCGGTGATCTGCCCCTGATCCGAGATCACGCTCTGCACCGTTGCCCGCGAAATCAGCTGGTTATCGAGGAAGATCATCAGGTCGCGGCGGGGGTCGCCGATGGCGAAACGGAGCGTGTCGCGCGTAATCGCTTCCATGAGTTTCGAGCCGTCGCCCGTGGTCTGGAAGTTGATGGCGTGGACGGTGCCCTGCGTGGTGGGGATGGTGTTGTTCTGGAGGTAACGGCCGGTCATCTGGGCGCAGCCATCGGGGATGGGGTCTTCGGCCAGCGCGGGTCGCGGGCAGTTGGCCTTGTCCTTGAGCGGGCCGATCGCCGGCACGGGCTTCCCTTCGTCGCTGAACACCTTGAATTCGAGAGAGGCGGTTTTGCCGATCTTGTTCTGCACATCGGCCACGGAGAGTCCCGGGACCTGGATGCTGATGCGGTTGCCGCTGGTCTTCTGGACTTCGGCTTCGCTGACGCCCGTGCCGTTGACGCGGCGTTCGATGACCTTCTTGGCGCCATCGAGGGCAGTGCTCACATCGCCCTTGTAGTCGGGGGGAGGGTCGGCTTCGTAGAGAAGGTAGGAGCCTCCGCGCAGGTCGAGCCCGAGCCGCATGGTGGCGCGTTCTATTCCGAGCGCCGAAAAGCCGTTGCCGTGCGGCCAGAAGTCGCCGGGCAAGTAGCGTTCGGGATCGCTCGGCCAGACCACCATCACCGAAAAGATGAAGAGGACGGCGACGCCGAAGAACAGCGAGAGCGTGGAGCTACTACGCACCGGGCTGCGAAGCCTCCCCGCTCCCGGGGCCAGCCAGCGCGGCCTGCTGTTGAGGTACTTCGGGTTCCAGCGTTGTCAGCCGGCGCTGGACCGCATCGGTCACCGCGCGGACCCGCACGCCGGGGGCGATTTCGAGGATCAACTCAGTCGGGCCATCGGCGGGTGTGATCACATCTTTTACTTCGGCAATCAGTCCGCCGCTCGTAACCACTTCGTCGCCAATCTTGAGGGTGGCAACTGCCTTCCGCTGCTGCTTCTGATTCTTGAGCACGGGCTGCAGGAGGATGAAATAGAAGGCCGCCACCGCGAGTACGGTGTAGAAGATGACGCTCCACATTACGGCCATTCGGAGGCTTCTCCCTGCCTGTCGTGGCCTCGGCGGCTCAGTGGTCCGCGGCCTCAAGGGACGCCAGGACCGACTTCGCGAGCATCAGGGCTTCGTCCCTTGTGAGGACTGCCCCATCGGCCTGGGCCCGGCGAACCGATGTTAGGACAGCCCCCAGCAAGCGTCCACCGGTCAGATTCAGTTCGGCTATCAGATCGTCGCCTGTTACGAGGGGCGCAATGCCCTCTTCGGAGACGCTGAGCGCCCTTGCGAGCACGTAGTTCAGGAAAGTGCAGTGGCGGCGGAAGTTCTCGCGCGTGTAGCCCGGCCCCCGCGTGGCCATGCCATCGGCGATGTTGACCAGCATCAGCGGCAGCACGTGCCCATCGAGGTCGGCCACGAACTTGCGCACGGCCCGGTCCGAAACCGGCCAGGCACGGATAAGCTCGCCCGGCCGCAGGTGGTAGCGCACCATCCGGGCGACGAAGTCCGTGGCAGATGGCTCGAACCCGAGCGCCGGGAGCCGTTCA
>Ga0315281_10003833_pt1 | contig 21997 bp, 17 predicted proteins | sample YL17G07_0_MG_FD_204540 | JGI IMG/M metagenome (GOLD analysis project Ga0315281, IMG submission 204540) | Sediment microbial communities from Yellowstone Lake, YNP, Wyoming, USA - YL17G07_0 | ecosystem: Environmental > Aquatic > Freshwater > Lake > Sediment | place: USA: Wyoming | collected... | reverse complement strand
CGCTTCAGACTGTCAGCGGACGCTCATTTCTTGAGAGTGACGGGCCTGCGATCGACACCAGCAGACGGTGGCGATTGCCACATAGCAGGCGTCCAAGGTAGCCCAGGGCCAAGGTTCCGCGTCGATTATTTCGGGACAGCGGATTCAGCAGCTGCATCCAAAATAACAGCTTCGTCCTCGCTCAGTAGCAGGCGGTGGCGCTCGAGTTCGCGGGCCGCAGCGCGCACTCTGTTCAAATAGTCATTCCGGTCCTTGTATCTTTCCGCGAGCGAAGGTCGTGAATCGTTTACCGCGTCTCGCTCTTCCTTCGTCTTGGCGAATGCAACGTAGCCTGCCCCCAATGAGCACAAAAACGACAACGGGGGATTTTGGATGGCGTGCGTTCCGAGCGGCGCAACAATGTCCGGCAGTCGAACACCGCCCGTGGCGTTGCCGTCCGGATCCAGAAGGGGCACTTGAATTACAGCCTTAGGAAGGTGCGCAGGCACCCGAAGGACTGTAGGATCGTCCCCCGCCGCCCGTAGGGGCATCAACTCGCTGGGTGGTGGAGGAGCATTTGAAGAAACCCATCGGTCCAGCACAAGTAGAGTTGACCGCATCACGGGGTGCCAGTCCAAGATTGCGTAGGGATACTTGCACTGGTTCTTCCCAGGAATCAATGCGTGTGAAGCACCGGCAATATCGTACATCCGCACGTTGGTGGGAAGGGGCTTGTCCTGTTCACCAACTCCGCCGGTGCGCCCGAGCGATGACCGGAGGGAAGAATAGTCGGTCGTCGTGTTTACGAACAGCAGGTGCGGCGCTACTTCAGAACGCTTGCCCACCATTTCCACGATGTCGGCGATCGCAAGCGGATCCTCGCTGAAACCGCGTACTTCTGGATCGGCGAAAGTTGGTGTTACACCGGCGACCGACGTAGGGCCGGGATCAGAGCCAAGAAGGATGTGCCCGCCGGCGGCCCCAAGAATATGCATACCCGCAAATACTCGCCGGCCTTCGGCCATATTGAATCCGCGAAACAGAAAAGTCTTGAGGAAGCGGCCTGTCTGTGAATAGCCGAGCGCGAGAGTTCGGTTAATTGTTCCTGCCAAGGGATTACGCTGCCCCGCGCCGTCAACGGCCGCATTCGCTAGAAAGTCCGCTACGTCGCGAACAATTGCGAATGCGGCGCTTTGCATATAGCGCGGTTTCCCATCCGAACCTGTGAACGTCGGCAGATTTACGCCGTAACTTAGTTCCCATGGCACGACCGCTATTGTATAACCGTAGTCCTGGAGAAATCCCGTTCCCTGATCGAGCGAGCCCAGAAGTATAGGTGTCTGCCGGGGGCTGTTGAATAAACTCAATGAAATTGCGCGTCCCCGATTAGGAACGTCAATCAACAGGGCCCCGTTTCCGCGCTCTGGGTCCGTTGGTGCGATTAGCGTTAAGCGGGTCGAGTACTCGACCATGCCGCGTGCATTGCGCGGCGCTTTCCCAAGGTCTGGAATTGCTTCCACCGTGGGTGACAATTCCCCAACGATGCGTGCGTCCCAGCGGGTGTAGTCACCAGGCTTGAAAGAACCGTATGGGGCTTTGGAGGTAACCTCCAGCCGCGTTACTGCGGCGCCGGCATCACTTGACAACTGCGCCAGTACAGCCGTCATTACGAGCAAGGCGTCGGCAATCCTGAATGTTCGCATAGTTCCCCCTTTTGATTTCTTGATGTATTTATACATCGCACAAACTTGCTACGCAACGCCAAGATACTCTGATTCACAATGCCTGTTTGGATTCGATTGTGGCGCCCGGGCGTTGCTTGTCCGTACGGGCACCACACACGCGACGCGAGCGATAGTTTCTGAGCGCGGATGTGCCGATCGACAGCTAAGCTCGACTGACTGCAATCGCTTGCATAGCGGGCGTCGGAGCAGTAAGACGTGGGCGTCTGCACCGGGTCGTGAGTACGCATTCGTCGCAATGGAAAACGGCCGTTCGGCCAAAATTCATGGCCAATGGCCGGTGACGAATCTACACCGGCCGTCTATGTCACTCGGAGTCAACGGCGGCAATGGCCGAATAGCAGGCATTCCCGGGCTGCGTTCGCCGCAGCGTCGACGGGAAAGGTCAGGCAAGGACCCCCTGCGACTCGGTCGTGACAATGCTTTCCGACGGCGCTTTTTTGCGTTGGATTTCAAATGTCGATATCACCTGAAGCTTGCGGTAGCATGAATTTCGACAGAGCAGCCCACTACCACGCTGCTATTCGAGGGCGGCGTCTCCAGAGCCGGTAGAATGCGCGGGGTGAAGTCCGAGCAAACCAACCGCAGGCGCCCGAATCCGCAGCAGCACCGCTACTCCGCCGCGGAGCTAGAGCAGCGCCGCGCCGCCTGCCCGAAGCCCGAGTACCCGGAGGAGCTGCCGGTCAGCGCCAGGCGCGCCGACATCGCGCGGGCGATAGCAAAACATCAGGTGGTGATCGTTTGTGGCGAGACCGGCTCTGGCAAGACCACGCAGCTTCCCAAGATCCTGCTGGAACTCGGACGCGGCGTCGCGGGCCTCATCGGCCACACCCAGCCGCGGCGTATCGCGGCGCGCGCCACTGCGGCGCGCATCGCGCAGGAACTCAAGACCGAACTCGGCGGCGCGGTCGGCTACAAGATCCGCTTCAACGACAAGACGAGCCCGCGCTCCTACATCAAGCTCATGACCGACGGCATCCTGCTCGCCGAAACCCAGGGCGACCGGGACCTGCGCCAGTACGACGCGATCATTATCGACGAGGCGCACGAACGCAGCCTGAACATCGATTTCCTTCTCGGCTATCTGAAGCAGCTCTTGCCGCGCCGCCCCGATCTGAAGCTGGTCGTAACCTCCGCAACCATAGACGCAGAGCGCTTCTCCAGGCATTTCCACTCTGCGCCGGTGATCGAAGTGTCGGGGCGGCTGTATCCGGTGGAGATGCGCTACCGGCCGCTGGCGGAAAGGCGCGCGGCTGGCGTCGCGCTCCCGCGTCCGGGCGCTGCCACGCCCCGCGCGGGCGTAAATGATGCACTGGATCTGATTGATGCCATCGTCGACGCGGTGGACGAGGCGGCGCGCTGCGGACCCGGCGACGTGCTGGTGTTCCTGCCGGGTGAGCGCGAGATCCGCGAGGCGGCCGAGGCGCTGAGGAAGCATCATCCCCCGCACACCGAAATCCTGCCGCTGTACGCGCGGCTGTCGGCGGCGGAACAGGAGCGCGTATTCAAGCCGCACACGGGCAGGCGCATCGTGCTCGCCACCAACGTGGCCGAGACCTCGCTCACTGTGCCGGGGATACGCTATGTGGTCGATCCGGGCGAGGCGCGGATCAAGCGCTACAGTTATCGCAGCAAGGTCGAGCAGCTGCAGGTCGAGAACATATCCCAGGCGAGCGCCAACCAGCGCGCCGGGCGCTGCGGCCGCGTCGCGAGCGGCGTATGCATACGCCTGTACGGCGAGGACGACTTCAAGTCACGCCCGGCCTATACCGAGCCCGAACTCCTGCGCTCGTCGCTTGCCGGCGTGATCCTGCGCATGAAATCCCTGCACCTGGGCGAGGTGGACGACTTTCCGTTTCTCGACCCGCCGCTGCCGAAAGCGGTAACTGACGGCTATGGCCTGCTGACGGAACTCGGCGCGGTGGACGACGCAAACGAACTGACCGAGACCGGGCGGCAGATTGCGCGCCTGCCGCTAGACCCCTGTATCGGACGCATGATACTGGCGGCGAAGGCGGAGGGCAGCCTGTCCGAGGTGCTGATCATCGCCGCTGTGCTGTCGCTGCAGGATCCGCGCGAGCGCCCGATGGAGCGCGCCGGCGCGGCCGATGCGGCGCAGCTGAAGTTCGACGACGAGAAATCCGACTTTCTCTCGTGGCTCAAGCTGTGGAAGTTCTACCAGGAAGCGCTGGCGCACAAGAAATCGAACCGCAAGCTCGCCGGACTGTGCCGCGATAACTTCCTATCCTACAACCGCATGCGCGAATGGCTGGACATCCACAGCCAGCTGCACACTCTCGTCGCCGAGCTCGGGTGGAAGGTGTCGGGGAAGGACGCGACCTACGCGCAGATCCACCGGGCGCTGCTCGCCGGACTGCTCGGCAACGTCGGCTGCAAGTCCGAGGACAGCGAGCATTACCTCGGCGCGCGCGGCATCAAGTTCCTGATTCACCCGGGCTCTGGCGTGGGCAAGAAGGCGGGGCGCTGGATCATGGCCGCCGAGATCACCGAAACCACGCGCCTGTACGCGCGCTGCATTGCCCGCATCGAGCCGGAGTGGCTGGAGAGCATAGGCGCCCACCTGATCAGGCGCCACCGCTACGAGCCGCACTGGGAGAAGAAGCCCGCCCATGTGGCCGCGTTCGAGCGGGCGACGCTTTACGGCATCCTGCTCTACGCCAACCGGCGCATCCACTACGGTCCCCTGGATCCGGTCGAATCGCGCCGGATATTCATCCGCCAGGCCCTGGCCGAGGGCGAGTACGACACGAGGGCGCCTTTCTTTCAGCACAACCGCAAGCTGATCCGCGACATCGAGACGCTGGAGCACAAGTCGCGCCGCCCCGACGTGCTGGTGGATGAAGAGCTGATCTACGCGTTCTACGACAGCCTGATCCCCGATGGCATCCACAACGGCGCCGCGTTCGAGCACTGGCGCCGCGAGGCCGAGACCGGCAATCCGAAGCTGCTCTATCTCAAACGCGAGGATCTGATGCGGCACGAGGCGGCGGGGATCACCACCGCGCTGTTTCCGCACCAGCTCGAAACCGGCGGGCGCAGCTACGCGCTCGAATACCTGCACGACCCGGGCAATGCGCGCGACGGCCTCACGCTCACCGTCCCTTTGATCGCGCTCAATCAGCTCGCAGCAGGGCGCTGCGACTGGCTGGTGCCTGGCTTGCTTAAAGAGAAAGTCGCGTTGCTGGCGAAGACGCTGCCGCAGAAGATCCGCCACAAATTCGGGCCGCTGCCGGAATTCGCCGATCGCTTCGTCGCGGCGATGGCCGCCATGGATGCGGAGCGCCGGGAAGACCTGTCTTTGATCGAGGCCATTGCCCGCTACGCGCGCGAGGAATTCAACCTCGTCGTGCCGCCGGATGGTTTTCGCCCCGAGTTGTTACCCGCGCACCTCGCCATGAATTTCCGCGTGGTGGACGAACACGGCCGGCAGCTCGCGATGGGCAGAAGCCTGGCGGCTTTGCGCGCGGAGTTGGGCGAGCAGGCGGGCGAGCAGTTCAGCGCCATCGCCCAGCCCAAGGCGGCGCTCTCCGGCATCACCGCGTGGACCTTCGGCGAGTTGCAGGACATTATGGAGATCCGCCGGGGGGCGCAGACTCTGATCGGCTACCCGGCGCTGGTCGACCGTGGCGACAGCGTGGACCTCGAAGTGCTCGACGCGCCGCAGAAGGCGCGCAGCCTGCATCGCGACGGCCTGCGGCGGCTGTTCATGCTGCAACTGAAGGAGCAGACCCGCTACCTGGAAAAAAATCTGCCCGGACTGCGGGACATGGGGATGCAGTTCCTGGACTTCGGCGACGCCGCGTCGCTCAAGGAGCAGTTGCTTCGCGTGAGCTTCGACCGCGCCTGCATGGCCGAGCCGCTGCCCGCGACGCAGGCGGAATTCGCGCAACGCTGTGACGAAGGAAAGTCGCGGCTGTCGCTGCTGGCGCAGGAACTGTGCCGGCTCGTGGGCAGCATACTTGCCGAGTATCAGGTCTTGCGAAAGAAGCTCCAGGGACTGAAGAACATGCCGCAGGCGCAGCGCGAGGTCGAGGAGCAGCTGGCGCAGCTGCTACCGAAGAACTTCATCGCCGCGACGCCGCCGGAGCGGCTGCCGCACTTCCCGCGCTACCTGAAGGCGGTCGCGCTGCGTCTGGAAAAGCTGCGCGCCGACCCCGCGCGCGACGCGCGCTGGAGCGCCGAGTTCAATCCGTTGTGGCAGGTGTGGCTGCGCGAAGACCTTAAACAGAAGAAGCAGGGCGTGGCCGATCCGCAGCTGGCGCAGTTCCGCTGGCTGCTGGAGGAGCTGCGCGTGTCGCTCTACGCACAGGAACTGCGCACCCCGGTGCCGGTGTCGGTGAAGCGGCTGCAGAAAATGTGGCAAGCTATGCAAAGATGAGAGCCAATGCAGAGGTGAGAACCAATGGCCGGGGGGCATCTCTAATAATCCCAATTCTGTCATTCCGAGTGAAGCGAGGAATCTGCTTTTCATAGGGCGCAAGAAGCAGATTCTTCGGCCTGCGGCCTCAGAATGACAATTTTTTTTAGACGTCCCTTGAGGAGAAGAGAAACTGGTGAGTGAAATTACTAAAGCACTGGTGCGGGCATGCTTCAGCATGCTGCATCCGCGCATGCTGCTGCTGATGCTTTGGCCGATGCTGATCGCGCTGCTTTTGTGGCTCGGATTGGCGTACGCTTTCTGGTCGCAGGCCGCGGCCTGGCTGCAGCTGCAGTTCGACCAATCCGCCGCGATCGGCTGGGCCATCGGCATCTGGCCGTTGGCGCTGATTGCCACGCACCTTGCCTGGATCCTGCTCGCGCTGCTGTTCATCCCGCTGGTGCTGGTCACCGCGGTGCTGATCATCAGCGTGTTCGCCATGCCCGCAATGGTCGCGCACGTGGCCGAACGGGGCTATCCGCAACTCGAGCGCCGGCAGGGCGGCACCTTTGCCGGCAGCGTGTGGAACAGCGTGGCGGCGCTCGCCTGGCTGGGACTGTTGATTCTGCTGTCGCTGCCTTTGTGGTTTTTCCCACCGCTTTGGCCGGCGCTTCCCATCGTGCTGTTCGGCTACCTGAATCAACGGGTATTTCGCTACGATGCGCTGGCCGAGCACGCCACCGGCTGGGAAATGAATACGCTGTTCCGCCGCCACGCGCGCGAGCTGTTTCTATTGGGCGTGGTGGTCGCGCTCTTCGGCCTGATTCCGCTGCTCGGGTTGTTCGCGCCCGTCTATGGCGGGCTCGCTTTCATTCACTATTGCCTGGCGCGGCTGGCGCAATTGCGCGACGAGCCAGTCGCGACGCAGTAAGCGGTTACAAAGGAGAAACGACCATGCCCATCGGCGCCATCATCATCGGCGATGAGATCATGCGCGGCAAGCGCCTGGACAAGCACATGGCGCAGCTGGTCGCCATCCTGCGCAGCCGCGGCCTGACGCTCGCCTGGTGCGAGTATCTGGGCGACGACCCGAAACTGATCACGTCGACGCTGCGGCGCACACTCGCCGGCCCCGACATCGTATTCAGTTTCGGCGGCATCGGCGCGACGCCTGACGACCATACGCGAGCCTGCGCCGCGGCTGCGGCTGGTGTGGATCTCGTGCTTCATCCCGAAGCCGAGGCCGAAATCCGCGGCCGCTTCGGCGCCGACACCACGGCTAACCGCCTCAAGATGGGCGAGTTTCCCCGCGGCGCGAGCACCATCCCGAACGATTACAACCGCATTCGCGGTTTTTCGCTGGGCGAACATCACTTCGTCCCGGGGTTCCCGGTCATGGCCTGGCCCATGGTCGAGTGGGTGCTCGACAATCGCTATGCGCACCTGTTTCACCGGCAGGCGGAGGCCGAGAGTTCGATCATTGTCTACGACTCGGCCGAGAGCACGCTCACGCCGCTGATGGAAGCGGTCGAGGCGAAGTACCGGAGGCTGAAGGTGTTCAGTCTGCCGAGCGTGGGCGAGGGCGGCCGGCGCCGGCATATCGAGCTGGGTGTGCGCGGGATACCCGATGAGGTAATCCTGGCGATGGAAGAGCTCAGGCGCGGGGTGACCGAACTGGGCGGGACATGGGAGGCGCACGGCTGTCCTCCTGCGTCGGATGTGGCGGGATCCTGAAGCTTCTTTTGGGGGCGGTGGTCTGGAGTCGAACTGTCGAACGTTGTGCGAGCGCAAGTGCGCGGAAACGACGCACGGCGGTCATTCCCGATGCCTTACATTCAATCCTCATGATCATGGCAATGCCGCATCTAGTGGTCTACTCGGCACCTTCGCATAATGCGTCGATCAGGCCATTCGCCGAGATACGAGAATGAGCAATGCGAAAAGAACCATTGCGAAGGCCATGCCATAGAGGATCGGTTTGAGTATCTTCCACCACATTGTCGTTAACTCCTTTGTGGTTCTTGCTGTACGAATCTCTCAACCCTTTTGAGATCTGCAACTGAAAGTGGTGTCTTATAAAGTTCATTGACGTTCCACAAACCACCTTCTCGGATCTGCTGCTTGGGAGAGTGTTTGCCAAGCCAGTTTGGCGACGGACCACAATCAGCGCACAGTGATACCGTCGCAATGAGCTTTGATTCAAGTTCTAAGCGTTCCTCCTTCTCCTCGACACAAAGCACGATGAAGGTGAAGCTCGCCTGCATGTACTCAGTTGCACGTTTTTCGACCAAGCACTTCTTGTCCAAATCGATCGCTCCGGCGTGGCGGGCTCTCGCTGCCCTCGTTGTTAGATCGAGCTCCCACTGATCGGCGAACGGGTCGTGATCGCGATGAAGCAATGCGCGACCGATGTTTTTTCGAAAGATGCTCCGGTCCTTGTTTTCGATAATGAAGTGCTGGCGCAAGCGTGACGGAAGTTGCTTCGCCCCGGTGTGCGTTCCAACCCGCACGATGCGATCGGCGCCGTGACCGCGTTCCCCGTCTTCGAACAGGACGTAGATCCCGTCCTCTGGAATACGCTTTGGGTCGAATGGGAACGAAAATCTCGGCGCCGAAGCGACCAACCCGTGAACCCGACTACAGACGTCGCTCATTAAGCAGCTCATTCAGCCTCTGTAACTGCTTGCCAATGGGCAGGCCCGCCAGAGGCGCTTCCCAGTGGGGAAGTTTGGGCACAATAAATCGGCGGTATGCATCCCCCGCAAGAAAAATGAATGTATCTCGGCCTAGATTGGCATTCTGCGCCAACTGAGACAAGACTTTATCGGCCCATCCGCGGACATTGTTCGATGACATTTCTTTGAGCGTCAAATCGTATGGTTCAATCTCTGTGGTCAGGTCGAGCAATCCGTACTTGGCAGAAAGAATGTAAATGTGGTCTGGACGGAGGAATCGAGCGTAGGCTAGTGCGCGCTTGAATAACGGGCTTGCATACAGGTCTTGGGCTTGGGCTTTATGCTTCGCCTTCTTTGCCGCACAGGAAACCAGCGCGATCCGCCGGCTGATTCCGGGCTCAATGGATTTTCGTGCACCGCTATCCTGCGTGGCTGACGCGGGTGCATCGAAGGCTGGCCGATTGATGGCTACATTGGCAGCGGCCGCCATCTTGGCCGAGTGCGTTGATCGGGTGGCCGCGCCCTCTTTTCGCAAAAATTGGACGGTTCCTGCGTTGACACTCACGGGCCCAACAACGAACTCTGCATCCATCCAGCCTCTAGCTTGGGGACGTCCCGCATTATTGGTCTGATTGGCCCACCACGGACGGTATTTGCGCGCTGATGGTGGAAGCGGAAACGTGAGTATTGATTCGAGATCTCGGAACGACAAGGTTACGGTCGTCTTGCTCGCAGGCAAAGCACGAAGGTACCTGGTCAACGCAACGTACTTGCCAACACTTGAGACGCTACCCCAACTGTTCATGTCAATTCCTCCAATCACTTTGTTAGCGCATTTCATGATGGCACTTCGAATCCCAAAAAACTAGTTCAGTAACATCAAAAAAACAGTAATATTTGTACTGATCCACCTAGGTATTTAGACCGGGTCAGGCAGGGCACTCCGTCGAATATCAATCATCTCGCCGACGCCTGCACCGGCGTTAGAGCGAACGTGCGACCGTCGGGTCGCACTCCGCACCAGCGACGACACTTGCGTCGTGCCGGCGCTCGATGGTGCCGCTTCCCGGCGCCAACACCTGGTGCAGCACTTCGTCCGTGTCCGCGCCCAGGAGTGGGGCGGGTTGGATCGCGGCACGAGCGCTGCCGCCGACACGCACCCGCGAACCGGAGCCCATGTGGCGACCGGTGCCCGGTGCGCCTGATAAGGTGCCACCGCCATGGACGACCTCAGGCAACGCGCTTTGGCTGCTTGCCCGGCGCGGGCTACTCGAACAGCGCGGCCGCGGCATGTACGCTCTGGCCGATCACGAATACACCGAGCATCACAGCCTCGCCGAGGCGGCCAAGCGCGTGCCGCAGGGCACGATCTGTCTGCTGTCGGCGCTGCGCGCTCACGCGCTGACCACGGAGGCACCGCACGAGGTCTGGATCGCCATAGACCGCAAGGCGAGGCTGCCGACATCTGGCGCCGAGAAGCCGCGCGTGGTGCGCTTTTTCGGAAAAGCGCTCATGGAACGCATTGGACAGCGCAAAATTGAGGGTGTGACCGTCCAATCTACAGCGTTGCCAAGACCGTCGCCGATTGGTTCAAGTACCGCAACAAGATCGGGCTGGACGTGGCGCTCGAGGCGTTGCGTGAAACCAGGCGCGGCAAGCGCTGCACGTCCAGGGATCTGTGGATATACGCAGAAATCTGCCATGTCGCGAACGTCATGCGGTCTTACTTGGAGAGCGTGACTTGACGCAAATTGAGATATTCATTGGAAAGGATCCGGTTTCGCTTGCCGGAACGGTTCTGCTATAATGTGCTTACACGCGTAAGCACATCGGGAGAGGTTTATGTCCAGCGTCATTGAAAAATATTCGGGCAAGGTCACGCCGGTGGGAAACTCCAAAGGCATACGGCTGGAAGCGGCCTTTTTCAAGGCGCACCCGGAGTTCCAGGGCGCGGTTCGCGCAACCGTCCTCGCCGACGGACAGGTGCTGCTGTCTGCCCGGTCGCCGGGGAAGAAAGCGAAGGCAGGCGAAAAGGAAGACCCGGTCCTGCTCGGCTTTCTCGGTTTTCTGGAAGCGCAAATGGCAGCGCGACCGGAGCGGATCCGGCCCAGCTTGCGCGCATCGGCAAGCTCGTAAAGGGTGTCAAAGCGGGATAGCGGCGACCGGTCGCGGAAATCCTGTCGTGAACATCAATGGCTGGCAGCTCTACTACTTTCGGACTTTCGCCGCCGCGCTCGACGAACTCGAGACTGAAGTGGCGGCGTTGGCGGTAAGCGATCCACGCGGCTACAAGGCCCATCCCAGAACGCGCTTGCTTGCGTCGATATACAAGGCCGTCACTGAGCGCGTGCCGGCGAGTCCTGATCATCCGGATTTTCGCCTGGGCAAGACCCTGGGCAGAGACTACGGCAACTGGCGGCGGTTAAGAGAGGGCTTGCCGGGGCGCTATCGTCTTTTCTTTCGCTTCGCCTCGAAGCCGGTCAAGCTGATTGTCTACGTCTGGTTCAACGACGAGGACACACTGCGCAAGGCCGGCTCCAAGACCGATGTGTATGCAACCTTCCGTCGCATGCTCGGGCGCGGCGAAGTGCCGGACAGCATTGATCAACTTCTGCGGGAAAGCCGCAAATCGGGCTGAACAAACGGATCACGGCCGGCATGAGCGCAAGGTGGACTTCGACCGCTCGATCGCCGACGACAAGTTGCGCGACGTATACCTGCGCGCCAAATACCGCGACGTCACACGCGAGCCGAGGCGCAATGCCTCGGCTCGCCGCTCAAAACGATCGCTGACGCCAGCCACGTTCAGACGCCCGCCCTTTGCAACGGCGCCTTGATCGCCTCGGTCAGCGTCGCCAGGCTCTCCGCCAGGTGGGCTTTCGCCTCCTTGCTCTTTTGCTTCGCCAGCGCCGCCCGGATCTGTTGGCTGAGCTGCAGCGCGTTCTCGCGCTGGAGGCTGCGGCTATCCGCCGGTGTGGCCGCAGCGGGCTTGACCAGCATCGTGGCAAGGCGCTTCAGGTGCTCGCGCTGCAGGTTGCGCCGCAGGGGCGTGATCTCGGCACCGCTGCGCAGCTCCGACCAGATGGCGTTCTGCAGCGTGTCGTATAGCTCGGACAGTTGCAGCAAGGACGCTGGTCGGTCGACCTTGTCCTGTGAGTCGAGCAGGCGCTGCGCCACATTGTCGGCGAGCAGGACGTCGAGCACGGCCCTTTGCAGGCTGAGCACGCTGCCGGCGATGGAGACGTCGGGGTTGGGCGTGCGCTCGAAGTGGTCGATGGACAGACGTGCGACGAGCGCGGGCTTCAGCTTGAAGCTGCTCACTTTGAACAAGCCATCGGTCACCAGCGCCAGCGCCTCGCGCTGCTTCGCCGCCGGCGTCGGTTCGTATAGCGGGCGATCGGTCCCGGCGCGGTCGCGCAGGTGCCTGACGCCGCCGACGTATTTGGCGACCAGGGGCGCAACGCGGGACAGCTGGCGGAATCCGGAGGCGAACGCGCGGGTGAGGCGCTCGTAGCTTTCGCCGGGCTCGAGTTTCAGCGCTTCCAGGCGGTCCCACAGCTCGCGCGTGAGCTGCATGCGCTTCTTGTAGTATTCGATCGGGTTCGCGCCCAGGTCGAACCGGTTCACCTCGGGGTCGATGGCGATGGCGATATTGCCGTAACCGGCGTCCTCATCGGTGCCGTAGACCAGGCGCGGGTCCGTCGACGTGCGTGCCGCTATCTTGCCCAATTCGGCCTTTTCCGCCTTCGGGTCGAAGGGGCGGTAGGCGTATTCGATGGCCAGGTAGTCATAGGGCCCCAGGGTGGACATCATGTATTCCCCCTGCGCCTCGCCTTTGGTCGCCAGGTTGAACGGGATATAGTCCATGACCGAGCTCGTCATGCCGTTGACCTTGGTGAAGGCCGGTTCCTGGACCTGCTTCAGCGTGTAGATGGTCGAGGAGCGGAAGTTGTGGCGCAGGCCCAGCGTATGGCCGACCTCGTGCATGATGACGTCCTTGACGTAATCCTGCGCCAGCTTTTCCGCCTCGGGACTATCCATCGCCAGCCCCCGCGCCTCCAGCAGGTCCATGGCGAAGTGCATTTCGGGGGCCGTCTCCGTCGCGTAGTTGCAGGAGAGAAAAAGGCTTTGCTGCAGCGGGCCGGCGGCGCCGGCAGGGCCGGCATCGAAGGTGAGCGGCATGCCCAAATCCTCGGCCACCAGTCGCCGCGCACCGCGCGCGAAGACATCGGACATGCCGATATCGGCGTCGAGGATTTCCCCGCTGCGCGGGTCCACGCGGGACGGTCCGATTGCAAAGCCGACATCGGCGCCGGCGAACCAGCGCACCGAAGCATGGCGCGCATCCATGGTGTCGAAATCGTCCAAGTCGGTCTGCTGCCGCGCGACGACGGCGTTCCTGATGCCGATCGCCTCGAAGGCTTTGTTCCATTCGAGGATGCCCGCGGCTACCGCCTTGCGGTATTTTTCGGGGACGTTCCGATCGATCCAGTAGGTAATCGGTTGCTTCGGCTCGGACACGGCAGCCGCGGGATCTTTCTTCTCCAGGCGCCAGCGGTTTACGTAGTGGACCTTGGTCTTCGGTGTGATGTCGTCGGTGTAGTCGGCGCGGCTGGTGACGAAATGGCCGACGCGCTCGTCGGCCAGCCGCGGCGGCATGGGCGTCTCCGGCAAGCGCGTGAAGCTGTAGTAGAAGCTAACGAACAGGCTGCGGGGATCCGGCGTAGTCCGGGGCGGCGGCGGGGGCGCGGGCGCCGGGGGAGCGGGCGGCGTCAACGGCGGCGCAGGCAGCTTGGGTACGCTGTAGTGCGCCTGCACCTGCACGCCGGTCATGTCCGGCGTGTTGTCGATGCGGGAGATGCTGCTGTTCCTCGCGTCCAGGGTGAAGGGCATGCGAAAGTTCGTTTCCAACCGGGTCAGGTAACCGGGGATGTCGGCGAACAGCAGGGCATTGGCCTCCACCAGCACGGCCTTGCTGTCCGGGTGAGGCATTGACGCCGCGGCCGCGCTGGCGAGCAGACTGTCGGAGAAGCTCTCGGTGACGAAGCGCGACTGCGGCGTGCCGGCTTCGGCGAAGAATTCGGTATTCTTGGCGATCAACTGAATCTGGTTGCCGATCTTGCGCAGGACCACGAGGTGGCCGCGGCCCATCTGGCTGCCGTAGAGGTCGCGCTCGCCGATGCTTCTCGCGATGTTGTAGATGAAGCTGAACGGCTGGTCGAACTGATCCGGCGCGATGGCCAGCCAGACTTTTTCGTCTTTTCTATAGATCGTGAAAAACCCGGGAATTTCCCGGGCTTCCTTGATCACATCCCGGAACGGTTTGGGCGCCGCGGCGCCGCCCGCGGGGCTTCCCGCAGCCGTCGCGGACGGGGTAGCGGGGGGGGCGCCGTTGGGCTCCGCGGTTTGCGCCGGCACCGGCTGGGTCAGAAGCAGGAAGACGCCGGCAAGGAGGGTGGCGGCGGATCGGGCTTGAGGTCGGGACATGGTACGGATCCTCTTGGTGATGAGCGCTGGGAGCGGAAGCATAAACTCTCTGGCGCCAAATGCACAGCGTCAGGCGGGTTGGCGCGCGGCGGCTCCGGCAGGCTGCCAAGGCGCAGACCCCGTAGAATGAGCGCCACTAACGATGTTTGGAGAGCGCGCATGCCACGGGCCGCGGACAATCATGATGTCCTGATTATTGGCGGAGGCCATAATGGGCTGACCTGTGCTTGCTATCTGGCCCGGGCCGGCCTCTCGGTCAGAGTGCTCGAACGCCGCGGCATGGTCGGCGGCTCCGCGGTGACCGAAGAGTTTTATCCGGGTTTCCGCAACTCCACGGCAGCCTACACCGTCAGCCTGCTGAACCCGAAGGTCATTGCCGATCTCGATCTGGCACGCCACGGATTGAAGATCATCGAGCGGCCGATCGCAAATTTCCTGCCGCTGTCGGCACAAGCCGGCGCGTATCTCAAGGTTGGCGGGGGACTTGCCGCCACGCAAGCCGAGCTTGCACGCTATTCGAAGCGCGATGCCGAGCGTCTGCCCGCTTACTACGCCATGCTGGAACAGGCGGCGCGCGTGATTCGCGGCTTGTCGCTCGAGACGCCGCCCAATATCGGCGGCGGCCTTGCCGAAATACTCCCGGCGCTGAAAACGATGAAGGCCGTGAACAGGCTGTCGCTGCCGGCCAAGCGAGATCTGCTCGCGCTGTTCGCGAAAAGCGCGGGAGATCTGCTCGATTCATGGTTCGAATCTGCGCCGATCAAGGCCGCGTTCGGCTTCGATGCGGTGGTCGGAAACTTCGCCAGTCCCTACGCGCCAGGCTCGGCCTACGTGCTGCTGCACCATGTATTCGGCGAAGTGAACGGCAAGCCGGGGCAGTGGGGCCACGCAATCGGCGGCATGGGCGCGATCAGCGATGCGATGGCGGCGGAGGCGAGGCTGCGCGGCGTCGCCATCGACTGCGATGCCGAAGTCGCAAGGGTCCTGGTGAAGGACGGGCGGGCGACAGGCGTGCTCCTGAAGGATGGGCGCGAAATTGCGGGGCGCGCGGTCGCCGCGAACGTGAATCCAAAACTGTTGTTTCTCGAACTTGTCGAGCCACGGCAAATCGAGCCGGATTTTCTCGAGCGCATGAAAAACTACCGCTGCGCATCGGCGACGCTGCGCATGAACGTGGCCCTGTCCGGGTTGCCGGATTTCGCCTGCCTGCCCGGAGCGGGAATGCAGCATCAGTCCGGAATCATCATGGCGCCCTCGCTTGCCTATATGGAGCAGGCCTGGTTCGATGCGCGCAGCGGCGGCATGGCCAGGCTGCCGATAGTTGAAATGCTGATTCCGAGCACGGTGGACGGCACGCTGGCGCCGAAGGGGGCGCACGTGGCGAGCCTTTTCTGCCAGCACTTCAACCCGGTGCTCGCGGACGGCAGGAGCTGGGATGAGCTGCGCGAGATGGCTGCGGACCGTGTGATCGACACAGTGAGCCGATTTGCGCCGAATTTCCGCGATCTGGTGCTCGGCCGCATGACACTGACGCCGCTCGACCTCGAGCGCCGCTTCGGCCTTACCGGCGGAGATATCTTCCATGGCGCGCTTTCGCTGGACCAGTTGTTCAGCGCGCGGCCGGTGCTGGGAAACGCGAACTACCGCATGCCGCTGGCGGGCTTGTACCTGTGCGGCTCGGGCGCGCATCCGGGCGGCGGCGTGTCGGGCCTGCCCGGACACAACGCGGCGCGGGAAATCGTCCGCGACTTCAGGCGCGGCCGCGTGCGGTGACAGATTTCCCGCGGGCACCCTGTCGGGTCGGGCAGCAGGACGGCAGCACGACCGGACTTGATACCGGCTCGCGCATGATCTACCATGAAATTGCCATCGAGACCCCGGCGCGACCGCCGGGAGGAAGGATGCCGTGAACAGATGGTCCGTCGTGTTCGCCTGCGCTCTGCTCTCGGCTTGTGGCGCCCAGCCGCTGGCGCCAAATCGCCCCGGCACATTCTTCAACGACGCTGCGTTTCGGGCCCCCCCGGTTCCGCTGGCCACCGACATATTCGCCATGAGCGACGCGATGCGGCGCTTTATCCACGGAGAAATCGATTCGCAAATGCGCCGCAGGGGCCGCGTCGAGGGTCTGGTCGACGCGCTGCAGAACCGCGCACAGCTCAGACTGGAATACGACTCGGCGGTGACGCGCACCGCGGCCGAAGCCTTCGACGCGCGCGCCGGGAACTGCATTTCGCTGGTCATTATGACGGCTGCGCTGGCGAAGGAGCTTGGCTTGCCGCTTTACTACCAGCAGGTGTATTCGGAAGAAACCTGGAGCCGCGACGGCGGCATTCTGTTCCGCAGCGGGCATGTCAACATGGTTCTGCAGCCGCGGCTCGCCGACAGGAAGCGGTCGAGCGCAGACGGCCAGCATGTCACCATAGATTTTCTTCCGTCGGAGGACGTGCGCGGGTACCGCACGCGTCCGCTCGAGGAGCGCACGATTATCGCCATGTTCATGAACAACCGCGCCGCGGAGTCGCTGGCGCGCGGGCGCCTGGACGATGCCTACTGGTGGGCCCGCGAAGCCATCTCCCGCGACAGCGGTTTTCTCGACGCCCATAACACGCTCGGCGTGATCTACCACCGCCACGGCAATCTGGACGATGCCGAGCGGGTATATCGCGCGCTGCTCGAGCGCATGCCCGACAATGCGGATGCAATTGCCAATCTCGCCGCAGTCTTGACGACGGCGGGGCAGCCGCAGGCCGCGCAGGCGCTGCTAAAGAAACTGCAGAGCCTCGAGTCTCACCCGCCGTTCCACTTTCAGGATCAGGCGGAGCTGGCCCTGAAGCGCGGGGATCCCAAGGTGGCGATCAGCCTGTTCAACCAGGAACTGGCCCGCGATCCGTACTACCACGCGGCTCATTTCGGCCTTGCCGCGGCCTACTACCAGCTGGGCGATTTCGCCTCGGCCCGCGAGCATCTCGCTACCGCGATGGAAAACAGCACGACGCGGCGCGATCACGAGCTCTATGCCGCGAAGCTCGACCGGCTGCGTAGCAGTCATATCCGTTAGCGGCCCGCAATAGCGGGCCGGCTTTGGCGAGTGCCGGCGGCCGGCCGGTGCAGACCGACCCCGCTCCGTCAACAGTTCTCCCGCCTGGGGAATGTTACGCCGCGGCTTCGCCGGCGGCGATGCCGGCGGGTTTCGACTTTGGCCCGGAGGCTGTTTCGGCATCGCTGAAACAGCCCCGGAACCGCGCGCCAGGCTATTTGATGGTGATCTTCTTCGATTCGGCGCCGGCTTTCTTCGGCAGGGTCAGCTTGAGCACGCCGTCGTTATATTCGGCTTCCGCTTTCGACTCGTCGATGTCGTGGGCGAGCGTGAAGCTGCGGAATTGCTTGCCGTAATAGCGCTCGCTGCGGACCAGCTTCTTGCCTTCCTTTTCTTCCTTTTCATGCCTGACTTCGGCGCCGATCGAAATCTGGTTGCCGTCGATCGATACCTGGATGTCGTCTTTCTTCACGCCGGGAATGTCCGCCTTGACCGTATAGGCCTTGTCCGCTTCCGATATTTCGAGCTTGATTTCAGGCTCGGCTTCCAGGCCCTGGAACACCGGCCGCAGCATGAACCCCTTGAAATAGTCATTCATGTCCCGGAACGGGTCGAAACGCGCGATTTCGCCGATCGGATCCCAACGAGTGAGATTGCCCATGATTACGCTCCTTTCTGCGTTGACAAAAGCGGGTACTGCTTCATCCCGCGTATTCGAGGTCGAGGCGGCAGGCGCCGGGCTCGATGAAATGTCGCTGCCGAACCTGAGCCGGGTCTCGAATTTCTGCGACCAGACTACGCGCTTCCCGGATCCGCGTCGTGACAATAGTCAAAATCTAGACCGCGGCCGCCGGGACCGGCGGCGCAATGTCGCCGCGGGGTTCGACGGCCATGCGCACTGCGTCGTCGACACTGTCGAGAAACACGAACTCCAGCTTCCGCTTTGCCTCGGGAGGCACTTCCTCGAGATCCTTGCGGTTGCGCGCGGGGAGCATCACCCGGCTGATGCCGGCGCGCATCGCCGCGAGCACCTTTTCCTTGATCCCGCCCACCGGCAGCACCAGGCCGCGCAGGCTGATTTCGCCTGTCATCGCCGTGTCGGTGCGCACCTTCCTGTCCGTGAACAGCGACGCCAGCGCGATGAACATCGCCACGCCGGCGCTGGGGCCGTCCTTCGGGATAGCGCCGGCCGGAACGTGGACATGCACGTCGCTGCGCTCGAACGCCGCGGCATCGATGCCCAGGCCCGCGGCGCGCGACTTGACCAGAGTGAGTGCGGCCTGGGCGCTCTCCTTCATCACGTCGCCGAGCTGGCCGGTCAGGATGAGCTTGCCGCTGCCCGCGTTCCTGCTCGCCTCGATGAACAGGATGTCCCCGCCTACCGGAGTCCAGGCGAGCCCGGTCGCCACGCCGGGCATTCCGGCGCGCAGGGCCACTTCGTTCTCGAATTTGGCCGGACCGAGGATGTCCGCGAGATCGCCCTCGTCGATGCGCGCCGTACTCAGTTCGCCTTCTGCGATCTTCACCGCAATGCGGCGGCACACGGCGCCCATCTGGCGTTCCAGCGAGCGCACGCCGGCCTCGCGCGTGTAATCGCGGATGATGGCCGAAAGCGCCGCGTCGGATATCTCGAGCTGCCCGTGCTGCAAGCCATTGTCCGCGAGCTGGCGGCGCAGCAGATAGCGGCGTGCGATCTCGAGCTTTTCTTCCTGCGTGTAGCCTGGAAGGTGAACGATCTCCATTCGGTCGCGCAGCGGCCCGGGAACCGTATCGAGCACATTGGCCGTGGTGATGAACAGCACGCGCGACAGATCGTAGGGCACGGCGAGATAGTTGTCGCGGAAGGTGGCGTTCTGCTCCGGGTCGAGCACTTCGAGCAGCGCTGCGGAGGGGTCGCCGTGCATGCCGGTGCCGGCCTTGTCGATCTCATCGAGCATCATCACGCAGCCGCGTGTCCCGGCTTTCTTGAGCGCCTGGATAATGTTGCCCGGCAGCGCGCCGATATAGGTGCGGCGATGGCCGCGGATCTCCGCCTCGTCGTGCACCCCGCCCAGGGACACACGCACGAATTTGCGTCCCAGCGCCCTGGCGATACTCTGCCCGAGCGAAGTCTTGCCCACGCCGGGCGGGCCGACGAAACACAGGATGGGCCCGTGGCCGTCCGGGTTGAGCTTGCGCACCGCGAGGAATTCCAGGATGCGCTTCTTCACCATCTCCAGGCCGAAATGATCCTCGGCCAGTATGCGCCTCGCCTCGGCGATGTCGATCGTGCCCGTCTCGGGCGCCTTCCACGGCAACTCGATCAGCCAGTCGAGGTAGGTGCGGACCATCGAGTATTCGGCCGACGCGTCCGACATCCGCTCCAGGCGCTTCAGTTCCTTGGTCGCCTGCTTTTCCACTTCCTCAGGCATTTGCGCATCGGCGATGGTTTTGCCGAGCTCCGCGATTTCGGCGGCGTTTCCCTCCGCGCCTTCGCCGAGCTCTTTCTGGATCGACTTGAGTTGCTCGCGCAGCAGATACTCGCGTTGGCGCTCGTCCATGCTCGCCTTGGTGCGCTCGTCGATCTCGCGCGAAAGCCGCAGCACCGCGATACGCTGGGCCAGCAGGTCCAGTACGCCGTCGAGCCGTCGCTGCAGATCTACGGTTTCGAGCAGTTTTTGTTTCTCCGGTGCCTTGATATCCATGAGGCCCGCAACCATGTCGGCCAAGGCCGCGGCCGAAACCATGCCCTGGACCGCAGCCACCAGTTCCTGCGACGCTTGCGGCGTCAGTTGCAACACCTCGAGTGCGCGCTCTTTGAGCTGCATAAAGCGCGCCTCGATTTCCTTGCCGCTCCCCTCGGCTTCCTCGATCAGGCCGACGCGCGCCACGAGGAAGGGATAGCCGGGCAGCAGTTCGACCACGCGAAACCGCTGCTGGCCCTGGCAAATAACGTGATGCGTGCCGTCGGGCGTGGTGATATAGCGCAGGACGTTCGCGCGCGTCCCCACCAGGCACAGATCCTCCAGCCCGGGACGGTCAATCTCCGGATTGCGCTGCAGCACAATGCCGATCGGACGCTCCGCCTTCACCGCCTGTTGCGCGCCCGCGATCGAACTGTCGCGGCCGATGGTGATCGGCAGGATCATTCCGGGGAACAGCACCATGTTGCGCACTGGCACGATGATCAGCGCATCTTCAGGCAACGCAAACGCGCCGCTCGCGCCGTCGATCGCTGCGATGGCGGCAGCGTTTTCGCCTTGGGTTTGTGCTTTTTCAAGTTGCATAATGTTCCCGTTCACTGTTCAGCTTAGGCGGCGCAATTCCAGCACCAGGCAGCCATGCTCCAGCCGCCGTTCGAACAACTCGAACTGGCCGGGGGGCAGAGCCACGCGGCGCTCGAAGCGTCCGTAAGGGATCTCCAGGCGATGGATGCTGGCGCGCCGGGAATTGATCGGCAGGGAGCGTTCGCCGCGCACGATGATCATGGCCGGCGCCGGCACGACCTCCACCTCCACTTGCTGCGGCAGGACCCCCGGCAATGCGACCAGCAATCTCAGTTCGTCGCCGTTCTCATATAGATCGATCGGCGGCTCCCAGCACGGCGTCGCGCGAAGCACGCCGACCTGGAAGAACTGGCGTTGCAGCCGCTCGGCGTCACGCAACAGTTCCAGTGCCTCGGCCCACATCCACGAACCCGGATCGCGAGGTCGCATGCTTGACATCTCCTGATCTGTTTGGAATGTTCTGAGCCGCGACGCCGCTGCTCCGTTGATTCCGATCTAGGCTTATATGCGGGCGATCAATAGCCAAAACAAGCGCAAGGCCCGCCAAACTGCGATCGTCGGCGCAATCGCCTTTGGCATCGGTGCGGGGGCGCACTGAGGAACGGGGATATTCGAGGAGACAAGGGCGAACCGCGCGGGCCGGATTCCAGGCAAAAAAAACCCCGGGTCTGAGCCCGGGGTTTAGGGTGCCCCGAGGTTGCCCTCGGGGCCGCTGACAGCAAGGGAGGAGGAGGAGCCGCCAGCGTTTCCTTGAAGAATGCTTAGGCAGCCTTCTTCTTGCCAGTTTCCTTGACCACGGTCGCGGTGGCGGCAACAACATTGGCTTCGGCCATGTCGGTCGCTTGTTTCACGACTTTGGTGAAGCTGTCGTAGGCGGAGTTGGCGGCGGCCATGGCGGATTTGACCGCGGCTACGGCGACGTCCGAGCCGGCGGGCGCGTTCTTGGTGAGCTTGTCCATCAGCGAGACGACGGTCTTGTTCATTTCCGCAGCCTGGGTTTCGGCCAGCTTGGTCACTTCGGCCTGGGTCTGGGTCGCCACTTCGTACACATTGCGCGAATAGGCAATCGCTTTTTCCAGGGTCGGTTGCGCCGAGGCGGCGGTCAGGTTGACGAGCTCCTGCGCATCCTTGACGGACAGCAGCGCCTTGGCTTGATTGACGCTGTCTTCAAACGCGGCTTTGGTGGTGTTGAAGTTAAGCGCGGACAGTCGCTCGAAAGCGGCGAACTGCGCGTGGGCAACGGTAAAGAGTGCATCGACGCTGGCTTTGTTGGCGGCAGCGAATTGCTCGGGAATGGCGTACATTTGAGTCTCCAAAAAAGTTATTGAACAGGTCCAGCAATCTTGGGTGCAATCGCTCAGAAATCAAGAAATATTGCACTGCAACAATTTGAATTTTACACCCAACTGATTGCATGTCAAGTATTTTTTTAT
>Ga0315281_10003832_pt1 | contig 22000 bp, 33 predicted proteins | sample YL17G07_0_MG_FD_204540 | JGI IMG/M metagenome (GOLD analysis project Ga0315281, IMG submission 204540) | Sediment microbial communities from Yellowstone Lake, YNP, Wyoming, USA - YL17G07_0 | ecosystem: Environmental > Aquatic > Freshwater > Lake > Sediment | place: USA: Wyoming | collected... | reverse complement strand
TTGCCTAATATATTGTTTTACACTAGTCTTTTCTATTATATAATATAGTAAAGTCCCCCCTCCAAAAGCTATATAGAATAGAAAGGAGGATGATTTAGGCTTCTTTCATGGATTTAGCACAGTTCAATCTAAACTCTGCAAAAGATTTTTTAGGGCGACAACTTTCCAAATTGAAGCCAGGAAAAAGAACTTGGAAAATAATCTAGACTATCTGATTCAAAAACATCGAGAGTTCTTTGAGGCTGATTCTTCAGTTGTTCAGCGCGCGCTCCCACAATAGCGACATTTGCTTAGAGGCATTTACTTCACTCTAGAGTAATTACTTCAATGTTTGAAAGACTGAATGATACCACTGAGGATAATATCCGAAGAAGAACCAACCCAAGACTATACCCGCCAAAAGAATGCAGCCTCCAATAAGGACATAGCGATTATATCTAATTTCCCCCTCAAAGTCTTCAACAATCATATCTCTTTTCAGTTTATCCTCATCATTCAAACTAGCCATGCTTTTCAGCAGTTTAACTATTTCTTTATTGCGCATAGTTTTCACCTCCTTCACACTTAACACCTAATTACGCAGAATCATTAACACTATGAAATTGTTGATGGCGGGCCAGAACGAAATAACAGCTACTGCTGAAAACAGATACTTGGCGAATTTCATTAAAGGTTTTTCTAAGACAACCATTGAAGATATGCCTTTAAGAACTAAAAATGAATATACAATTGCAAAATCGAAATTAAGAACCACAAATAATAAAGGATCGAGAGCTAACAGAAAAATCATTAAAGGATTAGTCTCAAAACCGCCAGCGGAAAGAACTAGGAGAGTAGTAACTACATCAAAATATTTGGCTAAAAGCATCGAGAAGTAGAAGCTTATTAAACCTGTTTTCCCTAGAACTTCCATCTACATTATTACCTTCGTTTCTATCGGCTTTAAAAGCTTAGGGAAGTATCTACGCCATTCCATTGTGATATACCGTTTCGCCATCGCTGGCAACCCGATCTCCCAACCGCAGTATATACCAATGTCTGTACTATCGAAACCATAATCCATTACCAAGTTCGTGGCCCGGACATGACGGAGGAAATGAGTCAAGCCAGGCCTCTCATGTTTCTCAATTACACCTATTTTTTTGTTGCCGTATTTTTCGATGGTATAATCTAGGGTCTCAAAGGCTTTCTCCGCATGAAATTGAAGGCTCCGGACACTGATTGGAAAGACCCGCCGATCATCCCTGGAAGAAAACTCTTTCACCAATTCAAGGGACCAAGGCTCATATTCCTCCTCTAAAGGAAGCGCAATGAAACGCGGTTCACCCTTCTTCTTAGCAGTTTTAATCGTGAACAGAGCTAGGCTGTGGCCTTCAAACTCTTTGATCTCGAGATCTTTTCCCGTGACCGCATACTTCCCGCAGACCTCACTAATCCTAGTAGCTGTGAGGTACTGGAACTTGAAAGCTTTCCGAACCACGGTCTTGGGGATCTCCTCGATGCGGTCCCTCACAACTCGATTAATATTCAAATTCATCATATCGCTCTTATTTACTAACTCTGCTAAGAAAGGCTTCAGCAAATTTGTCAGCATATTTCTCCTCGTCTTTTTTATCAACAATCACTACATTAAGAGCCACTAAATGATGGAAGAACTCATGCAAAACTACGGTTTTAGCACAAGTGGATTCTTTACTATAAGCGGTTTTCTTATCGGGGTAGTACGCAGCTATGGCCTTATCTGAAACCATTTTTGAATTATCAACAAATAGATTCATAGGTTCACAGCCATAGTATTCGCTTAATTTTCCTATAAATCCTAAATAAGAAGAAATATTATCCATCATAGAATCAACATCTTTGCAGACACTTTGCGGAGGAATACAAGCATCGAATTTCAGCCAATGCTTAGGTTTAGCATTTCGCTGTTCTTCAAGCAAAAATAATATATTGCTTAACTTGTCTAATTTTGAGTTCAGTTCTAGCCATTGTTTACGAGTTAATATTTTATTCTCTATCATTTCACATTTACCTCCAAACTCTGCTTTTTACATAGAGGTCTAGGACAATCTTGAACAAAATATCCTCTATCATAGAGTAACTTGATGAAACATGAACATCTTCCACTAGCCTTAATCGCTCTACGTTTCTCAATGGCTTCTACTCTTGTTTTAGTAAAACTCATTTCACAGTCCTCCTTTCTTTCTATAACCTTTGCATGGTTCATCGTCTTTACCTAAGAAATACCGTCCATCATGACAAGGAAAATTTGAGTTTACGCAATCATTACAATCTTGTTTCGATTTCATTTAGCGTCTTTCTCCTTAAACTATGACAGCTTTTGGTAGCTACAAGGTTTCTCAGACTTGCAGATCCCTCGGTAATAATCTTTACAGATTCGACAGCCCGCATTACATCTTTTTTTTGTTAGCATAGTTCCACCTCAACTCTGCAGATTCAACGTTAACAGTTTCTGGCCTCCGAAAGCGAGGGTCCCTGAGAACAACATTTTCAACTGAAAATCATTCACCATCTTTTGCGTATCAATCATCCTGCAAAGCTCCACCGACCTCGCTAAAACATGAGCGGCCCTATTCAGAGGACATGAGCTGCAACGCAATATTGGAGGCAGCCTCTCCAGATGACAGAGCTCACACCCAAATTTCTCCTTCATTTTTTCGCGCCCATTGATTCCTTCGCCACGAGACCAGACCAATAATGGCTCTTCACAGCCACTACCAACTTCATCCCCTTCCCATGATCCAACACACACAACGCCCCCTCACTGCTCGTCATCTTCGCCAGATACCGCCTCGCCGTCACCGTACTAATCCGCGCAAACTCAGCCCCAGCATTCACCGCCTCCTCCACACTCAAAGACGCCCCATCACCCTGCAACAGCGCCCCCATCACATAGCTCCGGAAAACAGGCTCCTTTTCCCGGCTCAACCGAATCTCAGAACTCGCAGACAACTCACGATCCAACAAACTCAAACTCCTATCGCCCTCAGCCCGCACCCCCTCCTCACAATTTCTTCCATTCACACACACACTCTGAGGAGTGGAGACGCTATAACGGACTCTTTGGGCCCAAATGAGTTTCTCATTATCGCTTCGACATTGCAGGTTTAAGTTGGCGGGATCATTGTTTCGAGGGTTCCCATCAATATGATGGATGATTAATTCGACCTCTCGGCTCGTTTTTTGGCACGTTTGGCAGTAGGCTCCATCTCTCTGAGCAAGAAAAGCCCAAATGATCTGCCTCATCTTCGTACTTTTGATAATGCTATTGTATCTCACTCTCTCACTCAGAACCATAGCGGTTATCCTCCAATTTTTAGCATTCAGTATGTTCCTGCTTCAGTTCCTTTTCGATACATTCCACAAGAAACGCGCAGTAAGGATTTTTGCAGATTTTATCTGAGCCGAAATATTCAGGCTTCAACTTTCCGCCACCTTAATAATCCATCTGCTCCCTTCTCTGAGCGAATATATCCCAGGGCCCGCAACTCGCGGAGCCGATTATCCGTCAAAAAACTAAAGTGAAAATAGTCGCGTTCCTTCTCCACAATCTGCTGCGTCGTCAAACTTGGAAAATCCTTCAAAATTCGCAGGATGAGGGCGCGGTGATGCGCGTTCTTGGCTTGGAGCTCCTCTAAACTGCTCAGTGCTTGCTGAATCATTTCCGCACTGCCTCTTTCTCCTCTTTCTTAGAAGCTAATTCAGATTGTCGACAATCCAGGCATCGAAGGCGAAAATCCAGGCCTGTTCGTCCAGGGATGAGGTCAGGGTCCACACAAGCCCGATCCATCAATGAAAATTCCACATTCTTTTTTGGACACTTGTACAACTCAGTTCATCCCCTCGAATGCATTTTCCTATTCCAATATTGCTGGCGCAAGTAGTCACTCACCCATTTGCGAGATGCGCCGTTAGAATGGTGGAGAACGTTGTTGTCAGCCCAAAACTGGGCGAAAGCCAACGCCGATTCAAGGGTCATCTTAAAGCCTGCAGATCTCGACTGCGAAATCCGACTCATCATGACTGTTCTCATCAAGAGAGTAGATGCAGCAGAAGCCCATCTCGAACAGTTTTTTCCTCAAACTCTCTAATTCCTTGATCCTCTCGGTAACCGCTGCATTCACGAGGGCCTCATAGTCCTCTGTCTTCTCTTTCGTGAACGACATGGACTATTCCTCTGAATGAGTTGTTACCCCCGCTGAAAAGTGGAAAGAATGGATTTTACCCGCTAAAAAGTCCTCAGTTAGTTCTTTTGAGAGTTTCCTAACTTCCTTTGGGGAAAGATTCTCATAGGGTTGCATCGTATCAGCAAAGGAAATGGCTATGAAATCTTTGGCCTCAACTTTCTCAGTAGCGACCTTCATTTTGCGACCACTTCCGCCTTCGCATCCTTCCTTAGTTTCTCCTCTACCGCCTCTTCGACGAATTTGGCGCGGCTTTTCCACTTGGGTTTGTTGAACTCATCGAAAGATTTGCTTACCAGTTCGTCGATTGCATTGGTTAGCTTTTCTCGGATGCTCACCGAGTTCCATTCACTCATTCTTTTCATCTCTTTCTTACGTTAAATATAGCGTATGAAGTTATATATATTTAAGATTTGTGGTAAACTTAACGTATGATAATTCTGAAGGGAAATATCATAACCCTTAAAGCAAACTTCCGTTAAACATAACACAAGATAGAAATGCCCCGAGAAGACTTCCTCACCGTCAGCATCCGAAAAGACTTGATCATAAAGATAGACGAGTACCTCGCCTCTCAACAGAAAGAAGCCAATGTAGATAGCCGCGCCGCCTTCATCACCGCCGCAATTGAAGAATATCTGGACAAATACAAGCCCCAATTCAGACACCTCAACATGGTCGGCAACACCTACAGAGTGGAAGAGATTAAAACGGGAAGAATCGCTGAGATCGACTTCCGAGAAAACGGCTCAGCCTATTGTAGCCTCTGCAGAGCATTCACCTGCGACCATATCGACTTCACCCTTGAAGATGAAAAGGCCCAGAAGGCCCTCAAAGAGAAAGGGTGGATGAAGAAAAAGTTCTAGCTAGCTTTTCCGCATTTGGATGAACTGCCTCACTTTCTCCAAATCCTCGCTGATCTGCTGCCAGTTCCTCACCTTCACCTCCATCTCCTCAAGCCTCTTCTTCAAAGCCTCAGTTTCCTCTTTCTGCCCAGCCCACTCAGCCCTGCTGGCCCTAAGCTGGTCAACCTCTTTCCGAAGAGACTCAACCTCCCCCTCATCGATCTGATGATAGGGCCGTCCACTACTCAAGAGCTGAAGGTACGGCAAAGCCTTCAGGTATTCCTCACGGTAAAACTTCTCGTCTTGCCACGCCTTATTGTAGGCCAAAGGATCAATGTTGTGGCCCATGAAGAACTCGCCCACTTCCGGCTTCGCGGGACTCTTCGCCCACTGGCTGCGGAACAGATCGCGCATCTCATGACTGTTCTTCCCACTCCGATAACTCTTCGAATCACCAACACCCCACAATCCCAACCTATTCAGGTGATCCCTCCAATATGAGTGAAGCGCGGGATAGCTAATTGAAGTTCCCAGCGAAGTAGGGAAGATACAGTCAGCAGCTCTTCCTATGCGATTCACACAAACCTTCACAGCCTCAAGCGCATCACCTGAAATGAAGGTGTAGAAAGGCCGTTCATTGCCTTTCCTCCCTGGCAAATCCACGCGAACAATTGAGGGGTTAGTCTCAAGATCCTTCAACAGTTTCTTGAAGCCGAATCGGCTCCAATAAATAATTTCATTCTCCCCCATCCCAGATTGAAACATGACCAGGATGAGGGCGTGGTACATTGGGTTACAGGCTAAAATAAGTTCCCGCACCTGCTCAACCGTGAGAGATCCCTGAACCTTAGACTCATCGCCCCGTATCTTGAAGCTTCGATCCCCTGGAAGATCAGCGCGGTTGTGCAGGAAGAAGCTCCGGACCTTGATGTACTTATTCATTTTCGTGCCTTTCCGGCCATGCTGTGAGAGGATGAAGCGCTGCGTCAAGTCTAGAAGATCATATCGATGTTCACTAGTGGCGGCCCGTTGATATTCGAGTAGCTGGCTAGGAGAATACTCTTTGAATGGCCCCCCATTTACCTGCAGCCACCTAATGAACTGGCCCCAGATACACTTAGACACTCTCGCCGTGGTGGGGCGGAGCCTCTGCAGCCAGTTCTCAACGGGGTCCATACAGCCTCATTAGTAACTCATAATATTTAACAGTTTGCTCGAAAACTTACAAAGACTATACGCTGATTTGTTCACTTTTTAGTGTAATTATGGTTATTGAGGCTCGAAGTAACAAATAACAGAGCCAAAGCAGGAAGAAGAGAGCCACTATGCTCGAGCCAATGTACACCGTTGAATGAGATTCAACCCCATTAATAATGGTGATTTGTTCATAACTCCAGCCGAAGCGGTCATAGTCCGTACTGACCTGGAGACTTCCACCAAGTACCATCAGCAGAATGAGGAAGGCAGTAAAGAGGTAAGCGTAGAGGAGACGCTTATGCGTCTTTTCTGCAGATATGGTTTTGGTACTCATCTTCGCTAAGACACTTCCCACAGTGAATGCACCTGATTTTGCTGCAGGGCTGAAACTCTATAGTTCTTTCCATTGTATTTAGCTCTTCACTAAACTATTGTTCCACAAAGAAATATAGAGAAATAGGTAACATATATAGAGTTCAGGATATACCGCCCAGAAAACCGTGATACGCAGCTGTCCCGTGAGAACGGCATAATCATAGGGGAAAAAGGTCAAGTGAAAATCCCACAGTATCACAACGAGAAGCATAGAGAGTACTGATGTTGCCCCAATTTTGAGGTATTTCCCCAATTTGTAGGTTTTTACGATCCACTGGATGATCAGAGACATGAAGAGGAAACACCAGAGAATCGTAATCCAAAAGGTTGGCCAACTCCAGTTCTCAGCTTCCCCAACGATCATGTATTCATGGCCCGAAAAAATTTCGAGAACTATAAATGCGGAATCAACGATTTGATGATAGGCCAAGACAATGAGGAAGCCCACTACATTCGCTAAAACGAAGCGGATATTTCGTCGATATTGGGTGAAGGGCTCAATCTTCCTAAGAAAATTATAGGTTAAAAGGATCAAGCCTAATTGCCATAGAGCCCCAAGGAGGTTTATCCGGGACCCCCAGAGCTGAATAAAAGGAACTGTCACGTAAATCCATTGAAGAATATTAACCAGTTTTAATCACCGCAACTATTTCCCAGGGAAATGGCAGAGGAGGAAACCTATTCCTCACTGATTTGAAACGCAGCGATTGAAATAATCCAATGTAGCCATAGGACAGGGTAATCTGTTCTTGGCGAAAATATTTCTTCAATGAACGATCAAGAGACATCTTAGTATATCTTCTGAGATGGTATTTGCGCCTCCATGCTTTCAAGTGTTTCCAGAAAAAGAGAGTATTGATCACATCTTCAAACCGGGCATAGGGAACCCGAATTTCAACGGTTCCATCGGTCACTCGGTCCATTTCAGCTAAAGCTCGGTCTTCTCGATCAATATGTTCAAGAACATGGTAACAGAACGTTTTTGAGAAACATTTATTTTTGAAGGGCAGACATTGGGCGTCGGCCTTCACGAAGTTGGGAATAGCAAGCAACCTGCGCGCTGGATAGTGTTTGCTACCTTTTTTGAAGGGAAGGTCCTCCTCGATCAGCAGATCAAGATTCACCGTTCCGTTTGGGTGATCGCCGCTTCCAATATCGAGAGTGTCCAACCTTATGGTCACCAGATGGTTGAGTACAGATAGAAGAATAGAGGCTTCCCCAGCGTACCGATGAGAAAGGCCCGGATCACGGTCCCCTCATCGAAGTCATAGGCTAATGCGTAGCTCCAATCAATCCACGCATAACTTTGGCTGAGAAAGAAAAAGAGCACTATATACAGCGATAACGCCAAAAAGGCCAGATACGTTTTCACGTTGAAGTGGATCACCTTCCAGATCCTGTGGTCGATGAGGAGAGAGAAACAAAACACGAAGATGAGGTTCCGCGCATAATTGAGGACCCACCCCCACGGCTCAGGAAAATACAGGGTAATCCAAGTGTTTCCAATATTGTTGAGGTGACATCGCAGATAGAAACAGGTCAACCACACATTTTCAAGAAGGAAATTGATAAATCCAATGAGGCACAGCGAATAAATGAAGAGACACACATTGTTGCGCCAAGGTTTTAGGCCAGTATTAAATCGCTGCTTCAGTTTCGTATACCCATAATAGGTGATGGTGAAATAGATGATCCCAGTAACCGGATTCGTGGGGAAATTATAGACTAAAAGAAATTGCCTCGTAAAAACTAGGAACTGAAACAGCAGATGAGAAACAGACTCCATGAAGAATATCAAGTGATATGTTCCTCCTGCTCAAATTTAGTTTCATCGATTATCATCTTATTCTTTAACAAGCACTGCAGAGCAGGAAGAAAATTCGTCAAAATATAGATGTAATGGTTCATTGATTCACAGAAACCTCCGCCGAAACGATTCATCGAACGGACAACCGCATAGTGGGGGTCGATGCAGAAGACACATTTATACCCGCTTCTCCGGCAAAAGTCAAAGATTTTCCTGCCAAAAACTCCGTCATCATTATAGAAGAAGCCGAATCCTCTGAGCTTCACGAAGATTTCTCGTCGAATCGCCAACACGGACCCTGAAATTGAGAAGCCCAAATGCAGTTTCCAAAGTAGAAACCTCACAACATCATATAGTTGATAAGTCAAATTCACATACCATGAAGACTGGTAGGGCAGGGAACAGGAAGACCACGCCGCCAAATCCTTATCTTGGAACAGCGCCTCAACCTTCTTTAACAGGTCAGGCTTGAGAAAACAGTTGCCCTCACTGAAAAATAGGGGGTCCCCCTTAGCCAATAAGCCTCCCCAATTCCTGTTGAAGCCTATCGGATTACCACCGCCATCCAAGACATGAATAGGCAGACGACTAGAATAAGAATCAACCACTTCCTTCGTCTTATCCTTGCTGGCTTCATCAACAACGATGATTTCCCCGAAATGCGGATTTTGTTTTTTAATACTATTCAACATCTTAACAATGTTTTTTTCCTCATTCCGCACAATAATAATTATTGAAATCAAATTACGACTTTTAACCCTCGAAAATACATTTTAACCTCGTCAAAAGAACGGGTTTTTGATAGTTGCCGAAGAATATATCTGGGACGCAGATAGAAACCGCGAAAAGCCTTGATGAAGAATTGTTTCAATTGTTCTTCTTTTCCTTCCCATCCAAATGGGATGAAGACGGGGTTAAGTTGGGTAAAATCTTCCAGCAGATCAGAGTTCATCCGGCCCCACTTCCAATGTTCCTTCTCAAGTTCAGTGCCTTTAAACGGCGTAGTAAGGTGGAAACTGGCAAAATCTAAAGGCAAGCTCTTAGCAAACCTTAACGTCTCAGAAGCAGATTCAGGGGTTTCCCCCGGAAGCGCAAACATGAAGCTTCCCCAAGTCTTAATTCCAACTCTGGAAGTCAACTCAACAGATTTCTTAACCATGTCCAGGGTCGTTCGCTTTTTGATATTGTCTAGGAGATGTTGTGTCCCGGCTTCAATCCCATAATAAAGCATCCAGCACCCAGCCCGCTTCATCAGCCTAAGAAGATCCTCATTTACCACGTTGACGCGCGTTAATGCGCTCCAAACAACATCTATCTTCTCCCGGATCATGGCATTGCAGAATGCTCTAAGCCACTTCTCATTAAGGCCAAAAAGGGGATCTTGAAAATCTATTTCCCTGCTTCTCCATGCGCGGCCAGATACGAGATATTTGATTTCCTCGATTACCTTCTCAACGCTTCTAACCCTGTAAGTCTGACCTGAAATATCCCTGCAACAATATATACAGGTAAATGGACAGCCACGACTACTAATTAGCGAGTGCACAGGATTCTTAAGATAGAGAAAAGGATGATACTTCTCCATAGGAATAAGATATCGCGCTGGAAAATGGAAAATATCCAAGTTCCTTTCCAGAGGTCTAGGCTCAGTCTTAACTAATTTACCATCTTTCCTGAAGACTATGCCACTGACCTTTTCCAGAGGAACATTGGAAACTATTTCCCTTAAAGTGTGTTCGCCTTCACCTATAACGACGATATCCACATCTTTGTTTGAAAGAACCTCATCCGGATACAGACTAGGATGGATCCCACCGAAAACTATTATGGCATTTGGGTTGACTTCCTTAATTTTCTGCGCTAACCTCTTCGAGATCTCAGCATTGTTATCGACAACTGAGATACCTATTAAATCGCTTTCCTTAACCCTGGAAACGCATTCATCGGAAGAAAGGTTTTCAGCTATACAGTCAACGATCTTGACACCGGAAAGATCTTGAATATTCGAAGCCAAATAGCCGAGGCCAAGAGGTTCAGTGACTTGAAAACCCCTGCGAAGAGGATGGTCCTTGGGGTAACGGTCAAAAACGGTGGTAGGCGGAGAAACCAGAGAAACGTTCAAAGAATAGACCTATTTAAAAACCCATTCCGCCTGCCTTATTTTCCAAAGATAATCCACGAAGATGTAGGCTGCACCGAAAAATACTATTGACATAAAAGAAAAAGCGGAGATACCCGCGACGACGAAGAAGAACAGGTAGATCCCCGCCAAAACCCTTTTTGCCCTCAATAAATAGGGAATATGATATTTCTTCTGGGGAAAACGGAAAATGCCATGTATTCTATGGGCTAGGGAAACCAAGCTATTTCGCATAAACGAGACGAAGCCCGTCTTATCCTCAGAGGCCTCAGATTCTATGTCCTCATCAGACTCATCTTCCCAGAGCCTACCTTCCTTCACCTTATCCTTCTTTTTATTCTTCTTTTTCATGGAAAACGATTTTTTCAAATTCACGTTGAAAAGCCTCCACCAACCTATAACCTAGTTTTTGATTAACCTCAAAGGGAAGACGAAACCTTATGCGGCTAATCATCAGGTCCCCCTTTTCATCTCTTCCAGATGAGAACTCTGAAAGGTTCCAGTCAAACCTAACGCGGGGATTCTCACCATTAAGTTTAGCCTCGAAACGGGAACGTTCAGCCTCAGCCTCCTCCCTGCGGTTCCTCTTAATTTGGTCGCGGTGACGAGGATTCCCCTCTGCATCCTTCAGCCACCGATCCTTATTTTTGAGCAGCAGCAAGGACCACCCCAAACAACGTGAACATAAACATTACAAAGAACTGGATAACCCGCAAAGTGATGGTCCCATAAACCAACTCATTAAGGATAATACTATGCGCATAGAAGAGCTGAAGCATAAGAGCAAATATGAAGCCGATGAGGAAACAAATCATTATCGTCCCAAATCTCGCAGAATCGCGGCCCATCATTACCGTCCCCTATGAACTAGAGCGTAGAAGGCAACACTGAGTACGGCAAGCATCCCACAGAACAGCGCATACATCTGGATAATCCAAAGCCAATCCAAATCCAAGTAAATGGGGGAACCCGGAGCATAATAGAGCGCAGTCAGTATTAGGAGCGGCATGAAACAGCCCAACATCATAGACAAATACACGTTTTTACCCATCACTCAACCACTGGAATCAGCTGGATCAGTCGATAGATCAGGTTGAAGGCGAAATCTCCAACGCGCCACATGAACTCAACAATCTTCCAAATTGTCCCAATCGTGTCTTTGATGCGTTGGATGCAACCTTGCACGTTTCCCTTATCGAGCAGAGGCCACAGCAGCCACAACATGAAACAGGTATAGACTAGAGGCATGAGGCTTGGAAGCACTCCGGGGATCCATCCGATGAAGGGATCGGCGTAGCTCCACAGAGTAACAACGAATGCCCAGAGGTTAGGTATGAAAGCCATGAAGGCAATGAATTGGGTGAAGATGGAGAGGAATAAGCCGCCGGTGAAGACCGCGGCTACTGCGAGGAAATTCGCCAGCATCCCAAACCCGGTCACAATCCAGCTGAGAAAATTGGTGATATATCCAAGTAATAGGCTGAAGCCGTTAGGCCAACCCGCTAAACTGAAGAGAGTATCTATGAATGATACAAATAGATTTGCATTAATTAGAGCACTCCTCCAAATTATATTACCTATATTCAAGAATGCTGAAGTGAAAAGAGCAGCAAACCACGCAAATAATCCGCCCTGAGCCATATTCACTATTCTAGGCTCTACATCCACAGGCGTATTGATGCCGCTCATGCTGGGCGCGTTGTGGTCAACTGCGAAACTGTTGAAGTCCACCGCAGAAATTGTCACAGTATTAAGATTTGAAGGCTGAGTAACATTGAAGATCAGTTTCATCAATTTCAGGTTTTTGGAACTAAAGATGTTTCCACCATCATCTCTCAACGCAGCGAAACATAGGGAATTTGGCGGATTAATATTGTCTTGTCTCCAAATTAATCCTGTGATCCACGACCACCAGGGAGATCCTTCAGATGTCATGGCATAGTATTCGGCGGTGACTCTTCCACCGATCAGAGAGGAGGCATTGGCGAGGTTAAACCACAATTCGATGTGAAGTGGAATTTTTACGGGTACATAGGGGTCAGCATTGGTCCCATTCCAAAACCCGAAGGCCCTCATAAACTCCGATTTTATCAAGGTATTCTTGTAGTACCATTTCACGTTGAAGGCCATACTGTCAGCGAGGTCAGTTAAATGAGATTGGTTGGCGAAACCAGATTCATAGGACAATTCTATGCTGGCGGAGTATAGGCCATTTACCCACCCACCATTATAGTAGTAGTCGATTCCAAAAGTGTAGATGGGTAGTATTGGGCCAAGGTAGAAATGGGCTGGATCTATCTTCACGCTGAAGAAGAGGTCGACGCTCTTCATATATTTCCAATATTGTTTGACTTGAACCGAGGAGGCATTGTTGGCGTAGAGCTCAAAGACATCGCCTCCAGTTATCCTTCCCGCGTCTCCTACACTTGTTAAATAGTTTAGTCCTCCAAGATTGTAGACGTTGAAGTAATTGGGTTGTTTAAGTTCCCATCCGGTACTCACTAGACTTGGGATTGTACTGTTGCTACGCATGGAAATACTGACGTTTTGAACATCAAGGACGTTACTAGTGAAGAAGATTGAAAACTTAGTTGTGAGGTTATATTGGTTTACTGTGGCTATTCCAGACTTTATTCGTATAAGGTCACTCCCATTAATTATATACCATATTCCTGAAACCTTGTTATAGGCCACATCAATCCAATTCACATCATTATAGAACCCTATTTCAGCTGTCTTGATGGCCGGGGCTGGAAAGAAGATGCCCTGAAAAGTATAGTATTTGTCCTCAGCGAAAACCCAGTTCCCGCATTCTCTGTCAGTTATGGTGACTCCAAGGTTCTGGATGAACCAGATCGTCCAAGTCGCAGATTGAATGTAGTTGGTAGAATTGTATAGTCGAACATACCAGTGATATGGAACCAGAGCAATTGTAAGGGACTGAGTAATAATATTCTGAGTAGCATTGATTAGAGCAGAGGTATTCAGGTATGCCGCGCCATTGACATAGAGTGTGGCATTCATAATGGATAAATTCATGTATTTCCAGATGGGCGTAAAAGTGAAGTTGACGCTGGTTGGAGACGTGTAAAATGTGGTGGAGTTAGCTGGGCTATTCAATGTTATCGAGACAAGCAAAGATTGCGCGCGCGGCACTATAATGTTCACAGTTCTAGTCTCAGATTGAATGTAATCTGTGGAATTGTAGAGGCGAATATACCAGGTATATGAACCTGAAACAGGATAAGTGTAGGTTACAGTGTTCAAAGTATTATTTGTTAAAGATGCCTGAAGAACCTTTACGCTGTTAGTATAGAGAGTGGCATTTTTCATGTTAATATTACTTTGTAGCCATACAGGAGTAAATTCGAAGATGATTGTTAAGTTGTCATTATTAACATAGCCTGAAATCGGATTATTGAGAGTGATTGAGGATAGTATGGAAGGCACAGATTCTTCGCTTCCCCCTGCTCCCTGAGTAGGTTCAGGATCTACGAGGTTCCTAATCCAAATTCCCCAAAAAGCAGTTTCCACTCCTGAAGCATAGGCATTGAATATTCCTGCTGTGCCATAAGTAAGACTTGCATCAGTAGCTGTTACTGAAGCGATTCCTAGACCGTTGAGTCCTCCTGCCGTATGTGCAGTAAGCGTAGTTCCCTGGACTTTTAGCCAAATGTCGAAAGGCTGAGAATTGTAAATATCGCTGCCTGCATAGTCAGTATATGCAAGAGAGGTTTCTGCGGTATTTGGAGGAGTAAGCTCCTTACGAATTTCTAATCTTTCAGGAGTAAGGCTTTCATCTACAAGAGCATAGTAGAGTCCTGAAATAGAATATCGCACCGCGATACCTGCCTGCAAATTCGCAGGATGAGATGAACCAAAGTCAAATGTAACATGAACCTCATAATTAGATGAATTGATAAAATCATTTATTGTCCAAAGGTCTTTATCGTCATGTGGATAGAGCCTTCTTTCTCCATATTGAACAAAGTACCAGTAGAAGTCACCATAAAAACCTGAATTGTAAATATTTCTTTGAGTGAAGTAGTTGAGACCTTTATCTCCACTATCATAATATGCGAATACGTTAGCTCCGTTGGATGTACTTGAAGCTGAAGGCTTATCATAGTAGATGTAGATTGTCGTTCCTACTGAGCTTATATCATCAGGTATCTTAACCCAAAAGTTGCTACCCTCCTGATAATAACTCAGCAGCGTTACTCCGTCAGCCTTTGTAAATCGGATATCTGCGAGGTCGGATCGAGAATGGTTATTACAATAGATATTGTATGCACTGTCAGAACCACTTCCATAATTGACAGTCACATTAACGACATAGTTTGTTCCTGCTCCTGAAGCAGGATTTATGTAATGGATCTTACGGTAATTCCATCCTGTCAGCCAAGGAGGAGTTGTCGCATGAACGGATGGCGGCGGAACTGCAAAGAAGGACAGCAAAAACAGCGCGATAAAGAAGACGGGAAAAACATTCTTTTTCATAGTTTCTTCCCCGGTTTTTGTTCCTCTTGATAAATTGACAACAATGTAAGCTCTGAAACTAGAGAAGAAACCAAAAGATTAATGGTAATCACAAAAGGAGAAAATATTGATATTATCGAAAGCAAACCAAAGTTTAGGATCATATAAATCAGAGAATATTTCCAGATCCTACCCATCTTCTCAAATATCATCTTCCATCACAACTCCGCCTCAAAAATCAATGTGGCTATACCAGTAGGCGTACTTACTTTAGTCCACGTTAAAGTAAAACCATCAGTATCATATGATTTCACTACCGCTGTTTGATAACAACCGGTTCCTGACCAATACTCAATATGAATAAAATTCGAGGTATCCGATGCGACAGGATTACTAGCAGCATCTAATGTATAAGTGCACATTCCAGCCTTGCTACTATCCGTAAAACCGGTACCCCCAGTACTAACGGTATGTCCACTAGCCTTGCTTATTGTCACTATCAATCGATTTGGCTTAAACCCAAATCCGGCATAGGAGACATCTCCTGAAATCGCAGCACAATCCCTAGTGAAACTCAATACTTTGCTTTTCGTGGTAAAACTAGGTAAAACCGCATAAATTGGATCGCTACCCACACCTTGACCAGTTAGAACATAGTCTAAAGTTCCCTTGGGAATATCACTTAATAATAATGTGGTAGTTCCCAAAGATCCAGCAGTGGCCCTGATTAATCCAGTTCCAGAGCCCAAAGTTAATCCTACAAAATTTGGAGAACTAGAAGTTAATAGGGCCTGATTAATGTAGTTTCCCCAATCCGTAATATTAGAATGAGATAAAGTCAAAGCTCCAAGACTTATCGTATTCACGTTTCTCAACAATGGAGAAACAAAAGTTAAGGGATTCTCATAGTTATCTGTGTCAGTACCAACACCAACTACGCCATTAGTAGCATATAAAAACCCATTAAGAGAACCTATTGTTAAATTAGTTCCATAAATCAAACCATTTTTCTGAACATAAAAATTCTGCAACGTATTTTCGGCATTAGTTATTAAAATGGCGTGTGTAGATGGGTTTAAATTATCTGAGGGTTGAATATAAATCCAGCCAAAATTAGGTTTAGAACCGCCGGTTAAATAAAGTCCCGCTGTCGAATTATTGTCTAAGCTTGCGCCTAACGATATTATGGATTTTTCAACCCATATTCCGGCATCCCAATAGGTGGTGCCATTTAAAGAGGACCTAGTTAGGTAAATGGCTCCTCCAACATTGCCGTATCCTCGCCCATTTATGATTAATCCCCCTCCTTTCGAAACATTATTCCAATTATTAACGTCTAATTCAAAAGCTGAGCCTCCGCCTGTAAAGCCAGTATCATATTCAACTAAAGCGTTTATTCCGAAAACATTACTGGAAATGTTTCCAGTTTTAGTCGCCATATATAAATTAACTAAATCTTCTGTGGCTTTTTGGTTAGATGCATCCATTTCGGAAATGGTTTGATAATAATAAGAGGTAACATTCGGTTTATTATAAATATAATTGAATCTTTGAACTTGAACTAATTGACCTATAGGAATTTTTGAAGGCAAACTATAATTTACATACCAATTAGAACCAATATATAGATTAGCAAATGTTGGAGAGCTTGAAGATAAAACCGCTTGGTTGATATAGGTTCCCCAATCCGTGATGTTTAAACTTGATAAAATATGGGAATGAGTACTCAGAAGATTACCGATGAAATAGTCAGCAGTGATATTATAGGGTCCAACGTTCCAGTTACATATAAGTGGTCTTGAACCATTTACGAGAACGGCTTGAGGATACTGGATATCTACAAAGACCTGTTGGTGAATGTAGCCGGAATTAAGCCCAAGAGCCAAAATCAGAAACATGAAAAGAGCTACGCAGCCTAAGATTGCCAAGCCAATAGGTTTCATTTCGTTTCTCACATCAAACTATTTGGAAACGATTTTCTTCTTCAATTCATCAAATTTCCTAACAATATTCTCCTTCGATAACCCAGTAGATGAGCCCACGATTCCTATGATTTCATCGCGCGACAAGTCGCTGGGAAGTCCCTTCTCAGCTAAACCATATTTCTCACGAAGAATCTTAGCGACTTTGCCATCTCCAATGATGGAGACAACATTCCCCACTTTACCTAATTCAGACATTTTCCGCATCTTCCAAGGATTCGCGGCATCATTGGGATAATGGATATCAATTTTTTCTCCATTCTTGAAAATCAAAGTAAATGTTTCACCCATTACTCTTCGATCCCCTCATCTCCAACTTCCTCATAGTCAGGCTCGCCCCTATGCGTAATGTGGCGACTCACAAATCCCCGACGCTTCACCATCGTCTTCCCCTTCCCACCTCCAAACCCTGCAATAGCGATTTCCGCACCCATATTACTCGTATACCCGCTAATGCCCTTCAACGCGCTCAAAGTCAGATCGACAAACTGTTTAAGGTCACTCCGATTATCAGCATCGCCAATAAGCCAAAGTCCCTCAAGACTCAGCACAATATCGGGAGGAATGTTGCTCATCATCCACGCATCGATCCCACCGCTATCCTCCGCGTTTCCACTGAGGATCTTGGGACTGGAGAACAGTTGCGGCAAAAATAGTTTAATGGCTTCAGCCTTCGCCTGTTCTGCAGCTGCCCGGGCTTGGCTTAAACTTCTGCGGTTGCTCATTTAACATGCCCCGTAAAAAGCAAGAGAATTAACATTAAGAGATCCCTGCGTCTGCTCATTTGATATGCCCCGTCATAAGCAAAAGAATGGACACCAAGCATCCACCACTTCCAAGAGCTAAAAATATCTGCAGCATATTTGTTCTAGAACCTCCCTTATCGAGGCGGTGAATACCCTCAGCCAACCGGGTTATGAAGTGGTCGATAGCTCCGCGCCTCACATCATCGCTGCTTACGCTTGGAAGATATTTGAGATTACTATCTGAAACTGGTTTGTTAGGATCATAGTTAGGGTTGGATGGAGTCAATGAAACATCAGGAAACTTCACGATGACACCTAGTTTCGCCTCTTCAATTTTCTTTTTCAGTTCTTCACTGAGTTTATCATAGGTTTTCCTGGTGAAAAGTGTGATCAGAGAATCTTTGAAACTGATTTCCACATTCTTATCGTCTAGGGCGTAGGTGTAACCTGTTCCCATTCTCCCGATCCACAGTGCATAGTTTGACACCTTCAAAAAGCCTTTTCGAATCATGTTGAAGGCTTGACCCGTCTTCACGAAGTGTTGAGGAGGCTCATTCTCAATGGGATCACATTCCATGTAAACTGCGTCCTCATGTTTCACCTCATAGTCTTTGCCTCGCCCGGATTCAGGTGCAATCTGCTGTATCCTGTTTTTTCGGGGTTGAGAAACATATATTCCAACTAAAAGAAATATAAAGGCGACAATCGGTAAAGTTATGATGAGGAGAATTATTGGGTCGAACAAGAAATTAATGAAACTCAAATACTTCTATTTTCCTCCCAAATCAAAAGTTAAATTTATATACTCTATTATTAACTATATAAATTTAATCTATAAAAGGGGAAAAAAATAAATGTCTATTGCTGGTAAAATCACTTCGAATCCCCTCGTGGAAATCATGATCGTGGGGCTCCTTGCAATGGTTTTCTCGGCACTCGCCCAGATGGCAGGTGTCTCAGGCGCATTAACTGCAGGAGTCACAACGATGTTTGGGCTGTTCGGTGTCGCAGCTCTCCTGTGGATTATGAAGAAGCTTTGATCCGAGATGGGGAGTAACCATCTCAAAACTCGTCTCACCTTTTTTTATTATAATCCCTACGATTGCATTGATAATCTGAATCTGCGGTTTCTCGGCATCCAATTCAACATTATGAAGAACGACCAGAAACTTCTGAAGACGATGATATTCCCTTTTTTAATTGCTCCTTTCACCTTATGGCTTGGAACCGCCATACTTATGGTAATCTTCACACCCTATAGTGGATTCGATGCAAGCCTAAGCCAACTAAGCTATCCCCTTACCGAATTAATAATGGGTAGAGGATTAGACCAGGCAATATTTGATTTCTTCGACCAATATGGCAAAGGCTGCCACTGGAGCGCAGCCATCATCTATTATCTATTCTTCGTGGCTTTGAGCAAACACTTCAGAAAACTTGGAATCGTCAATAGTCTCAACGTGGGTTTCACAACCTGCTTCACCGCCCTCACGATTGCCGCTTTCGAATATTTCTGGAACTTCTCTTTCTATATTTTCCAGAACCAACCCTGGATACTCAGCTTCACCCCTCCACAAACTTTGATTAGCCTGCAGAACCTAGTCTTTGCCTCTCTGGGACTGCTGCGCATCGGAAACATTAACTGGAAAATCGTGAAACCCAACCTAAACAAGTGGACCTTGATCTTTCTATTTGCAACGGCGTTTCTCATAGTCTTTTGGTGGATCTACGGCCTTATTCTTCCAGTACAGCAAATCAGTGTTGAAATACAGACAGGGACCTGGACTAGTTCTAAATATTTTCCTCAAACAGTATATACTATAAACCGCACTCCTTTAGATGCTATTTATGATTCTCAACAGTATTGGGTTCCTAATGATTTTCTCCACTTGGTCAATACATTAACGAAAATCTTTTTAACACTTACATTTCTCAATATATTCAAGTTGAAAGCGAGGCAGTAGTTAGCGCGCGCTAGAAAAAGTTGAGAGGAGAATAAATTATCTATGAGCAAAGATTTTCAGGAACAACAAAGCCTAGTTCTTGGTGATCGTTTAAACTGGCCTTTCTTCCTCGGATCAGGAATGCTAAAATATATTGAATCGCTTGTTAGGGAAGAGGGTAATCTTTCGGAGCAACAGGCAAGGGAAGCAACTTTAGTTCTATTCAACATGTGTCCAAGCGCATGGGTTGATAAACAGTTCCAAGAAGACCTAAAGAAATGCGTTGACATTGTAGAAGTTGATGATAGAAAAGAGTTCTGTGGCGTAAAAATTGGCAAACCCAAAATGAGGAAAGAAGAGAAGATTGACCCCCATCGCCTAACTCATGCCGTTGTGGATTTGTGGTATAGACGCAACCTTTTGAATAAACCAATTTGGACAGAGATATTCACAGGAGAATCCTTCAAAGGCGAAACTGTTGAGTGATCTCAAACAATTAGAATGGGCCTTAGATATCGATATTTCAGAACAACAAGAACTTAAAGTTTTAAACTTTCATGGATGGGAAGCACTTCAGAACGAAGTACAAGCAATAGGACCCTATTTCTCCAATAAATTAATGGAACGTATCAATCATAGGAAAGCATGTAATATAATTGTTGTAGGGGAAGCTGGAATATGGAAGACCTATTGCGCTATGCAACTTGCTAGACAGCTATATAATAAATTCTGTATCGACCAAGTAGTTTATGGATACAGCACATATTATGAAGTGCTTATGGATAAAAGATTTGGAATAGGAGCTCCAATTGTTTTAGATGAACCACAAGACGCGATAGATCACCGAGATTGGTATAAGGAAGCGCAGCAAGCGATAGTTAAAACTATCACAAGCCAACGATTCATGGTTAAACCTCTGATTATTCCAATAATTAATTCTAGCCTAATTGATAAGACAATAAGAAACTATCTTATCCAATACCAAGTAGAATGTGTCGATCGGGGATTTGCAAGGGTTATGAGTCTATCTCCTAGCCAAAAGGAGGATAAGACTTACTTCAGTTTCCTATGCAATCTGCGATATGGCCTCATGGACAAGGATAAATGCGCTAAACCCAGTTGCCTATTCTGCGATGAATTTGATACTTGCCAGATATTTAGAGCACAATATGAACGTAAGAAACAAAAGACACAATTCAAGAAGTATGAACAGAATAAGCAGGAAGCCATTATGAGAGAAAGCAAAGAACTGACACTTGATCAACTATTTGAAATTTGTTATCCATTAAGGGATAGCTTTACTGTAGATCAGCATATTGATGTTAGGAAACTTCGCCTCATCCTCCGAGAGAAGACGATACATGTCGGACACAATAAGGCTTATGATATCAAGACATTGCTTGAATATCGTTACCCCGATGATTTTAAAGAAGATAAATAGATTTTGCCTAATATATTGTTTTACACTAGTCTTTTCTATTATATAATATAGTAAAGTCCCCCCTCCAAAAGCTATATAGAATAGAAAGGAGGATGATTTAGGCTTCTTTCATGGATTTAGCACAGTTCAAAGTAAACTCTGCAAAAGATTTTTTAGGGCGACCACTTTCTACTCTGAAGCGATACCTTTGAAGATGAAATACCTCGGCATCATCGTGGCGATCGCGGTGCTTGCCGGATCAGTCGCCTTCCTTCTACTGCCCAAAGAAGTCTATGAAGTGCAGGGAAAGGTTATTGAATTAAATACGAACGTGTCATGGGGAAACTATGTGGTCATTGACGTGGCGATATCAACGCCAACCGGATGGGGTGGACACTACGCCACCATCAACCTATCAGCTCAACAGTTTTCATCATTGAAGATCGGCCAAGATTTAACCTCAATCCGGATGCGAGATATCTTTGGCAATGAATGGAACGATTTACGATAAGATAAATTGAGAACAAATAGCGCGCGCTAAACACTTAGCCATCAACTCTGCTGAAAAAGAACGTCCGATGTATTTCTCTATGCGAAACTCTTCCTTCCTTCTCTAACCGTACAAGCCTTTTCCTAAGTCCAGATTCCGTAAGCTCAAAATTAATTCTAGCCATTAAAACTAATACGGTTGTAGCTTCTCCATCTTTCAATTTATCTAAGATTGATTCATCAGTAATTTTCATCTTTAACACCTAATTACGCAGAATCATTAACACTATGAAATTGTTGATGGCGGGCCAGAACGAAATAACAGCTACTGCTGAAAACAGATACTTGGCGAATTTCATTAAAGGTTTTTCA
>Ga0315281_10003831_pt1 | contig 22001 bp, 18 predicted proteins | sample YL17G07_0_MG_FD_204540 | JGI IMG/M metagenome (GOLD analysis project Ga0315281, IMG submission 204540) | Sediment microbial communities from Yellowstone Lake, YNP, Wyoming, USA - YL17G07_0 | ecosystem: Environmental > Aquatic > Freshwater > Lake > Sediment | place: USA: Wyoming | collected... | reverse complement strand
CTGCCGGCCGCCAGCTCGATGCCGATGGCCGCGCCGCCCTGGCTGCGGGCGAAGACGCGCGCGCCCGGCACGCGCCGCTCGTCGAAGTGTGCGCGGTAGGCGATGTTCGCCAGCTGGCCGGCGACGAACGAGGCCAGCGGCTGCTGGTCGTCGACGACGTGCGCCTGCGTGCCCTCGCCCGCGAGGAGCGCCGGCGGTCGGCACGCGCCGGCAAGATCGTCTGGCAGCCAGTAGTAGTCGTCGAGCGTCCCGGTGCCCGTGATGCCGGCGTGCGTCGCCGGAGGGCGCGCGAAGCACACGACGACGCCGCCGTTCGCGAGCAGCCGCGCAGTCTCGTCGCGCCGCCGGAGCAGCACAGGGCCGAGCGACGCCGACCCGGGCGAGGCCGCCGCGTTCAGTACGGGCATGTCGGCGAACGTCGCCGCTTCGGCTGTGCCGGCGAGCACGTTCTCGACTAGCAGCGACAGCGCGTGCGGGTCGACGACGACGGCGTCGTAGTCGAAGAATGACGGGGCGCTGAGGAAGTTGTAGTTATCGACCTGCGGCCCCGGCAGCGGGAATCCGAGCGACAGGATGCGTCCGATGACCTTCGGGGCCGCCATCGCTAGTCTTTGAGCGGAAGCGTCCGCAGGAACTGCCGGAGTCCGGGGCCGATGTCCGCGCGGCGGAGGCCGATCTCGATCGCCGCGGTCAGCAGGCCGAGCGGGCGGCCGGTGTCATAGCGGCGACCCTCGAACTGGTATGCGAACACCGGCTGCGTCTCCATAAGCCCGGCAAGCGCGTCCGTGAGCTGCACTTCGCGGCCCTTGCCGGGGGCGGTGCGTGCAAGCACGTCGAAGATCTCGGGCGTCAGCACATAGCGGCCGACGATGCCCAGCCGCGACGGTGCATCTTCGAGCTTCGGCTTCTCGGTGAGCGTTTGGACCCGCCAGACGCCGCCGCCGACGTCCGTACCACCGACGATGCCGTAGCTCTCGACCTCGCTGTCGGGCACCTCCTGCACAGCGATGACGGAGCCGCCGCGCGCGTCGAAGACGTCGACCATCTGCTTCGTCACGGGCACGTCGGCGACCAGCACGTCGTCGGGGAAGAGCAGCACGAACGGCTCGTCGCCGACGGCGTTCTTCGCCTGGAGCACGGCGTGCCCGACGCCCTTCTGCTCGGTCTGGCGGATGTACATGATGTCGGCGAGGTCGCTGATCTTCTGGATCTCGGCAAGCCGCACAAGGTCGCCCTTCTCCCGAAGCGTCATCTCGAGTTCGAGCGAGCGGTCGAAGTGGTCCTCGACGGCGCGCTTGCTCGCGGCGGTGACGATGATGATCTGAGTGATGCCGGCCGCGGCGGCTTCCTCGACCGTGTACTGGATGATCGGCTTGTCGACGAGAGGGAGCGACTCCTTCGGCTGGGCTTTCGTCGCAGGGAGCAGGCGAGTCCCGTACCCGGCCGCCAGCACCACCGCCTTACGTACTCGCAACGCACCCTCCTCGCCCTGCACTGGCCGAATTGTATCGGCGAGCCGCGCGGGGCGGCAATCCGGGCAGCCCCGCCGGTCGTACCTTTGAACGTGGCCAAGAGACCCCGCGCAGCCAAGGAGCCTCCAAATGAACCGCACCAACCGCATCACGACGCTCGCGCTGGCGGGGTTGTCGCTGCTCGTCGTTTCGATCGGACTGAACTTGCTGCCCGCGGGCGGGCGCGCAGTCGCGGCCACGCAGACCGTGGCGGTGCGGAACAACCAGTTCTCACCGGCGGCGCTGACGATCAGCGCCGGCGACACCGTGCAATGGGACTGGCCCGTCGCGCCGAATGCCGTGCCCCACACAGTCACGTCGGACTTCCCGGACACCGAGCTCGGTAGCCCGCAGCAGGCCCAGGGCAGCTATTCGCACACGTTTGCCACAGCCGGTACCTTCAACTACCACTGCGAGGTGCATCCGAACAGCATGGCCGGCACGATCACCGTCCAGGCGCCCGAGCCGACGGCGACCAGCACCAGCACCGCCGCCGCGACGAACACCGTAGCGCCCGCCCCGACCCGCACGGCGACGCCGGTCGCCACGGGCACTGCCGTCGCCAGCGCGACGCCCGTCATCACGCCGACGCACACGTCCGGCATCGCGCCGACGGTGATCGCACCGGCGCCACCGCCGGTCGCGCCCCCACCATCGGGCGGCGTGGCGGGCGCCGATAGGTTGCCGCGAGCGGGCACGGGCGGCGCCGCCGATAGGTTGCCGCTACGGTGGGTCAGCGTCGCGCTCGCGGCTGCGGGTCTCCTTGCGTTCTGCGGCGCGGCGGCGATGCGGAGACGCGCTTAGCCAGAGGCGCCGCCGGTACGTGGTCGCGCCGGCGCGTGGGATCACGCGAATCTCCTGCTGTCGAGCGGCGGGAACGCGTTGAGCGCGGGCACGCGCACGGCGGCCCGCTTGGTATCCTGAGTGGACGCCAGCACCGCCAGCATCCACCGGATCTCATGCCAGACTTCAAGCTCGTGTCCGACTTCCAGCCCACCGGCGACCAGCCGCAGGCAATCGATGCGCTCGTGCGCGGCCTCACTGAGGGCGCCCGCGCGCAGACGCTGCTCGGCGTCACCGGCAGCGGCAAGACGTTCACCATGGCGAACGTCGTCGCCCGCTATCAGCGACCAACGCTCGTCCTCGCGCCTAACCGTACGCTGGCGGCGCAGCTCTGCTCCGAGTTCAAGGAGTTCTTCCCCGAGAGCGCGGTCGAGTACTTCGTCTCGTACTACGACTACTACCAGCCCGAGGCGTACATCCCGCGCACCGACACCTATATCGCCAAGGACGCCGATATCAACGAGGAGATAGACAAGCTCCGCCACGCGGCCACGCGCGCGCTGTTCGAGCGCCGCGACGTGTTGATCGTCGCGTCCGTGTCGTGCATCTACGGCCTCGGCGAGCCGGACGAGTACCAGAGCTTCGTCGTGCAGCTGCGCAAGGGGCAGCGCTTCGACCGCTCGCGCATCATGCGGCGCTTCGTGGACATGCAGTACGAGCGCAACGACATGAACCTCGTGCGGGGCAAATTCCGGATGCGCGGCGACAGCATCACGATCCAACCCTCGTACGAAGAACTGGCCGTCCGCATCGACTTCTTCGGCGACGAAGTCGAACGGATCGTCGAGATCGACCCGCTGACGGGTGAGCTGCTGGCGGACCGCGATTCAGTCGACATCTACCCGGCGAAGCACTTCGTCACGTCGAAGGACAAGCTCCAGGACGCGATCCGCGACATCGAGATTGAGATGCACGAGCGCGTGATCGAGCTGCGCGGGCAGGGGAAGATCGTCGAGGCGGCGCGGCTCGAGGAGCGCACCAACTACGATCTGGAGACGATGCGCGAAGCAGGGTACTGCTCCGGCATCGAGAACTATAGCCGGCATCTCGCGCGCCGCGCGCCGGGCAGCACGCCCTGGACGCTGCTGGACTACTTCCCGGACGACTTCCTGATGTTCGTCGATGAGTCGCACATCTCGATCCCGCAGGTGCGCGGCATGTACCACGGCGACCGCGCCCGCAAGCAGACGCTCGTCGACTTCGGCTTCCGCCTGCCGTCGGCCATGGACAACCGCCCGCTCAACTTCGAGGAGTTCAGCGATCACTTGAACCAGGTGGTGTTCGTCTCCGCGACGCCGGGCCCGTACGAGCTGTCGGCCAGCTCGCAGGTGGTGGAGCAGGTGATCCGGCCGACGGGCCTGCTCGACCCCGTGGTCGAAGTGCGCCCAACGCGCGGCCAGATCGACGACCTGCTCGACGAGGTGCAGCAGCGCACGCGCCGCGGCGAGCGCTCGCTCGTCACGACGCTGACCAAGCGCATGGCGGAAGACCTGGCGGACTACCTGCTGGAGGCCGGCGTGCGCACACACTACCTCCACAGCGAGATCGACACGATCGGGCGCGTCGAGATCCTGCGCGACCTGCGGCTCGGCGTCTACGACGTGGTCGTGGGCATCAACCTGTTGCGTGAAGGCCTCGACCTGCCGGAGGTGAGCCTGGTCTGCATCCTGGACGCCGACAAGGAGGGATACCTTCGGTCGGGCGGGTCACTGGTGCAGACGATCGGGCGCGCCGCGCGCCACATCGATGGCCACGTGCTGATGTACGCCGACAAGATCACCGACTCGATGCGATTCGCGATCAGCGAGACCGAGCGCCGCCGTGCGATCCAGCGCTCGTACAACGAGGAGCACGGCATCTCTCCCGAGGGCATCACGAAGGCGATCCGGGACATTACCGACCAGATCAAGAAGGTCGCCGAGGAGCGCACCGGCTACGACGTGAAGACGCTGCCGAAGGACGAGATGGCGCGGCTGGTGAAGGACCTGGAGCAGCAGATGAAGACGGCGGCCAAGCAGCTGGAGTTCGAGAAGGCCGCGCTGCTGCGCGACCAGGTGATCGAGCTGCGCAAGGCGATGCTCGACGACCAGTCGGCGCTTCATGAGTTCGCCCAGTCGTCGTACGGATCGCTCGGCGCCACGCCGCGCTCCGGCGGGCGCCGCCGCGCACCCGTGCGGGGGCGGTGACACGCGCCGACCGACTTGCGGCCGATCAGGCCAGGGGCGGCGCCGGGAACGGCCCGCGCACCTGCTCGTAGGCGCGCCCCGCCCGGAAGACCGACGCCTCGTCCCAGCGCCTGCCGGCGAACGTGATGCCGACCGGCAGCCCGTGCGACGTCAGCCCGCACGGCACGGAGATCGCGGGCTGGCCCGTGAAGTCGAAGATTGCCGTCAGCCGGGCGAGCCGCGCCGACGGATCCTCCTTCCTCGACGCCTCGATGGTGGGCGCGGGAGACGGCGTCGTCGGCAGCGCCAGCACGTCGATGCCCGCGAGCGCCGCATCGGCGCCGCCGGAGCGCGCCTGCCGCATGGCGTGCATGGCGTTGGCGTAGGCGACCGCCGGGATCGTCGCGCCGATGCCCAGCAGCGCGGCGACCTGCGCGCTGTAGTCGCCTCTGCGCGCCGCCAGGTGCTCGGCGTGGTACGCCGCGGGCTCGACAAGGATGATCGCGTTCACGGCGGCGAAGTAGGCGTCGATCTCGGGGAAGTCCGCCTCGACGATCGTCGCGCCCGCGGCGTGAAGCTCGTTGATCGCGGCCCGCACGATCGTCTCGGTCTCGGGGTCGGGGTCGTCCCAGAAGTACGTCTTCGGCACGCCGATGCGCAGGCCGCGCGGGCCGCGCTCGATGCCATCGAGCCAGCGGGGTACGGGCGCCTGCTCGCTCGCCGGGTCGAGCGGGTCATGGCCGCTGATCGCCTCCAGCACGATGGCGGCGTCGCGCACCGTGCGTGTGAGCGGCCCGGCGTGGTCGAGCGACCACGACAGCGGCACGGCGCCGTGCAGGCTCGTGCGCCCGTAGGTGGCCATCATGCCGACGCAGCCGCAGAGCGAAGCGGGGATGCGGATGCTGCCGCCGGTATCGCTGCCGAGCGTGGCGAACGCCATGCCGGTGCTCGTTGCCGCGCCTGAGCCGCCGGATGAGCCGCCGGGGATCACGTCGGTGTTCCAGGGGTTACGGATCGTGCCGAAGTGGACGTTGTCCGACGTGCAGCCGAACGCCCATTCGTGCAGCCCCAGCTTGCCGACGCTGATCGCGCCGGCGTCGGCAAGCTTTCGCACGACCGTCGCATCGTGGTCGGGCAGCCAGTCCGTGAGGATCTTCGATCCGGCGGTCGTCCGCACGCCCTTCGTGGCGAAAAGGTCCTTGATCGCGACCGGAACGCCGTGCAGCGCGCCGCGATACTTGCCGCCGGCGATCTCGCGCTCGGCGGCGCGCGCGTCGGCCAGCGCCTGCTCGCCGGTGATCGTGATGTAGGCGTTGAGCTTCGGGTTCAGTCCTTCGATGCGCGCGAGCACCGCCTCGGTCGCCTCGACCGGGCTCACCTGCTTCGCCGCGATCTTCGACGCGACATCTTCGAGGGAGAGCATGCAGAGGTCAGCGGTGGTCGTCATCATCAGCTCCTGTTCTGGCGCGCTGCTGCCGGCGGATGGAGTGCGCCGATTCGCCCGGTGGCAGATGAATCAGAATGCAACCGGGGGTTGAGGTCAAGCCTCCTGGCGCATGGCCAGCACACGCTCGACTAGCTGCGGCAGCACCTCGCCCGCGGGGCCGCGCAGCGACGCGGCGGCGAGGCCGCTCAGCGGCGTCGGCTCCGGATTGACCTCGATGAGCGTGCCGCCGCGTTCCAGCACCATCTGCGGGAACCAGGCCGCCGGCGTCACGGTCGCCGACGTGCCGGCGATGAGCATGCAGTCGGCCAGTTCGGCCTGCACCTGGCACTCCGCCAGCGCCGCCTGCGGGATCGGCTCGCCGAACATGACGGTGTCGCTCTTCAGCACGCCGCCGCAGTGCTGGCAGACGGGCGGGATCTCGCCCAGGTCGATCTCGTCGAAGCGCCAGCGGCCGCCGCAGTCGATGCACCGCACCTTCGTGCGGTTGCCGTGGATCTCGGTCACGGCCTCGCTGCCGGCAACGAAGTGCAGGTTGTCGATGTTCTGGCTGATCGTATGACGCAGCACGCCGATCGCCTCGAGCCGCGCCAGCGCGAAGTGCGCCTCGTTCGGCGCCGCCTCGCTGAGCGCGCGCGAGAACTCGTCATCGCTGCCGCGCCGCGCCAGCATCTCGCGCCAGCCCGCGGCGGGGTCGGCGATGAACCGCTGGTAGCCGTCCATCGGCGGCTCGCCGCGCTTCGTCCAGAGCCCGCCGGCGCCCCGGAACGGCGGGATGCCGCTCTCGACGCTGATACCGGCGCCGACGAGCGCGATGACGTAGCGCGCCGAGGCGAGCGCCCCTGCCGCGCGGTCGAGGTCGGCGTCAAGTAGTGCCGGCATGTCCGCAGCCTATGACTCGAACCGCCTTAGTGGCAACCGATCGCGCGGCGATCCCGGCAAGCTGTCCCTGTCGAATACCAACAGCCAACAGCCAACAGCCAACAGCTAAGAGCCGCCCGCACCCCGCGGCATCCGGATCAGCCCCTCCTGCACGACGGACGCCACGCGCGTGCCGTCGGGCCGGTACATCTGGCCGAAGATCAGCGCCCGGGCGGCGTGGGCGACGGGGCTCTCGCTCGTGAAGAGCAGCCAGTCGTCGAAGCGCGGCGGGCGGTGGAACCAGATGGCGTGGTCGAGGCTGGCGCCCGACCAGTTGCCGCGCTGTATGCCATGCGGCATGCGCGCCGTCGCGATCAGCCCGCGGTCGCTGGCGTAGGCCATGAGCGCGGCGTGGAGCGCGGGCTCATCGGGCAGAGCGCCCTTGACGCGCATCCAGACGCGGCGGCGCGGGATGTCGCCGGCGGGCGGGCCGTCGGGGTCGACGGTGCGCACCTCGACGGCGCTCTGGCGCTCCCAGCGACGGATCATCTCGCGGTCTTCGTGGCGGTCGGGGCGGGCGAACTCCCACTCGGGCAGGCCGTCGGGTCCGGGCAGGTCCGGCGGCGGTTCCGCGTGCGAGATCCCCTCCTCGGGCTTCGTAAAGCTGCACGAGAGGTTGAAGATCGCCTCGCCGCCCTGGTGTGCCACGACGTCGCGCGTCGTGAAGGTGCGGCCGTCGCGGATGCGGTAGACGACGTAGCGGATGGGCACGCCGTAGCGCCCGGGCCGCAGGAAGTAGGCGTGCAGCGAGTGGATCTCGCCCTCATCGACGGTGTTGTAGGCCGCGACGACGGACTGCGCCGCCACGAGCCCGCCGAAGAGCCGGCTCTCCCCCTTGCCCGGGTCGCCGAGGAAGAGGTCGCGGTCGAGCCGGTCCAGCTCGAGCTGCGCGAGCAGCCGGTCGAGCGGCGTCTGCGTCGTGTCGTCGGTGGTCATCGGAGGGAGTGTAGGAGATGGGCGGGGGTGGTGGAATCGGCGCGCTGCCATCAGCCGTCCGGATATGGTCGAACCACACACGGCCGCGCGGGTCACTTGGCGGACGTCGCCACCCTCCCGGAACGCGCTCCGGCCTTCTTTCGCGGCGCCGCTTGCTCTTCGATTCGCACGACGACGTCAGCGTCCAGCGCCTTCGCGACGCGCTGCAGGAGCGAAAGCGATGGCGTGGAGTTACCGCTCTCAAGACGAGAGATCACCGGCTGTCTCGTATCGGCGCGTTCGGCGAGCTGCCGCTGTGAGAGCCCCTTTTCAAGGCGGCGCCGGATGATCGAGCGCGCGAGTTCGTGTTCCATCTTCAGCGCCTCGTATTCCCGCGCCACGTCCGGATTGCTCAGCATCTCCCGCTTCACGTCATGCCACTTCATCCTAATCTCCTCGTGTGCTCCAGCATGCGGCGCTCGGCCGTGTCCAGGTCGCGTAGCGGCGTCCGCTTACTCTTCTTGCGGATGCCGTGCACGACGACGAGACGCCGCCCTCCAGCATGGAAGAAGAACAGCCGGAAGGCGTCAGACCCAAGACTCGTCCGCAGCTCCATTAGCCCGCTCTTACCCCGTATTGCTTTCACGTACGGTTCGCCCATCGTCGGCCCGTAGTCTTCCAGCAGCTCCAGCGCTCGGAGCAGCTTCGCCTGAGCCTTCGTTGGCAGTGCCAAGAGGAACGCCCTCGGCGGACTCGCCCCGCGGTCGTTCTCGAAGAAGTCGATGGGCCACTTCATCGGCAATATACCGATATTGTTATCACGATTGCAAGCTCCGTGTCCGATGTAGCGAGGGCCGTTTCACCCTGGATTACAGCGCAATCCACAGAGGCACAGTCATTGGATGCCCTTCGGCGGCCCGTGGTGGGCTGCTCACCGATCGCGCTCGGCGCCCTCCCCCAGGGCGGCCTGGGCGGCGGCGAGGCGGGCGATCGGCACGCGGAAGGGGGAGCAGCTGACGTAGTCGAGGCCGCTCGCCAAAATCGCGATGGCGTTGCGTGCGGCTGACTCTTCTCGCGCGAAGGCCGTCACGAGGCGCGCAGTCGCGGGCGGCGTCTTCGCGCGCTGAGATAGTCTTCGACTTGTGACTTCAGCCAGACGCGGCCGTTTGCCAGTTCGGCGACAGGTGCTGGAAAGTCGGGCTTGCCGGCGTAATCGCGCACAAAATTGGAGGGCCGCACGCCCGCCAATGCCGCAGCCTCCTTCACGCCGACGAGGGCGTTCCATTCGATCTCGTCGATGCTTGCGCGCAGCACCTTGGAGGCGTTCATCACGTCGAGCCCGAGGAGCGAGCCGCGCCCATCGAAGTCCAAAGCGATGTCCTCATTGACGCGGACCGTGCGCTTGACGGCGCCCTGTTTGTGAGCGCGGTTCGAGAATGCGATGTAAAGCAGATCGTCTTCGACGTCGGTTTCAATTGTTAGCTGCACGGTCACTCCCACATCGCGTTGATCACGATCAGCGTTTGTTCCTCACGGCGGTACACGACAAGCAGCGTCCTTCTTCCGATACGCAGCCTCGCCTCGGACCGGCCGTCTTTACGGTGTCGGTGCTGCGCACGTTCGTCACCCAGCAGATCCCGCACCTCGTGTTCGTCGATGTCTCGCCGGTGCATCTTCATCAGCGCGTAATCGATGAAGACCATGGGCCGCTCACGAGGCATGCGATAACGTCGTTATCATAACAGATCCGCGCCGACTAGCGAGGTCCACGGCTCGCCGCTCCTCTACCGATCGCGCTCGGCGCCCTCCCCCAGGGCGGCCTGGGCGGCGGCGAGGCGGGCGATCGGCACGCGGAAGGGGGAGCAGCTGACGTAGTCGAGGCCGATCTTGTGGAAGAACTCCACGCTGCGGGGCTCGCCGCCGTGCTCGCCGCAGATGCCGAGCTTGATGTTCGGGCGCGCCTGTCGGCCGGCGGCGATCGCCTGCTGCATCAGCGAGCCGACGCCGGCCTGGTCGATCGTTTCGAACGGGTTGTCCTTGAGGATGCCCATCTCCAGGTAGCGGCCGAGGAACTTGCCCTCGGCGTCGTCGCGGCTGAAGCCCAGCGTCGTCTGTGTCAGATCGTTCGTGCCGAAAGAGAAGAACTCCGCCGTCCTGGCGATCTCGCCGGCGGTGAGCGCGGCGCGCGGCAGTTCGATCATCGTGCCGAACTGGTACTTGATCTGCTTGCCCGCCGACTCCATCTCCGTGCGGGCGGTCGTCTCCAGCAGCGTGCGCAGGTGCGTCAGCTCCGCCTCGAAGCCGACGAGCGGGATCATCACCTCGGGCAGCACTTCGACGCCCTCGCCGGCGAGCTTGATCGCGGCGCGGAAGATCGCCTTCACCTGCATCTCGTTGATCTCGGGGTAGAGCACGCCGAGGCGGCAGCCGCGCAGCCCGAGCATCGGGTTCTGCTCGCGGACGGCGTTGACGTTCGCCAGCATCGCCTCGCGCTCCGCCAGTTCGGGCGAGCCGGGCGAGGTGATGCGCAGCCGCGTCACCTCTTCGAGCAGCGCGTCGTGGTCGGGCAGGAACTCGTGCATCGGCGGGTCGATGAGGCGGATCGTCACCGGCTTGCCCGCCATGATGCGGAAGATCTCCTCGAAGTCGCCCTGCTGCATCGGCAGAATGTGGTCGAGCGCGCCGCGATAGTGGCCCATCGGGCCCTCCATCTGGCCGAGCACGTCGTGCAGGCGCTGTTCGAGGTGCGCCTTCTTCTCGCCGGCCGCGCCCTCGATCTCCTTGCGCAGCGCGCCCGCGTCGGCCTCGAGCCGCTTCGCATCGGACGCCGCGAGCAGCATCTCGCGCACGACGGGCAGCCGCTCGGGGTGGAGGAACATGTGCTCCGTGCGGCACAACCCGATCCCTTTCGCGCCGAACTCGATTGCCTTCGCAGCATCTGCGGGTGTGTCGGCGTTCGTGCGCACCTTCAGTCGCGCCGCATCATCCGCCCAGCCCAGTAGTTCGCCGAACTCGGGGAAGATCACCGGCGGAATCGTGGGGATCGCTCCCAGCAGTACGCGGCCGATGGTGCCATCGACCGTCAGTGTCTGCTCCGCTTCCACCGTTACGCCGTCTATCGAGAATGAACGAGCGCCCTCGTCAACGGAGATGCTCTCGCATCCCGCAACACAGGGCTTGCCGAACCCGCGGGCAACCAGCGCGGCGTGGCTGCTGAGGCCTCCGCGTTCCGTCAGGATGCCCTGCGATTCGTGCATGCCCTGCACATCGTCTGGCGATGTCTCCTCGCGGACGAGGACCACCGCCTCCCCGGCCTTGCCGCGGCGCCCCGCCTCCTCCGAGTCGAACACCGCTGCGCCCGACGCGGCGCCCGGCGACGCAGGCAGCCCCCGCGCGATCTCGATGAAGCGCGGGTGGTGGGCGAGCGCCTCGCTGCTGGCCTGCTCGCGCTCGTGCCTGGACATCGCCTGCCACGCTTCGGCGGCGATTGTCCGGACATCGTCTCCGTCGAGCCAGATTGCGGCCGGCTTCGACCGGAGCGCCTCGCGGATGCGGCTTCCCGCTTCCGCCACCGAAACGGTCCTCACCCTCGGGTCAAGCTGCGGGTGCAGCAGTTCGTTCAGGCGATCGGGCTGGACACGTTGCAGCGCCTCGGCCTTCGTCGTCAGTCCTTCCTTCGCCATGTCGACGGCGATCTTCACCGCGGCATGCGCGGCACGCTTGGCGACGCGGCACTGCAGGAAGTACAACCGCCCCTTCTCGAAGGTGAACTCCACGTCCATCATCTCGCGGTAGTGCTGTTCGAGGGTCTGGCAGATCTCCGCGAACTGCCCGTAGAGCGCCGGGTTTTCGCGTTCGAGTTGCGCGATGTCGGACGGCGTGCGGATGCCGGCCACGACATCCTCGCCCTGGGCGTTCACCAGGTACTCGCCGCTGATCTCCTTCTTGCCGGTAGACGCATCGCGCGTGAAGGCGACGCCGGTGCCGGAGTCCGCCCCCATGTTGCCGAAGACCATCGTCTGCACGTTGACGGCGGTGCCGAGGTCGTGCGGGATCTTCTCGATCTCGCGATAGCGGAAGGCGCGCTCGTTGTTCCAGGAGTTGAACACGGCGCGGATCGCCAGCTCGAGCTGCTGCAGCGGCTCGTCCGGAAAGTCGCTGCCGGTCTCGGACTTGACGTGCGCCTTGAAGCGCTGGACGACGGCCTTGAGCGCGTCGGTCTGCAGGTCCGAGTCGTCCTTCACGCCCGCGCCCTTCTTGGCGTCGTCGAAGATGCGATCGAACTTCTTGCGCTCCAGCCCCAGCACGATGTCGGAGAACATCATGATGAAGCGGCGGTAGGCGTCGTAGGCGAAGCGCTCGTTGCTCGTCGCGGCGATCAGCCCCCGCAGCGTGGCCTCGTTCAGGCCGAGGTTGAGCACCGTGTCCATCATGCCCGGCATCGAGAACTTGGCGCCGCTGCGCACGGAGACCAGCAGCGGCGAGCCCGGATCGCCGAGCCGCTTGCCGGCGGCCTCCTCGACCGTCGCGAGCGCCGCGCGGACGTCGTCCATCAGCCCGCCGGGCATCTCCATGCCAAGGCGGGTGTATTCGTTGCACGCCTCGGTCGTGATCGTGAAACCGGGCGGCACGGGGATGCCGAGGTTCGTCATCTCGGCGAGGTTGGCGCCCTTGCCGCCGAGCAGGTCCTTCTGGTCCTTGTGCCCCTCGTGGAACAGGTAGACGAACTTCGTCTTCGACATCATTGGCTCTCCTGTTATTCCCGCCGCGGCGGGCGGGCGCGGCAAGCGGCGCCCGTGCATCATCCCGCGCGATAGACGGCGCGGCTCAGTTCCCGGTCAAGAATCCGACCTCCGCAAATGCGGCGAGACAAGGCGGCAGCGCCCCATGTGGAGGGCCGAATTATAGCACCGGCGTCCTTATGGGAACGTCCCTCGATGGGCCCCAAACGGCGCGCCCCCGGCGCCTCGTGCGGCGTGAAAAGCTCGCCTTCGCGCGAATCTGCTCGGGCCTGCCTGAACTGCGCCCCGACATTCGGATACTGAGAACCGATGAGTCGATCTACACTCCCGTATCGTGGACGACATGCTCACACCGATCCGCCGCCAGTACCTCGACATCAAGAAGCGGTATCCGCACGCGATCGTCTTCTTTCGCCTGGGCGACTTCTACGAGACGTTCGACGACGATGCCGAGCTGTGCGCGCGTGAGCTGGACATAACACTCACGTCGAAGCCGATGGGCAAGGGCCTGCGCGTGCCGCTCGCCGGCATCCCGTACCACGCCGTCGACGGCTACGTGGCGAAGCTCATCGCGAAGGGCTACAAGGTGGCGCTCTGCGAGCAGATGAGCGACCCGGCCACCACGAAGGGCATCGTCGATCGCAAGGTAGTACGCGTCGTCACGCCCGGCACCGTCATCGAGAACAACCTGCTCGACGAGCGGGCGAACAACTACCTCGCGTGTCTCGCGCCTGCCCGGCGCGCGCGCGGCGGCGACGACCCGTGGCGCGGCGACACCGGCTTCGCATACGTGGACATCAGCACGGGCGAGTTCGTCGCGGGCGCGCTGACGGCGGAGCAGGCCACGGGCGAGCTGGCCCGCATCCGTCCGGCCGAGGTGCTGCTGCCGGAGGGCATCGACGCACCGCCGTGGCTCGACGCCGCGCTCAACGTCACGCGCATCGAGCCGCTCTGGTTCGACGCGGACCTCGCGACCGTGACGCTGCAGGAGCACTTTCGCGTCGCCTCCCCCGAGGCCTTCGGCATCGACCGCGCGTCGCCGGCGGTCGCCGCCTGCGGCGCGGCGCTGATGTACCTGCGCGAGAACCAGGCCGCCAGCGCGCCGCTCGTCACGTCGATCCGGCTGCACCGCCCGGCGGAGTACGCCGGGCTCGACGCCCACACGATGCGCAACCTCGAGCTGTTCACCGCCGGCCGCGACCTGCGCCGCGAGGGCTCGCTGCTCGCCACGCTCGACCTCACATCGACGTCGATGGGCGCGCGGCTGCTGCGCCGCCGCCTGGGCCAGCCGCTTGTGGAGATCGCGGCGATCGAGCGCCGCCTCGACGCGGTGGCGTTCTGCCACGAGAGCGCGATGCGCCGGGCGCGGCTGGCCGAGTTGCTGCGCGCCATGCCGGACCTCGAGCGGCTGGTCGGCCGGATCGTCGCCGGCTCTGCGCAGCCGCGCGAACTGGTCGCGCTCCGCCGCGGTCTTGAGCTGGTGCCGCAGCTGCGCGCGGCGATCGGCGGCGCCGATGCAGACGCGGGCTTCGACGCACGCGTCGAGGAGGTCGCCGCGCGGCTCCGTCCGTGCGACGACGTCGCCGCGGCGATCGCGCAGGCGATCGATGACGAGCCGGGCGCGAAGATCGAGGATGGCAACGTCGTGCGGCCAGGCTTCTCGGAGGAGTTGGACCACCTGCGCCTGATCACGCGTGACGTGCGGCGCTTCCTCGCCGAGCTGGAAGCGGGGGAGCGCGAGCGGACGGGCATCAAGTCGCTGAAGGTCGGCTACAACCGCGTCTTCGGCTACTACATCGAGATCAGCAAGGCCAACGCGGCCCTGGCGCCGGAGCACTACGAGCGCCGCCAGTCGCTGGTGAACGCCGAGCGCTACGCGACGCCGCAGCTGCGCGAGTACGAGACCCAGATCCTCCACTCGAAGGATCGCGCCGAGGAGATGGAGCTGGCGATCGTCCGCCAGGTCTGCGCGCAGGTGGCGGCTGCCGCGGCCCAGATCCTCGCCACGGCCGCCGCCGTCGCCGAGCTGGATGTCGCCTGCGCGCTCGCGGAAGCGGCGGCGCGCTACAGCTACGCGCGCCCGGCGCTGCACGACGGAGATGCGATCGAGATCCGCGACGGCCGCCACCCGATGGTCGAGCGCTCGATCTCGGCGGGCGCGTTTGTGCCGAACGACACGGGGCTCTCGTCGAATGACGCGCAGATCATCATCCTCACCGGCCCCAACATGGCCGGCAAGTCGACCTACCTGCGGCAGGTGGCGATCGTTGTGCTGATGGCGCAGTGCGGCAGCTTCGTTCCGGCGTCGTCCGCGTCGATCGGCGTCGTCGACCGCGTGTTCACGCGCGTCGGCGCCGGCGACGACCTCACCTCCGGACAATCGACGTTCATGGTGGAGATGATCGAAACGAGCGCGATCCTCCACAACGCCACGCCGCGCTCGCTGCTGATCCTCGACGAGATCGGCCGCGGCACCAGCACGTACGACGGCATGGCGATCGCGCGCTCCGTCGTGGAATACCTGCACAACCGGCCGGGCCTGCAGGCGAAGACGCTCTTCGCCACGCACTACCACGAGCTGGTCGACCTCGCCGCGCACCTGCCGCGCGTCCGCAACTGCAACGTCGCCGTCGCCGACGAGGGCGGGCGCATCGTCTTCCTGCGCCGCATCGTGCCGGGCGGCGCGGACCGCAGCTACGGCGTGCACGTGGCCGAGCTGGCGGGCCTGCCGAAGGCCGTCGTGCAGCGCGCGAGAGAAGTACTCCGCGAGCTGGAGTCCGGCGACGGCCGTGCGGCGTCCGCCGCGGTCGTCACTCCCCAGCTTTCACTCTTCGCGTCGACGCCGCCGGACGATGGCCTGCGGCGCGAGCTGGCCGCGATCGAGGTGGACGCGATGACCCCGCTCGACGCCCTCACGCGGCTGTACGAGCTGCGCGACCGCGCTCGCGGCGGACTGACGAAGGAGTAGCGCATGCCCGAAGAACCCTTCTCGCCGCGACAGCTGAAGTTCCTCGAGACGCCGCGCATCGGCCGCCTCGCCACGGTGCGCTTGGATGGCAGCCCGCACGTGGCGCCGATCTGGTTTCGCTTCGAAGCGGGCGAGTTCCTGATCCTGACCGAGCGCGGATCGCAGAAGCACAAGAACGTCGAGCGCGACCCGCGCGTCCTGCTCTGCATCGACGACGAGCGGCCGCCGTACCACACCGTGCTCGTCCGCGGCCGCGCCAGCGTGCACGACGCGCCCGGCCGCGCGTGGCGCGAGGAACTGGCGATCCGCTACCTCGGCGACGAGGCGGGCCGCCGCTACATCGCGGAGAACATGCACGCGGACGACGTGATGCTGCGGATCCATGCCGAGCAGGTCAGCGGCTGGTAGCGCGCGCCGTCAGTTCCGCGCGACGCCCGGCGCGCCCAGCCGGTACTGCGGCTTCAGCGCCTTCAGCATGTTGATGCGGCCGCTGCCCGCCCAGTCCGGCCGGTCGCCCGCCGGCAGCGCGTCGGCGGTGGCCTTGACGATGCTGAGGATGGCGTCGGGGCGCAGCGTCGGCGTGTGGGAGAGCATGAGCGCGACGAGCCCCGTCACCTGCGGCGCCGCGAACGACGTCCCGTCCCCGACGGCGTACGGACCGCCCGAGATGCACTTCAGGAAGCGGGTGCAGCTGGACTGCGGCACGGTGCCGACGATGCCCTGGCCGACGGCGACTACATCGACCTCGGGCCCGGTCGTCGAGAAGATCGCGCGCCTGTCGGGGTTGTCCGACGACGTGGCGCCGACCGCGATCACCTGCGGGTAGCGCGCCGGATAGGCGACGCCGCTCGTGCCGGTATTGCCGGCCGCCGCGACGATGAGAGAGCCGTACTGGTCGTGGGCGATGCGGACGGCCTCTCGCACGACGATGGAGTCCACCGGCCCGCCGAGGCTGATGTTCATCACCTTCGCCCCGGCCTGCGCCGCGTAGAGGATGCCCTGCGCCAGCGCCAGCGAGTCGCCGTCGCCGTTGCAGTCGAGCACCTTCACCGGCAGGATCGTCACGTTGCGCGCGACGCCGGCGATCCCCTGCCCGTTGCCGCCATTCGCGGCGATGATGCCGGCGACGAACGTGCCGTGGCCCAGGTCGTCGCGCACGTTGCCGTTGACGCTGCCGGTGCAGCCCGGTGACGGATCGGTGACGAAGCTGCAGCCGTTCACGTCATCGATGCAGTTGTTGCCGTCGTCATCGATGTTGTTGTTGGCGATCTCGTGCGGGTTGACCCAGATCCTGCCCTGGAGGTCCGGGTGGGAGAGATCGATGCCCGTGTCGAGCACGGCCACCAGCACGCCCGGCTTCCCCTTCTCGATGTCCCATGCCTCGGGCGCGTGCTCGACCTGCATGTACGGCGCCTCCCTGGCGTACAGCGGATCGGCGGGCACGTCGGTGCGGTACATCGCGTAGTCGGGCTCGGCGTAGAGCACGCCGGGGCGCCCCACGAACGCCTTCACGGCCTGGAGGACGCTCACGCCCGCGGGCGGCGCGACGTGGAGCGCCTTCAGCGGTCCGATGCGCTGCGTGACGGTGTAGCCCAGGCGCACGGCCAGCGCGGCGACGCGGTCCAGGTCATCGCTGCGGCGGGCGCGCACGACGATGGTCTGTGCGCGCGGCGCGGCCGAGGGCGCGGCACTGTCGGCCGCCGATGCGCGCGTCGCCGGTGAGGGAGCGTGGTTGGAGATGAGCAGGAAGGCGAGGGACGCGACCACCAGGAGAGCCGGCAGAACCGAGACCCTGGTGACCCGGGAAAGCCAGTGCACGGTGCATCCTCCCATCCGCGCGACCGATCGATTGACGCGACTATATCACAGTTCGACGTTGCGATTCTGTCGGGATGCACATCTTCCACGCTCGCGCGCGGCGGACGGTGGCGACGCGCCTGACGGGTAACGTGGCCGTGCTACAATCGCCGCTGGAGGCCCCCTGTGACGATCCGCATCCTGGCACCGCATGAGGCGGCGAAGATCGCGGCCGGCGAGGTCATCGAGCGCCCCGCCTCCATCGTCAAAGAACTCGTTGAGAACTCACTGGACGCTGGCGCGACGCGGATCTCGGTCGAGATCCGGGAGGGCGGCCTGGCGCTGATCCGCGTCGCCGACAATGGCTGCGGCATCGACCCGGACGAGCTGCGGCTGGCGTTCGAGCGCCACGCGACGAGCAAGGTCGCCGCCGAGGACGACCTCTGGCGCATCGCCACGCTCGGCTTTCGCGGCGAAGCGCTGCCGAGCATCGCCGCCGCCGGCGAGGCCGAGCTGCTGACGCGCGTCGCCGGCAACGACGTCGGCGCCCGCATCAAGCTGCGCGACGGCGAGATCGCTGAGGAGGGCTCCGGCGCTACCGCGCCGGGCACGACGTTCACCGTGCGGCGGCTCTTCGCATCGCAGCCCGCGCGGCTCAAGTTCCTGCGCGCGCCGGGAAGCGAAGCGACGCAGGCGACCGCCGTCATCACCCACTACGCGATGGCCTACCCCGAAGTGCGGTTCGACCTCGTGGTCGACGGGCGCACGACGCTCCAGACACCCGGCGGCGGCAGCCTGATCGAGGCCGTCGCCGCGGTCTACGGCACCGACGTCGCGGCCGCCGCGATCGAGATCGACGCGCCGCCGGCGAACGAGGGCGAGGCTGGCGTGCGCGGCATCGTGGTCGAGCCGCGGCTGCATCGGTCGTCACGGAACTACATCGGCCTCTACGTGAACCGCCGCTGGGTGAAGAACCGCGCCCTCACCTTCGCCGTCGAGGAGGCGTACCAGGGCATGCTGCCGGTCGGCCGGCGGCCCATCGCCGTGCTGGACCTGCGCATCCCGCCCGACGAGGTCGACGTGAACGTGCACCCGACGAAAGCGGAGGTGCGCCTGCGCCGCGAGCGCGAGGTCTTCGGGCTGCTCCAGCGCGCCGTCCGTCGCGCGCTGTCCGAGCACGGCTCGGTGCCGTCCGCGACCGCGTCACTCTGGGGCGGCGCGTCGTTCTCGACGCCGCGGCCGCCGCTGACGCTGCAGCCGCAGCCGGTGCAGGCGCCGCTGCCGCGGGCGCCGCTGGCGGAGCGGCTCGGCGCATCGCCAGCGCCTGACGCGCCGGCGCCGGCGTCGATGATCGACCGCCTGCCGATGCTGCGGCCGGTCGGCCAGATCGGCAATCTCTACGTCATCGCCGAGGGGCCGGAGGGGATGTACCTGGTGGACCAGCACGCCGCCCACGAGCGCGTGCTCTACGAGCGCTTCCTCGCGGCGACGCGCGCGTCGACGCCCGACGTGCAGGCGCTGCTGGACCCGCTGACGATCGAGATGAGCGCGCCGCACCGCGCGCTGCTGGGCGAGCACGCGGCGGCGTTTGAGCGCCTGGGCTTCGACATCGAGCACTTCGGCGGCGACGCCTACGTCGTGCGCGCCGTGCCGTCCGAGATCGCCGGCGGCGACGTGGGGCGCCAGATCGTCGAGCTGCTGGACCGCATGGGCCGCGACGACGCGCCGGACGAGGCCGGGCATCGCGTGGCGGCGTCGCTCGCCTGCCACGCGGCGGTCCGCGCCGGCATGTCGATGAGCGAGGCCGAGCAGCGCGAGCTGCTACGCCAGCTCGAAGGGGCGGAGTCGCCGCGCACCTGCCCCCACGGCCGCCCGACGATGGTGCACCTCACCGCCGACGCCATCGCCCGCGAGTTCCAGCGGCGATAGCGCGTCAATCTGACAACTGACAACTGTGAACTGATAACTCGCGTCTACGCGCGCGCCGCCTGCCACGCCAGCAGGCGCTGGAGCGCGAGCGCGGCCGACTGCACGCTGTGGAAGGTCGCCAGGCCGTGGGCCGCCGCTTCCGCCTGGAAGGCCAGCGTGCCGGCCATGCCGACGTCGCTCGTCGGGATGCGCGTGACGCAGACGATGGGCTTGCCGGCGGCCTTCGCCAGCTCGCCGATCTTGCCGGCGCTCTCCGCCGCGACTTCTGTGATCTGCGGCCCCTCGGCGCGCATGGCGCCCCAGGCCCAGCTCGTGTGGTAGAGGATGTAGTCGATGTTCGGCGAATCCGCGACGATGCGGATCGTCTCCAGCATCGGCTTCAGCCCGTCCGGCCCCCAGCCGACGCTGGTGTCCACCGGGTTGCGCACGCTCGTGCCCGCCGTCGGCGTGAAGTCGTGCAGCTGCTGCTGGATCTCCGCCGGCAGCGCCGGCATCTCCAGCCCCGCTGCGCCGATCTCGTCCGATGCCAGCACGCTGTAGCCGCCGCCGCCGCCGACGATGCCGGCGCGCGGCCCCGCCAGGTCGCGGACGTAGCGGAACGTCACCGCGCTGTCGACCAGCTCTTCCATCCGGTCGACGCGGATGGCGCCCGCCTGCCGCACGGCGGCGTCGAAGATCTGCAGCGAGCCCGCCAGGCTGCCGGTGTGCGAGTTGACGGCGCGCGTGCCCGCCTCCGTGCGGCCCCCCTTGAGGATGACTACGGGCTTGGCGGCGGCCGCCTTGCGCAGCGCCCGCATGAAGTGCGCGCCGTCCTTGATCCCCTCGATGTAACAGGCGATGACCTCGGTCTCCGGGTCCTCGGCGGCGTACTCCAGCAGCTCTGACTCGCGCACGTCGGAGCCGTTGCCGTAGCTGACGACCTTGCTGTAGCGCAGCCCGCGGGCGGCGGCGGTGCGGCAGAACTCACCCGCGTTGGCGCCGCTCTGCGAGAAGAGCGCCACCGGGCCCGGCTCGACGGGCAGCTGCGGCATGAACGAGAGCCCGCCCGCGGGCGAGTAGAGCCCCATGCAGTTCGGTCCGACGACGCGCATGCCCAGCTGCTTCGCCCGCGCCAGCACGCGGGCCTCCAGGGCCGCCGCCTCGGCGTCGCCGGTCTCGCTGAAGCCGGCGGTGAAAAAGTGCAGCACCTTCACGTGCTTCTCGCCGCAGTCCTCGACGAGCTGCTCGACGAAGCGCAGCGGCACGCTTGAGATGACGTGGTCGACGTCGCCCGGGATGTCGGTCAGGCGGGGATAGCACTTCAGCCCGGCGATCTCCTCGGCCTTCGGGTTCACCGGGTAGAGGTCGCCCTTGAACCCCATCTCCTTCGTGGCGCTGATGAACGACCCCGGCCCGTCCTGCGTGGACGCGCCGACGACCGCGATCGAGCGCGGGTGGAACATGTAGTCGATCGTGGCGAAGCTGCCTTCTGGCAAGGTGGTCCCTCTTCCGCCGCCATGCGGCTGGTATGTGCTGGATGGTCGCCGCGGGTGCGGGACGAGCGTTCCGCCCGCGAACCCGACCTCGGCTGTCTGTGTTCGCGGGCCGAAGGTGCTGCAGCGGACACAAACCCGCTGTCCGCAACCGGCAACCCGCGCGGCCGCACTCTAGCATCGCCCCGATCGACGGGCAATTCAGCCGCTGACCCTTACGGCCCTATCAGGGAGTAAGGATCGGCGTCAACAAACGCGAATTCACGCCGGAATCGGATTCGCAGCCCCTCAAGCGCTCCCTTAAGGGTGCCGACCATTCCACTGGTTGGCAGCGCTCTGCCCGTAAGGGTGGGCCCGTACTGGGGGATCTTGATGGACGTACCTCGCCCGTCGGCGATTCGGTCGATTCTGTCGCGCATCGAGCGTCGCGGCGGCGACGCGGCACGCGCCGCGGTGCTCGTCTTGTGCATCGGTGCGGCATCGTCCGGCGCGCCGGCCGTACGAGGTGCCTCGGCTGCCGCGGGCGTCGACGGCCAGGCGGTCGCCGCGCCGGCCGCGCCCGACACGACGCAGCGCGACGTCATGCAACTCGGCGCGGTGGCGCTCTTCGTCGAGAGGGCGAACAGCCCGACCGCCGTCCCATCGCCGACGCCGGTGCCGTCGCCGACGCCTGCGCCCACGCTGGCGCCGCCGCCCGCGCCCACCGCGCCGGCGCGGGCCCCGAACCTGGCCCCGTCGCCGACGGAACAGCCCGCGCCGCCTCCGCCTCCGCCCCCGCCGCCAGCCGCCGCGCCGGCGACGCCGTGGGGGCTCGACACGTCGCCGATGGACGCGCCGTCGCAGCAGCTCTTCGACGACACGAACGCGCGGCGCGCGAGCGTGGGGCTGCCGCCACTGCGGGTGAACGGCTACCTGATCGGCATCGCGCGCATCCGCTCGCGCGACATGGCCGACCACAACTACTTCGCCCACGTCAGCCCGGTCACCGGCGACGACGCGTTCAGCCTGATGGACAAGCACGGCGTGCCGTACGGCTGGGCGGGCGAGAACTTGGCGAAGAACAACTACCCCGACAGCCAGTCCGTGAGTGTCGCCGATGTGGCGCTCTGGAACAGCCTGCACCACAAGGAGAACATCGTCAACCCTAACTTCACCGACATGGGCATCGCGCTGGTGATCGACGCCACCGGCATGAAGTACTTCACCATCATCTTCATCGGCCCGCCGTAACGCCGCGATAGCGGCGGTTGGACCGGCCCTATGTCAGCGCTCGCGGACGCCGCCCGATAGACTC
>Ga0315281_10003830_pt1 | contig 22002 bp, 21 predicted proteins | sample YL17G07_0_MG_FD_204540 | JGI IMG/M metagenome (GOLD analysis project Ga0315281, IMG submission 204540) | Sediment microbial communities from Yellowstone Lake, YNP, Wyoming, USA - YL17G07_0 | ecosystem: Environmental > Aquatic > Freshwater > Lake > Sediment | place: USA: Wyoming | collected... | reverse complement strand
CCCTTACCTTACGCCGTTGTTATGGTCATGGATCCGGACAGTCTCATCAAACCCTATGCCCTGTGCATGTCGTTTAGCGTGATTGTCTCATTGGGGCGACCAACCCGCTTGTGCCTCGAGTACGTATGGGAGGATGGTCGATCTTGGATCCATGACGCTACAACAACAAGACATGGAGGATGCGATGAAGTATGATGAGAGTAGGAATAGATGCTCATAAGAAGAATTGCACGACCTGCGTCTTCAAGGATAGTGACGTACTATCATCTGCCCCCTCAGAGAGATTTGTCTTCAAGACAACCATGCAGGGAGTGGCTGAGTTCATGGAGAAGATTCCGGAAGGCTCCATGGTGGTCATAGAGTCAAGCACCACAGGCAAGGCAATCTCTAAGCTTCTATCAAGCAAGTATGAGGTTCACATGATCGCCCCACCCGAAAGGAAACCATCCATCAAAACGGATAAGCGCGACGCGGAACGAATCATCAAGGAGGATATGCTTGGATACGTGAGAAGATCCTACATACCTTCCCAGCTGATAGAGGAGCTGCGCCTCATCGTAGCGAAGCAGATGGAGATAGGAGGAAAGATAGGCGCCGTCAAGAACCAGATCCACGCACTCCTAGAGAGGAACCTGCTTCAAAGCGAGTTCGAAGACCTATCAGACATCTTCGGAGTTGAAGGCCTAGAGAAGCTCTCTTCCCTTGAACTTCCGAAGCACGAGAAGTTAACTTTAGCCATGCATCTTGAGGAACTCCGGCTCTACACTTCTCAGCATAGGCAGATAGAGATGGAGGTTGCGAAGATTGCTGAAGCAGACGTTGACTGCCGGAACCTGATGAGCCATCCTGGCATAGGATCCTTCGTAGCTGCAGCCATCAAGGCTAGAACTGGAGACGCCTCCCGGTTCCCGTCGAAAAAGCATTTCTGCTCCTATGCTGGTGTGGTGCCGAAGGCAGATAACTCAGGAGAACACGTATCCGAACATGGCCGCGTGAAACATGGAGACGACGTGTTGAAGTACGCGTTGACATGTGGAGTGAACGCGGCTGTAAAAGCAACCACTTACTCGGCCGTGAAAAGATTCTACTTGAAACAGATAGGGAAGGGGAAGAGCCCTCAGGATGCTGAGGTTGCAGCAGCACGAAAACTCGCCTGCATAGTCTGGAAGATCCTCACATCAAAACAGAGATACATCGAAGAGGACAGGTACCTTACAGCCAAGAAGATGAGGAGGCTATCCCAAACAGCTAGAAGGTCACTCAAACAGGCAACGAATCCAGAAGACGTATCAACCCTTATCACAAGTCTGAAATCAGAAACAGATGTGTTGAAGAGATATCCGGAGGGAATACATGGAATGCCCAGACACAATGGGAGATACTGTAAACGCAATCCTTCTCCGATCGAACACGCATCAGATGCGGGAGGAGCGATGACAAAGTGACCATGCTACTAGTAGCTCTAGCTCCTTCCCTAATCGATTTTCATGGGGGGTTTGATGATTGGCGTACGGCCTTTCTTGGCGATGAGGTTGCAGTTCCGCCGAGACAGGTAAGCGGCGTCGAGACATGCGTCTCCGCTGCCTTTGGGTACGGGTTTGAGGAGCGTCTTGAGGATGGGTGAGTCGTGGCGTGTGCCTTTGGTTATGTTGAGGTTGAGGATGGCTAGGTTGCAGAGGGCGATGAGTAGGTGGAGCTTCACGTATCCTCTGCGTCGTCTATGTTTCTTCTGCTTCTTGACGGTCAGCCATGTCTCGTAGCGGTGGGTTCCGAAGCCTGAGCTGTCAGCTGCGAGACCCCCTTTTGGTAGGGCTTCGTGAGCTGCGTGTTGAGCTTCCGCAGGTAGGCTTCTGGTATGCGGAGCATGTGGTTGCGGATCGATGTGTGGCTAGGCGTCTTCGCTAAGCCTATCTTGACGCGTTGTTCTGGGAAGGCGCGTAGGTAGGCGCTGATGCTCCTGTAATCCATGCCGAGCCACATCTTGAGTAGGAGGAGGATGACCATCGCTTTTGGTGGGTAGGGCGGTTGCCCAATCTTTCCAGGTGTCCACGGCGCTGGATTGGCCTCCACCAAGTTTTTGGCCTTAGCTAAGAAGAGGTTGACCTCATCTCGCCTGTAACGCTCGTACCCCTTCCAGTCACGCTCATACCTCCGCCAATCCCTGTCTCCTCGACCCTTCCTAGGCATGGTCCATCGGATGAGTGACCGTGACGCATAGTCTTGACGATTCAAGACATTGCGGCGACAAATCTGCTCAGGCCGAAGCAACCTACTTGACAGGAGCCTTGAATACTAAGTTTCCACAGCCCGTATCCGCCGTACTGTCTTAGGGAGGTCTTGAAACATATGTCGTGCGATAATAGCATTTGCGCCACGTATCCACACTCTATCATCTCGACGAGGGCATTGACCCTTTGATTGTCCGATGGGTCACCTACCTCGTACCCTATTGAACTGGAGAGGCCATCATAATGGTATTCGGAACCCCACGTATCGTACTCGACGTACACAGCTCTTCTTGCCAACGACTTGTGATGCTCTACATCCAAGGGCACGCTCGACTCATCAATGTGGCAAAGCACGACCCTCGATAGTTCGACACCCTCCTCTCTTACATGGGCCCACTAAATAATTATATCATTGGCTGCATTGCTCGTTGGATAACAGAGACTTCAGCAGTGATGCTTCTCGCGGGATTTGTTGCATACTATGCTACGGTACATAAGCGACACGGGATTCCTCTTGAGCTGGTGTTCAAGAAATCCCACCGGAATAAAAGCCCAAGCTGTGCATGCGTCTTCAAGGTGTTGTTATGTCGGACTCTGTCTTAGAGGAAATACGTCGGTGTGTAGTGGAGATTGATATCGATAGAGTGCGTGGCCTTACAGGAGAGGCACTGAGGGCTGGTACGCCTCCTTACACGATTTTCACGGAGGGCATATCGAAAGGCATGGATGTAGTGGGTCAGAAATACGAGGTTGGGGAGTACTTCTTGTCAGAACTGCTTGGAGCAGCTCAGGTTGTCAAGGAAGCCATGGAAGAGCTATCCCCCCACTTGCAGCGTGAGCAGATGGAACGTATCGGCAGCGTTGTCATAGGCACGGTCAGAGGAGACATACACGACATAGGCAAGAACATAGTCAAAATGCTATTGCTCCCAGCGGGCTTCAAGGTCTATGATCTTGAGACCGACGTTCCTGCCGAGAAGTTCGCCGAAAAGACCGGTGAGACAACTGCGGATATTGTGGCAATGTCCTCCCTGTTGACAACCACAATGGGAGAGATGAAGACCAATGTCCAGATGCTGGAGAGAAGCGGCCTACGGAAGAAGGTTAAGATCATTGTCGGAGGGGCGCCAATCACCGATGAGTTCGCACGGGAAATCGGAGCTGACGCAGCCGGTAGAGATGCAGCACACGGAGTCCGAATCTGCAAAGAATGGATGAGGAGAGCCTGATACGAATGGATGAGATGACGCCTAGGCAGCGCTTCCGGGCAGTGATGAACTTTGAAAAGTGTGACCGGTTGCCTTGGTATGAGTGGCCCGGAGCTGAGGTCACATACCGTTGGATCAGAGAGGGTTTACCAATATCGGAGATTATGGCTCAGAAGGAAGAGCCTGATGGAAATGGTGCACTGTCGCATTCGTTTTCCTACATGGTTCTAGATACGAGTAGGTATTTTGGATTTGAAACTCTCACGGCCCCCGAACATATGGTCATCATAGATCACTGTACCATACCTAGATATTTCACTCAGACACTCGAAGAAACACCCGACTACCGGATCATCCGATCAATAGATGGAACCAAGAAGAAGATCATGAGGAGAGAAACATACTGCATGCCTATGTGGCTGGAGTGGCCAGTCAAGAGCCGAGAAGATTGGGAGAGACTCAAGACACGACTCGATCCATTTGACCTGCGTAGGTATCCAAAGGAATGGAACGACCAGTATGTTGAGTATCTGAAACAGGTGCCTTTTCCAGTTGAGATGTGGTTCAACGGTTTCTTCGCCATGGGCAGAACCTACATGGGAACGGAACGGTTCACATCCGCGTTCTATACCGACCCCGATCTTGTCAGGGACATGATGGATTTCCAATCAACGTTCATAGTCGAGAGCATCAGGAAAGCTATTCAATCGCTCGGATCCAGCATAGATATCGTTGTGATCGATGAAGACATGGCCTACAAGCATGGACCTCATATCTCTCCGAAACTATTCCGCGAATTCATTCTGCCACATTACAGGAAGCTGACCGAATTCCTGAAGCAAAACGGCGTACTCAACATCTTTGTAGACTCCGACGGGAATATTGCCCCTCTAATACCCCTGCTCCTTGAAGGCGGAGTCAACGGTCTGCTTCCATTGGAAGTTGCTGCAGGCATGGATGCTGTGACCCTGAGAAAGGAGTACGGCAGATCCCTGAAGCTCATAGGAAACCTGGACAAACGAGCTCTAATCAAAAGTAAGGCCGCGATAGAAAGGGAGATCGAATCGAAAGTGCCATTGCTGAAGGAGGAGGGAGGGTATATACCAATGCTAGACCATGTTATCTCGCCGGACATTTCCCTCGACAACTTCAAGCACTATTCAGAGTGTCTCAAGAGACTCCTGTAGCCGAAAACAGGTGTAGCCGGATCATTCCGGCGGACAAGACAAGAAGCCCCTGATTGGGCACTGGACAGCGTTTCAAATCGATTTCATCTCTGCTCGACACTAGTCTTTTCCTGAGTCTACACGCCTTGGTGGTCCACACCTCGGCCAAGCCGTGTGAAGCGGATGAGGCGCAGTGTGATTTGCCTCAACTAGGGTATCGCATGGGTAACAATCATCGAACCCCAAGCTTGTGACGCTCTAAAGAACTGAACGCTGGTGAAAGCCTGAAATAGGCCAGTGTCAGGTCGAATTTCACTGCACCGCCGACTCGGCATAGCTCTGGCCGGATCGAGATCTGCAGCGGCCCGCCTCGGGAACTCTTATTTACGGAATGGAGTTTCTTGAGTCTGGCGGAAATGAATTGATATTCGATGCCCATTGTCACATAGGCAGAGAACATTCTAAGAGCCGGTCCTTCGCGTTGTCTGCGGATGAGCTCGTCAACATTATGGACAGGAACGGGATTGACAAGGCGATTGTCTGCTCCATGGGAAAGGGACTCAATGTGGAGACCTCAAGAGCCAATGACGAGATTTCTTCCGCAGTGAGGAAGCATCCAGATAGGCTTGTCGGCTTTGCTGGGGTGAATCCTTGGTATGAGGACGCAGCCTTGGACGAATTGGAGAGAGGAGTCAAGAGACTGGGATTAAGAGGGTTGAAGTTGCACCCAGATCTCCAAGGGTTCCCGGCCAGTGATGACCTCGTATATCCGTTGATTCAGAGATCAGGCGAGCTGAAGATTCCAGTCTATGTTCATTCAGGAACGAGCATATACTCGCAACCTATGGAGATTGGAGAGATGGCACTATCATGCCCGGAGACAACCGTCATCATGGGACACATGGGATATGATAACTACTATTTCGATGCGATTCCGGCGGCACGGAGATCTCGTAATCTGATTCTCGAAACCTCCAGAAACACGCAGTACTGGACTATCGAGGAGTCCGTTGAAGCCATTGGACCAGACAGAGTGGTCTTTGGTACAGACGCGCCCTACAGCAAGGCCGAAGTCGAGATTGCGAGAATCAAGTCGCTCAAACTAGACTCCGATGTGCAGAGGAAGATTCTCGGAGAGAACATCAGCAAGATCCTAGAGGAGCGATGACGACTTGATAATTGATGTGCACACACACATAGGAGAACCGGATCAGAAGAAAGGTTCAGGACAATCAGCTCCTCGAATCTCCCCAGAGACGCTGATAGAGACGATGGACAAAGCAGGCGTCGACAAGGCGATGACATTCACTGACAAAGGACTCTGGGTATACGATAAGACAGAGAATGACAAGATTGCTGACGCCATGAAGAAATACCCGAACAGGCTGATAGGGTTTGCCACGGTCAACCCAAGATTCGGTCAGGATGCAGTCGAGGAACTGCACAGGGCAATCGCCACCCTAGGTCTAAAGGGCCTGAAGCTCCATCCTTGGCTGCAGCTGTTTTCATGCACAGATAGCGTTCTCGATCCTTTGTTCGACGAAGTGGCGAAGCTCAGGATCCCAGTCCTATTCCACACAGGTTATGACGTGTTCTCTGGTCCGAAATCAGTGGGCCGACCAACTTGTTAGAGGCGTAACCATATTCGGGCTTTCGATACCTGACTTCTGGCTGGGCCTCATACTGTTGTACATATTCTATCAGCAGTTTAGCTTCGGGGGACTGGGACGCCTTTCAACAGGCGTGAGTCCTCCGACTCACATCACAGGCATGTTTGTCCTAGACAGCCTTCTGACGGGCAACTGGACCAGCCTAGTGGATTCAGCGTCTCATCTCGTGTTGCCTGCGTTTACGCTTTCTCTCTTCTTCTTGGCTGTGATTACGAGGATGACCAGGTCGAGCATGCTTGAGGTACTCAACAAGCCGTACATTGCTGTGGCTAGGGTCAAGGGCCTCAAGGAACGGACAGTTATATACAAACACGCCCTGAGAAACGCTCTGATCCCCACAGTCACGACCATAGGCTTCTCTATCGGTCTCATTCTTGGAGGAGCAGTAGTTGTCGAGACCGTTTTCACGTGGCCTGGTCTAGGATACCTAACCTACCAAGCGGTCTTGAAGATGGATATACCATTCATCATGGGCCTCTCACTCTTGACCGCCTTCATCTACAGCATTGCAAACCTGCTGGTTGATATCGCGTACGGATTCCTCGACCCCAGAATTAGGTACTAGTGGACACACAATTGAACACCGCAGAAATCAGACCGAGACTGAGCGGCCTGCAAGCAAAGTATCTCCCGCGGATAAGAGAGACCGAACTGACACTCTATATTCTAAGAAAGAGCCCGCTCGCGATGACCGGAATAGTAATCATCGCAGTCTTCGTGCTCCTAGCAATTCTCGCGCCCTTTGTCAGTCCGGCTGATCCAAACGCCATAAACTTGGATAGCAGACTTGCACCTCCAGGCCCTTCTTGTCTTTTTGGCTGTGACACTCTCGGCCGTGATGTCCTAAGCAGGGTGATATATGGTTCACAGATTTCCCTCTTCGTTGGGTTCTCGATCGTTGGAATCGGCCTCATAGTAGGTTCGACGCTCGGACTTGTGGCTGGTTATCTTGGTGGCAAGATTGGCGAGCTCATTATGAGGATAGCTGATGTCTTCATGGCATTTCCTCCGCTGGTCTTGGCCCTCTTCTTCGTGACTACGATGGGGCCGGGTCTGCTACACGGGCTGCTCGCTATTGGGGCCGTTTGGTGGCCGAGATACACAAGGCTCGCGTATGGACAAACGCTTTCGGTCAAGACGAACGACTACATTGCTGCCGCCAGACTCGCAGGCTTGCGAAGCGGGGGGATAATCATGCGGCATGTTTTTCCAAACTCCATGTCGCCTCTCATCGTTCAGTCAAGTGTGGACATGGGCGATGCTATCTTGACAGCTGCGTTCCTGAGCTTCCTAGGAATGGGAGCCCAACCGCCCACTGCGGAATGGGGATCAATGGTTGCGATGGGTCGAATGTACATTTTCTCTAACTGGTGGCTTTCGTTCTTTCCAGGGCTCGCTATTGCTATGCTTGTCCTCGCCATCAATTTCCTGGGAGATGGCTTGAGAGATGCTTTCGATCCAGTCATAAGACGAACGATCAGCCTCAAGAAAGAAGTCATACAGGCCGATGCCGGTAGCAACGATTGAGGTTCCAAAACGGATAGACTGGCAAGTTGACGCGGGCCCAGACAGTCTAGCATACTCGTCATGGTTGAGAAGCCCGCCCACTCAGCCGATACGTCGAAATAGGCCGAAGAGATCCGCGCGACGGACAACCCGAAAGCTTGGATATCACGATCTAGGAGTCGTCAAAAGAGGGTTCTTAGGGGGTTCCGGTCAATGCATCTCGTATCCTCCGCAGACCCCTATTGACTGACCGTTGACGTAGTCTGCGTCGTCCGAGGCAAGGAATGCAACCGCCTTTCCTATGTCTTCAGGAGTCCCCAGCCTCCCCACAGGGATCTGCTTAACTACCTCGTTGATGATCTGCTCTTCCGTCTTCTTTTCAATTGCTGCAAGTTCCTTGAAGACCTGCCTTAGCATTGGCGTATCTGCCCACCCAGGACAGATGGCGTTCACTCGAATGTTATCCTTTGCGAGCTCTATGGCCAGTACCTTCGTTAGTCCTATGACTGCATGTTTAGAGGCAACGTAGTGCGCTTCAGTCGCGTGCCCCGTCTTCCCGGCGTCGGACGCGATATTGATGATTCTTCCACCTCCACGCCTGATCATCTCCGGGACAACAACTTTGCAACAGAGAAAGGTCCCTTTCGCATTCACGTCGTTCACGAAATCCCAATCCTCTTCAGCCATATCTCGAAAGAGAATGGAGCTGTGTACACCCGCGGAGTTGACGAGTATATCGACGCCCCCGAGCTCTTGGACAGTTGACCTTATGGCGCGATCGACCTGAGCCCGGTTGGCCACGTCAACCTCTATCGCTACGCAGCGTCGTCCTAGCTCCCTTGTCTCCTCCCTCACGACTGCAAGTTCGGCAATCTTGAGGTCCCACAAAGCCAGATCCGCCCCTCTTTCTGCGAGTACTATGGCCACTCCTCGACCAATCCCCTGCGCCGCTCCGGTGACAATGGCTACTCTTCCCGACAGCTCAGTCACTCCAAGAAGCACTCTCCTCTGCCTATTGCCATCGAAGAAGCCTGTGCCCGATACTTCAGCATTCCTGCACGATCGCACCTCTAGGAAGTCTCGCAAAGTCTTTAACTTTGTCGGATCAAGCTCGATTCTGAAGGATAGATGAAACTCCACGAGAAATGCGCAATAGTCACAGGTGGAACCTCTGGCATAGGAAAAGCAACAGCGCTGCTTTTCGCGAGAGAGGGAGCGAAAGTCGTGCTCGTTGGACGTGACGAGTCAAGAGGAAGAGCAACTGCTTCGATCATAGACAAAGAAGGGGGACAAGCGACTTTCGTGAAGGCTGATGTTTCAAGGAGCTCGGACGTGAAGAAGATGGTTGAGGAGACGATTCAGACGTATCGACGGATCGACATTCTCTTCAACAACGCCGGGGTGAATCCGATCGGCACAGCTGTAGATACTCCGGAGGAAGTCTGGAACTACGTAATTAGCGTCAATCTGACGGGGGCTTTCCTCTGCTGCAAATACGTTCTTCCTCACATGTTAAAACAGGGAGGAGGCGTCATCATCAACATGGGCTCCGTGAATTCCTTCATGGCATTTGAGAACGAAGTTGCCTACGATGCATCAAAGGGAGGGGTCCTAATGCTTACCAAGGCAACAGCCTTGGACTTCGCGAAAAGGAACATCAGGGTCAACTGTATTTGCCCAGGCATCATCAAGACACCTCTGGTCCAAAAAATCTCGGACGAATCAGGCGAGCCAACGATTGACGCGATCAGGAAGAAGCATCCTATGAACAGATTGGGACTACCTGAAGAAGTGGCGAAGGTCGCGCTATTTCTTGCGTCGGATGACTCCTCATTCATTACGGGCGAAGCGATAGCTGTTGATGGAGGCATTCTGGCCGGCTGGCCAATGTGATTGGCCTTCGGAAGGGAGCTGGCAAGTGGCACGATAGTTCTCAATGGTGCGAAGCGCGTCCTCGCATCCTGAGACTTCGTTGCTTCGCAAAGATCCATAAAGCGAACCCACGCAGATACAATGGTATTGTACGAATATGTGAATAGTTCTTGTCTGCCCGCGAGGCATGGTGTTGCCGAACGGCAAGTCGAATGCCGCTCAATGCTGAAGAGTTCCGAAAGACAGGTGCTAACGAACGCTTCCCTATTTGGTCTTAGCTGTGGCGACTATTTGCCCTGTATTGTACGATTCGATGATGGCAAGAGCGACGCTCAGAGTCTGAACTCCCTCCTCGCCGCCAACAAGTGGTCTCAGATCCTTTCTTATGCAGTTGACGAAATGGTCTATTTCTTCCTTGACTGCGCCGGTTGGGTGCCCATACATCGTCGGGAAGAATACGGTGTCAGGATACTCGCTTCCATCTGATGTGTCGATCTGGAGCTGGCGATTGTCAACCTCTATCTTCATCACCCCCTTGGTGCCCCATACCTCGGTGCGTTGCTCAAAAGTGGTGGGCTTCTTATCTGGCACTATCCAGTTCGTGGCAATGGAACCCACAGCACCATCGTCCAGCTTCAGCGTAGCCTGTATGACATCCGGCCCTTTGGAGCCGAGGAGCTTGCTTGATCCTTCAGCGTATACGCGCACGACTCTGCTTTCACTGTACCATTGTACCAAATCTATGTCATGAACGGCGTCATAGAAGATGAGGTTCGTCCATTCCGAAACTCGCTTTGTGATCGAGATTGGATCCGTCCTGTGCGATCTTATCAGATTGATTTGCCCAACTTTCCCTTCTTGTATTCTTTCCTTGGCTATCGTGTAAATGGGCTCGAACCGCGAGGCATAGCCCACCAACAACTTGACCTTACTGGAACTGCAGGCGTCTACGATCACCAAGGCATCCTTCATTGTCGCTGCTATCGGTTTCTCGCACAGTACATGAATACCCATCTTGGCCGCCTTCTCCGCAGGACCTCGGTGATATCGTTCCGGAGTCGCGACAGAAATGGCCTGTAGGTCTTCCTTGTCAAGCATCTCACCATAGTCCGTGTAGTATCTGTTGATGGAGTATTTCGCGGCCATCTCCTTTGCTCTGGCTTCATCGGCATCTGCTATGCTGACGACGTTTGTGAACGGGTTGTTGAGGTAGGCTCTGATGTGGGTTTCGCCCATCAGGCCGACTCCTACGACAGCGACGTTGATACGGCCGTTTCTCGACATCCCAGTCACTCGTCTTCAATTACCATTGGATTTGCAAGATGAAGATGACGGCCTATCCTGGGAAATGTGCACGCGCGGATCGTCACTGGCCAGTATGCGGTCATGCCAGGGCGCGCAGAGCTTGTTCAGTGGCGTCGACACATTTCTGCACGTCTTGCTCAGAGTGTTCGGTACATACGAACAAGTGCTCGTACTGCTGGGGATGGAAGTAGATGCCGCGTTTCATCAACTCCTTATGGAACTTCAGGTACTTGGCTGAGTCGCAACTAAAGAAGTCTCGATAGTTCCGTATCTTCTTCATCTTCGTGAAGTAGAGCTGACAGCCGCCTGCAGCCATGCCCTGGACCATGCCCGTCGTGTGAGTCTTCTCCACGGCATCTTGCAGACCGTCTTGGAGCATCTTCCCAACCTTATGCAGATGCTTGTAGACCGCACAATCATTCTTTGTGAGCTCACTCAGGGCAGCGTATGAAGCCGCTGCGCAGAGAGGATTTGCATTGTATGTTCCTGTGTGGGCTATCTTTCCCGGCACGACTAGCTCCATGATCTCTCTCTTTCCCGTGATGGCGGATATTGGAAATCCGGCGCCCAGAGCTTTCCCAAACGTTGCAAGGCCGGGTTTCAGGCCGAAGTATTCCTGTGCTCCTCCCGGAGCAAGCCTGAATCCCGTGATGACCTCGTCCAATATGAAGACAACATCATGCTCTTCACAGAGCTCTTGAAGGCCCTTAAGGTAGCCCTTCTCAGGCATGACCGTACCAATATTCATCAGGACAGGTTCGGTGATTATGCCGGCGATCTCATGCGACTTTCTCCTCAGAGTCTTCTCAACAACAGAAAGATCATTCCAGGGTAGAACTACCATTGTCTTTAGCGTGTCTTCTGGGATTCCCCATGATGATGCTATCTTGAAAGGTGCCAGCTGGGACCCCATTGGCGGGGTTCCTGATCCTCCTACCAAGACGTAGTCGTGTGAGCCGTGATAACATCCCTCAAATTTGATGATCTTGTCCTTGCCGGTGTAGCCACGAGCTATCCTGATCGCGGCCATCGTGGCTTCGGTTCCAGAACTCGAGAATCTGACCATATCCGCATTTGGCACCATCTCGCACACCTTCTCGGCCAGCTTGACTTCAGTCTCGTTGAGCACCGCGAAGGCCGTGCCCTTCTCAAGTTGGGCCCTGACGGCGTTCATCACCGTCTCGTGACAGTGACCGAGGATGCACGGGCCCATGGAAAGGATGAAATCGATATACTCGTTACCATCTGCATCCCAAATCTTGGAACCTTTCCCTCTCTCAAACGTTAGAGGATAGGGATCGAAAATTGGATAGCATTGTGCATGAGAGCTGGCGCCGCCGGGCATCACTCTGCGCGCTCTCTCATAGAGGTTCCATGAATTGCGTGTCTTCAGACCAGAGGTATATTCAAGATAGTCTCCCGTCACTTCTGGCACTTCCATGTTCGATGTCGTGTTGGAGATATAAGAGTCTAAGCAACGCCACGATAAACTCAAGATCGGCTTGACTGTACACAGACTGGTTTTAGATATGCGATCAATCTTGCTGGCAAAGCCTTAATTGCCATACGTTGACTCGGTGCGCACGCCGTAGATATTGCCCGGAGGAAAGAGGAGTGCGACAAACATCAGTTGATCAAGTCATCGAGACTGACGTTCTTGTTGTGGGAGGAGGAATTGCTGGGCCAAGAGCAGCAATCGAGGCCAAGAAGAATGGCGCGAGAGTACTCATGATTGTGAAGGGTATCTATGGTGCCAGCGGTTGCTCACTCTCTCCCTCTGAGGCCGCAGCAATCGGACCGTGGAGCGACCCAAATGATTCCGTGGAACGACATCTCATGGACATGATAATCAACGGAAAGCAGTTCGTCTGTGATCAGGAGCTCACGAAGATACAAGCCCAGGAGGGGGGAGAAAGGCTTCTCGAGCTCGAGAAATGGGGCATGCGTTGGGACCGAGATGCCAAAGGCAAAATCACACTCTTCCCCAGCAGCAAGCTAGGAGAACCTGGACAGTCACCAATTGATCGTTGGATAACGTTCGGAAGGGTTGGAACACATGCGGAAGGCCCATTCTGGACCGGCCATGGGACCGTCGATGTTCTCCGCGATCAACTCAATCGACAAGGGATCCCGTACATTCAGGAGACTATACTCTCGCGAGTGTTCGTCACTAATAACCAAGTGACAGGCGCCATGGTATACGACTATTTGAACTCCCAGATCATTCTGGTCAAATGCTCGGCAGTGGTTCTGGCCACCGGTGACGCAACTCAGGTCTATTTCCCACACACAATGGTCAGCGGCGAAGGAACCGGAGACGGCTATGCGGCCGCGTACGAAGCGGGAGCCCAGCTGGTCAACATGGAACAGTACGAATACCTTGCGATAATGTACGCATACCCTGACTCTGCAAGAGCCAAAGCGGTTCTTGAGAGCCCCACTGAATCTGAAGTAATGGCCTACGTCGTAAATAATCTAGGAGAGAGATTCCTAGAAAGATACTATCCGAAGACAAAGGAGCTGAGCAACCAGGCAGAACTGGGCAAAGCGTTCTGGCAGGAAGTAAGAGAAGGGCGAGGAGGACCACACGGCGGAGTCTTCTTGGATCTCCGCCATGTTCCGCGTAAGCTATTTGCGCGAAGCGCGCCTGGTAGGCTTGAGATGATCGAGAAGCTCGGCTTCGACAGTCGAAAGGATTTGATCGAGATTTTCCCATCTGTTCACACGACGACCGGAGGTGTCAGGATTGATTCACGTTGCCAATCGAGAGTGCATGGGCTGTTTGCCGCAGGGCAGGTTGCGTTTGCAGTGGGCGACTGTCTAGTTGAAGGGGCAACTGGAATTGTGGATGCCCTGGTGTGGGGAAAGCGAGCGGGCGAGTTTGCAACTGCATATTCACAGAATAGGAAGCCACCTGAACCGAATGTGGCTGACGTAGATGAAGAGCTTTCCCGCCTTAGAGCCCCGCTTGAGGCGAACGAAGGGGTTCCTCCGATCAAAATCATGCGCAAACTTCAGCATACAATGTGGGAAGGAGCCTCAATCATCAAGAATCAAGAAGGACTCGAGAAGACCCTCCGAGAGATAGAAGAGATCCGAAAATCGATGCTGGACAGCATGTGCACTAGTATCAAGTCGGGAATGTTCAACTACGAAATGCGTGAAGCAATCGAAGCCAGGCACATGCTCATCGTAAGCGAGATGATAGTAAGATCTTCGCTGACAAGAAAGGAAAGCAGGAACAGATTCCACAGATCAGACTATCCGAACCAAGATGATAAGCACTGGCTCAAACACATTCTGATCGAGAAGACGCCAACTGGCATGAAACTCGTAACGATTCCAGTGGAGTTTCCGTACGTTAGGCCAAACGAATCCGACTAGATACCTGTAACTCTCAACCGTAGTACGGTCATACTCAGAAAGAAGCAGCTTGCGAGAGCGATAGTCTTGAGTTCACATAAGATTCGCCAGGAGATCGGTGGCACAGCAACTTGAGTGGCTGCAGAGCTTCTCTCGATTTTGAGCTGTCTGGTTTGCGAACACTTCTGTTGGAAAACGATCTGATTAGGATTACAATCCTCCTAGACCGTGGTGGAAACATCTATGAATACGTCCTGAAGTCTGAGAACTGTGATTTTCTCTTCCATCATCCTCGGGTCAAGCCTAAGCCGCCGGTGCTCGGGACCGCTGGAGGCATTGACAACTGGTGGTTTGGTGGAATCGACGAAATCCTGCCAACAGCTTTCCCTAGCACATACCGGGGGGAAGAGTATCCAGTGGAAGGTGAGCTTTGGGCTCAGAAGTATTCCTGCGAGATACTGAAACAATCGGCGGACGAGGTAGAAGCGTATCTGTCGACTCACACGACAATCTCGCCCTTCAAGGTCGAAAAATGGATCAAACTGGTAGCTGGAGAACCTAGACTGAGAATCCGCACAAGAATCACAAACACGGGATACAGAGACTTCCATTTTCTATGGGGATACCACAGCACCTTCGCGGTTACGCCTGATCATCGCATAGACATGCCTGCTGGCAAGATGCTCGTAGAGGACTTGGTACCAGAATCTAGATTCCAGCCGGGAACCGTCTACAACTGGCCGGTAGCGATTGACAAATCAGGACAAAAAGTGGATGTGAGCAGACCGCTCGAACCATCCGCATTCATCGACGAATATCACTATACAACTGAGCTGAAGGAAGGCTGGTACGCAGTGACCGACTCAAAAAAGAAGATGGGCATAGGCATGTCATTCCCTAGAGAGACACTCTCAACGATCCATCTCTGGCTGAACTACGGTTTCTTCAGAGGTTGCTACGCTGTAGGTCTATATGCAATGACCGGTTACCCTGCTGCCCTCCACAAAGCGATAGAACAAGGAACATGCTCGCATCTGGATGCCGGGAAATCACTCGAATGCGAAGTGAGCTACGTAGCTTACACCGGACTTGCGCGAGTCTCTCACATCGACGGCAACGGAAAGGCTAGCTGACGTTCTTCCCAAGTACCATGAGGCACGATAGTCAATTCTTGAAAGCAGGAATCGTTCAGAAATGCACTCAAGCAGAGGAAGTCTGGAACCCTGAAGCGTTCCCTGCACAACTCAGTGTCTGCAATCCAAATCTGGGTGACAAGGCGAGGTATGCTAATCATCACCCTCCGCGACGGAGGAGAATCTGTATCAATAACCTTAGAAAGCCTTAACGATCAAGCTATGCAAAGGAGCGATTTGGATGAGCTCAGAATACTCTCCTGATCTCCAACTTTTAGGAAAAGTTGTAGTGGTGACCGGTGCCGCACGCGGAATAGGTGAGGCGATAGCCAGAGCTTTCGGATTTGCCAAATGCAGTGTACTGGTTGCAGATCGAATGAAGCGACCCGACGGGCGAAGCAGAGGCGAAGCCCTTGCGAAACAGATTGAGAAAGCCGGTGGTCACGCCATCGTCATGCAGGTGGACATTAGTGATCCAGAACAAGTCGAGAAGATGTTCAAGGCTGCGGTGGAGAAATTCGGACGAGTGGACGTCTTCGTCAATAATGCGGCTATAATGAAAGGCGGCTTCCTAATTAGCACGGATGATAAGAATCTCCAGGAGCATCTTGACATCAATGTCAAAGGCAGCTTCCACTGCTGTCAACTCGCAGCAAACCAGATGATCAAACAAGGTAAGGGCGGAAAGATTATAGTAATCTCGTCGATAGACGGGATAGAGGGCAACGAGGGCGAGATCTCATACGCCATGAGCAAGGCAGCACTAATTCTGATGACGAAATGTATGGCTGTGGAACTTGCACCTCACAAGATCAACGTGAACGCTATTGCACCTGGCTGGGTGGCAACTGAGATGAGTGTTCCATATGTTGACGCCCCCTTGATGAAAGAGATACAGAAACGGGTTCCATTGGGAGCGATGGCAAAACCTGAAGAGATCGCGGGAGGAGCACTTTTCCTGGCATCACCATTATCGAGCTATGTGACGGGCCACGTACTGGTGATGGATGGCGGACAGACAGTCAATCTGACCATCAAGGCAGGCGAAAGCATCCCGTTCATAGGATAGCCTGCCGCTCCGGAACTTCATCCGATTCATTCATGACCAGGTCAACAACGGATCTGTCCCCAGACTTCACCCACTCTTCCGTTGTGAAGAAACCGATGGGAACTCGGTCTGGCTCTTCGAGTCTATACGCCGCCATTAGTCTCTCTCTTGAGGTCATGTCAGACATGCGGTAAGTCCGCTCGCCTTGATTCGAACAATCCCAGCATGTGCGCGACCGCACCACTTATGCGCTTTGATAGCTCTCCGCATATTCTGTGCGATTCTTTGCTTCACTCCAATCCCATCATATTGGAGCGGAATTTGCGTGGGAGCATTCTAGCAAGACCCTTTTGTACCTGGAATTATAGTTGCATGTTGGTCTTGCTGTATGTTCGATCTAATGGTCAGAAACGGACATGTGGTCGACGGTACGGGCAGTCCCTGGTTCAAGGCTGACTTGGGGATAGAAGATGGGAAGATCGTCAGAGTAGGTTCCCTTGGCTCAGCCGGAGCAGACAAGATCATCGACGCTACGGGCCTGGTAGTCTCACCAGGCTTCATCGATATTCACTCGCATTCGGACTTTGAATTGCTGGCAAATCCCAAGGCCGAGAGCAAGGTGAGAGACGGCGTCACATTGGAAGTCAACGGCAACTGCGGAATCTCCGCTGCCCCTCTTAAGGGTGGAAACCTACAGCAGGCCAGGGGAACGATGCACGCTCTTGGCTTGGAGTTGGACTGGAACACGTTCGGAGGATATCTAGGGCGGCTAGAGAGGCAAGGAATCGCCATGAACACAGCCAGCCATGTTGGACATAGTACGGTAAGACTAGCTGTCATGGACTACGATGACAGGCTTCCGACTAAGGATGAACTAGAAGAGATGAAAAGCCACGTGGCCAAAGCGATGGAAGAAGGAGCCCTAGGACTGTCCTCAGGTTTAGAGTTCTTGCCGGGGAGGAGCTCGAATACTGAGGAGCTAGTGGAGCTCTGTAAGGTTGTTGCGGAATACGGCGGTATCTATGTTACTCATAAGCGACAACGCGATTTCCAGGGCATCGAAGCTCTGAAAGAAGCTATCGAAATCGGCAGACAGGCTGGCGTTCCAGTTCACATATCTCACTTGAGTCTAAGATATCCGATGCATGGAAGCTGGAGAGAGCAACTAGCTATCCTCGAAAGCGCAAGGAAGGAGGGGCTGGATGTCACTGCGGACATGCTGACTCCCGCACCTTCGATCTACGGCTGGCATACAGGTCCGGGATTCTTCGTAGCTCAGTTCATTCCAAGTTGGCTTCTGGACGGCGGCGTTGAAAAGGCATTGGAGAGGCTTAGAGATCCCGAGATAAGAGCTAAGATAAAACGAGAGATGAAGCCTCAATGGAAGTTCGTAGCTGACGGCATGTGGGATATGATCTGGCTGAGCAAGTCCAAGAACAGTAAGCATCTGGTTGGAAAAAGCTTCGCAGAGATAGCAAAGATAACCGGAAAAAGCCCATGGGATGCGGCGCTTGATATTGCTCTGGATGAGGGAGAGGATTTCGTTAACCTCGGCGTGAGGGGCGCGTCAGAGACTGAGGATGATATCATCAATATTCTGCAATCCCCTCTCTGCAGTATGGGTTCAGATGGTGCTCTTCACGCTCCCTATGGTGTACTCAAGGAGTATGCTTTTCCAGATGTGAACTCCTACGGTACTTTCTCGCGGTTCTTCAGAGTGTACGTGCGCGAGGAGAGGCGGTTCACTTTGGAAGAAGCTGTCAGGAAAGTCACTTCGATCGCGGCTGCGAGACTGGGAATAATGGACCGCGGTTTGTTGAGACCGGGCATGTGGGCGGACATAACTGTTTTCGATTTCGACAGAATCTCAGACAAGGCTACCTTTGATGATCCTATGCAGTATTCGAAGGGAATCAAGTACGTGCTCGTCAATGGCGAAACTGTGATAGCGAGAGAAGAACATACCGGAGCCCTACCAGGAAAAGTCATCCGGGCACATCAATCTTCCCCATGAAACGACAGACGAAGTCAAGTTCAGCCACGGGGAGGTTTGCCTACCGTAGGCTAAGCTCCTCTTCGGATCACTATTCTCTCGACTCCTTCCAGGTGGATCCGCTCGCAAGCGTGAGCGAACCCTTGTAGGTTCTTCGTGATGCTCGCGAAACGATTGCCTGGCATCACTCCTATTCCGATGCAATCTGGCATCGAGTCTCTCCCATAGAAGATCGCGAACTCCGTAAACCCCCTCGGCCTCTCAGGGTTCATGTGTGGTGGAAAATCGAGATAGAGTAACTCGCCAGGTAGTGGGTAGGCTGCCAGATTTTCGGGAGGTATCTTCCGTGACGGGCGCGGGACCTCACAGCATACCTCCCTCCCTGCTCTTATTGCGTGAATAGCGATGCTTTTCATGGGTCTCTGAAGGAGCTTCCACACAGCCACACAGGTCTTTGGCGCCTGGTCTTCAAGCAACTCCGCCACAGCAACGGTTTTCCTTTTGGGAAGAACAAGCTCGATCTCTCTAACCAATTCGCTCCACCTAGAAGCGTTTCACGCAGATCCGACAATATAACGGGTGCTGCCAACGGCGAGAATGTTTTTTTGGCGTGCGTACTTCTTGTCGCTTTCGGGTGTCTTCTTATACACCTCGAAAGCATTTGCCGGTCAAAAATCCTTCGTGAGGAAGAACGATGCGACAAGGTCAAGCTGACGAAACCATCGAGACTGATGTCCTCATAGTAGGCGGAGGAATTGCAGGGTCTAGGGCAGCAATAGAGGCTAAGAGAAACCACGTGCGAGTCTTCATGATCGTGAAGGGCATATATGGAGCGAGTGGTTGCTCAGTCTCCCCTGCCGCCGCGTCAGCAATCGGACCGTGGAGTGATCCTAGGGATTCCGTGGAACGACATCTGAAGGACATAGTCGTCAACGCCAAGCAGTTTCTGTGCGATCAGGAGTTGACGAGAATCCAGGCAATCGAAGGAGGGGAGAGACTGCTTGAACTTGAGAAATGGGGCGTCTTCTGGGACCGCGACGCAGACGGCAGGATCAGTTTGTTCCCAAGCAGCACCCTGGGGGAACCTGGCCAGGCCCCAGTTGATCGCTGGATTACCGTCAGCAGAAGAGGAACCCATGCCGAGGGCCCCTTCTGGACTGGTCACGAGACAGTTGACGCTCTTCGCGATCAGGTCAACCGAGAGAAGATCCCCTACTTTGAAGATACAATGGTCTCGCGCGTGCTTGTCACCGATAACAATGTTACGGGAGCCATTGCATATGATTACCTCAACTCGAGAATAATCCTGATCAAATGCCCGGTTGTGATCATAGCTACGGGGGACGCGTCGCAGGTCTACTTCCCGCACACGATGGTCAGTGGCGAAAGTACGGGGGACGGTTTCGCCTTAGCCTACGAGGCAGGAGGCCAGCTCGTGGACCTGGAACAGTTCGAATACATGGCATTCAACTTTGCCTATCCTGACTCGGCTATGGGAAAAGCAGCGCTGGAAAATGTCGGCGAGTCTGGGGAGAAAGCGTACCTTCGAAACAGACTCGGAGAAAGATTCATGGAAGGATATAACCCTGAGGGAAAGGAGTGGAGCAATCAGGCAGAACTGGCCAAGGCGATGTGGCAGGAAGTAAGAGACGGTAGAGGGGGCCAACATGGAGGAGTCTTTCTAGATCTACGTCACATACCCCGCGCTGTCGTGGAGAGAAGCGCCCCTGAGAAACTCGAACACATAGAAAAAACAGGTTACGATATCCGAAAAGACTTGATCGAAATCTATCCCGCCATTCACACGAACAACGGAGGCATCAGAATAGGTTCCGAATGCCGTACGAGAGTGCACGGATTGTTTGCAGCTGGCCAAGTTGCGTTTGCAGTAGGCGATTGTCTAGTTGAGGGAGGTACAGGGATCGTAGACGCGCTCGTGTGGGGAAAGCGTGCGGGGGAATTCGCCGCCATCCAGTCACATGCTAGCAAGCAACTGAATCCGAGCGTTGATGACGTGCGCGAGGAGATCTGCCGCCTGAGAGCCCCACTCGAAATGAGATCCGGAATTCCACCGATCAGAATCATGCGCAGGCTGCAACGCGCAATGTGGGAAGGAGCCTCAATAGTCAAGAACGAAGACGGACTCAAGAGAACCCTTGCCGAAATAGAAGAAATACGAGAAACAATGCTGGGCCAAATGTCGACCAACATCAAGTCGGGAATGTTCAATCATGAAATGCGGGAAGCGATCGAGGCCAGACACATGCTCACTGTGAGTGAGATGATCGCGAGATCCTCACTCATGAGAAAGGAAAGCAGAGGCAGGTTCCAGAGATCCGACTACCCAGAACAAGATGACAGGAACTGGCTCAAACACATCTTGATCGAAAGGACGCCAACTGGCATGAAACTCACTACGATTCCAGTTGAGTTCCCGTACGTGAAATGAGAGCAGCAGAAACGAGTTACACTAGGTAGCACTGCTGCAGGATCAAACGAATCACGGCAGAGCACCGGCTGTGACATGCGCGGAACACAAGAAAACCTGGGTGCATGCAACTCGTGCGAGGAGCTGCATGCAGTGAGTATCGCTTGGCCGGATTTCCTACTCCGGAGGTATCTCCTTGAACGCTAGTGATACGTCCAGGCCTTTTGTGGCGTAGTAGGCTTTCATGATGAAGTAGATCGCAGCGCCTATGATGACCAGCGCGATCGCGGTGCCGCCAGTGGCGGTTCCGAATGGTCCGATCACGGCTGGGTTGTACAGAGATTCGACGAACAGGAATCCGATGAAGATTATGCTGTAGGCGCCTAGTATCGAGAGCAGGGGTATCCCTGCGATCTTCTTCTTGCTGATGGCTGGTGCTGATTCGAAGAGGTGCTTCTTTGTGATCGGAAGTGCGATGCCTGCGAGCCCGTCCAACATGAGGCCAACGATAAGTATGAAGGTCAGATTCACCGGAGCCAAGATCATGGGCAGAAAGGCGAAGAACATCAGCGCAACTACTGAAATCACTGCTGTTAGGACTACTGCACGAACGGGTGTGTGGAATCTTTCGCTTACCTCGGCGAGAGCTGCAGGGAACGCGCGGTCAAATGACCAGGCGAAGATGTGACGTGAGGCGATCATGTAGTAGCTGACCAAGAGGAAGTATCCCCAGCAGACGTAGCTTATGATTAGAATTGCGTTCACAATTGGGCTGCTGTTTACTATTGCGACCCAAGTGTTCACCCATGGAGCGACGCTTAGAGGATACTGGGCTGGTGCAGCGTTGAACAAGTAGCCTGCGCTCGTAAGGAAATCAAGACCGAAGTTCTGTCCCATTAGGAGTGCGATGATCGAGAAGAAGAATCCTGTGAAGAGCATTGATAGGACCACGGACAGTGCCATGTTTCTGGTAACTCGCCTGACTTCTCCGGACCAGTAGGTGTTGTAGGAGAATCCAAGTAGGCCGAACCAGGAGAGCGGTAGAGATAGCAACGTCGGTGTTACCCAGTCGGCGGGAATGC
>Ga0315281_10003829_pt1 | contig 22011 bp, 21 predicted proteins | sample YL17G07_0_MG_FD_204540 | JGI IMG/M metagenome (GOLD analysis project Ga0315281, IMG submission 204540) | Sediment microbial communities from Yellowstone Lake, YNP, Wyoming, USA - YL17G07_0 | ecosystem: Environmental > Aquatic > Freshwater > Lake > Sediment | place: USA: Wyoming | collected... | reverse complement strand
GACGGCGATGCTCTGCGAGTCAATTATCGCCGCCTGCGCTTTTTCGGTAAATTTATCGAGGTTCATAAGTTTGTCCGGTCACGCGCAAATAACCTTCTTCGCCTAACGTCTCGCGCAAATAGGCGCGAACCTTCTCCTCGGAATTATCCTCTAGTTCCTGTTCGATCTCCGGTTGATGGTCGTGATAGTAACTCAGCGCGTCATAGACCTGCGCCAACATGAGATGTGGCAAAATGTTCTTGACCAAGGTTTCAGGCGTTTCTCCAATACGTATATAGCCGACGATGATGCTGACGGGAACGCGCGTGCCCTTGATAACCGCCTGCGGCCCGGTGGTTTTCTGGACGACTTCAATGTAAGCGTGTCTGGGCGCGAGGTGTTCTGTCAGAAGTTCTTCCGCCACTTGGTCAGGCGTCCGCGCGCTCTCGCGGGCTTTGTCTTGGAGCCAGTGATAGGTAGTCGGAGAAAGCGTAATAGTGTTCATGTTCAGGTTTCTTTCTCGGTTAGCCTTTATTCGGCGCTCACTCGGTGGCCCCTTCGTCGGCGTGTTGTGCCACCTCTCACAGCCGCCGTTCTCAACGCTGGTCGTAGAGAATCGCAGTCACACTTTGCGCGGAGAGTTCCATCAACCGTCCACCGCCATAGACAATTAACAACTGCGAGTCGGTTTGGTCTATCAAATCCACCGGCTCGGTAACTTGCCCAGTGATAGCCAGCGGCCAATTCTCGGGCGCGGGAATATCGGGTGCCAGTAGCAAGCGCACTCGGACAGGCGCGCCACCCCCGAGCGAACGCGACACGTGTGGATAAACGCGTGTGGCGAACAGGTAAATGCTGATACCGATGCAGATAATCGCCAGGCCAATCAGATTGCTTTGCGCCAACCACTGACCGACGGGGTGGCTCAACGTCCCCACGTTTGGCCGCGGCCGCCGCATGGCCCAATATAGCCCGCCGCCAAGGACAAAAGGAAACCACAAAGCAATTTGGCTGGCGGGCAGGAATAACCACACCCACGTCCGCCGAATAGAGATGGGGATCACAGTCGGAGCGTAGCGGTCAATTTCGGTCAATATATATCCCGTCGCCCAGATGAGGACCGCCACGAAAACAAAGTTTGCGCCTCCCAAGGCGACCAGTTCTCGGCGCTGGAAACGGACAGACGAGTTGGCTAACTCCTTGCGGATGACGATGAGCGAGGTCAGCGGGCCGATCGAGATGATGCTGGACAGCGCCACATACAACAATCCCGCCGCAAAATAGCGCGATTCGACTAGACTCAAATTGTGGACACCGAACTTGTTCAGATACATGGTCATCACAAGGTAGCCGACCACATAACACAACGCCCCCACAAAACCGAACAAGCCCACGAGTTGATATACGCGCTCGAATAGGAAGATAGGTGCTATGTCGCTAGACTTGGCCTCGTTCACGTTGCACTAGTTTCCTTTTAGATGTTCTCGCCCATAGCCCCTTGCGCCCCCTCCCACAATCTTTGGTATTCCGCGCGCACGCTGGGGTCAAGTTGCTCTTCCAGTGCAAGCGGGAGTTTGAGATGGACAATTAACTCTTGCACATCGGACAAGTCTTTGAGCCGATGGGGAGCGGACAGACCGGAGGCCAATTTGAGTTCAATCAACTTTTCAAGCGTCAACACCCACAATCCTTCTCGTTCCGTCCGTGCTAGAGCCGGGTCGGGAAACACGACGGGCTTGGGCTTGCCATCGCCGGGATATTCGCCGGTTGTCATGACTTCAACTTTGACGCCGGTGCGGGTGTCTCGAAAAGATTTGGAAGCGGTGGTAAAAGCTGGAACGTACCCTAATCCTACGAACTTCTCCTTGAACAATTTCAAAGCTGCGGGCGTCAGCAAAATATCCACATCTTCGGTGAAGCGCCGATAGCCGTGCGCCACCAAGGCCATGCCGCCAATGACGGCATACTCCAATCCTTCTTCGCTTAGGCGAGCCGCCAGGCGGCGCAGAGTTTCGTAAACGTCACCTTCTTTCATGAAGAACTGACTCCCTTCCCGGTAGGCGTCCCAGATTGATTGGCGTGTGGCTTCCATGCCTCGCATTATAGCCTCACTAATCACCGCCGCAGGTGGTACGGCACGTCAATAATCACGCGCCGCTGGCCGAATTGCCGTCGGCTGTAGAGCAGGGCTGCTTTGAGGAGCAGGGCTGTTTGATTGTGCAGTAGCCCTTGCCACCAGCCCGCCGGGATAAATTCCGGCAAGACCACCGTTGCCATTTGCCCGTCGTTGTGCTGGCGGTCGGTCTCGTCCAAAAAATCCAGTAACGGCCCGACGATAGACCGATAAGGCGAAGGCACAATCACCATCGGCACGTCCGGCCACCAGTCTTGCCAGACCTCGCGCACCCGTTCACCGGCCCCCGGCTCCAATTCCACGTACACGGCTGTAATATCTTTGGCAATGGATTGCGCGAAGTTCATGGCCTCGACCAACGCGCGGTGGACGCCGGAAATGGGAATCACGACCCGCGTGGGCGGCGAGGGCCTGAGCGAGGGTGGCATCCCACGGAGCGATAGTTCGGCGGCTACCGCGCGGTAATGAGCGCGGATGGAGAAGAACAGCGTCACGAACAAAGGGATTAATAAGATAGTGATCCACGCGCCCTCGATGAATTTGCTCACGACAATCAGGATGGCGGCCGCCCCCGTTGCCAGCGCCCCCAGTCCATTGATGATTGACTTCAACCACCAGCCGCGCCCGCGTTCGCGCCACCAATGGACGACCATCCCCGCTTGAGACAGTGTGAAGGCCAGGAACGCGCCAATGGCGAATAGAGGAATCAAAGCATGAGTATTGCCTTCAAAGACAATAATCAGCAAGCCAGTGGCGATTGAGAGAAACACAATCCCGTTGGCATACACTAAACGGTCCCCCAGAGCGGCCAGTTGGCGGGGCAAGAAGCCTTCGGCGGCCATCAAGGCCGACACGCGTGGAAAACCGGCAAAGCTGGTATTGGCGGCCACCGCCAGAATTAACAGCGTGGCAATTTGAATCAGCGCATGCGCCGGCCCCTGACCCACGATGCGCCGCGCGAGGGCGGACAAGATCGTCTCTTGCGGCATGGCCATCACGGCGAAGTATTGCGTCAGCCCGATACTGCCCACGAACAACACGCCCATCAACAGCGCCATGACAATCAGCGTCCGCCCGGCGTTCTTAGACTCGGGCGGCTGGAAGACCGGCACGCCATTGCTGATTGATTCGATGCCGGTGAGCGCCGTGCAACCGGTGGCGAAGGCGTGCGAAATCAAAAATAGCGTCAGGGGATGGGTGACCGGCGGGGCGACCACGAACGAGCCGGGGCCCTCCAGCAGAGCGCGCCCTGCGCCGTAAGCCAACATAGCCAGATACACTGCGACAAAGAGATAGACCGGGATCGCCATCAACGTCCCTGTCTCGCGCAGACCGCGCAGATTGAGCACCGTGATGACGACGAGGATGATCAGCGCGACTATAACCCGGTGGCCCCACAACGCGGGAAAGGCGGAAGCCAGCGCCTCCACTCCGGCGGTCAGGCTCACGGCGGCGGTGAGCAGATAGTCAATGAGCAAAGCGGTCGCGGCGATGAGGCCGGGCAATAACCCCAAGTTGTCGCGCGCTACAATCCACGAGCCGCCGCCGGAAGGATAGCCCTGTATTGTCTGAAAGTACGACAGCGCGACGATGATCAACAACGTGGTGATCGCCAGCCCGATGGGCCATGCCAAAGCCAACCCGGCGCTCCCGGCGACGGCCAGCCCCAGATAGATTTCCTGATTGGCGTAAGCGATGGAAGAAAGCGCATCCGGTGAAAACGCGGCCAGCGCGCGGATTTTGTTCAAGCGCTGGCGCCCTATTTGTTGCGTCGGCAAAGGCGAACCAATCAAAAAGTATTTAATTCTGTCAAACATTGGGGAGCCTCCGGCGCCAGCAGTTCACTGCAGAATGAACTTTTGCTTGGCAGGATTATAATCGCGCCCATGACCACCGACCAACTCCGCCTCTTCCTCGTCATCACCCGCCACCGTTCCCTCAGTCGCGCCGCCGTTGAACTCGACCTCGGGCAAGCCACCGTCTCGGAACGTCTGCGCGCGCTTGAAAATGAACTGGGCGCGGACTTGTTCGCGCGGCAAGGGCGCGGGGTGGCGCTCACCCCGGCGGGCGAGGCCTTCAAGCCCTACGCGGAACGCGCGCTCGAAGTTTTGCGCGAGGGTAAAGACTCATTGCGTGGGGCGAGCGAGGGCCAACGGGGTCAAGTCACCGTCGCCGTCACGGTCACCTCGGGCGCGTATCTGTTCGCGCCCGCGCTCGTCGCGTTTCAGCGCGAGCACCCGCAAGTGGAAGTGAAAGTGCGCTCGGCGCATTCGTGGGACGCGCCGGGACTCATCCTGGATGGAGTCGCGCAACTCGCGCTGGTCTCCGGCCCGATTCTGAATCCGCAAATTGAGAGTGTGGCGACGTTCACCGGGCGATTGGCTTTGGTGACGGGGAAAACCCACCGGCTCGCGCGGACGCGCGTTTTCCTCGCGGACCTGGCCCTCGAACAATTTCTCGTTTCGTACTGGGGCCCCGCGAGTCAGGCGTTTCTCGAACGGGTGCGCGCCTCGGCGGGTGCGAGTCAGGCCGCGTTGTGGATGGAACTCAGCCCGGTGGAATTGGTGAAGGGGATGCTGCTGGCGGGGACTGGCGTGAGTCTCGCGCCGGAGATCGCCGTGCGGCGCGAACTGGCTTCAGGTGAGTTAGTGGCGCTTGAACTGGCGGATACAAAGTTGCGTTTGCCGATGTGGGAAATCAATTTGATTCGTCACAAACGCCGCGCGCCCAACCCGGCGGCGGAGGCGTTGGTGGAGACATTGAAGAAGGTGTTGCCGACGTTGACGAAGTGAAGACCCCCTCCCAACCCTCCCCATTTGGAAAAACGCAAATGGGGGAGGAATGGGGTGGGATTAAGATGCTAGCGTCACATCGCTTGCGGGCGGCGGGGGCGCGTCGGGCCGGGTCTCAGATCCGCCCATGCCTGCCAGATAAGGCCGCGTGCCAAAGCGGGTCAGCGTTACTGCGCCGAGGCCGAGGCAGGCCAGCACGAAAGGCATGAGCCAGCCCACGCACGGGATAATAATCTGCACGATGCTGGAGACGAGGGTGAAGAGCGTCGTGCCCATGGCGGCGGAGACCGCCGGGCTGAGGTTCCGCAAGTTGAGCGCCGCCGAGAGCCGCGCGCCGAGCACCATCCCCAACGCAATCCAACCGAAGATGATCGCCATCACGAACAGCAATGCGCCGATCAGCGTGAACGGAATCAGGCAGATGGTAATCGCCGTCACGACGAGGAGAATCGGCACGGCGATCAAGGTGAGCAGGCCGAGGCCTCCCGTCGCGCCGGGCGAGTTGGTGATGGCCGCGCTCACACGAGCTGTATGGTCGGGCCAGAACAGCACGACGACGAGCGCCAGCAGGCCCAGGGCAATGGCATTGAATATGGCGGTGAGCATCCCCCAGACCGGGCCGAGAATCCCAAAGCGATCAATCACCACCGGGCGCACTACTGGCAAATTGCCAAAGCCTTGCGTCTCGCCGCCTTTAACAGTGGCCCCCTCGGCGCGCGAGGTGGAGCCGCCCACGGTGGCTACTTGCCCAGTGACGGTGGCAGTGCTGTCCAAATTTACACTGCCGCCGATGACCACCACATCTTCGGCCACGGATCCGGCAATATCCACGTTGCCGCCAAAGACGACGACGGTGCAGTTCACAGCCGCATTTTCTTCAATCGTCACGTTGCCGCCGAAGACGACGAGATTGCTGTTGAGCGTTTGCCCGTTGCTCAGAGTGTAACTGTTGCCGAAGACACTCTGCGCGGTGTTGCAATGGCTGGCAAACGCGGTGGCGGTGAAGGCCAACGGCAAAGCCAGCGCGATCAGCAAGGCAGACAAAACTTTTTTCATCGGAACGATCCCTCCGGGATTAATTTGCGCATGAAGTAGAACCACACCCCCGTCACCCCCAACCCGGTGACACTCGCCGCCCAGACCAGCGGATTGACGACGGCCCACTCGAACACCGCGCGCCCGGCGATGAGCAGGGCCTCGCCGAGGATGGACGCGAAAGACGCGGTGGCGTTGACGCCGTTGTAAAGCGCGATCGTCGTGGCCGGTTCCTGTGCGATGCGAAAACCGGAGAGCAGTAGCCCTGCGCCCGCCGGGACGACCAGGGCCGCCGCGCCGACCGCGCCCAGCCCGAGGGCTAGCGCGCCCCACATGGTTTTGGGACGCGAGTGGCGTTGGGCCAGCCGCGCCTTGAAGCGCGACGTGAACCCGGCGCGGGGCGCGGCCAGCGGCGCGCTCCCGAACATTTTCTCGACCTCGCCGAGCGCGGCCCAGCGGGACGCGCATTCCCTGCAGGCGGCGAGGTGCTCGTCGAGTTGGGCGCGCTGGCCGGGATCAAGTGACCCGTCGAGCGCGGCTTGCATCCAATCGCCATAGGGCTTGTGGGGCATCATCGTCTTATCCCTCCATCGCCAACGCGGGGCGCGTCGTCGGCTTGGCCGGAGTCGGTTTCATCATCTCCGCCAGCGTGCCGCGCGCGCGGTGCAAGCGGCTCTTCACGGAACTGACCGTCGCCCGGGTCGTCTCGGCGATTTCTTCGTAGGACATAGCGTGCCAGTAGCGCATCACGATCACGGCGCGGTCGTCGGGCGCGAGTTTGGCGAGGACGCGCTGAATGGCCTCGGTCTGCTCGCGGCGCACGGTCGTTTCTTCGGGGCCGGGCGTTTGTTCCTGCAAGGCCGGATGGGGCGGGAGGTTCTCGTCTTCGATGGAGAGCCAGATGAGGCGGCGCTTGCGGAGACGGTCTATGCAATAGTGGCTGGCGATGGAGAACAGCCACGTCTTGAAGGAACGCGTAGGGTCGTAAGTGCCGAGTTGAGTGTAGGCGCGGAGGAAGGCCTCCTGCGCGGACTCTTCGGCTTCATCGGCGTTGCCCAGCATCCGATAGCACAAGTTGTAGATGGCAGTCTGATAGGTTTCTACGAGCCGCGTGAACGATTCGTCATCGCCCGCGCGAGCGCGCTTGACCCAGTCTTGTTCGGTCACTCCGAGGCCTCGGTGATCCGCCGCATTTTAGGGTTTTGGCGGCTGACAATCACTATTACGCATTATAATCCTGCCGGTTGCAGAAGCCGACAACTAGCCGACAGTTGGCGGAAAAGCAGGTTTTGAAGAAGGTAGGTCACGCGTGGAGTGCGACGAACAACTTGGGCGTCACGCTGAAAGCGTAACCTGCCCGTTTCCCATACGGTCACTTGAACCCGACGATGCTCCCCACCTCCCTCGCCCTCTCCGGTGCCCACGCTATCGCGCGCGCCTTCGAAGAATACACGCGCCAATTCAAAGCCATCACCCGCCGCGCGAAAACTCATTTCGAGAACCGCGACTGGCATGGCACGCAGATTGACGCTCTGGAACGATTGGATTTGCGCGAGCGCGTCGTCCGGCAAGCGGTCGGAGACGTGAGCGCCCACCTCGACAAAACGCTATGGGCGCAGATGAAGAGCCTGTATTCGGCGCTCATCGCCGGGCGCGACGATTTCGAACTGGCCCAGACGTTTTTCAACTCGGTCACGCGGCGCGTCTTTACCACGGTGGGCGTGGACGCGCGCATCGAATACGCCGCGCTCGATTTCAAGACCCTCCCCGCGCGGGTCGCCACCCCCATCTATCAGACTTACTCCGGCCGGGAAACCCGGGCGATGGTCAAAGAGATTTTGGCCGACTATCAATTCGGCGTGCCGTATCAGGACTTGGAGCGTGACTCCGCGTTGGTGGCCGCCGAGATTGAAGCGCACCTGCGCGCGCGCGGCGGGCCGCCCCAGCCCGAGGCCATTGAGATGGCCCGGCCCGTCTTCTACCGGAACAAAGGCGCGTATCTGGTGGGCCGCCTCCGACGCGGGCCGCGGCTCGCGCCGCTGGTGCTGGCCCTGCTCAACCCGGCGGGGGCGGTGGTGGTGGACGCCGCGCTGATGACCGAGGCCGAGGTCAGCATCCTTTTTAGTTTCACCCGCTCTTATTTTCAGGTGGATGCCAAGCGACCGTTCGAACTCATCAAGTTTCTCAAATCGCTCATGCCGCACAAGCGCGTGGCCGAGTTGTACATCGCCATCGGCCACCACAAGCACGGCAAGACCGAACTCTACCGCGAACTGCTCCATCACCTCACCAACTTCGGCGGCCAGTTCCAGTTGGCGCGCGGCGACAAGGGCATGGTGATGATCGTCTTTACCCTGCTCCCCTTCGACATGGTTTTCAAAGTCATCCGCGACCAGTTTGTTTTTCCCAAAACGACGACGCGGCAGGAGGTGCGGGACAAGTATCAACTCGTGTTCCGGCACGACCGCGCCGGGCGGCTGGTGGACGCGCAGGAGTTCGAGTATCTGCGCTTTGACCGCGCGCGTTTCGCCGCCGACTTGCTGGACGAATTGACGCGCGACGCGCCGAGCATGGTGAGCGTGGACGGCGACAGCGTCATCATTAAACATCTCTACCTCGAGCGGCGCCTCACGCCCTTGAACTTGTACCTGCGCGAAGCCGACGAAGACGAAGCCCGCGAGGCCATTCTGGACTACGGGCAATCCATCAAAGACCTCGCGGCCACCAACATCTTTCCTGGCGACCTCCTGCTCAAAAATTTCGGCGTCACCCGGCACGGGCGAGTGGTGTTCTACGACTACGACGAACTCTGCCCCCTCACCGATGGCCACTTCCGCGAACTCCCGCGCGCCAGCGATTACGACGAGGACTTGGATGCCGAGCCGCGCTTTTACGTCGGCCCGCAGGATATCTTCCCCGAGGAGTTTCTTCCGTTCCTCGGCCTGCAGGGGGACTTGCGGGCGGCTTTCCTCCGCGCGCACGGGGACTTGTTGGACGCCAAGTTCTGGACGCAGATGCAGGCGCGTATCCGCGCGGGAGAGGTCGTGGATATTTTTCCGTATCGCCAGAGCCGGAGGCTGGGGCGGGAGGCGGTCAACGGACTGAAAACGGACACGCTACGCGGGATATGAACGGATGCATCCGCTTTTGTCCCGCGTAGCGTGTCCATTAATTCGTCCGTTGCTGACCCGCTCTGCTATAATCCGCCACATGGCCCTCAGCGCGAACTTCCTCGCCGTGCCGCCCATCCAAAAGCGCAAGCGCATTCCTCAGCGCGTCATTCGGGCGTTGATCAAGCACATCGCCGAAAATTTCAACCCGGACAAATAGGGAAGGTGATGTATGAAAGAAATGACCGGGGAATGGGTCGAAAAAGCCGAAAGCGATTACGACCAAGCTAACCTCTCCATGTATGCCGCTGAAGTTCCTATCCGCGATGGGGTATGCTTCCATTGCCAGCAATGCGCAGAAAAATATCTGATGATTAAACCGTAGCGCCAGTTGCCAACTTCCGCCACCCTATTGTCACAAGGAGACTCTCTTCATGCCTTATCAATACATCAAAGTTCCCGCCGGGGATAAAATTACCATTAACCACGGTAATCTAACCGTCCCCGACCATCCCATCGTTCCCTTCATCGAGGGCGACGGCACCGGGCCGGACATCTGGCGCGCGTCGGTGCGCGTGATGGACGCCGCCGTGGCCAAAGCCTACGGCGGCCAACGCCAGATCGCGTGGATGGAAGTCTACGCGGGCGAGAAGTGCTTCAATCAATTTCAGACGTGGTTGCTGGACGAGACGGTCGAGGCCTTCAAGGAATATCTCGTCGGCATCAAAGGCCCGCTCACCACGCCCATCGGCGGCGGCATCCGCTCGCTCAACGTGGCCCTGCGGAAACTGCTCGACCTGTACGCTTGCGTGCGCCCGGTGCGTTGGTTCACCGGCGTCCCCTCTCCCGTGAAGCGCCCGCAAGACGTGGACATGGTCATCTTCCGTGAGAACACCGAGGACATTTACACCGGCATTGACCTCGAAAACGGGAGCGCTGACAACCTCAAATTCAAGGCTTTGCTCAAAGAGCATCTCCCCAAAGAGTACGCTAAGATGCGCTTCCCCGACTCGGCGGGCATCGGCGTGAAGCCCGTCTCCAAAGAAGGCACGGAGCGGCTGGTGCGCGCCGCCTTTCAATACGCGCTGGATAATCATCGCAAGAGCGTGACTTTAGCCCACAAGGGCAACATCATGAAGTACACCGAGGGCGCGTTCCGCAACTGGAGCTACGAATTGGCCGAGCGTGAGTTCGCAGACAAGGTGTACACTTGGGAGCAGTGGGAACGCGCGAAGGCCGCTCAAGGCGAAAGCGAAGCCAATGCCGAACAGAAGGCCGCGCTGGCCTCCGGCAAGATTCTCGTCAAAGACGTGATCGCCGACATCGTCTTCCAGCAGACCATCACCCGCGCCACGGAGTTCGACGTGATCGCGACAATGAACTTGAACGGCGATTATCTTTCGGACGCGCTCGCGGCGCAGGTGGGTGGCATCGGCATTGCGCCCGGTGGCAACATCAACTACACGACCGGCCACGCGATCTTCGAGGCCACCCACGGCACGGCGCCGAAGTATGCGGGCCTGGATAAAGTGAATCCCGGCTCAGTCATCCTCTCCGGCGAGATGATGTTGCGTTACCTGGGCTGGAAGGAAGCCGCCGATCTGATTGTCAAAGGCATGGACGGCGCGATTGCGGCCAAGACGGTGACGTACGATTTCGCCCGGCTGATGGAGGGCGCGAAAGAAGTGAAGTGTTCAGAATTCGGGGACGCGATGATTGAGAAGATGTAGTTAGAATATCCGGCAGTAATAGCAAAAATCGCTCAAATAACGCTGAGTAGCGCTCACGTTTCGATTTTCGCTTGAGGCCGTTAGTGGAGGAATGCTATGTTGAAAAAAATCAGCCGCCCGGCTAAGGTGGCGGGGAACGAGCCGGAGGAGTCTGCTGGCCCAGCTTTCAAGTTGTCGATCCCTGAGCGGTATAGGCTTCGCTTGCGGGTACAGCAATGGTTGGGAGCCTTCAGCAAAAATCAGGATGATATTCGCAAGACCCCGCACTTGGAGCAGAAGATTAATATCAGTCTGCAAGATGTCCTCAAAGATGAGAACTTTACCCTCTCTCCTGAAGAAGTTGAAAGCCTGTTGGCCGACGCCAAAACGGATACGCTGGGATACGGCCTGTTGCAACCTTTGCTGGATGACGACAGCATTACAGAAATCATGGTCAACGGGCCGCAGGAGATTTATATCGAACGGTTGGGCTTGCTCGAGCCGGTGCGGGTGAGCTTTGAAAGCGAAGCCCACGTGGTGCAACTCATCGAGCGCATGGTGGCTAACGTCGGGCGGCGCATTGATCAGGATTCGCCGATGGTGAATGCCCGCCTGGATAGCGGTTACCGCCTGAATGCTGTCGTCCGACCACTGGCCGTTGATGGCCCGGTGATGACAATCCGCAAATTCAGCCGCCGGCCTTTCACGGTGCAGGATCTCATCAACAACGGCACCCTCACCGCTCAATGCGCCGGGTTCCTCAAGGCCTGTGTGGAGGCGCGCGTCAACATCGTCATCTCCGGCGCGACCGGATCAGGCAAGACCACCCTGCTCAACGTCGCTTCCAGCTTCATCCCGATGCGGGAGCGCATCGTCACTATTGAAGACACGGCTGAGTTGCAATTTGCGCAAGCGCACGTCGTCCGTCTGGAAGCGCGCCCGCCGGACGTCGCGGAAAAGGGTGAGATCACCATTCGCCAGTTGCTCATCAATGTCTTACGGATGCGGCCTGACCGCATTATCGTGGGCGAGGCGCGCGGAGCCGAGGCGCTCGATATGCTCCAGGCCATGAATACCGGCCACGATGGTTCGTTGACCACGGTCCACTCCAATAGCCCGCGTGATACGCTCCGGCGGATTGAGCTGATGACGTTGACCTCGGGTGTGGAACTTGGGGCGCGCTCTCTGCGCGACATGATCGCCGCCGCTATTGAATTAATCGTGCACGTTGATCGTTTGCGTGACGGTTCACGCAAGGTCGTCCAAGTGACTGAGGTCAACGGCATAGAGGGCGATGTCATCAGCATGACGGATTTGTTTGTCTTGGATCAAAGTGCGGCTTCCAAGGGACAGTTTGGCGGCGTCCTGCGGGCCACCGGTTTGGTTCCCAGATTCGAGCACAAGTTTGCCCGGAATAATATCCCGTTCCCTAAGAACTTGTTTACGGTCAGCGCGTTATAACTTTGGCGGTTTTCCTTCAGTCGGCTAAACGCAAACCTGTGCCAGAAACGTTCTCTGGGGAGCGGTGCTAAAATCTACAGCCATGAGCCAAACCGAACCCACGTCCTCAGCCAACCTCGTCTGCCCCCAGTGCCGGTCCATCGTCCAGCCCGAAGATATTACTTGCTCGATCTGCGGCGTGGATCTGGCGCTGGCCACTGTGCTGGCCGAGCGCGAAGTGCTGGCCTTCACCCCGGCCCGCGCCTCCGCGCCGTACGTGTCCGATGTCATCCTGCCGCGCTTCGGCGAATACCTGTTGCGCAACGGCTATATCCTCGAACCGCAGTTGCACACCGCGCTCGATCGGCAACGTGAATTGGCGGCGCAGGGCGTGAAGCAGACCATTGGGCAGGTGTTGCTCGGCATGGGGGCCGTCACGCGCGTCCAACTCGACGTGGCCAGCATTCAGCAAACGCAGGAGTTGCAAGAGGCTGTGTCGGCCCAAAATCGCCAACTCGAAGAGAGCGTTGCCAAAAATAAGGAGGCCCTCCGGCAGGCGATGCAACGGCTGTCGGAGGTGAGCCAGCTGAAAGCCAATTTCGTGGGGACGATTACCCACGAACTGCGGACGCCGCTTTCACACATTCAGGGCTACCGCGATTTACTGGCGCGCGGCGTGTTAGGCTCGCTCACCCCGGACCAGAAAGACGCGCTGAACGTGATCAGCCGCGCGACGGAAAAGTTAGACGGGTTGATTACCGACCTCATCCGATTTGCCTCCACCGCCAAAAGCGGCATGGCCCTCCGGCAAACGGTTGCTACCCCCAATGATTTACTGGAGCGAGTGCTGGAAGTCTCCGCGCCCAAAGCCGCCGAGGACAACATCGCGCTCAACGCCGAAATCCCTGCGCGCCTGCCCCCGACCCTCGCGGATTGGGAACAAATTTACTGGGTGGTCTTCCAACTGCTCGACAACGCCATCAAGTTCACCCCCGACAATGGCTCGGTGACGCTCGCCGCTGAAGTGCGCGGCCCGCATTTGCGCCTCGTAGTGAGCGATACCGGCATCGGCATCCCCACCGACCGGATTGAAGAATTGTTCGAGCCGTTTCACCAGCTCGACGGCTCGGATATCCGGCGCTATGGCGGCATGGGGCTGGGACTGGCGCTCGTTCGGCGCATCGTCGAGGCGCATCAAGCGCGCATCGAGGTGCAGAGCGAGGTGGGGCGCGGTAGCACGTTTGCGTTTGAACTGCCGCTGGCAGAATAACCCTATTCCGGTTTTATCCGAACCACCCCTGCGGCAGACTCGCAACCCCCACGAAGATAAGCGCCAATGAGCCAAGCACGCAGAAAAGCGTGTTGCGGAAACGAACCGCGTCGGGCGCGGATTTCCAGCGGCGGGGCAGGTGGGCGATGGCGACGGCAATAACCATCGGGATGACGTGTTCAATGCGGTACAGGGGCAATTGCCCGGTGCTAAGACCCGCCCACAACAGGAAGATGAGTCCCAGCGCGCCTTGCAAATCCATGAGGCCGCTGAAGCCCGCCGTGAGGCCGTTATCCATTTTTTCGAATTTCATTTTGCGCGCCCAGCCCAGCGCGAATTTAACGACGGCGACGACGGCTACTGCCACCACCGCCCAGCGCACCAATGAGTGAAGCGTCAATACAAATTCCATGAGGGTTTTTCCTTTGCGCGTGAATATACCAGAGGCGGGAGAGGTGTCAAAATGAAAACCGCCGCCCTCCAATTCCTCGCCACGCCCTTCGATCTCTCGCGCAACCTGGAAACGGCAGAACGCCTGATTCGCGCCGCCGCGGCGCAGGGCGCGCAAGTCATCGTCCTCCCCGAACTCTTCAACACCGGCTACGCCTACACCCCGCGCCTCTTCACCTTTGCCGAAGACGACGACGGCCTGACCCTCCGCCATCTCCGCCGCTTGAGCGCCGAACTGCAGGTGCATCTCGCCGGGCCGCTCCTCCTGCGCGAGGGCGGGCGCGTCTTCAACGTCTTCGCCCTCGTCGAGCCAAACGGCACAACTCACAAATATCGCAAACGCCATCCGTTCCTGTGGGAGCGGTGTTACTTCGAGCCGGGGCACGAGCCGCTAATTGCGGAAACGAGTCTGGGGCGCATTGGGTTGCTGACGTGCTGGGACATTGCTTACCGCGACGTGTCGGAGCCTTATCGCGGCCACGTGGACTTGTTGCTCATGGCCTCGGCCCCGCCGCGTTTTCACCGCGCCGTGCTGAATTTTCCGCTCGGCAAAAAAGTGTATCTCGCTGAACTCATGCCCGCCCTTTTGCGCGACCGCGCGGCCATTGACCGCTGGTATTTGGAAGACGTGGCCGCTCGGGCCGCGTGGGTGGGCGCGCCGCTCGTCCACGCGGTGATGGCCGGGCGCTTCGTCGCCGCAGTGCCGTTCCCGCGTCTGAGTTTCCTCGGCGCGGCGCTCTGGCGCTCGCGCTATTGGCCGCTCCTCGCTCAGGCGCCGCTCGCCTCGCTCCGCGCCACGTTCTACGGCACGAGCGCGATTCACAACGCGCAGGGGGAAACACTGGCGCGCGTCGAGGGCGAAGAAGGACTCGCCCTCGCTGAAGTGACGCCGGGGAGTGAGCGGGGCCGGCCCGCTCCGTCTGATAATGCGCGCTATCTATTGCCGAAAGTCCCCCCGCAGTTACAAGTGCTGACTGAACTCATGCAATGGCTGGGAGGTAATTATTACCGGCAACACAGCCGCCTCCAGTGAGATAAATCATGAATCGTTTGTTCTGTTTCATCATCAGCGCCTCCTTCATCCTCGCCGCTTGCTCGACGGTCACGCCTGCGCCAACGATTGCTCCCTTAGCAACGCCTGCTTCGCTCACGGCAACGCCAACGCCTCCACGTCCCACCGCAACCTCAACCGCAACGCTGATTCCCACGCTCACGCCTCTGCCATCCCCCACCCCTCTGCCTCCTCTCAACACTGCCACGCAACATCGCCTCGGCGCGTGGTCGCCCGATAGCCGCTACCTCACCTACTGGTCGTACACGCCCGATGACATCACGCGTAATCCCGTCGAAGGCTCGTCTATCGCGCCCTTTGGAACGTTGCACGTCCTCGACGCGCAAACGGGTGAAGAATGCCAATATCCCCAGGACAATAATCTCGGCCTCAATTTTAACTTCTGGCACGCCTGGTCCCCCGACGGACGTTTGTTGACGTTGGCCGCCTCGGGCCAGGTGGTCGTGCTCGACCGACCGTGTGGCGACCACCCGACCGTTTACGCCGCACCCGAACAACCCGCGTGCCTGGTCACGAATCCCGACGCGAGCGAGTCGTGCTCGCCCGGCAACACGCGGCGAGGCCTCACCACTTGGTCGGGTACAGCTTACACCACTACCGTCGTCAATATCGCCACCGGACAAACGGAAATGGTTATCCCTTATCTGTTCAGCGCCGATGGCCTCGGCACTTTCCCCGGCCCGCAATGGCTCTCGGCCGATTGGCTCCTCATCTACCGCACCGACACGGGGCCACTCCTCGTCACGGTCAGCGATAAGACCATTCAACCCATTGCCACGCTCTTCGGCCTCACAGGCGCGGCGAGCCAATCCGCCACCGGCATCGGCGGCCAGGCTGGTCAATTCCATATTCTCCTCGCCGACTACGGCTCCGACTACACCCAATCCCGCGTTTGGCTTTATCACTCCGAGAACGGTGTGGTCGAAGAACTCCTCTATGCCTACGCTTACTTTTCGCCCAATGGCCGCTGGCTTGACCTGCAACGGAGCGTCACGGTCAATGGCTATGAACGCTACGAGCGCTGGTTCCGTCCCCTTGACCCGCCCAATAGAGAAGCGCGCCAATACACCACCACGACTGATCAAGCCTACCCCGGCTGGTCGCACGATTGGACGCGCGTCGCCGTTGCCAGCCCTGAATTGCTCAACATTATTTCCGATGTGACGATCACTGTCCGCACGATGCCCGCAGACCAAGTTCTGCAAACGTGGCGCGTTGGCGCGTACACCTTCTCGCCGTTCCTCTTCTCGCCCGACAATCACTTCCTCGCCGCCATCGGTTGGGCGCCGCAGAAACAAGAGACCGCATTGTTCGTGTTTCGCCTCCCATAGGTCACGCTTGTCTGCGCCAGTGCCGCAAGCACAGGTGCCGCGCATTTTTATTTGACATCCATCCTTCAGTGCGTTACTCTCTCGCGCGGAGGTGACCATGCCCAAACCTGTTGTGTGGAATGACGACCCCGCTTGCGGCCACGATGTGGATAACCCGTATCAGACTCACTACTGCACCTACATTCGCGTCCCGCGCTTGCTGACATTGCAAAACGTCCCGGCGACCAACCCCGCCAAACTTCTGCTCATCACCGCGTTTCAGTGGTACGAATTGTGGTTCAAGGTTCTGCTGGTTGACCTCCGCACCGGTCTCGCCGATGACGGCTCGACCTACGAGCCGGTCAAGTTCCTCCGGCGCGGCATAGAACTCTTTCATTTATTTGACATCCACGCCGACCTGGCCGAGACGGTGATGCTGAGCGATTTGCGCCTCACCCAGCCCGTGAGCGCCGCCGCGCCTCTGGCGGCCTCGGCGCAATTCAACGACCTCACCGCCCTCGTGCGCCAGCTGGCCGCGCGGGAGCGCAAACGCGGCGGCGGCCTCGTGCTGGCCGAGGCCGCCCGCGAGTATCGCGCCGCCTTCAAGCACTTCCGCGCCCGCTTCCAAAAATTTCTGCGCGCCACTCTAAACTATCAACCCGAAGCCCCCACCTACGCCGAGTGGTTGCGCCTGCCCGAACTCTTCGCTTTGCAAAACGGCGTGCGCGCCGCGTGGACGCCGGTGGGGCAGAAGCCCGCCGCCGTCATGGAGCCGCCGTCCATCAACCCCGACGAGAATATGTTTGTCATCGTCCACCAGTGTTTTGAGCTTTGGTTCAAGGTGATGCTCGACCACATTGACCGCTCGCTGGGCGCGCTCCAGAATGGCAACGTCTCGCAAGCCTTGCATCTCATCCGGCGCATCCTGCGCGTGCAGAGAATGCTCGGCCCGCAGATTCAAATCCCGGCCACTATGCTCCCGCTCGACTTTCTCCGCTTCCGCGAGCAGAAGCAGGCAGAGAACGGCGCGGCGTACTTCACCAGCCTCTCGCCTGCCAGCGGCACAGAGAGTTACCAGTTCCGCGAGATCGAAATCGTCTGCGGCTTGCGCGACGACGCGGTGTTCCGCACGTATCTCACCGGGACGGACAAACTCCCGATTCGTTTGCTCACTCCCCGTCAGGCTGAGCGACTCAATCAGCCCACGCTCTTCGAGGCCTTTCAGGGCGTGGTGCGCGCGCGCGGCCTCACCAGCCTCGACGACCTCTTCACCCCCGCGGACGTGCACAACCCCAACGACGACCTCGCCCAACTCGCTGATGCCTTCATTGACTTCGACGACTTCTTTCGCTTCTGGCGGCTCGGCCACGTGGCGATGGTGCAGAAGATGATCGGCACGAAAAGCGGCACGGGCTTTTTGGGGCCGGAGTATTTGATGGAGACGGCGGGCTTGCAAATTCAGGAAAAGAACCGCATCTTCACCGACCGGCAAACGCGGCCCAGATTTTTCGAGGAACTGTGGGCGGTGCGGACGCGGCTGAGGGTGGGGTGAAAAGTTGTGTGGAGGTGTGGGAGTATGGGGGTTCTCTCACCTTCTCAATTACGGAGGCCGAAATGCCATTCGCACAACATCATCGTGAACTGCGGGTTTTTCAAGCCGGTTTCGAGGCCTCGATGAAAATCTTTGAGAACTCGAAGCCATGGCCGCCGGAGGAGCGGTATTCGCTGACTGACCAAATTCGGCGTTCTTCCCGTTCCGTGTGTGCGAATATTGCCGAAGCATGGCGCAAGCGGCGTTATGAAGCGCATTTCGTGAGCAAGCTCAGCGATGCTGATGCAGAAGCCGCTGAGACGCAAGTTTGGCTTGACTTCGCTCAAGCCTGCGGCTACATGGATAAGGCACTCTACGCTGAATTGTCTCAACTCTACGACCGCGTCAGTGGCGGACTCGTCAAAATGATGGCCGACCCATCCCCGTGGTGCGGCCCCGCCGCGTTGCGCGAGGAACAAGCCGAATATCGAACAAACTCAGACAACATTGAACTATGACCCACACCCACACGCCCAGACACCCACACTCGCTTGAACACGCCAAAGAACTAGACCGGCACGATGAACTGGCCCGCTTTAGAAACGAATTCATCATAGACGACCCCGACTTGATTTACCTCGACGGCAATTCGCTCGGCCGCCTCCCCAAGCACACGGCGCAACGCCTCCATGAAGTCGTAGAAAATGAATGGGGTAAACGGCTCATTCGCGGTTGGGGCGAGGGCTGGTTCACCGCTCCTCAGCGCATCGGGGCTAAGATCGCGCACCTCATCGGCGCGCAACCGGACGAGGTGATCGTCTGCGACTCGACCTCGGTCAATCTGTTCAAGCTGTACCTCGCCGCCTTGCAAGCCCGTCCCGGTCGCACACGCGTCGTCACCGACGATATGAACTTCCCTTCCGACCTTTACGTGCTTCAGGGCGCGCTCAAACTCTCCGGCCCCCATTACCAATTACTAATTACTCATTCGCGCGATGGCCTGACGGTGACGAATGATGCCCTCCAGGCCAACATTGATGCCTCCACCGCCCTCGTCGCCCTCACGCACACCGCGTTCAAGTCCGGCTACCTCTACGACATGGGCGCCATCACCGCGATGGCGCAGCGCGCGGGCGCGCTGATGCTGTGGGATTTGTGTCACTCGGCGGGCGCGGTTCCGGTGGATTTGAACAAGCACAAGGTGGATTTGGCGGTGGGATGCACGTACAAATATCTCAACGGCGGCCCCGGCTCACCCGCGTTCCTCTACGTGCGCCGTGATTTGCAAGCGCAGTTGCTGAGTCCCATCTGGGGCTGGTTCAGCCAGAAGGGGCAGTTCGAGATGGAATTGGATTACGCGCCCGCGCCCGGCCTCAACCGTTTCCTCGCGGGCACGCCCAACCTGCTCTCGCTCGCCGCCGTGGAGCCGGGCGTGGACCTGATTCTCGAAGCAGGCCTCGAGCGCCTGCGCGCAAAATCCATCCAACAGACCGAGTATTTAATTGCGTTGTGGGAGGCCTGGCTGAAACCGCTGGGCGTCGCGCTTAACTCGCCGCGTGACTCCGCCGTGCGCGGCTCGCACGTTTCGTTGGGGCATCCCGAAGGTTTGCGGATTGACCGCGCGCTCATCAAGCTGATGAACGTCATCCCCGACTTTCGTTACCCGGATAACATCCGTTTGGGGATTGCGCCGCTCTATACGAGTTTTGCGGAAATCCACGAAGCCATGCAGAGACTGAGGCAAGTGATTGCGGAGAAGTTGTACGAGCAGTATCCGACGGTGAGGCCGGAGGTGACGTGAGGCGGTAAGCCGGGAGACAGGTAAACAGATAAACAGATAAACAGGTATGCCTTGTCTGCCTGTAGACTTGTTTACCAGTCTACTTTTACAGCGGCAACGTAAACGCAAACACGCTTCCCTGCCCCTCTTCACTCTCCACCCAGATCTCCCCTTTGTGCGCCTCGACCGCCATGCGGCAGAAGGTGAGGCCGAGGCCCGTGCCTTGCCGCTCCACGCCGTCCTTGTCCACTTGCGCGAACTTCTGAAAAATTTTCTGCTGTTGATCGAGTGGGATGCCCTCGCCGGTGTCGCGCACGCTCACGGTCACGCATCTGGGGCGGGTGAGGTTGGCCGTGAGGATGACGCTCCCCCCCGGGGGGGTGTGTTTAATCGCGTTCGAGATGAGATTCGCCAAAACGCGCTCAATGAGTTGGAGGTCGCCGGTCACCGGGGGCAAGTCGCCGCTAGGGGCCACGGCCACCGTGAGTTGGCCCAGATCCGCGAGGGTGCGGAATTGCTCGGCGGCGTCTGCCAGGAGTGTGGGAATCTGCAAGGGCTTCGGTTTCATCGTCAATTGCCCGGCTTCCAGTTTCGCCACGTCTAGCATATCGCCAATCATCATGAGCATGAGATGGCCGGAGCGGCGCGCGCTGTTGAGGAGATTGCGTTGTTCGTCGCTCAGGGCTTGGCCGAGAATCATGTTGATGAGGTCGAGCGTGCCGAGCAGGACGGTGAGCGGGTTGCGAAGGTCGTGCACCAGCAGTTCCGTCATCTCGCGGCGGAAACCTTCGAGCGCGCGAAGTTGCTGGTTGCGTTGCTTGAGCCGCTCGGCCAGCCCGCCGCTCATGAAGGCAGTGAGCAGGATGGGCGTGGCCACGGTGAGCCAGTTGACGACGAGGAGCAGGCCTTTGTTGCGTGCGTCGAAGGGGATGCGCCAGATGGAGATGATGGGGAGCGCACCCGTGTATTCGAGGACGAGCAGAGCGCCGTAGCCGAGCGCGCACACCCAGCCGATGAAGCTCGCCCCGCTTTGGCCGAGGACAAATGACGCGGCGACGACGATGAGCAGATAGAACCCCGGCATGGGCGTTTGCGGCCCGCCGGTGAAGTGGATCGCGGCGGTGGCAATGAGCGCGTAGCCGACGAGCGCGGCCCACGCGATGCGCCGGGTGGCTTGCCCCACTTGCAGGGCGATTAACCCCGCGAGCGCCATCCCACCCGTCAGCGCGGCGAGGAAAAACGTGGGGCGCGTAGGAATATCCAATACGCCCGTGCGGTCGGAGAGCAAGACCACCACCGCCAGCACAATCGCGCTGATCCCGCCTGCGGCCAGCACGACCCGCAGGTCGTTTACTTCGTCGTGACGCATTTCAGGGGACATCATAGCCGGCGGAGTTTAGCCCTACGTTGACTTTTCAACAAATCAGGTTAGTATCCGAGAAACGAGACACTGATGAACGCGGAGGCACACGGTTAAACAGAAAACCTCCGTGTTTATCCGCGCGAATCCGAGTCCAAACGAATGAGGGCCTTGGCATGAAAATCAACATCATCGGCGGCGGACCGGCGGGTTTGTACTTCGCGATTTTGATGAAGAAACTGGACCCGGCGCACGCCATCACCGTCGTCGAGCGCGACGGGCCGGACGATACCTTCGGCTGGGGCGTGGTGTTCTCGGAGACCACGCTCGAAATCTTCCGCGAGCGCGACCGCGAGACGTACGCCGAGTTCGTCAAAGTCGGCGAACAGCGCCACAACGTCGTCGTCAACCACCAGGGCGAAACCATCCGCATCGCGGGCAATCCCATCATGGGCGTGGCGCGGCTCAAGTGGCTGAACATCCTCCACCAACGGTGCCGCGACCTCGGCGTAGACTTGCGCTTCCGCGCCAACGTAGCCAACGTGGCCGACTACTCCGATTGCGACTTGCTGGTCGGCGCGGATGGGGCGAACAGTTTCGTTCGCAAAACTTACGAAGGCTTCTTTCTGCCCTCCATTGAAATCCGCCAGAACAAGTTCATCTGGCTTGGCACGGAGCAACCCTTCGACGGCCTGACGATGACGTTCAAGTCGGCTGAGGCCGGGTTGTTCATCTCGCACTCGTATCGTTTCAGCCCCACCCACAGCACCTTCATCGTCGAGTGCCCGCCCGAGACGTGGCTCAAGGCCGGGTTCGAGAAAATATCCGACGCCGAGACGTGCCGCTATCTGGCCGATATTTTTAGAGATGAACTCGGCGGCCGGCCCCTGCTCTCCAACAACTTCGTGCGCTGGCTCAACTTCCCGCTCGTGCGCGTCCGGCGCTGGCATCACCAAAACATCGTGCTGTTGGGCGATGCTTTGCACACCGCGCACTTTTCGATTGGCTCCGGGACGAAGTTGGCGATGGAGGATTCGAT
>Ga0315281_10003828_pt1 | contig 22018 bp, 19 predicted proteins | sample YL17G07_0_MG_FD_204540 | JGI IMG/M metagenome (GOLD analysis project Ga0315281, IMG submission 204540) | Sediment microbial communities from Yellowstone Lake, YNP, Wyoming, USA - YL17G07_0 | ecosystem: Environmental > Aquatic > Freshwater > Lake > Sediment | place: USA: Wyoming | collected... | reverse complement strand
ATCGGATATTGTCTCGCGCAAACAGGTGATGGTTCCTTTTGCATTTGTGGATGAGAAACGGGGAGGTCTCACGCAGACATTCTCTGTGCCTTATCCCGTGTGGGTAATTAATACCACTGTTATAGCAAATACAACTCCCCAGTATGGCAAATTCCAGATGGCACTCTGCAATGCAAAAGATGGCACCATCCTTGAGGCAGAAGAGATCTTCAACCGGGGTACTTCATACCGTGTTGTTCAGGTATCCAATACGGATATGTATATGATCATCAGTACTGCGTATATCGACAATTATCATATCAGTCTTGAGGCTCCCCGGGATTACTATGATATGTACCGACCAAAGTAGTGCTTCATACGATCGGTCTTGTTCTTTTTTTTGTGTCTTCATCAAAATGAGCGGTTAATCAGGATTCATCCATAATTTCATTGATGGGGGCTGATGCCCCCATACCCCCTAATACGATGAACGTCGCCGCCCCCGTAGGGATGCCCCCGCGGCGGTTCAAGACAGTGATATTTCAGTGGTTATCCAAAATATTGATGTAGCTGACCCGATTAACCATTGAGAAAAAAACAAGGGTAAAGTGTTATTTCAGCCCCTGTTTTTTTACTTAAATCATCCAATTTTTTACACAGATCAATGGACTTTACGCTCCTGGGGGCTTCGGCAATGCCTCCGCCCCCGCCGCTGTGGCGACCCCCACAATGCGATAGACCTGTATGCGGTTTCATAAAACGAAAAAAGATATCCCCGTTAATCATTGTTACTTTTTTCATTTCGGTTTTGGTTACGAAAATTTTTCAATAATATCGTCGTAATATCCAAATAAGTTAGGGTCTTTTTTGACACTTTACCCAAAACAAAAGTAAATCGTCCGGTTTTCATGTTTCCGGAGTGAACATCAGAGGTTCATGTCTGTTTCTACAGAGCCCGAAAGAGGCCATACTTTTAATACCTAGCCATAACGATTGAGGTACATTCAGCATTTGCCATGGGAGAAAAACTTTTGGCAGGAAAAATAAAAACTACATGAAATAAGTCTCTGAAGTATTGGATCTCAAACCGGATCGCTGAGAAGATGCAAAAGTGTTAATATTTCCGTAATTGGGAATGGGAGAATTATCTCCGGGTTCCCAAAGGATACTCTATGACGTATACCATTACCCTGATATCTACTGATGAGAACGAGCGCCTGATGGAACTCTATCTCCCCAAAGTTCTCTACGAGATCAAATCGGAAATTTACGGATGCTGTATCAAACTGCTATCCGATGATCATACCGTAAAGGAAACCTGGCAGGAAAATTTTTACCCCATGTCACAGAATGTCCGGTCACACGGCAGGCTTTTTGTATTCAAAGACCCTTCCTGTAAACCAGACACTGTTCTTTTCGATCCGCATTCAAGGTCAGCGTACCTGATCAATTTCAATTATTACGGGTGGATAAAATCCATAGCCCTCAGTCTTGCCGGGGATATCTTAGAAGATGAACATAACATCTATTCTGTGCATGGCGCCTGCATGGACATTGATGGAAAAGGCCTCTGCCTTATCGGAAATTCCGGTGCAGGCAAAACCACCCAGACTTATGGACTCTTAAAAGATCCGCATACCCGCATAGTATCGGATGACTGGTTCTTTTCAAGGGTATATGGTCCGGACATCCTTGCCTATGGATCGGAAAAAAATTTTTACATACGAAAGGATCTCGCGACCGTCTGGAAGGAATATGACGGGCTTGTTCCCGAGGGTGATTTTGATGAGGAAGGCAGGGCTGTTGCAGATCTCCGGTGGGTGATTGGAAAAGGCAGGATCCTTCCCATGACCACCTTAAAGATGATGATAATCCTCAAACGGGATCCGGAGGATACCAGCGAGGCCCGGTCACTGCTTCCCGAAGAAGGTCTCAATCTCTTTGAGGAAAATGACTATTTCAATCCTCATCTTCTCGTTAACAACCCGTATAAAAAACATATACGGAAACGGTATATTACCAATCTCCTGGAAAGGACTACCGTTTATCTCGTTAATACGACCAATACAGCCCCGGCAACCCAGAGACTCATACGCTCACTGGCTAACGTGCCCCAGAGCCCCTGATTTAAAAAGTCTCCGTCATGGGTTATACCGTACGCCGGCGAATATAGCATTGGGCATGTACTGCATGCCGCAAAATGCGGGCATTATTATTTAACCTTTCGTTTCACATTGCACACATACTGGCAGTGTAAGCGCAATCCTGAGTGATGGCAGTGCTGACCCAGCCAAACTAAAAGGGGGAAATTGTGAGCACGAAATGGGTGTATGCCTTCAATGAAGGCGATGGCAGGAACAAGAAACTTCTGGGAGGCAAGGGTGCCAACCTGTGCGAGATGACGCAGATCGGGCTTAAGGTGCCTCCCGGCTTTGTCATCACAACGGAAGCCTGTCTCGCCGTTGTGAATGATCTAAAAAAAGAACTCCCGAAAGGAATGATGGAACAGGTGCATACCCATCTTCGCGAAGTGGAACGCAAAAGCAACCGTATCTTTGGCGGGCGCAATAATCCTCTCTTAATCTCGGTTCGTTCGGGTTCTGCCATGTCCATGCCGGGCATGATGGATACCATCCTCAACCTTGGTCTCAATGCAGAGACCCTGCAGGGCCTCATCGCCCAGACGGGAAATGAACGGTTCTGTTACGATGCCTACCGGCGCTTCATCCAGCTCTTCGGAAAGGTTGCCCTTGGTGTTCCGGAAGCAGAGTTCGATGCCGAGTTCGAGGCAATCAAGGTAAAGGCCGGCGCAAAGCATGATGTGGATCTCTCATCCAATGATCTCGCCGAGATCTCCAAACGTTTCTTGAGCGTAGTCCACCGCAACACCGGCAAACCCTTCCCGGCTGATCCCCGCGAACAGCTGGAGATCGCCATCAAGGCTGTATTCGATTCCTGGGGTGGCAAACGGGCGGTGGACTACCGGCGGGAATTCAAGATCACGCCCGACATGGCCAATGGCACTGCAGTGAACGTCATGCAGATGGTCTTTGGCAACATGGGTAACGATTCTGCCACCGGCGTTGGTTTCACCCGCGATCCCGGCACGGGCGAGAATGTCATGTTCGGCGAGTACCTGGTAAATGCACAGGGGGAGGATGTAGTAGCCGGTATCCGCACGCCCAAGCCGGTTGCCGCAATGGCCGACGAGATGCCGGGCCTGTACCGCGAACTGCTGGAGCTGCGGAGCAAGTTAGAGACCCATTACAAGGAAGTGCAGGACTTCGAATTCACGATAGAAAAGGGCACACTCTACTGCCTGCAGACACGCAATGGCAAGATGAACACCCACGCCCTTGTCCGCACCTCGGTTGAGATGGTTAATGATGGGCTCATTGACAAGCGCTCGGCGCTCCTGCGCATCCAGCCGGAGATGCTGGACCAGCTGCTCTTTCCCCGCCTCGATCCAAAGGTAACGAAAAAACCCATAGCAAAAGGCCTGCCTGCATCACCTGGCGTTGCGGTTGGCATAGCAGTGTTCGATGCTGACCGTGCCGAAAAACTGGGCCGGACCGGTGAGCGCGTGATTCTCGTGCGGGAAGAGACCAAACCTGAGGACATCCACGGCTTCTTTGCCTCACAGGGCATCCTGACAAGTCGCGGGGGCAAGACCTCACACGCCGCTGTTGTTGCCCGGGGTATGGGCAAACCCTGTGTATCCGGCGCAGAGGGTATCCACGTAGACGTCCGCATGCGTCACGCGAGAGCGGGCGACCAGGAATTCGGTGAAGGGGCGTTGATCACCATTGACGGCACTACCGGCGCTGTCTATCTCGGTGAGGTTGCCATGATCGAGGCGGAGTTCTCAGATGAGCTCGCAGTCCTGCTCGAAATGGCTGACGGGATGGCGAGGCTTAGGGTGATGGCCAATGCAGATACCCCGATGGATGCGGAACGGGCATTGAAGTTCGGCGCCATGGGCATCGGCCTCTGCCGCACCGAGCGCATGTTCAACGGCACCGAGCGCCTGCCTATCATGGTTGAGATGATCGTAGCAGAGACAACAGCAGATCGCCATACCGCGCTCGACAAGCTGCTCCCCATCCAGCGCGAGGACTTCAAGGAAATATTCAGGATCATGTCCCCCCGCCCGGTGACCGTCCGCCTGCTCGACCCCCCCATCCACGAATTCCTGCCCACAGAGCATCTGCTTGTCGAAGATCTCGAACATCTCCACCACCTGCGCGAGATTCTCAGGGGCATGCAGGTACTATCGGATGCGGTGACCTTTATGAACCAGACAAGAGAGATACAGCCCCAGGTGCAGAAGTTCACCGACCCGGTACTGGTGGACGAGGCGATCGTGAAAAAGGAGGCGATCTTAAAAAAGGTCCGTGCCCTGTACGAGGTCAACCCCATGCTTGGTCATCGCGGGGTCCGGCTTGGTCTCACCTTCCCGGAGATCTATACCATGCAGATCCGGGCCATTTTAGAAGCTGCAGCCGAGTGCCAGAAAGCGGGTATAGTGGTGCACCCGGAGATCATGATCCCCCAGGTCTGCACAGTCCAGGAACTCATACGGGTGAAAGTGTGGGTGGACGAGATCCGTACCTCGGTGGAAACCGCCTACAAACTGAAACTGAACTTCATGTTCGGTTCCATGCTCGAGGTTGTCCGCGCCTGCATGCGGGCGGACCATCTTGCAGAGGAGGCGGAGTTCTTCTCGTTTGGAACAAACGACTTAACGCAGGCAGTCTTCTCCTTCTCGCGGGAGGATGCAGAGAACAAGTTCCTTCCCATGTACAACCAGAGCGGCATCCTGCAGGACAACCCGTTTGAAGTGCTGGATGTCAAGGGAGTGGGACGGCTCATGGAGGAGGCGGTGAAGTGGGGGCGGCACACCCGTCCTGACATGAAAGTGGGTATCTGCGGCGAGCATGGCGGGCATCCCGCATCCATCCGCTTCTGCCACAAGATCGGCCTGACCTATGTCTCCTGCTCCGGCCCCCGCATCCCGATCGCCCGGCTGGCGGCTGCCCAGGCTGCCATACTGGAAGGCGAAAAGATGGCAGACAAGGCGGCATAAGGGCAATCTCTTTTTCCTATGAAAATGGCTCTGCCATTTTCATGTGCCAGTATGCTTGAGACCCTTTTGCATCATGTCTGTATTCATGATAAACGGGAAGTGTAAAAAGATCGGTTAAGATGTCGGTCGTGTAAAAAGATTGGCTAATATGTCGGGCGTCTCAAAATCACGAACGGTTTAGGAAATGAAAAAAATTCCCCTGTTTTTAAAAATTTTGATTTTAACCTTTTAATCGTGTCTCTTCGTGGAAGGGCTTGCTGTGCGCCCTTCCACGAATGAGACCTTATCCCAATATCATACGCATGTTTCCGGTTTACCGTCCTCACTGTTCTTACCCAAATAAAAAAAAATGGTTACCTTTTAAAACAGAGATCTTATCCGATTACTGGACATTATCAATAATTTCTCTCCACCGGGTACAATTTTTAGTTAAATTTCCTCTCTTTTGTATTTCGCCGCTAACGTAAGGGCCGGGTCATACCCCTTTCTGACATATTCTTTCAGCATCCTTTTTGCAGAAAACTGGGGTGCTGTGCTCCGGATTGTTTCTTTCATTTTTTTCACCCACATATGCGGAATCCCGTTGTCTGAAAGAGTATAATACATCGGGATCACCTCGTGTTCGAGCAGGTTATAAAGCTGTTCGGCATCTCCATGATCCTGGTTCTGTCCAGGAGAACTATCGCCAAAAGCCCACCCGTTCTTCCCATTATACGCCTCAATCCACCAGCCGTCAAGCACACTCATGTGCAGGACACCGTTTAACGAGGCTTTTATCCCGCTTGTCCCGCAGGCTTCCATGGGGGGAACCGGGTTGTTGAGCCAGACGTCAACCCCATGGACAAGGTATTGTGCCATCTGTTCTCCATAATCCTCAACAAAGGCAATCCTCCCGCCGAAATCCTGCTGGTGGGCATACCGGTATATCTTCTGGATGATCCGTTTCCCGTCGTCATCGGCAGGATGAGCTTTGCCCGCAAAGACGATCTGCACCGGCATCCACCGGTTGTTCACGATCCTCTTGAGTCGTTCGAGATCCTGGAAGATAAGATCGGCACGCTTATAGGTGGAAAACCTGCGGGCAAACCCAATCGTAAGGGCATAGGGATCGAGCAGGGCTCCCCCGGTAATTACATTGACAGGATCCGTTCCTTCCCCACTCCATTTACGGCGTTTGAATTCCCGTATCCTGTTCACCAGTTTTCTTTTGAGCGTGGTATGGACCGCCCATAATTCTTCATCCGGAATCTCGTTGATCATCTCCCATATGAGGGGGCTGTCATGTTCTGTCATCCAGTTCGGGCAGGAGGGTGAGAAATACTTGTTTATCAGGAGTGACATTTTGGGATCGAGCCATGTGGGCACATGGACGCCGTTTGTTATGTGGTGAATGGGAATTTTTTCTTTCGGGAGATCCGGCCAGAGTGGCTGCCACATCTCCCGGGCAACCTCGCCATGCTTCTTGCTCACGCCATTTTTGAATGCACACATTTTCAAGGCAAATGCGGTCATATTGAACAATTCCCCGTGATCCCGGGAAGAATGTCCCAATTCAAGGAAGGTTTGCCGGTCTATACCGAGAAGGGGGAAATAGTGGGTGAAATATTTGTCCATAAGGGAGTAGGGAAATGCATCATGGCCGGCCGGTACTGGTGTATGGGTGGTAAAGATGCTTGTCTCACGCACCTTTTTTGATGCTTCTTCAAAATTCATCTTACCGGCAACTTGTTCCCGGATCCGTTCAAGGAGCACAAATGCCGGGTGCCCTTCATTCAGGTGAACGATGGAGGGGCGTATGCCGAGAACGTCCAGTACATAGCTTCCGCCAACCCCCAGCACAATCTCCTGCTTGAGCCTCAGTTCGTTGTTACCGGTATAGAGCCGGTACGTGATCATCCGGTTGACCGGATCATTCTCTTTGATATCGGTGTCCAGAAGATACAGGGGGATATTTCCCACATCTACTCTCCAGACAGCAACATAAATCGGGGGATCGATAAACGGTACCCTCGCCACCAGCTGGGTGTCATGGTTATACATGACCCGTTTGATAGGCGCTGCATCCCGGTTCAGGAGTTCATTGATATCTGCCTGCCAGCCATCTGCGCCTATATGCTGGTGAAGATACCCCTCCGAATACATGAAACCGATAGCCACCAGCGGCAGGCCGAGATCACTGGACTCTTTTAAGTGATCCCCGGCAAGAAAACCTAAGCCCCCTGCATAAAACGGGAGGGAGTGCTGGAGGCCATATTCTGCAGAAAAATAGGCAATGGAAAGGCCATGGTTATCCGGGAAATGTTCGGTGAACCAGCTGTTTTTCTGGTTCATCTCCTGTTTGAAACGAGCCATCACGAGTTCGTAATGCCGGAGGTATAGGGGGTTTTTTGAAGCGGCGATCAGGGTTTCTTCAGGAAGTTCTCTTAACATTTTTACCGGGTTATGGATACTTTCTATCCATGCCTGCGGGTTTAGGTTTTTAAAAACCATCTTTACTGCCGGGTTCCAGCTCCACCAGAGATTGTAGGCCAGATCGATGAGCCCCGAAATACGATCCGGTACATGCGGAAAATCCTTATTGGTGTTATCAGCCACAATACCCCTCAATGAATGAATAGTGGTTTTAACTCCTTTAAAAACTATTGTAATCAAACTGTTTTTTTCTGTAACGAATTCAGGAGTATACGGTTTTTTCAACAGACCTGATTCAGGCTTTGTAAAAATGCCCATTTATTGTCAGCATGAAAACCCCGGAAGCATTTTTTTATCCAAACTCCTGTTGGGTTTTTAATTCCCGTTTGTTTTTTTCCAATATGCAAGAAATACATATCTTTTTAATGAAACAATTGAAATCACACAACACCAAAAGAGGATTTAAGGAATCTTTTGCATGGATAACAGGACATGGCAAAAACTCTACGATAACGTCAGTTTATTACAGCCTAACCCCACAATTGTCGGATTCAATGTGAATCTTGACCGTATCATCACCGTCAATAAGGCATTACTCAGGTCAGCGCTCTTCAATCTGCCAGTACTCTCTGAACTCCGATCCCGGCTCCGGCATTCCATGAACACCTGCACAGCCGAAGAGTGGTTCGTGACCGATCATCAGCTGTACCAGCAGTTTACCCGCATATTTGCAGATACCGGCCATCTCTCCATCGGGGGACAGGCCGGTATTGCGGCAGTTCATCTGGCATCGACGGGTATTTCAGCAGTGCTCTGTATCGCCCACTCCCCGGGGCCGGACACCCGAAAAATCCTAAAGAATGCGGGGGTTCATCTGCTGGATCTCAAAGCGGGACCCAGACATTCTTCCGATACCATCCATCTCGTCTTTGAATACTCCCCGGGTCTCGTGCCTGTGGCTGACGGTGTAATACCAAGAAATAATCGTTTCATCGCATCCCCGGCCCATACACCGGAGTCGGTACTTATCCCTGGTGATAAAATGGATGCGTTCAGTGCAGGGATCTCTCAGTACACCCGTGCGTTTCTCTCCGGGTACCAGTATCTTCAGACCGATAAAGAATTTCACCGGGCTGCAGATCAGATCCTGCTCATGAAAAAGAATAACAACCGGATGCGGGTTCATGTGGAATGCGTATCTGTCACCGATAATAAGGTTATTAACGATTTTATCCACTATATTCTGCCCGTGGCAGACAGTATAGGACTCAATGAACATGAGCTCGTAATACTCCTTCAAGCTCTGGATCCGCAGAATATGAAACAGGGGATTTTTGATATATTGTCTCCTGTTCAACAGGTAAATGGGGCACTTGAAGTCTGTAAAAAAAGTGGACTTAAACGCCTTCACCTCCACACGTTCGGGTATTATGTGCTTGTTATCAGAAATGATTGTGCACAGCCTGAAGCATCGCTCAATGCCCTGCTCTATGCTTCTCGTGCAGTCGCTCAGGCTGCACAGGGAACAGACCGGGAAATTTCACCAACCGGCATCTCCGCTTTTAACGAGGTTGAGAAGATCTTCGGACCCCAAATATCAGCCGGAATTTTTTGTAATGACACGCATACGATTATCATGATCCCTACATTAATTGCAAAGAATATTATGAAATCCGCCGGGCTAGGAGATATCCTTTCATCCAGTGCTTTTGTTACGGATATTTTCTGAATAAAAAACTGCCATATCTCCCAAATGCGCCTGTTCGCTGGCAAAAAAATTAAATCGGAGTGTAAATATTTCGGCTCTGTAGAAAACATCGTTTTAACGACAATTATAGTCAAGAACCTAAATTTTGATACTAAACTTATTCCCAATGAATTTAGCAATCCATGCTTTGGCGAAACTCAATGAACATCCAAATTTTTTGAAAGCATCGAGGATATAGTCAAATACCTTACTTTTAATATTGTTTCAATCATTTTGACCGCTATAACCTCCGTTTTCACAGATTCTGCCAATTTTTGCCAATTTAACTATTACGGGTTGTATCAAACCAAAGGTTCTTGACTATAATAGCATTAAGAATGAAGTGGAGGGGACAAAAGCCTGTCCCCCCTAACCACCCCTGCGCTTTGCGATGGTGCCGTATCACCTGTTCGGGGGTTATCGTTTTTTTTGGGAGCTACAGTGGCAGGGGGGTGAAATCCCCTGTGAGCGTTCGGGTTTTTGAGGATTTCTACAGAGTAAAATTTTATGTGATTCTGCATTTTCACATTCTCACAATTTCCCTACCGAGCAAAAATACTACCGGCAATCGGTATAGTTAATCCTGATAGATTGGGGGTGAGAACGTGCAGAGCAGATTCTATTGCCAAGCTCGAGTTACCAAAAATCAGTCTTATTTTTTTTATCTCATATGAATTGATGGATAAATCCGGTTCTGATTGATTGCGATTCAAAATGAAGTTTCATATCAATATCATTGTTTTTATGTGGTTGAACCACCTACAGTACAGGTTAGATAACTCAGAGGATCATCGATGTGTGTTGCAGTTCCCGCAGAAGTGCTTGAAATAAAAGAGGGAAATATCGGTCTTGTAGACTATGGCGATCTCAAACAGGAGGTAAGACTTGATCTCGTGGATGTCAAAATCGGTGAGTTCGTTTTAGTCCATGTCGGGTTTGCAATCCAGCGGCTTTCCCGGGAAGAAGGTCTTGAGACCCGGGAAGTGTTCAGGCAGGTCTATGCCGCGCTGGAGGAGTGATGCACGAGTTTTCCATTGCCTATGACCTGTACGCTACCGCACGCAAGGCAGCAATTGAGAACAATGCAAACAAGGTAAAAAAAGTCAGCGTTGAAGTCGGGAAGATGGCAATGGTAAACCCGGAGCAGGTGACTTTTTTGTTTGGAACGATTAAGGAAGATGATCCTCTTTTTGAAAAGACCGTGCTCGTCTGCACCGAAATGCCCCCCCAAACTACCTGCACCTGTGGATATTCCGGTGAAGAGATTTATATCTGTCCCGGGTGTGGGGCCTTGCCCAGAATGGTAAAAGGCAGGGAAATTGTGGTCACGAATATTGAGATCGAGGTCGAGGACTAAATGAAAGTCAATATGATGCACGGAGCCGGCGGGGAAGTGATGGGCGAACTGTTGCAGACGCTCACGAAGTTTAAGCATAACAATGCCGGAGGAATTGGACTTGAGGCTATGGATGACGGGGCAGTCATCCCGTTTAATGGCGAAAACCTTGTCTTTACCACCGACTCCCATGTTGTCCGCCCGGTCTTTTTCCCCGGCGGGGATATCGGGAGAATCTCTGTCTGCGGAACAGTCAATGATCTTGCCATGATGGGTGGCCGGCCCATCGCGCTCTCCTGTGGCATGATCATTGAAGAGGGTTTCGAGATCGACGATCTTGCAAAGATTGTTGCATCAATGGATGAAGCCCTTGGTGAATGCGGGGCAAACCTTGTTTGCGGAGACACAAAAGTGATGGAGAAGGGTGCGCTTGATGGTATTGCGATCAATACTTCCGGCATCGGCATTGCAAAAAAGGTCGTGCGGGACAATGGCCTTGTTCCCGGTGATGTGATCATTGTTTCCGGCACACTTGGCGATCATGGTCTTGCGATTATGGCACACCGTGAGGGTTTTGATCTCGGTGAGCAGATAACATCAGATGTAGCCCCGCTCTGGAATATGGTAAAAAAAGCGCTTGATGCAGGCACCATTCATGCGATGAAGGATCCGACTCGCGGCGGGTTTGCGAGTGCTATCAATGAAATGGCAAGAAAAAGTGGTGTGTGCGTCCGCATTCAGGAAGATAACGTGCCCATACGTAAGAACGTCAGGAGTGCGGCCGGCATGCTGGGTATCGATCCGCTGGAAGTAGCAAATGAAGGGAAAGTAGTAATGGGCGTTGCGGCTTCCCATGTTGATGCAATACTCGCTGCCCTCCGCTCCGACAAATACGGAAGAGAAGCCACCGTGATCGGTACGGTCACGAAAGGTGCCCATGTCATCATGGAAACAACCATTGGCGGTGAACGATTCATTGAACCGCCCATGGGTGATCCAGTACCCCGTGTGTGCTGATTTTTCCCCTTGTCGGTTATAAAAAACCGGTTTTGTTGAAATCCACTTTTTCCCGTCATTCGCTTATTCTCTGCGCCAGCTAGGAGGGTGACCCCCTCTCTCCCCCAGAGGGGGAGGCAGCATGCGGGGAGCATCCCCTTGACCCCCTTTTTGTCGGGGTTTTTCGTCAACCTTCTGATGGTTATCGCACTATTGGGGGATGCCCGAGCGGCGGGGACGGAAGCACGATGTAAAAAAGAGCCCCCAAGAGCGACTGCTTGTTTCTCTTTAGGATTTCTCATGAAAATCGTGCTCTCCGTATATGATGATGGGGGTTGAGACCCCCATACCCCCGTTTGCGATGGATGCCGCCGCCCCCGACGGGGCTTCCTGTGCGGCGGATCAATTACCTAAGAAAGAAACGGTAATCTGCCCCGCCGTGCCTAAAGAGAGGCCCTGAGGCGGGGGCCCCTCACAAATTGAGGTTGTTGATTTTCATGGTTCCGGAGTGAACCAGATAGGGTCATTTCCGTTTCAACAGAGCCAAAAAAACCTTCAAAACTGTTGAAATCTGATCCTATCCTTTTTTTTAAATATCATTAAGTGACCCAAAAAAAATTATTCGGAACCATTTCATACAAGAGAACGATAGGTTCCCAGGGGTGCATGGATCACAAACCGGGCTCCTGTACCAAACGTTCCGTTTTCAGTGATGGTCAGGTTGGTGATGGCGAGGATATCACGGGTTAAAAAGAGGCCAAAGCCGGTATTTTTGAAATATTCTCTCCGGAAGATCCGCTCCTTGGCATCATCAGGAATTCCTGAACCATTGTCTTTTATGACGATGTCGATGCCGTCACTGACAGACTCCGACAGGATCTCAATTTCAGTTACCCGTTCACCATGACGAAGGGAGTTCTCAATCAGATTGTAAAAAACTTTTTCGAGTAATGGATCTGCATAGACTTCAACGGAAGCAAGATTGACCGTAACCCTGATATGATGAATATCGAGAGTCGCCATCGCAAGTGAGACCGTCTCAGCGACATTTTGCCATAGGGGGGAATGAACACCAATATTCTGGTAGTCCCGGGTGAACAGGATCTGGTGGCGAATGGCATCTGCTGCCTGTTCTTCCTTGGTCACATAGGTCAGTAACCGGGGATCTTGTATGTCCTCTTTTGACAGTTCGAGATACCCGATGAGCGCGGTGAGCTGGTTGAGAATATCGTGTCGGGTAACGTTGTTGAGCAGGTTGAGTTTACGGTTTGCAAGACGCAGCGCATCCTGTGCCTGCTTTTGTTCGGTAATATCAACAACCGTACAGATAATTGCCGGTTCAGCACAGTCGGTGGCAGATACCAGTGCCCAGCGTTTACTCCCGTCAGCACAGGAGAATCTTACCTCAATGTCTCCTACCCTTCGTTTATCCCGCACTTTTGAGAGAAACGATTCCCGCTCTGCGGTATCGGAAATAATGTCGGGAAGCGTCTTTAACGGCAGCACCTCGCAGTCATAGCCAATGAACTGTGAAAATTTCCGGTTAGGATCCGTAATCAGCAGTTTTTCCCGATCATAACTGAATGCTCCTGCCTGCGAGTTGAAAAATGATCCGCAGCTCCGTTCGCCCTCTCTCCGGTATTCCCGGGAATAGGTTGAGATGAGTACTCCGATGGAGACAAAAATAAAAAACCATACGGTTGCTCTGGCAAATATGCCGGTATCCGGAAGACCAAGGGAGTATACAAGGCCGATATAGAGCCACCCGACAAATACGGTAATAAATATGCTGATCTTTGGCCGGGTGAAGGCAATGAGCACTACCGGAATCAGGTAGAAGTACGGAAAGACGTCATATATTCCCCGGGATATGGAGATGTACGTTATTCCAATGGACGCAAGTACGCTAAGAATGATGAAAAAATCATAGATGAACTTCTTTTCCCTGCTGATAGGACGCATCTTCTCTTTGCCTCTGACGTGATTTTTGTTACTTCCGCGTTATGTCCGATAGGGGGCTAATATAGTGAGTTGCAGTTGTGTAATATAAAATCATGGTGGTTGACCGGAAATGCAAAGATGAGTTGTTGTGAGAGTATCGGGCAGGGGATGTCAGGAAATATATCGCATAAGAAGTTCCAGTGCCTCAAGTTCCCGTTTTCCCCCGCACTTTCTGACAATGCCCGCATGATAATCGATCTGTTTCTTCAGCTGCGGATCCCGGTTTATCGAATATCTCGTGGCATGCACGGTTGTGTCAATGATGCTGTTAAAACCGCGGTTTACCGGGTGCAAAGACACTTCTTCGATGATCTCTTTCTCGGGCGTTAAGGTGACCATCAGTGCTTCAGTGGTCTTTTTATCAATGGTGGCCGTGAATGCAGCCCACGCATCCGTGTCTTTAAGCCGGTGCATTGTTCTGCCATTGACCGTCTCTTCCCTGAACGCGTCATGGGAGATATCCTCAAAAGCCGTTGTTACGTACAGGACAGGATCAAACACGAAATTTGCAACCAGCCAACCGTTTTTTTCAATATTTTTCGCTGTGTGGCTCTTGGAAAACACGACCATTCTTGCCACCCCCTCTCTAACCATGATACCCATGGGTGCAGCATTGAACTCTGTTGTTGCTATGACTTCGTTAATACCCGGCCTTAAGAGTCCCATTCCCAACCCTCCGACAGAGCGATAAAGATTGCTGCTATGGTGATATCAGCAATCGAACCGGGATTGATGTCCTTGTCAATACAGTCCTGGTCAAAATTTTCCAGAGTATCGTTCCCATCGAGTACTTCGCGGGCTTTTCTCATTATTTCCTGTGCTACAGGAATCCCGTGCTTTTTTATGATGAATGTGTCCGGTTCCTGGGCAAGAAGCGTGAGGAACATCCGGACAATCGCCTGCCGGCCCGGGCCAAATTGTAAGAGCAGATCTGCACCCCTGCGGGTAAGCGGAAATCCCATGACCCACTCGCGTGCAACCATGTCGTGGGGGGCGGAATGCTGCATGACATCCAGAAGGGACATCTCGCGATCGCGCAACAGAGAGAGCGATTTCGGATCATTCACATCCAGCTCATCATCGGAACAGGTGTGGACTTTTGTCAGGCCGAATGCCCGGTAAAAAGCGACAGCGTCAGAGGTATCCGTTTTTTCGATCGCGTTCATCGCCCCTTCGATGGAACGACCGTATACCAGGGGGATTAAGAGGATGAAGGCACCAAAGTGGGTGTTTCCCCCCTCGTGACAACTGGTCTGCTGGACTGCATGACCTATAATCTCGCCGATCCTGCCCTCGCTCTTCTCTGCCTCTTCCAGTGCCGGGCGGGCAAATATGGTGGATGCGAGAAAATGTTCGAGACGCGTTTCAGGATAATCATGGCAGCGATCGACATTGCCGGGTTTGGGAAATGCGCACACTTCCAGCATCATGGCAAGCTGGGCCCGTTCAGCTGCTTTCATCGGAAGGCATATCATGAAAAACACCGCTCATCAATGTATCAGAGAGCTCGCGTTTCCGGCGCATATATTCTTTCTTTGATAAGCCCACCTGTTTTAATGTTATATCCCGAAACATGCAGGGGGATGAGGTTTTGCAGCACCATACAAGACTGCCGAAACAGGTCTGCTGCCCCAATTCTATAGGCGTACCCTTGACTGCTTCCTGCTTTTTTTGTATATAACTTTCCGTTGTTATTCCTATTCGTTTCAGCGTCGGGATGAGGGGACACTCTTTCACGGGCATACAGCAGAATGCCAGTGAGCGGATGTCCCCGCCACGACAGAGCTGCTTGGGTGCATTATACCACCCCTCTTCGTCCGCATACCGGGTGATGGCAGCATCAAGGCCAGAGAGTGTACGGATATCCGACTGGCGTGCGAGAGAGACAAGATCAGCCCCGTGTGAGAGCATATCCTTCATCCTGTCAAAACGGGTAATCGAATTATTGGCAATCAGCATCAGGGGACAACTGTTCCTGATCTGCCGGAGTTTTACCGGGCCAAAATCCATCAGGTCGATATGCAGGATATCAGCTCCGGCTTTCCAGAGTATCCGGGCAAGTTTTTTATCATCTGCAGCCACACCTGCCCGTATCTTTACCGATACGGTAACCCCATGGCTTTTTAATGCCCTGATGACTGCAACCAGTTCCTCCGGCTTTTTTAAGTAGTGTTCCCCGCATCCTGCTGCTATCATTTCCGGCTGGCGACAATGAGCATCGATCTCGTACACAACCCGATCCCCGATCGCTCCTGCCACAGAACTGAAAGCCTCCGGAGTGCTTCCCCGAAGATTGATGCCCAGGATTACCTTGTTCTTTTCCATCTTTGCGATCTGCTTTGTCAATTCTTCGACCGGATCATCGTATAAGAATTCCCAGCGATCGCCGTGAGCGGCCATGCTCTTTGCAGCAGCCATGGTCCTCTGGTCGATCGAATATCCGCCAATGAATGCAAAACCAATATGCCCGTCTCGTTCGAGCACATACGCAGCATCAACAATGCCTGCCATGGATGCGATTCCCACCGGAGTCCTGACAACCCGATCGTTGATGAGCAGCCCGAAACGCTCAAATGCATCCATCATGAGTTCATATCCGTTGAGGCTGATGGAACAAATTACTTTGCATACTATTTCGTGAAATCAACGATATTTCTCATAATTTCATTGGATCGTGCCATTTTTTAAAAAAAACGCGCTCTATCTCTGTTTGTCGTGCTTCTTATGGCAGAAACAAGGATTTTTTTGCTCTGTAGAACTCCTCAAAAACCTGAACGCTCACGGGGGGTTTCACCCCCCTGCCACGGTGGCTCCACCAAAAATACGATAACCTCGAAGAGGTGATACGGCACCATCGCAAAGCGCAGGGGCGGCCCGGGGGGACAGGCTTTTGTCCCCTCCACTTCATTCTTATTGCTATCAATTGTCGTTGAAACGATCTTTTCTCCAGAGCCAATTTTTTAATCAGCAGATCGCTATACGGCAGGTGAACGTAGGCTGCCCGAGCCGGTACGTAAAAACCCTGTATGTGTTTTGTTTTTTAAAACCGGTTCAGATGGTGAGCAATCTCCCGCATGAAATCGCTTATTGATCAATGGTGCGATAACAACTTAAAAAAAAACATTTGGTAAGAATTTTTAATGATCGAAGTAATACTATTTGTTATATGGGTAAGAAGGGAATGTTACTTGTCGGGCATGGAAGTACGATGCCTTACAACCAGGATCTTGTAGAAAAAACTGCCGCCATGATCAAGGCTGGCAATACGGATTTTATTGTAAAGTGCGGTTTTATGAATATGAACAAACCCACGATCAAGGAATCGCTCAATGAGTTCCGTAATGAACCCATCGATGCACTTGTCGTTGTCCCCCTGTTCCTTGCAAAGGGCGTTCACATCGAAAAAGATATCCCCGGGGAGATCGGGCTGCCTGAAGGCATCAAGAAAGGGAACTTTGTAATGAATGGGAGATCGATCCCTCTCGTGTACGCAGACCCGATCGGAAGTGACCCCCTGCTTGCCGATCTGATGGTCAAGAATGCGATAAAAGCGCTCTCAATCATCTAATTTTTTATGCATATCCTGGTACTGGATACAATCCATGGCGGCAGGGAGATCGGCGACTCGTATGCAGATGCAGGCAATGTCGTTGATGTGGTGGATGTATATACCGGCACCACGCCCGAAACGGCGGAGAACGCAAAAAGCCTGACCTATGATCTGATCGTTGCACCGGTCCACATGGATCCGGATCACCCCCTGCTCGCAAACCGTCGTACTCCTGTTATCAGCCATCACGAGGCAGTGCGCCGGTTGCTGGGAGAAAAACTTCCCCATCCGATGATCGAGATAACCGGAGCGCGGGGAAAGACCACCACCGCACATGCACTTGCTCACCTGTTACCGGGAAAAGGTGTACTGCACACTTCGACAGGAACCTATACCTACCCGACAAAGAACCTTCTCGGGAAGCGGAGTATCACCCCTGCATCGGTTCTTGCAGCCGTAAAATATGCCAACCAGATGCCGGGCTGGCTGGTAGCGGAGATCTCCCTCGGGGTTACCGGAGCCGGGGATCTTGCCATCATCACTTCAGCCGAAGATTACACCTTTGCAGCAGGAAAGAAGTGCGCGGTAAAAGAAAAGATTGCCTCTGCAAAACACGCAAAACGTATCCTTGTTGCAGACAGGGTTCTTTGTGACCATGAAAATGTCGTGCATATTGAGGATGTAGCCCGGTGCGACGGTATGAACTGCACGGTGGAACTGGATGGAATGCGTTTTATCCTGACAAACCCCCTGTTCAGTCTGCCTCCCTATCGTCTTCCCCTCATGCTCGCCGCAGCAGCCGCCATGATGCTTAAGGTGAATCCCACACCGCTCAACCATTTTGCAGCGCTTCCGGGCAGGATGTCGGTCAGTCATGAAAAGGGTCTCATCATTATCGACAATGCCAACAGCGGGACAAATGTCGCGACAACGATGTGTGCCGCCCGGTACGCACGGCATTGCGCCGGAACCAGCGAACTGACCCTGGTGATCGGGCAGGTGGAAGGCGATGGTGCAGTCTGCGAAGGCTTCTCCTTTGACCAGATTATCTGTACAATTGAGCAGGTGTTTCCCTCGAAAGTGATCTGGGTGGGCCGGATGCCGGACCCGGGTCAGAAAGCCTACCGGTCAGTACAGGATAGTATAGATGCCCGCTGCACGACACTTGAAGAAGGAAGGAAGGCTGCCGTTGAAAAAACCGACAAAGGATCCATTGTTCTTGCCGTAAAAACCTGGAGATGATACTCATGAAATACATGCACCCCCGCCCCAGTTCGATCGTTGCTGCTCTCTATACTGCCCGCGATCTTGAAGCTGACGTTGCGATCCTGCACGGCCCCTCAGGATGTTCATTCAAGCATGCCCGCCTTCTCGAAGAAGATGGTATGCGGGTGCTCACCACGTCTCTTGCGGATAACGAGTTTATTTTCGGGGGTCAGGCATCGCTTGAGAATGTGCTGCGGTATGCCGAGGATCACTTCTCACCAGAACGGATGGTTGTTGTGGGCACCTGCGTCTCTATGATCATAGGAGAAGATCTCCAGTCCGCTATTGACGGGGCAGGTGTCACCACGCCGACGATTGCTGTCGACATCCATGCAGGTTTTCTGGAAAATATCGCGGGTGTGCTTGCAACGCTCGAAGCTGCCCAACTGGCAGGCTGGATAAGTGAAGAGGAACTCTGCCGCCAGCAGTTCCTGATGCAGAAAGCAAACGAGGTTGAGAGGCTTCGGGGCGCTGCCTGCAAGGCATACATAGAGCCTTCCCGGGGTGACCTGAAACATGTGGCTGCACAGCGACTGCAACAATGCGCACGGGGCGGGGCAAAGGGTGTCGCGATCATGAATGCAAAGAAAGAGACGGCGTACATGTTTGCCGATGAACTGATCGCTCTCCATGATGCGTGTCCCGATGCAGATGTCACCTATATTGCCAACCTTGACCAGCGGGGACTGCCCAAAGTGCGGAGGGATGCCCGGCGGATTCTTGATGAGATGAAGAGCCGGGGCATGACTGTTGAACTGATCGGTGCGCTCGATGAGTACGGCGCAAACGGTGATATTCTCGGTAAACGCATACGGGAGATCGCCCCGTCATTTGCCCTGATTGCCGGTGTGCCTCACGCGATTCCCATGGAGTACACACAGGGAATTGAGTGCTTCTCTATCACGAACGGTCCCCGCCAGGTAGAACCGCTCCGGGACCTCGGGCACCAGCATGTGATGGTCGAGATAGACCTCCACCCCAAGACACTGGGTGTCCGTGATATCGTGGAAAGTGAATTCGGGGCTGTTCTCCGGAGCCTTTAAATGAAACAGATCCTCATCACCGGCGATCGATCCGGAAGCGGCAAGACCAGTATCACGCTTGCCCTCACTGCCCTGCTTGCAAAAAAGCACCGCGTCCAGACGTTCAAGGTGGGTATGGATTATATCGATCCTTCCTATCTCGCGGCGGCATCCGGACGCCCGTGCCGGAACCTGGATAGTTTCGCTCTCTCAACCGACCAGATACAGGAAATTTTTTCTTACGGTTGCCGCGGTGCTGACATTGTGCTTGTGGAAGGGGTCCGCGGGCTCTACGAGGGGGCAGAAGCACTGGCCGATGCGGGAAGTACCGCTGCAATTGCAAAAGGTCTTGATATTCCGGTAATTCTGGTGGTATCTGCACAGAGCATTACCCGGAGTGCCGCGGCTCTGGTGAAAGGTTTTCAGGCATTTGACCCGAAGATACGGATTGCCGGTGTAATCCTCAACAATGTAAAAGGCGGCTCCCACAAGGCAAAAGCGGTGACTGCCATAGAGCACTATTGCGGGGTGCCGGTCATCGGTGCAATCCCCCGGATGGAAGAGATGCACCTGACCATGCGCCATCTCGGCCTGGTTCCCTACCGCGAGGGAGCGGGGAAAGGCGATTTCGATGCACGGATCCGCACAATCACCGAGATGATCGGGCAGTATGTGGATCTGGACCGGCTGCTCTCTTTAATGAAAGAGAGTACCGTTCCTGTACAATCTTTTCCGTCATTTGAACAAACGGGGGAACCGGATGTAACGATTGGTGTGGCATTCGATGAGGCTTTCAACTTCTACTATGCCGATCTCTTTGATGTTCTTCCCTCATTGGGTGCAAAGACGGTGAACTTCAGTCCTGTCCACGACACCCTCCCTGATGCTGACGGTTATATCATTGGTGGCGGGTACCCGGAACTCTATGCCCGTGAACTTGAATCCAATCAGGAGATGAAGGAGGCTATCCGTGCTGCATCAAAGAACGGGACACCGATCTATGCAGAGTGCGGGGGTCTCATGTATCTCACCGATCGCATTGTCCTGGGTGCCGGCTGGCAGGGTGCTGCAGGAGAACACTCGTATACCATGTGCGGGGTATTTTCCGGAGAGACCCGGATGCCTGCCCGCAGGGTTGTCAGTTATGTGACAGGAACGAGTGATGCGAACTCTCCTGTTGGCCCGGCACAATTCAAAGGACATGAGTTCCACCACTCTGATGTGGTGCTATCTCCTGACACACGATACGCTTACCAGCTTTCCCGCGGCATTGGCATCCGGGACAATCTCGATGGGGCAGTGATCAACAACACGCTCGGCAGTTACACCCACCTGCATCCGGTAGGGAGTAAGGGCATGCTCGGACACTTTGTCAGTGCATGCCGGAAAAGAAGATGATTCAGGTTCCTAAAAAATTCAGAGAACGTCAGAAAAAAAAGAAAATGCACTGTAACCCAATCCCTTTTTTAAATGAGGGTGATTACCCTAAATAATTGATTTTGGCATTCTTATAAACCCTGAATTCGTCAGGATTAAAAAATTCAGATTAAAAACCTGCACAAAAGAAAAAACTACAAAAACCCCTGCGATCCATCAGAAACTATGATCATCTATTATGATGGGAAATTTGTGCCGGATGACCAGGCAAAAGTCTCTGTGTTTGATCACGGGTTCCTGTACGGGGATGGCGTGTTTGAAGGTATCCGCGCCTATAACGGGAAGATATTCCGTTTAAAAGAACATCTTGACCGTCTTTATGATTCGGCAAAAACCATTGATATCCATCCCCCGATTTCAAAAGAAGAGATGACCGAAGCGATCTGTGAGACGCTGCGCAAAAACAATCTGACCAACGCGTACATACGCCCGATCATCACCCGGGGCGTTGGCGATCTCGGCCTTGACCCGCGCAAATGCCCGAAGCCCTCAGTGATCATCATCGCAGTCACCTGGGGTGCAATGTACGGTGACCTGTACGAGAAAGGCTTAAAGGGCGTTACCGTTTCCGTGAGGCGCAATCCTGCAGAATCCATGCCCCCCAATGTCAAGAGCCTCAATTACTTAAACAACATCCTTGCCAAGATCGAGGCGAATTATAAAGGCGGGGACGAAGCCATCTTCTTTGATACGAACGGTTACCTGTCAGAAGGTTCCGGCGACAATCTCTATATCGTAAAGAACGGGGAGATCATCACCCCGCCCACGCTCAACAATCTCCGGGGAATTACCCGGATGGTGCTTATTGAGATTGCCAAATCACTGGGTATTACGGTAAAAGAACAGAATATCGGGTATTTTGATCTTTATACTGCAGATGAGATGATCTGCACAGGAACGGCTGCTGAAGTTGCACCGATTACCTGGGTGGACGGGCGGACAATCGGCAGTGGGAAACCCGGACCGGTTACCCGGCAGCTTATGGCCGCATTCAAATCGGTGACAGAGACGGAAGGCTATCCTATCAATAAAAAATAATATTTTTTGGATCTGGAGAAAACTAGGGTTCTTGAATAATTCGCTAATATTCCTCCCTGTTATGAGGATGACCCCCTCTCTCCCCCAGAGGGGGAGGCAACCCAAGGGGAACATCCCCTTGACCCCTTTTTTATTCTTCCCTTTTTTC
>Ga0315281_10003827_pt1 | contig 22019 bp, 29 predicted proteins | sample YL17G07_0_MG_FD_204540 | JGI IMG/M metagenome (GOLD analysis project Ga0315281, IMG submission 204540) | Sediment microbial communities from Yellowstone Lake, YNP, Wyoming, USA - YL17G07_0 | ecosystem: Environmental > Aquatic > Freshwater > Lake > Sediment | place: USA: Wyoming | collected... | reverse complement strand
TCGGCTAAATCTGTCGCGCCGATGAAGTCGGCGGCGGCGCGTTGGGCGGCGCGGGCCTGATTCACCGTTACCCCGCGCAAGACGGAGGCCATGAGTTGCATGGCTTGCGTCGCCGTCTCGAGCGCGCGGGGGATGTCGCCATAGGCGAAGATGCGATTGTCTATCTGGCCGGAAGGACTCTTGCCCACGGCGGCCATCGCGGTGAGCGTGCCCAGCATCTCGCCGCAGACGCCGCGCAAATACGCGAGCGAGTACGGGTTCTTCTTCTGCGGCATGATGAGGCTGATGCGCGTATGGCGGTCGGCTAATTCGATCAGACCAAATTCGGAGGTGGAGAAAATTTGGAGGTCTTCGGAGAGACGGTCGAGGGTGATGAGGGCGCCGGTCATTAGCGCGGCCAGCTCAATCGGGCCGTCGGCTTGCCACATGGCATCGCGCGTGTGCGGAATGAGGCCGTCGAAGCCGAGGAGTTGGGCGAGGCGCGGACGATTGAGCGGCAGGCGACTGCCGTTGACACTGCCGGACCCGGCGGGGCTGAGATTGGTGCGGGCAAAGACCGCGTGTGAGCGGTCGAGGTCGCGCAGGAGAGGATAGATGAAGGTGAGGAGGTAATGGCCGAAGGTAGAGGGTTGCGCGGGTTGCAGGTAAGTGTAGTCGGGGAACAGGGTGACCGCGTGGGCCTCGGCCAAGTCCAGCGCGGCGGAGGCGCAATCCGCGAGGGCCGCGGCCAACGCGAGCAGGCGCGTCCGCGCGGCAATCCGATAGCCAATCGTCGTGGCCTCGCGCCGCGCGCGTCCGGTCGCCAGCCAGCCCGTCGCCGAAGTGAGCATTCGCAAGTAGGCTTCGCGGTTGGAGTAGAGGTCGCCGCGCGCGGGGTCGAGGGAGAAATCGAGCGGTGGGCGGGGATGAATTTCGAGGAGCGCGTGGGCCAGGGACGCTCCATCGGCTGGCGGCACGAGGCCCGCTTCGACGAGCATGACGATGTGCGCGAGGTCGGCGAGGCTGAGGCCGGGGTAGAGGATGTCCGCGTCGCCGACCTCGCGCGCGTAAGCGGTGACGATAAGTTCGGGCGCAGGTGGTTCGGTAAGGCGATGAGAGTTTGAGTCGGGGGACATGAGGGAATGAAGTTCTTCCAATTACTCAGGCCGTGTGTCGGGAACGCTGATGACGCTGATAAATCGCTGATGGCGCTGATTTTTTTAATCACACCTGCCCTTGCGGGCGGTGCAAGGGTCGGCGGCCATCAGTCCAATCAGCGTCATCAGCGTTCAAAAACAGTGCGCCCAGAACCTGCCGCTGTCTATTGAATGGCCGCCGCGCTGTCGGGCATGAGGTCTTTGTCGTCGTCATTGTCGCCGCGCTCGGCTTTGCGCTTTTCGCCGACGGCTTGTTGCCGTTCCATGAGGCGGTCACTCTTCGCGGAGCGCAGGCCTTTCATAAATTCAACTTCTTTCGGAAAGTGTTTGTTGAGCGGGTGCGTCGGGTCTTCGGGCAGTTCGAGGCCCTCGTCCCACGCCATCACCGTGACCATGGCCACCGCCGCCGCCACCGCCGCGAACACGCGCCGCGTGCCGGTGATGGGGCCGTAGGCCATCCAGTCGTTCCACATCACCGCCGAGATGCCGTGCATCGCCGCGTCCATGCCTTGAAACGCGGGGCGGCCCCATTTCTTGAGCGCGTCTTTCCACATATACGAACCGTTGGCGGGCGCGTTGCCCACCGGCAGGCCGAACTCTTCTTTGACCATCCGATTGGCGAGGAAGCAGAAGCCTTGCGTGGGCAAATTCATCGTGGTGCTATCCACGAGGATGGATTCGAACTGGCCGCCTTCAATATCTTTCAAGATTTTGCGGAGCGATTTTAATCGTCCAGTGGCGCGTTTATCTTCGGTGTCAAAGGGTTGCAGGATGACGGATTTGATGCCGCACTCTTTGAGTTCCGCCACTTGATCGGGGATGTCGGGATCCCACGCGGTGATGCTGTTGTAATTGAAGCGATGCTGGACTTTGGCGTCGCGGACGAACCGCGCGCCCGCCCGGCGGGCCTCCTCCGTCCAAGTGTCAATTTGAAACACCATCGTGTCGTTGACGGAGAGGAACCATTCGCAGTAGGCTTTGATTTCGTCGGGGGTCGGGGCGACGAGGCCGATGACGGCGGGGATGCCGGTCTCGTGCGACATCTCTTCGACGAGCTTGATCTCGTCGAGGGCGGCGGCCTTGTCCCACCGGGGCGGCTTGCGGCTCTCGACGAGCTTGTGACCCGTCTGAAACATATTGGCAAACAGCACGGGCGGGCGCTCGCCCGGTTGGCCGCCGACCGAGACGTGGCCGATGTGCATCACTTTTTGCGGAGTGTCGAAGTGGTACAGACCCATGAGGGTGCTCCTTGTGAGGACGATAGACGACAGACGCTTGACGATGGTTGTTCGTCATCCGTCGTCGGTCATCTATGCTTCCGGTATTTTTAATCGCGCCATGCGCGAGACGCGGTCGGCCAGCGAGGGGATATCCCCCGTGCCCTCGCGCTCCATTTGCTCAACGAGCGGTTGCAAAGTCTCGAAGCGCAATCCGGCGCGTAAGGCTTCGACGCCGAGCAGATCGCGTGGCTGAATGTTGCCGAGGCTCACATCCGGGCCGAAGCGCAGGATGAAATACTCCTGCTGGCTCTTAAGCGGCGCTTCCCAGATCAGCCGCGTGAGATGGCTGTTGAGGGCGGTGGTAATGGTGTCTACGTCCGGCTCGCTCACGCGCCCTTCTTTATCGAAGATGCCCACGCCTTTGCCCGACTCGCGCGCTTCGATGATGACCCACGCGGCGCCAGTCTCAAAATCAGTCAGGGCGAGTTCGGCCAGTTCTTCGGCGTGCGGCTGTTGGCGTGGATCTTTCTTGCCGACTTCGGCGATGACGGTGAGGCCGAGGTCGAGCGCGAATTTAATCGCGTCGCGCCGGGCGCTGGCGGAGAGGTTAATCGTGCCATCAGAAATTTCGACGCCGTTGAAGCCGAGGTCGCGCGCGCGTTGGATGAACTCGCGGCATTTGCCGCGCACCATGGCGTATTCGGTGAGCGTGCCGCCGGGATAGACCAGGATGTTTTGCGCTTTCACCGTGGCAATCTTGGCGCGGAGCAGGTCTTCATCCAGCAGGGCCGACGTGCCGAAAGAGAGTTTCCATTGGTCAATGTAATCGCCGACCGTTGCCAGCAAGTCGGCTGTGCCGTCTGGGCCTTGACACTTGTCAATCAGCATCGTGACACCGGCGGCGCGCGGTTTGCGACTGCGGTCGTCGAGATGAGTGAATACGTCTGACCAGGCCTTCATAGAAAACTCCCAAGCTCAAACTTCAAATTTAAAACTCTAAATTCAAGCCGTGGCAGTTTGAATTTTGGAGTTTGACGTTAACCGGCGCAGGGCTTCTTCCACCATCTTTAAATCCGAACCCCAGGGGACGATGGCAGTTTGGCCGTCGAGTTCGATATCAAATTCGAGCAGGCAACATTTGAGCAGGGTCGGCGCGGCGCGGTGGCCCGCGAGTTGGCGCGGGCACATTTCAATGCGCGGCGGTTCGTCGCCGTAATAGTGGCGATGAAATTGGAGACTGCGCTCACAGCCGATGAGCGTCCAGTCGAGGCGCGTGGCCGGCCGCTCGTCGAGGAAATGCACGGGCGCGGAAAAACGGTCGAGGCCCCCGGAACGGCAGGGGACGAGAAAGGCCGCCGGGGCGTGGCCCGCCGCGAGGTCGTTCAGGTCAATCCTTTCCAGTTCGAGTCGAATGGGCGGCAAGTCGGCGTAACTCAAAACGTGTTGCGCCAGGCCGAAGAGTTTGGGCGGATCAGGCGGCGCGACTTCAATCACGCGAATCACGAAGGGGTCGGGGTGATGGATGAAGTTGACGTGCTCATACTTGCCGCGCACGACGAGCGTGCCCGCGGAGCCGATGTTCAATTCGTGCGCTTTGGCCGCGAGGGCGGAGGGGTTGGCGGGGTCGGTATCAGGCGCTTCGGCGAAGACGCACGCGTCGGGCCGCGCGAGAATCTCGACGGAGTCAATCGGGCTGAAGAGCGATTGACGGTCGGGCGCGGTGACGGCGATGACGGCGGTCTCTTCGCCTTTTCGCAAAACGACGTAATCCGTGCGGCGATAGGTCTCGCGCCCAAGGAAGTGCGCGCGGAGGGCGGCGTCGGTGAATTCGCCCGCGTAGGGTTGGACGCTGACGCGGCGATAGGGGAGGGGGACGAGGTTTTTCAAAAGCCACCTGCGGGGTCGTGCGCTAGGGTTGGCTGAGTGATGCCAGCGGCGGCTTCTTCGGCGCGGGCCATGGCGTAGATGAGCGTTGAGAGACGATTGAGATACGGGATGATGTTGGGGTTGGCGAGCGGCGCAGTTTGATCGAGTTGCGTGACGTGGCGCTCGGCGCGGCGGATGACGGCGCGGGCCAAGTGGAGGAGCGCGCCCGCCATGCTATCGCCGGGGACGGTGAAGGCGGCGGTGAGCGGATGCGCGGCAGTAAGGGCGTGATAGGTTTTCTCGAGATCGGCCAGCCGCACGGCGGTGAGGTGCGATTCGGCCAGGTGGTCGCCGCCGACCGCCGCGAGTTCGGACATCATCCAGCACAGGTCGCGTTGAATGGCGAGGATGAACTCGCGCGTCTCCGCCCGGATGTCGCTGGCGCGCACCACGCCGAGGGCCGAGGAGGCCTCGTCGAGCGTGCCCAGCACCTCAAAGCGCAAATCGTGCTTGGGCAGGTCGCGCACGTCAATCAGATCGGTGAAGCCGGTGTCGCCGCGGAGAGGAAGAGTCACAGTCAATTATCAGTTCTCTACTCCTCTAATTCTCCATTGTAATGGGAGGATTAGAGAATTGGAGAATTAAGCCTTGCTTGCATCCAGCAACCCGTCCGCGCCCCACTCTTTGGTCTGGCGCTCGGCTTTGAACTGGTCGCCGAGATCGCGCAGGACGCCGATCATGTTGAGGGCTTCTTGCAGGGCGTTGGGCGCGTCTTTGCCGGTGCCGTCGGCGCCCCATTTGCTGGCGATGTCTTCGTTGATGGGCGCGCCGCCGATCATGATCTTGGCGTGAGGATTCTTGGCGCGCACTTTCTCGATGACGACGGGCATCCCGATCATGGTCGTGGTCATCATGGCGCTCATGCAGATGATGTCGGAGTCGGTCTCCATGTATTTCTCGACGAAGCTGTCGAGCGGCACGTCGCGCCCGAGGTCGTGGACGGTGAACCCGGCGACCTCGAACATCATCTTGACGAGGTTCTTGCCGATGTCGTGGATGTCGCCCTCGACCGTGCCGATGACGACGGAGCCTTTGACTTGCTGGGTCGGGTCGAGTTTGATGTGCGGGCGGAGGAGGTGGAGGCCGCCGTAGAGCGCGTCGGCGCACATGAGGACTTCGGGGACGAAGTATTCGCCTTTGGCGAAATAAGCGCCGACCACGTCCATCCCGGCGGCGAGGCCGTCCATCACCGCTTTGTAAGCGTCCATCTCTAATGCGAGGGCTTCATTGGACGCTTTGATCACACTTTCTTCGTCGTACTCAATCACACCGTTCTTCAATCGTTCAAGGATGTCGGCTTGTTGTTCGGGGGTTGCCATGTTTGTCTCCGTTTGGCTGATGGCCGTAGGGAATAACTATTTGCTATCAGCTATTCGCTATCCGCTGGCTCTTACTCCATACTTCCTCATCGCTTCCATCATCGCCTTCATGTTTTCGGGCGGGACTTGCGGCCAGAGGTCACAGCCGGGCCAGATGCCGTCAGCGCCCTCCTCGATGGATTGTTTGATGATGGCTTCCACTTCGGCGGGCGTGCCCTCGCAGAACGGCGCCCCGAAGGGCTTGTAGTTGCCGAGCAGGATCATCTTCGGCGCTTTGGCGCGGGACTCGCCCAAGCGGTTCATCTGATCCACGCTCAACGCGCTCGCGCCCGATTGGGCCATCAGCTCAATGATGGGATTTGTATCCCCACAGATGTGCAGGACGGTAGGCACGCGGTTGATGCGCCCGAAGAGCGCTTGCAGGTTGGGCAGGATGAGGCTCTTGAACATTCTGGGACTCATGATGCTGGCCGTCGCGCCCATCTCGCGCACGGTGATGAAATCGGCTCCGGCTTCGATGTAGAGATTGATTACCTCGGTCAGATAATCCACCATAAATTGCAAATGGCGATTGACGATCTCGGGCTTTTTGGCCGACATCTTCAACAGCACTTCGAGATCCAGCACCTGCCCGAGTTCGGTGAATGGGCCGAGCGTCCACGAGCCGATGGCAATCTCGGCGCCAAGTTCCTGCTTAAGAATGCGGATGGCTTCCAACACAACCGGGATGCGGCCTGTCTGGGAAATATCGGCGGGTTTTTGGAATTGGTAATTGATAATCTGGTTTTCGATTTCCTTCATCACAAAGGTCTTCGCCTCGGCTTCGCTCAGACCTTCCGGCACGACGACGGTCGAGCGTTCCACCAGTTTGCGCGTCATGGTGGGATAAATAATCTGGCCGAGGTCGGCCTTGTCGTAGTATTTCATCCCCGCGCCGAGGGATTCGGCGACGACGCCCATATCAAATGGCACGACCGCGCTCTCAAAGCCGAAGAAACGATGAGTGCTGGCCGCCGAGTCGGCCATCTTGCGCCCGTCGCCGTGAATCTCGTTGAACTTGTAGCCGAGTTGCTGGATGCCGTGCAGGGTGATGCTCCCCATGCCGGAGAAGTTGGGCACGTGGTCGGCTGGCTCGCCGCGCAGGACGTTGAGGACGGTGTCTCGGGAATTAGTAGGCATGGATGTCTCCTGGTCAAGATTGGCAACGGATTTTTTTAGCGGATGTAACGGATGGACATTAGAAAGCAGGATGGCCCATCTGTTACATCCGCTATGCCGAAGGCCATCCGTTGCTGTCATTCCTCGTGCACAAACCGCCCGCTCACCTCCGGCGTCTCGGCAATCATCTTGCGGATTTCATCTGCCGGGATGGCTAACAACTTCGTGTTCAGCGTCATCGCCCTGGCAGTCATCCGATGCGGCTGACCTAGCGCCACCGCCTGCCCATTGAGCGCCGCGCCGTCTTTGAGCTCGACGGTTTGCGGGGTTTGGCTGTCGGGGTTGTAGGTTAGCGCGACCGTGCCCTCTTTGATGATATACAACGCGGTTGGCTCAGCGCCCTCGGCGCAGACCACCTGATTTTTCTTGAACCGCACTTCTGTGGTGACGCTCGCCAACTGCCGCAGAGCTTTGTCGGGAATATCCGCGAAGAGCGGATTATTTATTAACAAGCGCAGGGCGCGCTCGCGCGTGGCTTTGTCCAGCATCTTCTGCAAGTGCGGGAAAGAGTCGGTCATGTGCGGGAAGTGCATGGCCGCCGAGAATTGCTTTTCAAAATCAGATTCGACAGTCAACTCGATGTACTCAATGTTGCGCGCGACCCAATCGGCCTCGGCGCGCTTGTCCGTGTTCAGCAGAGCCATGCGCGCGCCGTCACCGGCGGCGTTGCCCACCGCGAAGACGTTGTGCAATTCGCAATCGGGGTAAAGTCCCATTGCCATCGCCTTCACTTTGTCAATGAAACTCCCGAAGGCTCCGGCCAGCACTACCTTGTCCAACTTCTGAGCGCCGAACCGCCGCATCATAATTTTCGCCGCCGAATACATGGCCGACTTCGCCAACTGTAGCGCGCGCATATCGTTGACGTTGAACGTAATGTCGCGCCCGATGGACGTTTGCGCGGCCCAGGCAATGACGAACTCCAACCCGCCCGGCCCCTCGCGGAGACGCGGCGAGTGCGTCTCTTTCGAATACCGCCCCGTCACGTCCACCACGCCTGCGCGGTACATCTCCCAGCCGAGGTCAATCATCGCCGACCCGCACAACCCGCGCGCTCTCACCTCTTCCGGCGGAATCTCGTCCGACCATTTTTCCTGCCCGATGGTTTTGAAGCGCACCTCCCACGTCACCGGGTCAATGTCCACTTTTTCAATCGCCCCCTCGGCGGCGCGCATCCCGTAGGCAATCTGCGCGCCCTCGAAAGCCGGGCCGGTGGGGACCGAAGCCGAAATCATCTTGTGCCGGTTGCCCAGCACCATCTCGCCATTCGTGCCGATGTCAATCACCAGCATCACCTCGTCCTGCTTATAGGGCTCCTCGGCGATGACGCAAGCGACGTTGTCCGCGCCGACGAAGCCCGCCTCGTTGGGCAGAACGTGGACGTTGCCCGAGGGGAGAATCTTCAAGCCAAAATCGCGCGCCTTCACGTCCACCGAGTGATGAATGGCAGGGACAAACGGCGAGACGCCGACGTATTTGGGGAAGATGTTGAGGAAGATGTGGTCCATGCAGGTGTTGCCGACGAGGACGGCTTCGCAGATATCCTCGGGCGGATACCCGGCGCCCGCGCAGACTTGCGCGACGATGTCGTTCAGCCCGGCGATGATGGCGGCGTGCATCTTTTCCAGCCCGTCGGGTTTGGTCATGGCGTAGGTGATGCGCGCCATCACGTCGTCGCCGTAAGGCGTTTGGGGATTCATCATCGAGTGATGGGCGAGCACTTTGCCGGTGTCGAGATCGCACAGGAACCCGGCCACCGTCGTCGTCCCCACGTCCACCGCCAGGCCCAAAGAAAATTCCGCGAAGCCGGAGACGACCCGCATCACCTCGCGTCCCAACCAGACGAAGACCGTCACTTTCCACTCGCCGCCGCGAATCGTCTTTTGCAATTCGCGCAGGACTTGGTAGTCAATGCTCAAGTTCTCTAAACCGTGCTCGGCCTGGAGCGCGTTTTGCAGGCGTTCCCAATCGCCGAGCGGGTCGTGGAGCGTGGCGGGTTTCAGTTCCACGAAGTAGCGGCGCAGGGCGGGTTTGATTTCAATGTTCAACTCGCGCGCCGATTTGCGGACGAGTTGCTTGATGGCGCGGCTCTCCTCCGGCACGTAGACCACCACCGGGCCGTGAATCTCGGCCACACAACTCTGGCGGAGGTTCGGCTCGGTGAGGCCTTTCGAGTGGAAGAAGGATTTTTCCTTCTCGAACACCGGATTGAGGTGGCTCATGCTCGACTCGAGGCCGAACCGCTCGAAGAAGCCTTCCTCGACGCGCACGCGGCACTTGGAGCACATGAGCCGCCCGCCGCACGGCGTTTCGATCTCCACGCCCAAACTGCGGGCGGCTTCGAGAATCGTGGCGCCGTCCTCGACCTGACCGCGCGAGCCGGAGGGTTGGAAGATGACGAGGTGTTTGGGCTTGGGAGAATCAGGCATTCTGATCAAAAAGCCTCGAATTACCAATTACTAATTACGGTGATTGGTAAATTTGTAATTGACTCACTCTTTCGGCGGCAACGTGTACAAGTTCAATCCCACCGTCGCCGCCGCGATATCCGTCGCTCCGGCGAGTTCTTCGGCAGTGGCTCCGGCTTTCTTGGCGGCGAAGTAGAAGTACGACACCGCGCCGTCGTTGCCGCTGATGAGAGCGGCGATAAGGGACATGAGGTTCGTCGTCTTCAGATCAAACGGCGATTTTTGGAAGACTTCATTCGACCATTCAAAAAACTTGTTTTTCATTTCGAGGGCGTCAGCCATGTGTCACTCCATGTTGTGAATCCACGAAGGGGCCCGAAGGTTCAAATTTCTTCAGGCGTCTTCGGGTCCTTGGTGGATACGCTTGTAAACGAAATCGTCACGTCTTTCGCCAAAGCGATGCCGACTTCGACTTCGATGGCCTTGAGTATCGCCGTCGGGACGGGGCAGGCGGTATGGCGGATGTGCCGGTCGGCTGATTGATAAACGGCGCTTTCGGTCATGCGCTTGAAAATGGTGTGGCCTTTGCCTTTCCATTGTAGCCGGGTCAGGTCGGGATTCATATCGGTAATCTCCTCGCACGCACTGTGGATGACGACCTGCACGTGGGCCTCGTCCACTTTGGAGACTTCGATAATGGCCGAGTGGCCGCACACTCCGGCGAAGACTTCGACACGCGTCATGTTATTTCCTGAAGAGTTGCGCGCGATACCATCTCAGGCTACCCGGTTAACGATACGCCTCTAGCATGGCTTGCGCGTTGCCCAACGGCGTGGTCGGGGTCATCTCACAGCCGGTGGTGAGGATAAAGCCATCGGGGCCGGCGGCGGTAAGGCAATGCCGGGCGGCCACGAGCACGTCTTCAATCCCGCCTTGATCCATGATATGCACCGGGTCAATGTTGCCCGCGAGACACACCTTGCCCCGGCACACTTGCTTCGCCATGCCGAGATCCACTTTTTGGTCGAGGCTCAAGCAACTCGCGCCGCTGTCAATCATCAAATCCCACTTGTCCGCCGTGTTCCCGCAGATGTGGAGCCAGGTGTCAACGTGATACGACTTCTTCGCCCACTCGATGAACTCGATGAGCGGCGGGAGGCAGAATTTGGCGAAGGCTTTGCGCGAGATCAAGTCGGAGGAGGCCGAATGGTCGGCGAGGCTGATGAGGCCGATCGCTTTCTGTTCGAGCAGAGGCTGGTAGTATTGCTGGAGGGCGCGCCCGGCGAACCCGGTCATCTGGTGGACGGTTTCGGGCGAGGTGATGGTCGCTCGCAAAAATCCGTCGAGGCCGTACATCTGCCCGGCGGTGGTGAACGGCCCCCACTGCGTGACCGCCACTATGGCCGAGTCCGCGAGGGCCGCCGTCACGCGCCGCGCGGTCTCGCGGAGGGTGTAGACCGCCGGGTCGCGGTCCAACTCCCCCAGGTCGAGGCCGTCCACTTCATCCACGCTCTCCACCACAATCGGGGCAATCACTTCGGGTGAGCCGAGGCGCGGGTAGCGGATGCGTCCGCCGAGCGCGCCAATCAGCAGATTGTTGAAGCCAGAGCCGACGAAGACGATGGGGCTGGGGATTTTTTTCTGCGTCGTCAGCACGGTATCGGTCATAAGATCGGCGTCGGTGGCAAGTTCGCGCATGGAGCGCCCAGCCTGATGCACGCTCCATTGCCCTGCGCCGAAGAGGGTGATGGGTGGTGTGGCGGGCGCGCCGAGGCGGAAGGCTTCACGAATGGCGGACGGAGTGTTCACCGTTCTCTCACACTTTCTCGCGGCGCGCGAGTTTGGCCAACTTTTGCGGCGGATAAGCGGCGATGATTTCGTCCACGATGGCTTGCGCGATTTCTTCCGCTGTGCCAGCGCGTTCCTCAGCCGGCCCCCACACGAACCCGGCTTGATATTGGTCGGCCTCGGTCTGCCCTTCGGCCATGGCCGCCGCGTCCACCGATGCGCCGAAAGCGGGCGGCAGGTGTTTGGTCACGCGGCCCTGCGCGTCTTTGGCGCGCACGCCGTAGGGGATGTCTTTCCAGTAATAGATTTGGACGGTTGCCATATAAGGTCATCCGTTGCTAATGGTCTCACTCACCGGCCTCTGCACGACCGGATAGGCGGTGATATTCCACAGGTCGGCGAAGAACTCGACCAGCCCGTGAATCATCGCCGGGTCGTCGGCTTGCATGACCCAAAAAGTTTTCTTAGGCGAAGCCCCCACGACTTCGTAGCGCGCGATGGTCTGGCACTGGTTGGAGAATTCACTCCGTTTTTCCCATTCCACAAACGCCTGCCGGTTGGCGTTGATTTGTTCGAGCGTGGCCGTGGGTTTCGCTTCACCGATGACGACGAAAATCATATTGAAGATGCTGATAGCCGCTTCGCGTGGCGAATGGCAATCCGGCGTTGGTTGCCATTCGCTATCCGTCATCGGCTACAGGCTAAAAGCCGCCGATGGTATCCTCACTGGCTTGCAGGATACGCGTCAGCAAATTGGCCGGGTCGTTTTTGCCGTTGGTTTTTTCCAGTTCCGGCACGAGGCCGTGCACCAGTTTTTCGAGGCGGGCATACTCGACGGCCTGCTGGCGCTGGCAGGCTTTCAATAAAGCCGGGAGGGCGCGGGCGGGCGGGTGAGCGGTGTGGCGCGCGGGCCGTCCCTCGCGGATGAGAATCATGTCCTTGGCGCGCAGACTGTCGAGAACGTCATAGATGCGCTGGCGGGGGACACCCGCGCGGTCGGCGACCTCCACGGCGGTCGAGCCGTCGTAGCCGAGCAAGGCGAGGTAAGCGCACGCTTCATACTTGCTCAAGCCGATGTCGCTGAGGAGTTGTGAGCTCAGAGGGGAATCCACTTTGGAAGGCACTCCTGTCACCAGTAGAGTGGAAAAGCACCACTTATCTGTGGTGTACAGTAGCACAGAAAATGAACCAGAGTCAACTGGTGTGCGCTAATCTGACCGATCAAGTCAACTATTCTTTTGAACGCTGACGAGGGTGATCAGGCTGATTTTCATTGATTTTCAAGAGAAAAATCAGCGTGATTGTGGTTTTCACCTGCCCTCGCGGGCGGTGCCAGGGTCAGCGACATCCGCGTTTCCTAGCCCTTGGTTTGAGCAGTTACTGTGAACTTTAACTTCGTGCCATATCCAACAGCGCGCGGAGATTGTCCATGGGAATCGTCGGCGGGAGATCGCAACCACTGGTGAGGATGAAACCACCCCCGGCGCTCGCGGCCTCAATGCACGCTTGCGCGGCGGCGCGCACCTCGTCCGGCCCCTTTTGGTTCAGGATCGAGACCGGGTCCACGTTCCCCGCGAGGGCCATCTTCCCGCCCACGCGCTCTTTCGCCGTCGCCAGATTCACTTTGTAATCGAGGCTAAAGCAACTCGCGCCCGTCTCGGCGATGGCCTCCAGTTTGTCGGTGGTGTTGCCGCAGATGTGGAGCCACGTATACACCCCGTGCGCTTTAGCCCAACTGAGCAAGGGTTTGAGGCGTGGCAGAGAAAACTCGCGGAAGACGCGGTCGGAGATGAGATCGCCGGAGCCGGTGGGGTCGGCGATGGCGAGCATGGGGATGACTTTCTCCTCGACCAGCGGCGTGTAGAACTGCTGGACGAGGCGCGTGGCGAAATCCATCATCTTGTGGACTTCGTCTTTTTTCTTGAGCGTGGCCTTCATCAGTTTCTCGACGCCGTACATCTGGCCTGCGAGGGTGAACGGCCCCCACGCGGTGACGGTGACAATGACCTCATCCCCGATGGCTTTGGCGACGAGCCGCGCGGTCTCGCGGATATTTTGAATCACCCGGTCGTTTTCGATGACCCGCACGTCCGTGCCGACGATTTCGTCGGCGGTTTCCTGGACGAGGGCGGCCTCGAGGTCGGGCGCGCCGAGCGGGCGCTCCTTGATTTTGCCGCCGACCGCCGCCGCGAGATAGTTGTTGTATCCCGACCCGACATAGACAATGGGACTGCGAACTTCCTGATTCGTCTTGATAATCAAATCGGCATAAGCCGGCGGGTCGGCGATCAACTCGCCGAATTGCTTTTGCCAATGGCGGATCGTCCACACGCCGCCGCCAAACACGGTGGCCGGGACCTTGCCCGCCGATTTCAGATCGAAGGCTTCAAAAATAGATTGCTTCGGTGTCATGGTTTCCTCGCTTTGTTTCTAAAATACCACATCAGCGTAGCGGGTCAACGCCCAGAAGCCCAGGCTCTCATCCCAGTGTACCGGATCTTCCGCCCGCATTTGCTGATAGAGCGGATATGGATCGGCGCGGACTTCGGGGCGCAGCCGGTTGGAGAGGCTGAGTGGTGGCACCGGCTGATTTGACATCTTTAGGCCCTTTCTTACAGATCGCCTTCTCCGCCTCCGGCATCGTTGCCCTCCAATTGGCGAAAGCGGCGAAAGGCTACGGCCAGAGTGGAGGATTCAGCAATCGCACCGGCGATCAAGAGCGTGTCCAAAATCTCGTCCAGCGTCGCGCCTTTGCGGCGGGCGGCCCGCATATGGGCGTCGAGACAGTGGTCGCACATGAGCGCCGCCGCCGCCGCGATGGCCGCGAATTCAGCGGTCTTGGGGTCAATGGCTTTGGGCGCGTGATAGAGCCGCGTGCTTTGCATGACGTGGGGGACGAAAATCTCCGGGCGGCGCCGCAACATCCGCAGGAGCAACCCTACTTGCCCGTCGCGCTCGCGGAGTTTATCGAGCAGTAAATCCGCCGCCGCTTCGTCGTCGGCAATCAGCGCCGAGACGGCCTCCAACAGAGCATCTCGATTCACAATTTATCGGAGAGCCTTTCATCACCACGAAGACACGCAGGCACTCAGGTCAACTCGTTTTTCTGTGTGTCTTAGTGTCTTCGTGGTTAAGCCCGCAGTCAGTTGCGTGACGCGGGATTTTAGTACGTCCCGTGATCGAACTTGGAGGGTGGCAGATATTCCCACTTCTCGCCCTTGCGGTGTTTGGCGGCGATCTCCAACACCTTCACCGCGTACTCGAAGGCATAGGGAATGCCCGGGCCGCCTGGGACAAACCCGGCCGCCACTGTGCCGACCACGATGGATTCGAATATCTCCTCGTCGCTCGCGCCAGCCTCAATCGCCGGAACAACGTGGATCAGGCAGCGCGGGGACATATACGAAACACCGATGGCCACGAACATCAATTCTTTGAGTCTCTTCGGGATCGCGCCCTCGCCGAATACGGTCTGGTAAAAGTTGGCGAAAGCCATGCCGTGATCGGGCACGACGGTGTTCAGGATCTGGTACATACGCGGGACAAACTTCATATTGGCCTTCATGAAATCGTTGACTTCTTGAGTAGTAGCCATGGGTGCCTCCTGAGGCGGTGAGTGGAAATGAGTGATTGGGAGATTGAGTGATTAGGTGATTAGGTGATTGGAGATGGCTGATAGTTGGCCTCCTGTGTGATAGGCGTTACATGGGGATGTGAAACCATCCGCGCTTCTGGGCAATGGGCGTGTAGATGAGCCAGAAGATGAACAGCGCGGCGAAGAAGACATTGACCGGGTCAAACGCGCGGACGTAAAGGTAATAGGCCAGGCTGAGAATGATCGCCACGCGCGGGACGTACGCCATCCACGCGGGCGGCTTGCCGTTTTCGACTTGGATTTCCCCGGCGAAGTCGGTGTATGGGGGAGGGGTTGGCGGGTTTTGGAGACTCATCGCGTCAAAAGCTGGTCGTTTAGGTGAACTTGATTGGTTAACATTACCGGGCGTTGGAGCGTGTCCATCACTGGGCAACACCGCTCAACGGTCTCTACCAACCGGCGAATATCCGCCTCACTAGCCGAACTGCGGAGCCGCGCCTCGGAACGGATTTTGGAAAAACCGGCGCCGGTCTCGTGCTGGAGGTCAAACATCTCGCGCACATCCATATAGCCGGTGAGCGAAACTTCCACCGCCTCCAGCGGGATGTCGAGCAAAGCCGCATAGGCCGAATAAAGAATCTCCTGACACGCGCCCAGAGCCGCCAAAACCAGTTCCATGGGGTTAGGGGCAGTGTTGGCCCCGCCCATGGATGGGGGCTCATCCACGTACAGTGGCGCGAAGTCGCGGATATCGACCTCACACCGCAGAGTCTCCATCCACCGGGTGTTAGTTCGCATGACCACTGTATGCGGTGCACCTCCAGATTGAAGTTTTTGAATCCGGCTCGCGACGGCTTGTTTCAAATTTTCACGCGGGGTGATGGTGTCGTCCATAAGGTGTATTCAACAGGCGGAAGCCGGTCCGGGGCAAAAGTCTGTTGATAATCAGGCCAGTTCAGTGGTGACTTTGATGGGCTTGGACAGTATACAGCCGACAGGCGATGTGCGCGTGACATACTCGTGCAAGGCCTTGAGTTCATCCAGCGTAGCTTTAGGCGCGGTCAAGTGTACTTTGGCGCGCACATCGGTGTAGCCCGGCCACACGCCGTCCTTCAGGTCAAAGAACCCGTTGAGGTCAAGATCGGCGTCCAAATCAATTTTCACGTCTTCGAGTTCAATGCCGCGGAAAGAGGCGTTCATCACGTAACCGGTCGTCAGGCAACACCCATACGCGCCCAACACCATCTCGACCATATTAGGCGCTGAGTTCGAGCCGCCCAGTGGCGGGGGCTCATCCATAGGAATGGTGACGAAGTCCCGAATGGTGGCCTGACTGCGGAAGCCGTCGCCTTTTTTCCACGAGGTGTTGGCCTTCCAGACGGTTTGGCCTACTTCGGGCTTGTCTTTAATCGCCCCTATCAAGCCTTGGAGTTGCGGTAAATTGAATCCGAGTTCAACGGTTGTCATGGCAAGAGGTCTCCTTTTCTAAGCCGAGGTGCAATAAGTTGCGTAAAGGGCGTTGTGCATCATCGCCCCGGACCGTTGCGCTGGTATTAGGCCGCCACGCCCACTTCTGCGACGACCAAGCGTATGTCTTGTATTTCTCCCACGACACCAATATAACCTCCATGACAGAGGTGGTCATTGGGGCTTTCCCAGATAGCGCTCGTCGCCGTAACTCCGCTCATTCTCCAGCATCGCATCCTTCGCCGCTTCTACGTCGTCGAACTGCCCGTGCGTCCGCGCCCAATACCAGCCGAGCCAGAAGAGGGTGAGGATGAGGGCCAGGGTGGCGAGGATGAGATAGGTGGCGGGGTAGAGCATTAGAAAATGACGAATGAAGAAGGGCAAATGAAAAATGACCGCTTCGCGTGACAAATGGCGAATGACGAGCTAGTGGCTATCGGCCATTCGCTATCCGCTATTTCAAAGTCAACATATATGCAATAAGAGCATCCATCTCGTCCTTCGACAAATAATCGAAAGACGGCATGACCGAGCCGGGAGAGGTGGCGCGTGGGTTGTTGAAATGCAGGCGGAGCCAGGCCTCATTGTCCCCAATGCCTTTGCGGCTGGCGACGTGGGCGAGATCCGGCCCCTGTCGCTCCGTACCCCAGAACACCGGGCTTTGATAATAGTAATCGCCGGGGACGGACTCTGGGCCGATGTCTCCTTTTTGATGCACCATGCCTTTGTTCGCTTCCGGCGCACGGACTTGTTGTGTGTGACAGTAGTGGCAACCCTCGCGTTTGTAAATCTCGCGCCCGCGCAGTTCCTGAGCGGTATACGGGCGGGCCAGCGGCGAGGGGCCGAGCGCTGCCGGGTCTTGCAAGGGAATGATAATCGTGACGATGATGCCCAGTAGGAGGCTGATGAGAGAACCCGCCGTGAGATAGACGATGCTCCGGCTGATTTTCATTCGCCCCCTCCGGCGCTTGGGGCGATGGCGGGCGACGTGATCGGCGCGGGGGCGGGTTGCCGCACGGTCTGCCAGATGTTGAAGGCAAAGCACAACACGCCCGCGCCCGCCATTGCCCCGCCGAACAACCGCAGGGCAAAGTACGGGACCATGGATTTCACGGTCTCCAGGAACGGCACGCTGTAGGTCAGCCAGTTCTGGCCCTGAATGAGTCCGGCAATCCACAGCGAGACCATGAAGATAACCATGCCCACCGTCGTCAGCCAGTAGTGCCACTCCATCAATTTCCGGCTATACATCGGGCGGCGCGCGAGAACTGGAATCATCAGATAGAAGAGCGAGAACGACCAGAACGTGTAGTCCGCGACAAACGCCAAGTGGGTGTGGCCCACGACCCAGTTGGTGAAGTGGACGTACAACGAAAACGTGCGGAACGATTGCGCCACGCCCTGCGCGCAGGTGATCGCCCAAAAAATTGCGCCAGTGGCGAAAAACCGCAGAGGCACCTCGCTCGCGGCTTTCCCCCACCGCCCGCGCATTGTCATGAAGAAGTTGGTCATAAACGCGACGGTCGGCACGATGGCGAGGATGCTGAAGACGATGGTGAGGTATTCGAGCCAGTCGGGCGCGGGGCTATAGAGTTGGTGATGTTGCCCGGTCCAGACACTCCACAAGCCCCACAGGCCGAGGCGATGGCTATAGAGCGGCTTGTCGGTGAGTTTGGGGAGCAGATACAGCGCGAGGCCCAGCCCCGCCGTGGTGAACCACGAGTTGAACAGGTTGTGGACGTAGAAATAATTGACGATGTTGTCGTTCATCCCCGTATACGCGCCCGACGGGTCCCAGACTTTGTTCCCTACCGCGTACACGCCGATGAAGACGATGGTCGCCGCCATGAAGCTCCACAGGCTCACGTACACTTTTGGTTCCTCGCGCCGCGCAAACGTCCCCCAGATGTTGATGGCCAGCAAAACCCAATTGGCGATGAGCAACCAGTCGAGCGGCCAAATCATCTCGGCGTACTCGCGCCCTTGCGTGAGGCCGAGGGGCAGGGTGATGGCCGCGCCGACGAGCAGGGTGTTCCAGAGCCACCAATTCACGTGGGCTAGCCGCTCGCTGAACAGTTTGGTGCGCGTGATGCGCGGCAGGATGAAGAGGATGCCGCCCGCGTAGGCTTGTGAGAGCCAGCCGAAAATCATCAGGTTCACGTGCGCCGGGCGGATGCGGCCAAAGCTCAAGTACGGCTTCACCGCGAGGGGTAGAGAGTCGGATAGGGTGGGGGTGTAAAGCAAAGTCGCCAGGGTGAGTCCCAAAATCCCCGGCACAATCAGCCAGAACAGGGCCGAGAGAAAAAATCGTTTGCTCGCACTACCGGGTTCGTTAGATAGCATGGAAAAAACTCAACCACGAATGAGAAACCAAATCCGCAGCAAAAGATTTTAGAACGTGAGTTGCCCCCGTGCGCGAATGGCGTAATCAATCAGCGCCGCGCCGCCGATGAGTTTGGCTTCGGGGATGAGGTCTTCGGCTTTGATATTACGCACGCTCGCCGTCTGCTCACACACTTCCAGCCGCACGCCCATGTCGAGCGCCTCGGCGATGCGTTGCGAAATCGTCGGGCCACTCTTGGGCGAAGAGTCTTTCTCTACGACATCCTTCTTCGCCGCATCCGCGCCCTCCTGCACGCAATACACAATCGTATCTTGCCCCATCGCCGCCGCCAGCGAGGCATACATGAACGCCGCCCGCACCTGTCCCGGTTGATTGATGCCGGTGCGTAATACTACGAGAAACAAATTTTCAGTTTTTTGATCGGCTGGCGCGGTGGGCGCAGGGGCCGTGCCTTTGCGGACGAAGAAACTGTATTGGCCGTTCTCGCCGTCGGCGATGGAGACCAGTTCGGAGGTGACGCGCTCCGCCCATTTGGCGAGATCGGGTTTTGTATTAGCGTCAGTGGAAATGACTTCGAGCATTTGGCCGGGTGACATCTCGGCCAACGCCTGCTCGGCCTTGAGGATGGGCACAGGATACATCATGCCCCGACAATCGAGGGTCCGATCTGCTTTGGGCAGGGTCATGCTCGCCTCCTACGAAAAAGCGCACGCTGAAAAACGGATGCGACGATAATACTCTTTTCCCTCTAAAAGCGCAATCAGTTTTTCGCGCCGCCCCCCCCTGCTATAACAGAGTCGGCATGTTCTTAATCCGCCCAAGCCACTCCAGTTTCCAGATTTGCTTGGCGTTCTTTACGAATCTTGGCTTGTTGCCTTGTCTATCGGCCATATTGCCTAATCCATCACGAGCAGATTAGAAAATCCCAGTTCGCAAAATTGGCAATTGACATTGAACTAAACTCGACTACAATGCGTGTGTATATTCGTTCATTCGCTAAAACGCATATTCTTCCGGGAGATTGCCGTGCCGCACGCACTGCAACGCGAAGTCCACCAACTGCACGCCGAAATCTGCCACGCGCTTTCCGACCCCAGCCGCATCCTCATTCTGTACGAATTGGGCGGAGGCACGCGCAACGTCGGCCAGTTGGCCGACGCTCTCGACCTCAGCCAGCCCACCGTCTCGCGACATCTCAAAGTCCTGCGCGACCGGGGTATGGTCTTGGCCAAGCGCGACGGCACGAGCATCTACTACTCCCTGACCGACCCGAAAGTCATCAAAGCCCTTAACCTTTTGCGCGAAGTCCTGGCTGGTGTTCTCGAACAGCGCACAGCCCTCGCTGAAGAACTAGCTTAGCGCGTTTCCCGGCTCACCCGAGCCGGAAGCGCGCTTTTGTTTTTTGATTTGGAAACGATGGGCGGTCACCTGCACCCGACCGTTTGACCCGTCCCCGTTGAGCCACCCGTTATAGATGGCTGTGCCCGCCGCCCGCGCGGCCTCACGCTTGCTCAACCGGACTCGTGCCTCGTGGCAAGGAGAAAAAATTATGACCCCCCTTCAAGAAGACAAAACCCTCGATTGCAGTGGGATGCTGTGCCCCATGCCCGTCATCAAGACCTCCAAAGCCATCAAGGAGATGGAAGTCGGGCAAGTGCTCAAGATGATCGCCACCGACCTCGGCGCTCCGGCGGATATGCAAGCCTGGGCGCGCCAGACCGGCAACGAATTAGTAGACTCCCACAAAGAGGGCGAGAAGTTCGTCTTCTACCTGCGCCGCTCCAAGTAGCCGATAGCGAATAGCGAATAGCGGATGGCCATTAGCCATCTGCTATCAGTTATCCGCTATTGAGGAGGTTCCCATGTCCAAAGCCGACCCCAACGCCCCGCGCCGTCTAGCCCTCATTTCCAGCAAAGGCACGCTCGACTGGGCCTATCCGCCTTACATCCTCGCCAGCACCGCCGCCGCCATGGGCTGGGACGTGGGGATTTTCCACACGTTCTATGGCCTCACCCTCCTGCTCAAAGAAATGCAGACCGAAGTCTCGCCCCTCGGCAACCCGGCCATGCCTATGAAGATGCCCTTCGGCCCCGAGGGCTTCCAGAGCATCAACTGGCCTATCCCCATCGCCATGATGTCTGCTCCCGGCTTTGGCGCGCTCGCCACCGGCCTCATGAAGCAGACCTTCAAGAACAAAGGTGTGGCCTCCATCCCGGAGATGCGCGCCATGTGCGTTGAGGCGGGCGTGAACATGATCGCCTGCCAGATGACGATGACCGTCTTCGGTTTCGAGAAAGAAGACTTCATTCCCGAATGCACCGTCGGGGGCGCGGCCACCTTCCTCGAATATGCGTCGGATGCGGACGTGCAACTGTTCATCTGATCAGGAGTTTTCTGTGGACGACGAGCCTAAGAAAATCCTCTACGTTCAAACGCACGGCGTGGATATGCCCGAGCGTTCTGCGACCCCCTTCTACCTCGCGGCGGCAGGCGCGGCCATGGACGCCGAAGTCGGCATTTACTTCACCATGAACGGCCCCACGCTCCTCCAAAAAGGCGTGCCGGAAAAACTCATTGTCCCTAAGAAAGGCGGGGGCGGACGCGAACTGATGTACTTCATCAAGCAAGCGCAAGACATCGGCGTCAAACTCTACGTCTGCCAGCCCTCGCTTGACCTGCATGGCCTGACCATGGCCGACATTATTGACGGCGTCGAAATGATCGGCGGCGCGGCGTTTAATGATATGGCGCTAAATGCAGATGCTGTCATCGCTTTTTAGTGAACAGTCAACTGTTACCAGTCAACAGACCGCTGACTGGTAACGGTCTTACTGGAGATGAGCATGGGTTTATTCGCCGACAAATACCCCGACGTTCCCTACGACGAAAAACTCCGCCTGTGGGACGCTGTGAAGGCGGACGTGCGTTTCCCCTCGGTGATGTATGGTTGCTACGAGTGCGGCATCTGTGTGGCGGCGTGTCCCTCGGCGCGGTTCTACGACTTCTCGCCGCGCAAAATCGCGCAAGCCGCCGCCCGTGAAGACATCGAACTCATCTACGAGCAGATGAATGATGACGTGTGGAACTGTTCGCAGTGCTTCTCCTGCAACCGTTGCCCGCGCCAGAACTCGCCCGGCGGCCTCATCACCATCCTGCGCGAAGTGTCGGTGAAGAACGGCCTCAAATCCGCCAAGCAAGCCCTGGAAGGCTACTCCCGCATCATCTACAAAATCATGGGCACCGGCACGCAAGTCTCGCCCGATATGCTCCAGCCCGACGCCTTCCCCGACTGGGGGCCGCAAGTCCGCGAGGTCTCTGCCGACCTTGACGCGTGGAGGCGCGCCCTCCCGCCTGAAACCCTCCACACCACCTCCACCGGCTGGCAAGTAGACGACAAGACCATCATCGAACTCTACCTCATCTGGCACAACACCGGCGTGATGGACATGATCGCCGAAGTAGACGAGGGCCTGCATATGATTTTGAACGACGTGATGGAAGAGAAACTGGAAGAAGCCGGGTACGAAGTGTAATCGGGATTTTGCCCCGACGGCAAACAACTGGTTGCTTGCCGAACCTAGAGTTGAGTTGAAAGGA
>Ga0315281_10003825_pt1 | contig 22020 bp, 20 predicted proteins | sample YL17G07_0_MG_FD_204540 | JGI IMG/M metagenome (GOLD analysis project Ga0315281, IMG submission 204540) | Sediment microbial communities from Yellowstone Lake, YNP, Wyoming, USA - YL17G07_0 | ecosystem: Environmental > Aquatic > Freshwater > Lake > Sediment | place: USA: Wyoming | collected... | reverse complement strand
TCCATACTATGCTCGGTGAACAGCACAGCGATGCCGCGTTCGACTACGAGCCGCTTGGTCAACGCCATGAGTTCATTGCGCTCCTTCGGTGCCATGCCCGCAGTGGGCTCGTCCATCAGCAACAGCTTGGGTTGGTTCGCCATGGCAATGGCCAGCTCCACACGCTTGACGTCGCCATAGGCAAGGACGCTGCCCGGCCGGTCTGCCTGTGCAGCCATCCCCACCTGTTCGAGCAGCGCAAGCGCCTCCCGGCGTTTGTAATCCGCTGCACGGCGCCAAGGGGAAAACAATTTTGCGTCGGCCGAGAGCAAAGCCATCTGGACATTTTCAACAACAGTCAGCGACGCAAACGTTTCCGCGATCTGAAAGGTACGGCCGACGCCAAGTCGCCAGATCTCGCGCGGCTTGAGTCCGATCAGTTCTTGCCCGTCGAACAAGATTGAACCTGCGCCGGGAGGCAACTGGCCGTTGACCATGTTGAACGTCGTTGACTTGCCAGCGCCGTTCGGACCGATCATTGCCAGCAATTCGCCGGTTGCCAGTTCAAAACTGATGTCATCGACGGCCTTGACCCCGCCGAACGACTTGCTCAGGCCCGAGACCTTCAACAGACTCACCGACGCGCCTCCCCGGCGTCGCGATTGCCATGGCCTTTTTGCCTAAAGATTCCGGCGATGCCGCTTGGAAAGAGCAACACCAGCACGATGATGATTCCGCCGAGCATCGCGCGCCAGTATTCGGTGTTGCGGCCCACCATATCCTGCAGCCAGGTAAAGGTGAATGCGCCGACAACCGGGCCTGCAAGTGTTTGCACGCCGCCGAGCAGCACCATCACGAGCCCGTCGATCGATCTGGATACGTGGAGGGTTTCTGGAGATATGCTGCCTTTGGAAAAAGCAAACAGAGCCCCAGCCAGACCGGCGAACATGCCGGCGACCACAAAAGCCGCCCATTGCATCTGCTTCACGTTGATGCCGATCGCGTCGGCACGCATGGCAGAGTCGCGCGCGGCACGCATGGTGTAGCCAAACGGCGCGAACAGGATGCGCCGTAACATCAGAACCCCGCCCCCTACCAGGGCGAGAGTCAGATAGTAGTAACTGCGCTTGTCGGACAACCAGGGCGCAGGCCACACGCCGGTCAGCCCGTTGCTTCCGCCGGCGAAGTCATCCCATTGATAGATCGCGGCCCAGACGATCTGCGCGAACGCCAGCGTCAACATCGCGAGATACACGCCTGAGAGCCGGACGCTAAACCACCCGAATACCAAGGCGCCGATTCCGGCAACAAACGGAGCGCCGATCAGGGCAATTTCCATTGGAACCCCGAGCCAGCGCACCAGCAAGGCTGCAGCGTAGGCACCCAGACCGAAATAGGCCGCATGCCCGAATGAGTGCAGACCCCCAGGACCCATGATGAAGTGCAGGCTTGCCGCGAAAAGAGCCGCAGTCAACAGGTCGATCAAGAGCACCGTCACGTAGGGCCAGTGCGCGCTGAACACCGGCACCAGCAACAGCACCACCAGCAGCGCCGCGCTGCCGAGCTTGAGCCGCCTGCCAGGTGGTCGCAACGGCTCCTCGATCGCCCCGGGATTGCGGCGCGGCCCCTGAGGACGGCCCAGCAACCCACTTGGCCGCACCACCAACACGACGGCCATCACCAGGAACTCGACCACCAGCGTCAGTTTGGAAAACGAAACGCTGATGCCGAACAACTCCACCAAGCCCAACCAGATGCAAATCGCCTTGAGCTGTGCGATCAACAGCGCCGCGACATAGGCGCCCGGGATCGAACCCATACCGCCCACCACGACTACTACAAATGCTGCCCCTATCGTGTGCAGATCGATTTCGAGGTTGGCCGACTCACGCGGCAACTGCAGCGCGCCGCCCAGACCCGCGAGCAGCGCGCCCAGCGCGAACACCCCGGTGAACAGCCACGCCTGGTTGACTCCCAGCGCGCTGACCATCTCACGGTCTTGTGTCGCCGCGCGCACCAGGGTGCCCCAGCGCGTACGGGTGAGCAACAACCAAAGCAAGCCCAGTACCACCGGACCGACGACAATCAGGAAAAGATCGTAAGTGGGAAACTGGCGCTCCAGGATACGTACCGAGCCCGCCAGGCCTGGCGGAAGGGGGCCGAGCAGTTCAACCGGCCCCCAGATCCATAGTGCCGCATCCTTGATCACCAGCATGAGGGCGAAGGTGGCCAGCAGTTGCAGCAGATCCGGTGCCCCATAGATCCGACGCAGCAGCGCCACCTCGACCAGCGCCCCCAGCACTCCCACCAGCGCGGCGGCCAGCGCCATTGCCGGCCAGAACCATACGCCTGCCCCGAATCGTTCGAGCAGGGTGTAGGCGACGTACATCCCGACCATGAAGAACGAGCCGTGCGCGAAATTGACGATATGCGTGACGCCGAAGATCAGCGACAACCCCGCCGCCACGAGAAACAACGAAGACGTGCTGGCGAACCCATTGAGGGCCTGCATGAGCAAGCTGGAGAGGTCCACGGCAGCCCGCTGTCAATGGAAACCGGTCATGCGCACGCCTTTTCCGCAGTTCAGTCGGCAGGCCGCAGCTTCTTCACCTCTTCCAGGCTCGGCTGATAGTTCATTCCGTCCTTGTACTGGGAGTCGACCATAACGCCGTTGCCGCCTACGTTCTTGGTCCGGCCGACGAACGAGCCGACGGTCGACTGGTTGTCCTCGGCGCGATACGTGATCCTGCCGAACGGAGTGTCGACCTGCAGGCCCCGGAACGCAGCGACCAGCTTCTCGGTCTCGGTACTCTTGGCTTTCTTCATGCCTTCGGCAATCGACTTGACCATGCTGTAACCCCATACCGAACTGATGCCGGGGTGATCCTTGAACTTCGCCTGGTAAGCCTTCAGAAAGGTCTCGTGTTCCGGCGTCTTGACGTCGTTCCACGGATAGCCGGTGACGATCCAGCCGTTCGGTGTATCGTCCTTCAGCGGTTCAAGGTTCTCGGGCTCGCCTGTAACCAGGCTCACGACCTCGCGCCCCTCGAACAGGCCGCGCGTTTTCGCGGCGCGCACGAATCTGATCAGGTCGGCGCTGAATACCACGTTGAAAATCGCATCCGGCTTGGCATCGGCGAGTGCCTGTACCACGCTTCCACCCTCAAGCTTGCCAAGCGCAGGCGCCTGCTCAGCGACAAACTCCACGTCGGGCTGCGCCGCCTTGAGCATCTGCTTGAACGCCGCCGCCGCCGATTGGCCGAATTCATAGTTGGGATACAGAACTGCCCAGCGTTTCTTCTTCAGCTTCGCGGCTTCGGCCACGAGCATCGCGGTCTGCGTGTAGGTGCCGGAGCGCAGGCGGAAGGAATAGCGGTTGCCGTTCTGCCAGATCATCTTGTCGCTCAGCGACATGGTGGCGAGAAAGAAGACTTTCTTCTGCTTGGCGAAGTCGCTCAGCGCCAGTGCGGTACTAGACAGGAACGAGCCGGACAGCGCGTCCACGTGCTCACCAGAGATCAATTCCTCCGCAGCGCGGACCGCGTCGCCCGGATTGCCGTTGTCGTCGCGGGAAATGACGACCAGCGTCTTGCCGTTGACGCCGCCAGCCGCGTTGATCTCCTCGAGAGCGAGTTCAACGCCCTTCTTGTAACGTTCAAGATGTGTCGGCTGGGACTTATAGCTGTTGACATCTCCGATCTTGATCACATTCTGGGCAAAAGCGAACGTCGCGAACGTGGCCAATATGGAAGCTGTTGCGAAAGCGACTGTCTTACGTGGCATTATCATGGCGGGCTCCTTTGGTAGTTGTGGCAATTGTCCGCGGTTGAAAAGGCGGGTCCGCCGCCTGTTTGGCTGGCTCGCTACCAGGCGCCGCGACTTTGCTCAGCCGGGCAAAGCGCTGTAGTCCTGACCAACCCTCTTTCCGCTTATTGTTATTGGATCAATGTATCATAATATAGTACGGTGTGTTGTCAATGTTTGATTGGCGGCGAGTTGCGGGACATGGGAATTACTGCTTCAGATCGCGTGTAACGACACAAGATAAGTCTTCCCAGACAACTCGCACCTTATTCGTGAGGAACCCAAATCAACACCGATCGCCCCCTATTGACACTGGCGATGGGATCAATGTATCTTCGATGGCACGTCGTTTCATATATTGACACATAACAAAACCAAAAATCAAGCGGCCTTTTGGCGACCATTAAGGAGGAATACACATATGATCAATCATATTAGGAATGGCATTGTGCTGCTGATCGCCATTTGTTCGTCCGCGGCGATTGCACAGAGCGGCGCATTGAGTGCTACGGACTTTCCCACGCGTCCCATCCGCCTCATTGCGCCATTTGCGGCCGGAGGTAGCACCGATGTTCTTGCACGTGCCATCGCGCCTGAATTGTCGAAACGCCTGGGCCAGCAGGTCATCGTGGAAAATCGAACCGGCGCGGGTGGCAATATCGGTATCGATGCGGTCGCCAAGTCCGCACCCGATGGCTACACCATCGGTATGGCTTCGCCTGGACCGATCGTTGTCAATATCACGCTCATCAGTTCGCTGCCCTACGACCCGATCAAAGATCTTGCCCCAATCGCAATGGTTGCCGACCTGCCGATCGTGTTGATCGCTAACTCGTCCGTGCAGGCAAACAATGTAAAGGAACTGATAGCCCTGGAACGCGCCAATCCGGGAAAACTGTCCTTCGCGTCGGCCGGCAGCGGCACCACGATGCATCTCTCGGGTGAGTTGTTTAATGCAATGGCCGGGACCAAGCTTGTTCACGTTCCATACAGGGGGGCGGGGGCTGCGATAACGGATATCCTTGGCGGCCAAATCCAATTGGGTTTTCTCGATTTACCGTCGGTTGCCGCGCATGTGAAGGGCGGCCGTATCAAACTTCTCGCTGTGGGCAACAATAAGCGCGCGCAGAGCGCACCCGATCTTCCCACCATTGCGGAGTCCGGCATAGCCGACTATGAGACCAGCGGCTGGTTCGGGGTGGTGGCGCCAGCTCGAACACCAGCGGCCATCATTGCCCGCCTTAACGCCGAGATAGTGAACGTAATGAATACTCCGAGCGTGCGAGACTATCTGCAGCAACAAGGCATCGAACCCCGCACGAGCACTCCGGAGCAATTTCGCGCTTTCATCAAAAGCGAAATCCCGAAATGGGCTGAGGTAATCCGGTTCGCTGGCGTCAAAGTTAACTAAGCAAAGCACGCAATTAAAATCCGCTTTTCAACCCCCGGATTCGCCCTTCCCGCGCGTCCACAACAGCAGGAGGCATCAAATGACAGATAACGCAGACAAACTAAAAGACTTCTCTCCCATTGGACTGAAGACACGGCGCGAAATCGCCGGCGACGAATGGTTCAATCTGAACATGGAGAACATGACAGAGTGGGACCGCTACTGGCAGATTTGCGCGACCAACACCAACTGGCATACGACTTGGTCACGTGGCATCATCCCGCGGCAAACTTTGAGTTTGGTAAATATGGCCATGCTCGCGGCTATGGGTCATTGGGGAGAGTTTGAGCATCACTTTCGCAACGCGCTGATCCGCACCAAGGTTCCCCTGATTCAAATGCGCGAGATCATGTTGCATATTTCGCAATATTGCGGCATGGCCACCGGGGGCGAAATCTGGAAGATCGCGCGCCGCGTGCTGAAAGAGGAAAACGTGGACCTGAGTCAACTGCCTCCGCTCGATAGCTCGAACATCAACTACCGACCATAAGACAGGAATGCGTTCGGCTTAGCCGCCACCGCCCGGCAGCCGGGAAACCGGCTGCATTGTAATGATCTCGCCCAGTTGGGCGTAGTTGGGGCCAGCCAGCCGGCAAATCGGCCGCAGGCGCCCTGAATCAATTTTCCCGTTGACGAACAAATCGTCGCGGATATGGAATAACAGCACTTCCCCGACGATAAAGTCGGCACCGCTGCTGCCAAAATTGAGGATCTGCGACAGTCGACACTCCATGCTGATGGGCGCTTTGGCCAGTCGCTTTCCGTTCACCATTGAACATGGTACGGTTTCCAGGTCGAGCAATTCAGCCTCACTCACTTCTGGCGGATGTTCGAATGAGCTCAGATGCAGCGCTTCCAGCATTGACTCGTCCGCAATGTTGACGACGTAATCGCTATTGGCCCGAATGTTTCGGGCGGTATCTTTTATCTCGCCCAATCGCCGACCTACATTAAAGCCAAGCATTGGGGGAAAAGAACAGACAAAGGTAAACGCGCTGAACGGGGCCAGATTAATGCCACCCCACTGATTGAGCGTGGACACCCACGCAATCGGTCGCGGGACCACTGTACCAGTTATGAGTTTGTAACTTTCCTCGGCGTTCAGGCTGTTACTTCGGATTTCCATCGCGGTCCTTGTTTAGGGTAGGGAGCATTCTCATATTAGCACTTTGTGCCATTATATGATACGGATGATTAGCGCCAATTGGCGCCTTATCGTTCTTGTTATACTGGTAATTATAACTGAGATCCAATTTGACACTATTTCAAAGAATCGAGATAATAGATCATAATTCAGCACGACGTATCGTCATACTCGCTTCCATCGAAGACCGTTTTTACAAGGAGAATTGGCATGCAAGAATTCAACGGTGCCGAAATCATCGTCGACCATCTAGTTGGTCAAAAAGTGCCTCACTTAATTGGTGTATGTGGCCACGGTGACGTCGGGCTGATGGATGCAGCCTATGACCGGCGCGACAAAATTTCCACGGTCTCGGTACACAACGAACAGACCGCAGGATTCATGGCGGATACCTACTATCGCGTCACAGGCCAGCCTGCGGCGACATTCACGTCGGTGGGCCCAGGCTCGGTAAGCATACAAGTGGCTATCGCCTGCGCCATGTTCGACTCGTCAGCAGTTTTCGCCATCACCGGGAACATACCGACGCAGCAGTTCAACAAAGGACCTTTTCAGGAATTCGGCCATCATTACCAGGCTGATTTTGTCACCGCCATGCGTCCCTATGTCAAACGCAGCTACCAGGCGCCACGCGCGGACATGCTGCCAGACATGATGCGCCATGCTTTCTCGACCATGCTGTCTGGGCGCGTCGGCCCGGTGCACCTGGATGTGCCGTTGAACGTATTCAACGAAAAAACCGCAGAACGCGCCTCGTTTAGTGAGGATTGGCGTGCGAATGTATCTTATTCCAGCGGCGCGGATCCGGCAGCCGTCGAGCGTGCGACGAAACTGCTTCTCAGCGCCGAGCGGCCGCTTATCCTCGCGGGCAATGGCTGCCTGATGGCTCGCGTTGGAAAGGACCTCATGGAACTTGCTGCACTGACGGGCATTCCAATCGCCACGACGCCACAGGCGAAAGGCGCTATCGACGAGGGCGACCCGGTCTGCCTAGGCCCGATCGGCCGCGATGGCGTCTACCCTGCCAATCGAGCTTCTCGCGGTTGCGACGTGCTCCTGGCACTCGGAACGCGCTTCGGCGATCGAAGCGCCAGCAGTTGGCGTGAAGGCGCCACGCATAGCATTGCCAGAACAAAATTCATCCATGTGGATCATGACCCGGGCCAACTCGGCCGCAATTACCCGCCAGAAGTCGGGATAACCGGAAGCGTTTCTTTGGTCTTGCCGCAAATCATCGCGTCTTTGAAGCAACAAATGTCGGCAGTAGAGAAAGCGCGCGAACGCCGCCGCGGCTGGAACGAAGCATGGACCGGCTGGAAACGCACCTGGGAAGCCTCCCTGGACGAAACTCGGATGACGGAGCAGACGCCCATCCATCCCGACCGAGTTATCTCCGAGCTAACCCGCGCCGCACCGCAGAATTCGATCCTCGTATCTGACATCGGGATGAATCATACTTGGATGGTTCAACAGTGGAAGGTGCGCAGCGGTGGGACCTTCTTGCAGTCAGGCGGGCTGGCGTCCATGGGCTTTGGCGTCTGCGGCGCGCTCGGTGCCAAGCTCGCGGCACCAGACCGCCCGGTCGTAGCCGTGGTCGGCGACGGTGGTTTCATGATGCACGCCAATGCGGTAGCAACGGCAGTCGAGTACGGTCTTCCCGTGGTTTGGCTGGTCTGGAACAATTGTGGCTACGTTTCGATCCGGGACTTGCAAAAAGGCTTCTACGGACGCGAATATGCAACCCGCTTCAGAATCGCAAAAACTGGTGAGCTCCATTCTGCTGACTTTGCCATGATAGCGCGGGGCATGGGCGCCCAAGGCATTAGAGTTGAACGGCCTTCGGATCTCGGTGACCAACTCCAGATGGCGATCGCTAGTGGATTGCCAACTGTGCTCGATGTTCAGGTTCAGTCGGACGTCAGTCGTAGAACCGCGGGTGTGCTCGATTTTCCGCCATTGTTGGGATCGGCCCCCAACTACGATCCCGATCCGCTTCGGTAAAGGCACTCATGATCGCGACACAATACGAAACACTGGCGCTTTATATAGATGGCCAGTGGCTGACCAGCGCCAATCGCGGTGGAGTCGACATCACCAATCCCGCCACGGGGATGATACTTGGCGTATTGCCCATGGCCAGCGACGCAGAGCTCGATCTCGCATTGGAGTCCGCGGCCCGCGGCTTCAAATTATGGTCGCGCACTGCTCCGGCCGAACGATGCGCGACTATACTTCGGGCGGCGAAGCTGGTTCGCGAGCGAGAGCAGGCCATCGCCGCCGTAATGACGCTGGAGCAAGGCAAGCCAATTGCCGAGTCCCGCGCGGAAGTCATTCGTGCAGCAGAATTAATGGAATGGGCTGCGGAAGAGGGGCGACGAACCTACGGTCAGACTATACCGGCGCCGAACGGTCATCGCTACCTCACCTTTATGGAACCTATAGGTGCTGTTGCAGCCCTCACGCCATGGAATTTCCCGGCTGTATCGCCTGCCCGAAAAGTCGGCAGCTCCCTTGCCGCCGGCTGTAGCTGTATCCTTAAGCCATCGGAGCAAACACCGGGTACCGCCGTCGCCCTCGTTCGCGCCTTCGTCGACGCGGGCCTGCCGCCTGGCGTGCTCAATCTTGTATTCGGCGACCCCGCCAAGGTCTCGACCAAGCTGATCGCTTCACCGGTGGTGCGTAAGGTTACATTCACCGGTTCGGTGCAGGTGGGCAAGGAGTTGGCCGGTCTAGCAGCGCAAAGCATGAAGCCCTGCCTGATGGAACTTGGGGGCCATTCTCCGACTATCGTCTTTGCGGATGCCGACATCCAGAAGATTGCCAAAGCGAGTGTTGTCGCAAAATTCCGCAACGCCGGTCAGGTCTGCACCTCGCCGACGCGCTTTTATGTACAAGAGCAAGCGTATGAAGAGTTTACTCGCGAATTCACCAAGAACTGCAATGCACTGGTGCTGGGTGATGGCATGGAATCGACCACTCAGCTCGGCCCTTTGGTAAACAAACGCCGCATGGACTCGATTGAGACGTTCGTGCAAGATGCGAAGAACCACGGAGCGAAAGTGCTTGCCGGAGGAATGCGCGACGCGCGAGCCCAGGGGTACTTCTATCGCCCTACCGCGCTTGGTGACGTACCTCTTGACGCCCGAGTCATGCGGGAAGAACCATTCGGACCGGTTGCGGCCTTTCGCCCCTTTAAGACCATAGATGAGGTATTGGAACAAGCCAATTCCTTGCCATATGGTTTAGCTGCATACACATTCACTAGCTCGATGCGCACTGCAAACGCGGTTTCAAGCGGATTGGCTTGCGGTATCGTTGGCGTCAATAGTTTTGCGGGTTCCAATCCGGAAACGCCTTTCGGCGGCGTCAAGGACAGCGGATATGGACGCGAAGGCGGAGTGGAAGGTGTACGCGCTTACATGACGTGCAAATTTATCGTCGAGGGCACGCTGTAACCGGCGCAGCGCTTTCGGTGCGTCAAGCCCTTCCCTGGAGAGCGTAGCAATGAAGAGCAGAAAAGCGCTTGTCGTAGGCGCATCGGGGCTGGTCGGCGGCAATTTTCTCAAGCACCTGATCTCGACCAAGAACTGGAATATTGTGACTTTGTCGCGCCGGCCGCCGGCCGATCTTGCGGGAACGCCGCACCTGGCGGTCGATCTGCTGGACCCGCAGCAATGCCAAAAGGCCGCGCCGACCCTGACCGACATTACCCATGTATTCTATTGTGCGCGTGCGGTCGCCACGAACTACCAAATTAGCGTAGATCCGAATCGACAGATCGTCGAGAATCTGATGGATGCGCTACTGCCGGTCGCGGAAAAGCTCGAGTATGTGCAGATCATTCACGGCATGAAGTGGTATGGGAGCAACCTCGGCCCGTATGCCACGCCGGCCAAGGAATCAGATCCGAGGCTTCCAGGGCGCAATTTCTATTACGAGCAGTTAGACGCGATCATCAACCGCCAACGAAACCAGAAGTGGTCCTGGTCGACGCTGCGCCCGCATTTCGTCTGCGGATTGGCCGTCGGCAGCCCGAGCAACGTATTGTCGACACTGGGGGCTTATGCCGCCATTCTGAAACAGATTGGACAGCCGCTGGATTTTCCCGGCCTGCAGGGTGCATTTGACGCCAAGATGAATATCACCGACGTGCGTCTGCTGGCGCGGGCGATGGAATGGGCGGCGACCGAACCGCGTTGTGCCAACGAAGCATTCAATGTCGTCAATGGCGACACGTTTCGATGGCGCGATGTATGGCCGACTCTGGCAGATCACTTTGGCATGGCTGCAGGCACGGTACGCCCGCGACGGCTACGTGAATTCATGGTCGACAAAGAAGACGTCTGGCCCGCGTTAGCGAAGAAACACGGACTTCGCTCAGCGAATGTTGCCGACATTGCAGATTGGGCATTTGCCGACGTATTGTTCGAAGGCGCATGGGACCAGACCGCCTCGATGGATAAAGCCTACCAATACGGATTCACCGAGACAATCGACACGAAATCGATGATGCTCGACATTCTCGGACAGTACCGGAATTTGAAACTGCTTCCCTAACTCCAACCATTTTGCCCCCCCTGCGCAACTGACAAATAGGAGCATTCATGGATAGATCGCGTCTTAGCTGCACTACTGTCACGTTTGGCGGCAAATTGCCTGAAAAGCTTCGCGCCATTAAGACCGCCGGCTTCGGTGCCACCGAGATATGGCCGCGAGACTACTACGAACATAACGAAGGTCCGGATATCGCGATGGACCTGCTCGAGGCGAACAAACTGGTGCCCAGTGCGTATCAGAACTTGCGCAACTTCGAAGGCATGCCGGAAAAACTGCGCAAGCGCAAGATCAACATCGCCACGCAATTGTTCGACCAGATGCGCCTCCTGGGCTGCGAGACGCTGGTGATGTGCTCGAACATCGCACCTGACAGTTCGGGTGACAGAGGCCGCATCATGGACGACTTGCGTCAGCTGGGTGATCTGGCAAAGTCGTTTGGCGTAAGGGTAGCCTGGGAACCGATCTGCTGGGGCCGTTGGATCAGCGACTACCGCGATGCCTGGGACATCGTGCGCCGAGTAGACCATGCCAACATCGGTATGGTCCTGGATTCGTTTCACGTTTTCGCGCTGGGCCTTCCGGTGGAACCGATCGCCGACATTGACGGCGACAAGATATTCCTGGTCGAGGTGGCCGATCTGCCCAAAGTGAATCTGGATTTCATTGAAATGAGCCGCTCGTTCAGGCTTTTTCCCGGGGAAGGCTTCACACCTATTCGCGCATTCCTGGACCAAGTCGGCAAGACCAGCTACAACAGTTTTTACTCGGTCGAGGTATTCAACAGCTATTACCATACGCTAGACCTACAATTCGTCGCGGATCGCGCGATGCGGTCCTTGGAAGCGCTTTTTACCGACAGATGAGCAGCGCGCAGGAAATCGAGGAAGTCGAGTGTGACGTTCTGGTGATCGGTTCCGGCGCGGGCGGCCTGTCCGCAGCGCTAGCCGCGGGCAAACGGGGAATGTCCACCATCGTAGCGGAAAAGGCTACTGGTTTCGGTGGCATCTCGGTCTGGTCAGGCGGTTGGATCTGGATACCCTCTAGCCATCTGTCGAAAAAAGATCGGGTACCCGATTCGCTAGACCAGGCGCGCAGCTACCTGCGCCATCGCCTAGGCGAGCAATATGACCCGGCGCTGGTTGACGCATACCTAGAATCGGGTCCGCGCATGGTCGAGGAATATATGCGCGACACAGCGGTCCAATTTGAAGGTGGCGGATACATTTTTCCTGACTATCATCCCGAAACGCCGGGATCGCTTCACGGCAGCGGTGCAAGCCGCTCTTTGCGCCCGTTGCCGCTTGACGGACGCGAATTGGATCCGCAAACAGTGCGCAATATGCGCCCAATGCTTTCGCAGCTGACGCTGTATGGCATGCTTATTGGATCACTAGTAGAGACGCGCCACTTCATCAACGCGACGCGTTCACTTGTCTCCGCGCGCTTTGTCGCGCGCAAGGTACTCCGATATCTAAAAGACAGACTTCGCTACGGCCGCGACATGTCGCTCGTTAATGGCACTGCGCTGATCGCTCGCCTGGCATTGTCGTTAGACAAGTTGGGGGTGCCGATATGGGTCGACTCTCCGGCCGTCGGATTGATCCTGGAGCATGGAGCCGTCCGAGGGGCGATCCTCCTGCGTAATGGACGGCGCGTACGGGTCCGCACCCTACGCGGGGTGGTGCTCGCATGCGGCGGATTCTCTCACGACGAGATTCGCAAGAAACACTTCTACAGCCACGTGGCCGCAGGAGCGCGCCACTTTGCGGTGGCGCCCGAATCGAATACGGGCGATGGTTTGAATTTGGGCGAGAAAGCGGGAGGCTATGTGGTAGAGGGACGCCCCTGGAATTGCCTGTTCATGCCGGCATCCTTGATACCGGGGAGGACAGGCAGCGCGGCCGTATTTCCGCATATCTGGGACCGCTCAAAACCCGGGTTCATTGCAGTGACACCGCGCGGCGAACGATTCGTCAATGAAGCGGCTTCGTACATGCAGTTTGGCCAAGCCATGGTACTCGCCAATCCTGGCGCAGATGTGCGCGCGTTCTTGATCTGCGACCACTTGGCGATCAAACGCTACGGGCTAGGGCTCGCTCGCCCGATGTTGCCATTGAGGCCACACCTGCGCTCAGGCTACATCGTGAGTGGCAATAGCTTGAGCGAACTCGCGGCAAAACTAAAGATTCCGGCAGCCAAGCTGGAGGCGACGGTTGCGAAGTACAACGCCGACGCGGCACTAGGCGTCGATCGACAGTTCGGCAAGGGTAGCGATCCATTTTCGCGCTTTCAGGGAGATCCCGACGTACAACCCAATCCGAATCTGGCACCGCTGGCTCAGGCACCGTTTTATGCCGTGGAGATATTCTGTGCGGACTTTGGCACCTTCACAGGCCTGCGAACCAACGCTAATGCGCAGGTCTTGACGCGTGACGAGCAGCCAATTCCCGGGCTGTATGCCGCCGGAAACGACATGGCGATAATGATGGGAAGTCACTCGGTAGGCGGGGGTATCACTCTCGGGCCAGCCATGGTTTTTGGCTATATCGCCGGCTGCAATTTAGCGCAAAGCTAGCCTTTGATGCTCTAAGACCTACCCGCTGGCAAAGGCGAAATTTCCGTGGGTTGGCGACGAAACACCCAGACTTTCGGATATGCGCGTTGAAGCGTTCATGACCGAAGCGGAAATGCCATTCAGACGCTCGATGGAAAAACGCTCGGCGGGCCCGGAGACTGACAACGCCGCAATTGGAAACGGCTCGGACCCCCAGATAGGGGCTGCAACACTATTCACACCGGGACGCGATCCACTGAACGACAGTGCGAAGCCGCGCTCGCGTATCTCGCCTAATTCCTTCCGGAACTGGGCCAAATCATCCTTGGCGATCAGTCCCTCCTCCGCCAGCTTGGCAACTACTTCGTCAGGCTGATAGGCCAACATCGATTTGCCCGACGCCGTGCGCAAAGCGGGCGCCCGCCAGCCGACGCGCGCTGACGCACGCACCGGGTAGTCGGAATCCATTTTGTCAATATACAACACGTCCGGCAAATCCAGCACTGACATCAGAATGGTTTCGTTGAGCTGGGAAAACAGCAACTTCAGATGCGGCTGCGCGACCCGGCGCACTGGAAGCCGTTCGATCACCTTTGCGCCCTGCTCCCAGATCTTTAATGTGAGCCAGTAGCGGCCGGTTTCTGGATGCGAGCGCACATAACCTTGTTCGGTGAGCGTGGAGAGAATGCGAAAGGTGTTGCTCTTGGTCAGCCCGAGCTGGCGGCTTAACTCAGCCACACCGCGGGGTTCCTCGCTTACCGAAAGCGCCTCGATAACTCTGAGCGCCTTCACCGTGGTAGTGTCCATATGCGTATATTCTCACTTTTGTACCGTTCCGGCTACGCGAAAACGCGCAAGCGGAACGTTTTGTTCGTATTCTACGGTCAGTTCTACGGCCATTCCCGCTGTCAGTCCACGGCCATCGGCGCAGCCAATCACATTGGTGATAAGTCTGGGACCTTCTTCCAATTCGACCAGGGCGACATTGTAGGGAAGTTCAGCAGCAAATGCCTCGTGATATGCCGTGTGATATACGACCCAGCTGATGAGGCGGGCGCGCCCGGATGCGCGCACCCATTTCCAGTCAGTCCCGAGGCAAGCGGGACATTGCGGGCGCGGGGGCAGCCACCGATGACCGCAAACGCAATGCAGGTAACTAAGCGCCCCTTGTTCCAATGACTGCCAATAAGGGGCACTGACGGGTGTAATGACCGGAAGCGGCTTGTTCATTGGCCCAGAATCAGTGTGGAATGGGTATGCATGGTCCCGCCCTGATTGCTGACCAGACAGTGGCGTGCATTCTTTACCTGGAGCCGCGCATTGCCGCGCATCTGGCGCACGCCCTCAATCACCAGTTGTAGCCCGGGCATACCGGTTTCCGAAAGCAAGCCGCCACTGGTGTTAATCGGCAGGCGACCGCCAATCTCGATCTGGCCGTCAGCCACAAAATCCCGACCCCGGCCTTTCGGACAAAAGCCGTAATCCTCGAGGGTCATCAGTACAGTTATCGTAAAACAGTCGTAGATCTGAGCCACATCGATGTCAGCGGGCTGCAAGCCAGCCATACGGAATGCGTCTTTTGCGGATATATCCGCACAAGTGCTGGTGAGCGAGGGTCTCAGTTGCAGGTCCCAGGAGGTCTGGCATTGCCCGAAGCCCAGGATAGGCACGGGAGCCTCCACGCCCAGTTCGCGCGCGGTTGCGGCACTCATGACTACCACAGCCGCACCACCGTCTGAAACCAGGCAGCAGTCATCGCGCCGCAGCGGCTCCACCACCCAAGGAGAAGCAAGATATTGATCCATAGCGAGCGGCAATCGAAGCTGTGCATGCGGATTGCCGCTTCCATGGCGACGGCAGGCGATTGCGATTGCACCCAGGGCTTCCGTCGAATCACCATATTCGATCGCATGCCTCTGCTGGATCATCGCGTAGCCGGCCGCCGTGGAGAACCATCCATAAACCGCGTCGTCGCCGCACGGCCGTTGGTAGGCCTGCTTGTTGCCCGTGCGCGGATTGTCCGCGTAGCAAACCAGCGCTGCTTTGATTTGCCCGGTAGCCACCGCCGTAGCGGCAAAGGCGATCAAGCTGATGTTGGCAGCCCCACCCTGGTCCCACGCTCCACCAATCTTAGGTTGGATACCAAGCGCCTCACACACTTTCTGACCATACATGAACTCACGCTGCGAGGTCGGCACCTTCACGAAAACAGCGTCGATCACGCTTTTCTCGATTCGGGCGTCGGCCAGCGCATGGCGACAGGCCTCGACATTTAGCGAAACCGTGTCACGCCCCGGCAATTTGCCAAAAGCTGTAGTGCCGACGCCGGCAATTACAGCGCTGCCGCTCAAGGAATTCAAATGGCCCCCTCCGCCGACAGCGATGCCACCTCTGCGCCCGATAAGCCTAGCCAGTTAGAAAATATTTCTTCATTATCTCCGCCAAGCCGCGGACTGGGACGCAAGGCAACATTGGGCGAACCGTCAAAACGAAGCGGACTGCGCGCCACTGTGATGGCGCCAAATTCTGGATGATCGATTTCTTCCAACATGCCGCGCGCGTGCATGTGCGGATCAGCCACCACCTCCTTGAGGTCCCGCACCGGGGCGCAGGGTACGCGCTCCTTGATCAGCATTGCGAACAACGACTGCTTGCTATGCTGACGAGTCCATGAAGCAACCATGTTGTCCACCATTTCCATGTTTGCGACCCTGGCGTTCATGTTGGCCATTCGCTGGTCGGTCATCAGGTCTTCGCGCCCCATGGTTCGCAGCAGCCCCTGCCAGTGCGTCTCATGATTGCAGATGATGGCAATGTGCCCATCATTGCAGGGGTATACGTTATATGGGCACAGTGATAGGCCCCCGTGGCGGTTTCCCGTTCGCATGGGCACTTGCCCCCCGGAACCGTAGAACAACCCCAAGTTCGAACTTAGCGACGCGTAGACGGCCTCCATCATGGAGACCTCAACCGAGCGGCCCAGGCCGGTTCTCTCACGTTCAAATAAAGCGGTAACGACAGCTCCATAAAGGTGAATGCCGCCAAAAAAATCGCATATGGCCGGACCTACCTTCATCGGCGGTCCGAGCGGATCTCCAGTGACGCTCATAACGCCCGACATGGCTTGCACAGTAAGATCCATCGCCGGGTAGTCGCGATAAGGACCATCGTTGCCGTAGCCAGATCCCGACGCATAAATGAGCTTCGGATTTCGTTGGTGCAACACATTTTTGCCTATCTTCAGGCGATCGAGAACGCCCGGGGCGAAGTTTTCTACCAGCACATCCGCACGCTCCACCAACCTCAACAAAAGTTCGCGGCCTCTGGCGTTTTTGAGATTGATGGTAACGGCCTCTTTATTGCCATTGAGCATGGCAAACGGTAACGCTGCTCCACTGGTTGCGCCGCGTTGACGCAAATGTTCGCCACTCGGGGGCTCAACCTTGATGACTCGAGCTCCGGCCATAGCCATCAGGTAAGTGGCGTATGGTCCATTGTAGATCTGGGTCAAATCCACCACCGTGATGCCGGCTAAAGGTTGCTTTCTGAACTCGCTCATCAGTTCAAGACCCTTTGAATTTCGGAACACGCTTCTCAGCGAAGGCAGCTCGTCCCTCTTTTACATCATCGGTTTGCTGCAAAAGGCGGCTCACCATCTGCTCCATGCGCAAGCCGCTGGCGAGGTTCATGTCGCTTGATCGAATCGCCAATTCCTTGGCGGCCTGCACCGCCAATGGGGCGTTAGCCGCGATTTGCCGGGCATAGTTCAGCGCTGTTTCCATCAGGGCTTCAGGTTCGACTACGCGATTGATTAAGCCCCAACGCAAAGCCGTCGCGGCATCAATGCTAGCGCCGGTCAACAGCATTTCCATCGCGATCGCATGCGGCAGCTGCGCCAGCAGTCGTTGTGTACCGCCGTTTGCAGGAATGACGCCGCGCTTTACCTCCGAGACGCCGAAAGTCGCATGGTTCGCTGCCACGCGAATATCTGTCGCCAGGAGTAGCGTCATGCCGCCACCCAGACAGTATCCGTTGACCGCGGCTATCACGGGCTTCCATACCTCCAGCCCGCGATTGAGCAATTGGTCGCGTTGGGTCAACCACATTTCTTGCGGCGCCTGCTCACGACCGATATAGCTTTTCAGGTCGGCGCCGGTGCTGAAAGATTTGCTACCGGCGCCGGTAATCACGGCGCAACGAATTTCTGCGTCGTCGCGCACGCGCACCCATGCGGCCGACAAGGCGGAATAGTGCTCGACATCCATCGCATTGTGCCGTTCTGGACGATTGATAGTAACGACCGCCACGCCGTCGCTAACCGTGATGTCTATAGACATGATGGTTTATCCCTTGCTGGGCGAACCCAGTAGATGACGCGCCACAACCATGCGTTGCACCTCAGACGGACCTTCGCCGATGCGTTTGATGCGCAGTTCGCGGTACCAGCGCTCCAACGGAAGTTCGGCGGCCACACCCATGGCTCCGAGAATCTGCACGCAGCGGTCTACTACACGACCTGCTGTCTCAGTAGCCGCGACTTTTGCGATTGATGATTCAATCTTCAAACTTTTCCCCAAATCGCCGCGCCAAGCCGCTTGATAAACTAGTAGACGCGCAGCACGCAGTTCGATCTCAGAATCCGCCAGCATCCACTGGATTGCCTGCTTCTCGCCGAGAGTCGAGTTGAAAGCCTTTCGCTGACGCGCCCAATCGATCGCAATTTCGAGCGCGGCTTGAGCAATGCCTATGGTTCCTGCGGCATACGGTATGCGCCCCTCGACCAACCATTTTTCGCAAAGCGCAAATCCCTGACCTTCTTCGCCGAGACGATTTTCCGCTGGGACTTCGACATTGTCGAAATGCACCTCATACGGCGAGTAGGATCGGATCACACGAATCGGCTTCATACTCATACCGGGCGCGTTGCCATCCACAATGAAGCAGGAAATGCCACCGCGATCGCCGGCCTTGCCCGTTCGCGCAAATACTAAACCCCAGTCCGCCCCGGCTGCGGCGGTAATCCACATCTTGGAGCCATTCAGCACGTACTTGTCCCCTCGCCGTTCGGCGCGGGTCTGGATCGAGCGGGCCGGGTCTGAGCCGCCGCTAGCTTCAGAAATCGCCACGAAAACCTTGTCGCCGCGCGCAACCGCAGGCAGCGCATACTTCTCGATCTGAAAATGGCTGCCCAGGAAAACCGCATTGGGTGGATCGGAGCCGAACGCGCCACATCCGGGAACGTAGGCCCCCATGCGACACTTAGCCGTCTCTTCCGCCACGACGGCCTGGCCTAGCAGCGAGAGCCCCGCGCCGCCGAATTCCTCGGGGGTCCTGAAGCACCACAGCCCCAGCGCTTTGGCTTTGGTTTGCAGCGCCGCCAAATCAGCCTCTGGCAACTTGTAGGCATCATGCTCCAGCGTGTCTTCGATCGGCTTGACCTCTAGCCGCATAAAGCGACGCACCGTCTCTTGGATCATGCTCAATTCTTCGGGAAGCTCCCAACTGCCTGCGGCGGCCACGCGCTCCGAACTTGCGTTCGACCCTGTGTTCATAAAGCCTCTCTAAATAGTCGTGCTACTTAACGGCACATCGTAATAACATTATACCATTCGGTGAACAAATTCTACAACGCCGAAATTGGGCCAAAACAGAATGAATTTACCTTACTGATCAACGAAGTTACAAATGTTACTGGGGCGATTCTAGGTACCGTTTGCACCACAATTTGTTTAGATGTGATTCAGATTACGATATTGTGTTTCATTTAATAGCACGCTAAACTATTTATAAAAAAATTTAAGAGCTGGAAAACAAACGAAGTTTCTGCCGAACGAAGTTCACACTACCGCTTTCAGGAGGCATAAATGTTCAAGCAATTGATGGTGGCGCTGCTGGTCGTGTTCGGTTGTTCGGGCCTCGCGATGGCCCAGATTAATTACCCCTCCAAGCCATTGCACCTGGTCGTTCCCTACCCACCCGGTGGCAGTGTTGATACTGCAGCCCGTCTGGTAGCCCAGAAGTTGGCCGAGAGACTTGGGCAACCGGTTCTCGTGGAAAATCGGGCCGGCGCCGCGGGCATGGTTGGTTCCGACTTCGTGGCCAAGTCACCCGCGGATGGTTACACGCTGGTCTGGGGAACCGTAAGCTCGCATGCGATCAACATGTCGCTGTACTCGAAAGTCCCCTACGACAACCTGCGCGACTTCGCGCCGATCGCTCAGCTGCTGGAACAACCGTTGATGATCGTCGTGCCGCTCGGTTCGAAGGTCGACTCGCTGCAAGACTTGATTCGTTCGCTTCAAACACGCTCTGCACAGTACAATTTTGGCAGCGCGGGTGCCGGCACCACGGGACATCTGACCGGCGAATTGCTAAAGAAAACGACCGGTGGCGACCTGACGCACGTACCGTACAAAGGTAGCAGCCCGATGCTGACCGATCTCCTCGGTGGCCAGATTGATATGGGCATCGATAACCTGCCTAGCGCACTGGCACTGGTCAAGGCAGGTAAGCTCAAGGGCCTGGCGATTACGAGCACGACGCGTTCCCGGCTGGCACCCGATATTCCGACCCTTAGCGAAGCGATTCCCAACCTGACTGTATTTGCCTGGCAAGGTCTGTTCGCCCCGGCTGGCACACCGGCCGCAATTCTAGACCGTCTTTTCCGCGAAATACGCGAGATCTTGCGGGATCCGGTTTTAAGCACACGCCTAATTGATTCCGGAACATTTCCAGCCACCAGCGCCTCACGCGAAGAATTCGCCGGATTTGTGCGGCAAGAGACGCAGCGCTGGAGTGAAGTTGTGAAGATATCCGGCGCGAAGGCGAACTAGTACCGGCATTTCCGCGATTAGTTTGCGAGGCTCATCGCTGGAAGAATACTGAAGCACGATTGTCGTTGCTTCGCATCCGGTCAATTGACGCGATATGACGCGTTTCACCAGCGAGAAACGCGCCGAGGACTCGCGCTGGTCCTCGGCAACGGCCTCCAGCGACGGTTCTAGCGGTGTCTACAATGCGTTTAAGAGAGCCGGTGAACGTGTTGGCATCAAAGGCGCAGGTCCCAACAGCGCTCGTAAATTTGCAGAGAACGAGGCAAAGCCAGCGGACCATGGCATGGAAGAAAACCAGAACGCGCTCCGCCAGAGGAATATTTCCACGACGCAAGGCTACGTCCAGAAATCAACGCGCGGGTAAGCTGTCATGCCGCCTATACGACCGGGGAGACCAGCGAAGACGAACTAATTGGTAGAGAGTCTCTACCAATTTCGCTATCTGTCCGATTGGGGAATCGTGTAAGTCGTTGAAAGGTTGGTCGGGGCGAGAGGATTTGAACCTCCGACCACTTGCACCCCATGCAAGTACGCTACCAGGCTGCGCTACGCCCCGAAGTTGGTGATTTTATCACGCCGGCCCGAACGAAAACCAGCGCTGCATGTGCCTGCGCCGCTCAGACGCCGCCGCCGAGAGTCTCGATGATGCTCTTAATCTCGCTCTTGATCGCGGCCAGATCGGTGTTGTCCGCCTCGTTGCGCGCCGCGAGGCCGCGGCCGTTGCTCGACACGCCTTCGTCCAACTGGTTGCGCGCGCCGCTGATGGTGAAACCCTGCTCGTACAGCAGATCGCGGATGCGCCGGATGAGCAGCACTTCGTGATGCTGGTAGTAACGCCGGTTGCCGCGGCGTTTGACCGGTTTCAGCTGGGTGAACTCCTGCTCCCAGTAGCGCAGCACGTGCGGTTTGACGCCGCACAGTTCGCTCACCTCGCCGATGGTGAAGTAACGCTTCGCCGGAATCGGCGGCAGGCTACTGTTGCTGCTGTGGCTTTCCACGATTGGCCTTTTCCACCAGCGCCTTGAGCTTCTGGCTGGCGTGGAAAGTGACGACGCGACGCGCGGTAATCGGAATTTCTTCCCCGGTCTTGGGATTGCGGCCGGGACGCTGCGGTTTGTTGCGCAGTTGGAAGTTGCCGAATCCGGACAGCTTTACGCTGTCGCCGTTTTCCAGCGCAGTGCGGATTTCTTCGAAGAACGTTTCGACCATATCCTTGGCTTCGCGCTTGTTAAGCCCGACTTTCTCGAACAAAAAGTCAGACAACTCGGCTTTGGTTAACGTCATTTTTTCTCCCTAGGTGCGCAATTTGGCGCTGACGCGCTTGGCCAGAAGCTGTAGCAGTTGCGCCATCGCCGCCTCCGCCTCCGCGTCGGTCAGCGTTTTCGAAGTATCTTGCATAACTACCCGAAATGCAAGGCTTTTTTTGCCTGCGTCTATCCCTTTTCCGCGGTATAAATCAAACAGCCACAGGTCCTGCACGACCGCCGGGCGGGAGCTTTGCATCGCCTCCAGCAGCGCCTCGGCGGGCACGGCTTCATCCACCACAACCGCGAGATCGCGGATCACCGGCGGAAACTTGGATACCTCGCGATACTGGGGCATGGGTGCGGCAAGCATCGCCGCCAGGTCGAGTTCGAACAGGACCGGCGCTAGCGGCAGTTCGTATTTCTGCTGCCAGCGCGGATGTAGTTCGCCCAGC
>Ga0315281_10003824_pt1 | contig 22023 bp, 12 predicted proteins | sample YL17G07_0_MG_FD_204540 | JGI IMG/M metagenome (GOLD analysis project Ga0315281, IMG submission 204540) | Sediment microbial communities from Yellowstone Lake, YNP, Wyoming, USA - YL17G07_0 | ecosystem: Environmental > Aquatic > Freshwater > Lake > Sediment | place: USA: Wyoming | collected... | reverse complement strand
GGTCTGGAACCGGGCCCGGGTCGCGTCGTCCCGGCCGGTGAGGCCCCGGGCCTCCCGGAACTTCACGGACGCCTCGCTCCAGCACGCCTCGCCGTCGAAAAATACGATGTCGTACCAGAATCCGTCCACTTTGTGCCGCGAGACGATCTCCCGGACCTGAGCCTCCATGAAGTCCTGGTACTCGGGGTGGATGAAGTTCATGAACCACCACGCGCCCGGGTGCGTCCCCGCGCGCGCGTTCGTGCCGTCCGCGCGGATCTGCCGCCACGCGGGATGCAGGCGCGCCGACTCCTCGTCCCACCCGACGGTGAAGTAGACCGGGCACCTGATCCCCTCGCGGTGCAGGGCCTCGATCTGCTCGCCGAGGAGGTCCCGCCCCCGGAGGGCAGGGTGCGGTGTCCCCGTCTTCGCCGGCCAGTAGCACATGCCGTGGTGGCACTTGGCGAAGACGTTGACCGCGTCCACGTGCGCCGCCTTCATCGTCCGGGCGAACGCGCGGGCGTCGAACTCGGCACCGACGTCGGGGATGTGCGGCGAGGTGTGGAAATCGAGGTGGACGTGCCGCTGCGGGTACCGGGATGCGGCGGAAGCGTTCAACGGACCCACCTCGCCGCGTCGGCGAGCAGTCCGTCCGCCTCGGTCCCGCACCGCGCCCGGAGCCGGCCGGTCACGCCGTCCCGCTCCCGTCCCTCCGGCAGGGAGAGGGCGAGCCGGGCGAGCAGCCGGCCGTCGACGTAGCCTTCCGCCATGGCGCGGCGGTACCACTCCGCCGCCCTGGCCCGAGCCCCGGTTACGAAGAAGTAATGCCCGAGCCGGCAGGCCGCCTCGCCGACGCCCGGCAGGAGGACGCGGATGGCCAGCAGTTCGCGCTCGATCCCGGGATCGGGCCGCACGGCCCCTGCGACCAGCCGCCACGAGGCGCGCGACCAGACCGGCGCCGTGCCCGGCAGGAGCGGAACCGGGTGCGGCGCCCGGTCGCGGCGGCCGAGGACGAGGACCGTGTACGCGCCGTTGAGGTCGTCCTCGGTCGGGGAGTTCCAGACTTCCGCCACCCGGCGGGCGGCGAAGTCCCGATAGACCTTGAGGCTCCGGTCGTCCCACGGAAGCGGCTGGGCCTCGGTCAGGTAGCGGAACGCGATCACGGGGTTGATCGCGAGGGCGCCGGCATTGATCTGGCGGAGCTTCCGCGCCAGGTCCGCCGGGCCCATGCTCTCGCGCGAGAGCCGCCGGAGGACGGGCTCGTCGGCGTCCTCCTGCCCGCGCAATCCAGGACGTGGCAGGCCGTACGTGCGCGCGTCGTGGTGCAGGAGAACGGCCCGGCCCGGCGCCACCAGCCCGGGAAGAGCCAGCGCCATCGCGCGGTAGGTCGTGAGCCGCTCCGCCATGAACCCCTCGTGCGACTGGCCCCCGAGGAGGTACGGCCACGGGTTCCCGACGCGCACGCGGTCGTCGGCCATGGTCGCGGCCGCCGGGAACCGGAAAAGCGCCGGCAGAACCGCGAGGAGGACCGCGCCGGCGCGCAGGATCCGGCCGCCCGGCAGGGAGGCGAGCGCCGGAACGAGGAGCGCCGTCAGGACCCAGACCGCCGGGATCGTGTACCGGGCCGCCGGCTGGACGGCCACGGATGCCGCGTAGGCGACGACCGCGGCCGCGGCCGCGACGACCGGAATCCCCCGCAGCATGACCGCGGCCGGGAGCGCGGCCACCAGGAACGGAACATCAAGCCGCAGGAGGCCCCCGGCCGTCGCGACCGGGGATGCGCCCCGGTAGGACATATACCGGTAGATCGCCCGGTTCAGCTCCCGGTTCCCCTCCCCCCACGCGAGCCCCGGGAACCACCGGGGCGAGAGGTGCGGGTAGAGAGGGTCTCCGGCCACGAACCAGTTGCGCAGGAGCCACGGACTCAGCGCCAGAACGGGCACGATGATTGCAACGGCCCCAGACCGGATGCCGCCGGAACAGGCGGCCGCGCATATCATCCAGGGCAGGACGACCGCGGCACTGGTCAGCTTGAACGCGACCGCATACCCGCCGACCGCGGCCGAGACCAGTACCCGCCCGGGAACGCGGGGCCCCTCGAGCCAGACGAGCCAGGCGCCCGCCGCCGCGGCCGCCGCCGCCAGGTCGTTCTTCGCGCGCGCCGCCGTGTTCGCGAGCGAGACCGGCGCCGCGCACAGGGCCACGGCCAGCCACGCATACGTCCGGCCGGCGCGGCGTTCCACGAATCCGAACACGAGGCCGAGTCCCGCGAGCAGGAAGACGCCGTGCAGGAGCCTGGCGATCGCGTCTCCGCCGGCCGCGACCGGGATCGCATACACGAGGTCCGCGGGCGCCGGCCGGAACGCGTACGTACTCGCGACGAGCGGATCGAGCTGGATCCGGCGGAGCCGCAGGAACCGCTCGGGCAGGGCGAGGTGGAAGTTCAGGGCGTCCTGGTCGGTCTCGGGACAGAACCAGTACGGCACGAACTGGAGCGCGAGGAAGGCGATGACGACGAGGAGCCCGACGGGCGGCCCGGCCGGCCGTCGCGGCAGTGCCGGAGTTCCGCCTGCTGCCGCGAGCGCGACGAGCGCCACGACGAGGACCCCGGGGGAGAACGCTCCCGCGAGCCCGAGCCCGAGGAAGACCGTGCCGCAGGCGCTCGTCCCCAGCAGGACCGCGACCGCGGCGCGCTCGACCCCGCCGACCGCGCGGAAGCCCAGCCACCGGGCGAGACCCGACCCCGCACAGCCCAGGAGCGCGGCCAGGACGGTCGCGGCCAGGACGAGACCAGCCGCCCGCGCCAGGGCCAGAGGAGTGCCGGTCCCGAGATAGGGCGCGGGGGCCGCGAAGGGGACCCAGGGGAACAAGCCGAGCTGGGAGAGCGTCCGTCCGGGAACCGACAGCGCGGCAGCCGCGACCACGAGCACCCATCCCGCCGCGACGACCGCCGCCGTGCGGGGCTTCATCCCCGGGCCAGCGCCTCCATCCGCCTCATGATCTCGAGGCAGGCGCGCCCGTTGTGGTACGGGCACTTCCACGGCGTCACCTTCATCGTCCGCGTGACCCGTCCCCGTGCGTCGAGGTAGCTCCACCATTCACCGTACTCGTGGTCCACGAACTTGTCGAAGACGAACTTCGCGGTCTTCTCGAACCGGGCGAAGTAGGCGGGCTTCCCCGTCATCTGGTACACGGCGAGGAGGCCGACCAGTCCCTCGGTCTGCGACCACCAGTTCATGGACCGCTTCGTCGCACGGCCGAGCCCGGGGCCACGCTCGTAGAACCCGCCGCGGGAGCGGTCGTATCCATATTTCAACGCGTGGTCGATCTGCTCGCACGCCACGCGGACCGCCGGGGGATCGTCCGCCGGGTACCCGAGGGCGATGGTGGCCTCGTGAATGAGCCATGCGAGCTCGACGTCGTGGCCGTACGAGGAATCGAACGTCACGGGCTTCCAGTCCGCGGTCATGAACTCGTGCGTGTACCCGGCCGGGTTCGCGAACCGGGTGATGAAGAGCGCGCGGAGCTCCTCGAGCCGGGCCCGGACGAGGGGATCGCCCGTCGCGCGGAGCAGCAGCGTGTAGGCTTCGAGCAGGTGCAGGTGCGTGTTCGCGCTCTTCTGCGTCGCCGGGCCGATCGGGTAGTGGCCGCGCTCGCGCGTCCAGTTCCGGCGGAACGCCTCGTGGTAGCCGCCGCGCGCGCGGTCGTGCCCGACGGCGTCGAGCTGGCGGAAGGCCCGGAGCGCGAGATCCAGAACCTTGCCGTCCCGGGTCATGAGCCCGTACTCGGCGAGGCCGTAGATCACGTAGCTGATCCCGTAGAGGTACTTGTGGCCATCGATGACCCGGCCCTTGGCGTCCAGCGTCCAGTACCAGCCCCCGTACCGCCGGTCGTAAAACCGGGACATCAGGACCCGGAATGCACGGTGCGCGGCCGCCCGGTACGCCCGGGCGCAGGAGCGCTCCTTCGCAGTGGCTCCGCCACTGCGTGGATTCCCGAACTTCCGGGCCGCGGCCGAGAACGTCCACAGGATGCGCGCGATCAGGACGAGCGACTGCTTGGCGCCGGGCTTCGGGTTCCCGGCCCGGTCGAGGGCTCCATGGAACCCGCCCTTGTCGTCGAGATCGTGCTTGAGCCAGAACCCGAGTATGTCGTCGATGAGATGCTTCCGGAACCGGTTCCGCCATCCCAGCAGGCGCCGGCGGGACGGGGCCCTACTCACTGCTCTTCCGCCCGGATTGCGATCGAGGCCTGCACTTCGGGGAGATCCACGGCAAGCCCGTCCGGCCCGGCCGTCCCGACGGATTCGCGGATCGTCTTGCCCGTCTCGGGGTCCACGAGGTTGACCCGCCAGGACCCGGCCGCCACCGGCAGGCGCAGGACCGACGACGCGACCGGGTTGAGCGCGGGACCCGACATCGCCCTCACCCAGGTGAGGTCGGACTGCTTGAGATAGGCCAGGGCCGTCCGGTCGCCCGCGAGGCCGTAGACGTCCAGGGGCGGGCGCGGAGAGGGCCGGACGGGATCGACCGTGACGGCGCCGATCGTCATCCAGTCACCGGATGCGTTCTCGATCCGGATCTCCTTCGCGCCCTTCGGAATCCTGGCTTCATAGACCCGATCATACAGGTTCTCCCAGTTGTCCCACTCCTTCCGGTGCCTGGCCCGCTTCCATTCCCCCTTGCCGGGGCCCGGCCGGAACTCGTGGCTGAAGACCGTCGCCCCGTCCGCCGCTACCACGAGGGTCGCCCGATCCGACACGGTCATGACATGGACCTTCACCGTAGTCGGCCCGGCGAAGTCCCCGCGAAGGACGAGCGCTGACCGGAACTCCTCCTTGCCATCCCCGTACAGGTAGGATGAAAAACCGCTTGACGGGTCCAGCCGGCCGTCCGGAAGGAGCCGGAAGACGCCCTGCCGGCTCCCCCAGTCGGGGCTGTCCGGCCGGATCGTGACCTCGCGGAACCCGCCGCCCTGGGGCGCCTTCTTGAACGTCAGCGCGCCGCCGTCGACCGGCCGGAACCGTTCGCCGGGGAAGTCGACGCCCCGGACGAACTTCGTGAACGCGGCGAAGTGCCGCCAGAGCCCGAACCGGTGGACGTAGTTCCCCCAGTACCAGAGCATGGGAGTCCCCGCGGCCTCGGCGAGCGAGACCGCCCACAGCGCGGTGGCGAAGTGCACGCCCGCGCGGTCGCCGCCGCCCTTGATCCATGCGCCCTCGTCCACCTCCGCCCCGAACTCGCCCACGATCGCGGGCTTGCCGTAGGCGCGCTGGACGCCGATGGCCTGCGACAGCGACGCGGCCGTGTCGGTGAGGTTGTAGGCGTGCGCCTGCACGAACTCGATGCCGGGGAGCGACCAGACCGCGGGGTCGCCCCGGGCCCCGCCCGACGAGGTCGTGATCAGGTGCGAATACGGGTCCATTCCGCGCAGGGCTTTCGCCATCTCCGCGTGCCACGGGGCCACGAGTGCGGATTCGTAGTCGTCGATGCCGTCCACCTCGTTCCAGAACTCCCACGCGAACAGGTTCGGCCGGGCTCCCCAGCGCGCGACGAGGTATCGCATCCGCTGGAGGTACAGCCGCTTCGCCTCGGGGTCGGTCCAGAAATCCCGCTCCTCCTTCAGCGGCCCGCCGTTGGCGGCGTTGTACGCGAAGTCGTTCCACGCGTCGTTGCCCTCTTTCCTGAGCCAGTTGAACGAGTCCAGGCAGAGCATGATGTTGATCCCGTTGCGCTCCGCCATGGCGAAGACCTCGTCCACCTTCGCCGCGTTCTCCATGCTGTAGACGCCGGGACCGTGGTACTCGGCCCAGTCCACGGGGCGCCCCTCGAGCGCGAGCCACCAGTGGATCATCCACATCCTCGCCCAGTTCCCGCCCGCCTTTCCCAGCGCCTCGAACCACGCGTCGTAGTCCGCGAGCCCGTGGTCGTCGGCCCAGCAGACGTTGAGGCCCACGGGGAAGTACGGCTTGCCCGAAGCGAACTCGAAGTACCTCCCGTCGCGCGGCGACACCCGGATCACGCCGGGGGCGTCCGACGGCGCGACGGTTACCGCGGCTGGCTTCGCGGCGGCCTCCCCGCTCCGGTCCCGGGCCCGGACGGTCACCGTCCATTGCCCCGCAGCCGGGGGGGCGAACCGGACCCGCCACTCGCCCTTCGCCGCCAGCACGACGCCCTCGCCCGACCGCGTGCACGGGATCATGAAGAATGCGGGCTGGAGGAGCCGGACTCCGCCGGGGCCCGAGAGCTCGGCATCGAGGGCGACCTGCCGGGGATCGAACGGGTTGTCGAAGGTCGCGGCGAGCTCCACGGCCAGCTCGACGACGTGACCCGCTTCCGGCTTCCCGGTGACAACCCGGACGGAGCCGAGGGCCAGCGGCCGGTTGTCGGTCCAGGGGGATGTCGCGGAGGAGGCTTCGGTAACGATGAGGAGGGCCGCCAGCCCCCCGGCACGCCCCATCAGCGCGTGCGCGCGAGGAACGCGTCCAGCCGCCTGATGACCTCGAGGCAGGCCCGGCTGTTGTGGTACGGGCACTTCCAGAACGAGGCCTTCTCGGTGCCCACGAGCGCGCCGTCCGCCTTGACCCCCGGGTACCACTCCCCGTATTGGGCGTCCGCGAGGTCGCGGAGGACGAACTCGGCCGTGGCCTCGAACTTGGCGAAGTACGCCGGGTCCCCGGTCATCCGGTAGACCTCGAGCAGGCCCACGAGCCCTTCCGCCTGCGCCCACCAGTTCTTGGACCGGTCGGACGCCGTCGCATTCGCCGGCCCGCGCTCGAAGAACCCGCCGCGGACGTTGTCGAACCCGAAATGGAGCGCATGGTCCACGAGCGCCTTCGAGAGCTTGACGGTCGCGGGATCGTTCTCCGGGATCCTGAGCGCGCGATTGGCCTCGGGGAGGAGCCACGCGAGCTCGACGTCGTGGCCGTAGGACGAGTCGAACGTGACCGGGGTCCAGTCCGGCTTGAAGTACTCGTGCGTGTATCCGGAAGGATCCGTCAACCTCGTCAGGAAGAGGGTCCGGATCTCGGCAAGCCGCTCCCGCACGAGCTTGTGCCCCGTCGCGTTGCAGAGGCTCGTGAGGGATTCCAGGAGGTGCAGGTGCGTGTTCGCGCTCTTCTGGTCCGGCGGCCCGATGGGATCCACCTTGAGCTCGGGCTTCCAGTTCCGCGTGAATGCCTCCATGTACCCGCCGTTGAGGCGGTCGTGGGCGGGAAGGTCGAACTGGTGGAAGAATGTGAAGATCCGCTTCTGGAGGTTCGGCTCGCCGGACATGAGCCAGTACTCGGTCATGCCGTAGATGAGGAAGCTCTGGCCGTACAGGTACTTGTGGTCGTCCGCGATCCTGCCGTTCGCGCTGACCGACCAGAAGAAGCCGCCGCCCCGCATGGGATCCCGGAACTTCTCCATGAGGTAGTCGTACGAGCGCTTCGCCGCGACACGGTAAGCGGGATCCGGGAACATGCGGCTCGCGGCCGAGAAGGTCCAGAGCAGGCGCGCATTCAGGACGAGCGACCGCTCCGCGTTGAGGTCGGCCCTGCCCTCCCGGTCGAGAGCCCCGTGGAATCCCCCCCGCGCCTCGTCGATGTCGTGTTTCAGCCAGAACGCGAGGATGTTCTCCTTCACGTGGCGCTCGAACCGGTCCCGCCACCCCTGCATCCGCTCCCGCGACGGCGGGGAATCGGCGGCGAAAGCCGGACCCGCGAGGGAGCCGAAGGCGATGGCGCACGCCGCCAGGATTCTCATGCTTTTCGCATTGTACTCCCGTACAATGGGGGCCGGAGAACAGCCACGGCATGGCCCGACTTCCTCAGTCCACCGCCCCCCGCCGGGGGCCCTTCAGGGAGATTCCGGCCGTCCTGGCCCTCCTGATGATGAGCGCCACCGGCCGCGCCGAGACCCCGGACATCTGGTTCGCCAGCGACGCCGACAAGATCCCGGCCGACGCCCTCAACCATCCCGCCCGCCGCATGAGCCCCGTCTGGGACGGACGGGCGGTGCGGCTCCTGGGCTGTCGCAACGAGACCGTCGCGTTCCAGATAGTCGTCGGCGCCACACTCTCCCCGGTCACGGTCACGGACGTCCGGGTCACGTTCCCGCCCCCGCCGCTCAAGCAGGCCGTCGAGGTGATGTCCGAGCACTACCTCAACGTGACGAAGGCGTCCCCGGACGACGAGAACGGCGGCTGGTTCTGGTACAAGGCGGCGGCGCCCAACCTCACCGGGTGGCTGCCGGACGCGCTCGTACCCCTCAACGCGAAGCCCGGCCGCGGGGGCCTCCCGATCACGATCGCGTACATGCGGCTGCAGGCTTTCTGGGTGGACATCGCGGTCCCTGCGGACCCCGGGTTCCGCGCCGGGATCTACCGCGGCGTCGTCGAGGTCAGGACCACGGAAGGGGTTGAGCGGCGCAAGCTCATGCTCGAGGTCGTGGACGCGGCCCTGCCCGAGACGGACATGGTCAAGACCATGGTGTACATGTCCGATATCGAGCGGCGGCACGGCCGTACGGATCCCGCCCTGCGCCGCGCGTACCGGTTCATGGCGCACCGGCACCGGTTCGACACCGCCGAGGGAGTCGGGTTCGAGGAGCTCCCCGCCTACGAGCCGTACCTGACCGGTCAGGCCTTCACCCGCGGAAACGGCTATGAGGGCCCCGGCCAGGGCCAGGGGCTCAAGGTCTTCGGCGTCGGGTTCTACGGCGCCGTCGGCAAGGAAACGAAAGCCGAGCTCTGGAAGAAGTTCGACGCGTTCGCCGGCTGGTTCAAGGCGAACTGTCCGAAGGTGCTCGCCTTCATCTATCTCACCGACGAGCCGCGCAAGGATATGTGGGCGTGGGTGAAGGAGAAGGGCGGGTGGATCCACGGAAACCCCGGGCCGGGCGGGAAGCTTCCCGTGTTCGTGACCATGAAGCCGCGTCCCGAAGTCGAGGGCGCCGTGGACATCTTCGCCACCGTCGCGGACAACGTCTACCTGGACCAGGTCGCCGCCGAGAAGGCCCAGGGCCGCCGCTGGTGGTTCTACAACGGCATGCGGCCGATGTCGGGCGCCGAAACGATCGACGCCCCGGCCGTGGACCTGCGCGTCCAGCCCTGGATCTGCTGGCTCTACGGCATCGAGTGCTGGTTCTACTGGGAATCCACGCACTGGAAGCACAACCACCAGGGGCCGCGCGCGCACAAGGACCAGAACGTGTGGGTGGACCCGATCACGTTCGCGGGCGGGGACGCCGAGGTCAACGGCGACGGCACGCTCTTTTACCCGGGCGAGGACGCGTTCTTTCCGGACCAGGACCGCGGCATTCCGGGCCCGGTCTCGTCGATCCGGATGAAGAACCTGCGCCGGGGCCAGCAGGACCTCGCGTACGTGGCGCTCGCGATCGCGAACGGGAACGAGGCCGCGGCGCGCGCGATCGGGAAGAGGCTCATCCCGCGCGCGTTCAGCGACGCGAAGCCCGATCAGGTCGCGTCGTGGCCGGTGGAAGGCGAGCCGTGGGAGCGCGCCCGCCGGGACCTCATCGACCTCATCAAGCTCGGCTCCCCCCGCCCGCCCTCCCCGGACTAGGACAGCTCCTTCACATCCGAGACGAACGCGCGGACGTCCGCGGAGCTCGTCGCCCACGAGCACATGAGCCGGCTCCCGCCGGTGCCGATGAACCCGTAGAAGTGCCAGCCCTTGGCGTGGAGCCCTTCCTTCATCGGGGGCGTGAACTTCGCGAAGACCGCGTTCGCCTCGACCGGGTTGACGGCGTGGACGCCCAGGGCCTTGAGCTCATCCGCGAGCGTCTTGGCGCACTTGTTCGCGTGCTCTGCATGCTTGAGCCATGCGCCGGTCCGGAGCAGGCCGGCCCAGCCCGCGGCGATGAACCGCATCTTGGAGGCGAGCTGGCCCCCCTGCTTGCACCGGAACTCGAACTCGGCCGCGAGCGCGCGGTCGAAGAAGACGACGGCCTCCCCCGCCGCGAGCCCGTCCTTGACCCCGCCCAGCGAGAGGACGTCCACCCCGCGCTTCCACGTCAGCTCCGCCGGCCGGGCACCCAGCGACGCGGCCGCGTTCGCGAGCCGGGCGCCGTCCATGTGGACCTTGAGCCGGTGCTTCTTCGCCACCGCGCACAGGGCCTCGGTCTCGGCGACCGTGTAGACCGTGCCCAGCTCCGTGGACTGCGTGAGCGTCAGGACCCGGGGCTTGGGGTAGTGGAGGTCGTCCCGGGCCGTCACGATCCGCTCCACCTCCTTCGGGTCCACCTTCCCGTGCGCGCCCTTGGCGAGCAGGACCTTGGTCCCGTGGGTGAAGAACTCGGGGCCGCCGCACTCGTCGGTCTCGGCGTGCGCGTATTCGTGGCAGATGACGCTGTGGTATGACTGGCACAACGACGCGATGGCGAGCGAGTTCGCGGCCGTGCCCGTGAAGGTGAAGAACATCTCGCAGTCGGTCTCGAAGAGTGCCCGGATCGCGTCCGCGGCGTCCTTCGTCCAGGCGTCGTCCCCGTACGACGGCGCGAACCCGGCGTTCGCCTGCGTCATCGCCTCCCACGCTTCGGGACAGATCCCGGCGGTGTTGTCGCTCGCGAAGTGGTACTTGTCCGTGGCCATGTTCAGGCCCTCATTCTCGCACGGCCGGCCCACTCCCGCGCGCCCCGCGTCCGCGGGCGAGATCATCCATGATCCGGGCCGCGGGCTGGCCCTGCTTCAGCCAGTCCGCCATACGTTTCATGTACGGGTCCGCGTGCCGGAAGAACCGCCGGTACGCGGGGCACAGGTAGTTGAGCCCGGGCTCGCCGGACTCGCTCCGCGTGAACCGGTGTTTCGGGCACTCGCCCCGGCACGCGAACCCGACGTCGCAGGACCGGCACTGGCCCGGCAGTCCGTCGCGCTTCGCGTCCCCGAATGCGATCTGGCGGGTGGAACCGGCCAACGCCGTCAGCGGCGTCGCGAGCAGGTTCCCGAGCTTCCAGTCCGGGTAGACGTAGTGGTCGCAGGCGTAGACGTCGCCGTTGTGCTCGACCACGAGGGCGGCCCCGCAGGTCTCGCCGAAGACGCACAGGCTCGCGGGAAGATTCATCCACACGCCGAGCGCGACGTCGAAGAGCTGGACGAAGACCTTCCCCACGTCGCGCCGGACCCACTCGTCGAAGATCGCGCAAAGGAACTCGCCGTAGTCGCCGGGGTCCACGCTCCACCGCGTGACCGGGGCCTTCGCCGACGAATCCAGCGTCGGTGGAGGAGCCAACCCCTCTCCGCCGGAAGCCCGTTCGACCAGGGGGATGAATTGCATGAACCCGGAGCCGTGCCTGCGCAGGAAGTCGTAGACCTCGCGGGGGCGCTTCGCGTTGTGGCCGTGGACGACCGTGAGCGTGTTGAACTCGACGCCATGGCGCTTGAGGACCGCGATCCCATGCATGACCTTCCCGTGCGTGGGGTGGCCCCCGCGGTCCACGCGCCAGTGGTCGTGCATGTCGGCGGGTCCGTCGACCGAGATCCCGACCAGGAACCCGTGCTCTTTGAGGAACTGCCCCCATTCGTCGTCCAGGAGCGTGCCGTTGGTCTGGAACGCGTTGGCGACCTTCCGGCCGGGCGGACAGAACCGGCGCTGGAGCTCGACCACGCGCCGGAAGAAGTCCACGCCCAGGAGCGTGGGCTCGCCGCCCTGCCACGCGAACTGGATCTCGGGCGTGTCCTGCGATTCGATGTAGTCGCGGACGAACCGCTCAAGCACGGCGTCGGACATCCGGAACCGCCCCGCCGCGGGGTAGAGCCCGGCCTTCTCGAGGTAGAAGCAGTACCGGCATGCGAGGTTGCACTCCGGCCCGGCCGGCTTCGCCATGACATGGAACGCCCGGGGTGCCATCGGTCGAGTGTCTCACATAAAGGTACAATGCACCCGATGATCCGCCGCCTCGCCCTCGCCGCCCTCCTGGCCGCCGGCCTCGCACTCCCCCATGCCGCCCCGGCGGCTCCGGCACCCGTCAGACTCACGGTCTCCGAAATCGTCCTCCCCCGGGACGACGACATGGGGATCGACGGCCAGGCCCAGCGCGAAGTCCTCCGCGCGTTCCGCGAGAAGTACCCATGGGTCGAGGTCGTCCGGTTCGGCGGCATCCGGATCCAGGGCGCCGCCATGGACATGGGGCCCCTGATGGCGATGGCGGCGGGCATCGCGCCGGCCGTCCTCTACGTCAACTTCCGCAAGTCGGACTCGTACATCCGGTCGGGTTTCATCCAGCCGCTGGACGAGTTCATCGACCAGGTCCCCAAGGAGGAGCGCGACGAGGTCGTCCTCCCAAGCGTCCGGCGCGTGGTTCAACGCGTCGGCCCGGACGGCAAGCTCCATTGGTACGCCTGGCCCTACGGCCACTACGTCATCGCCCTCTACTACCGCAAGGACCTCTTCCACGAGGCCGGGCTCGACCCCGAGAGGCCGCCCCGGACCTGGAACGAGCTGACCGAGTACTGCCGCAGGATCACGAACCCGGACAAGGGGATCTACGGCATGGGGTTCGGCGCGGGGCCGGACGCTTCGTGGAACTTCTACACCCTCCTGCTTTCGGCGGGCGCCGAGGCGGTCGTCGAGGACGCGAAGGGGGAATGGCGCGCCGCGTACGACACCCCGGAGGCCGTCGAGGCCGTCTACTTCTACGCCCGGCTCCTGCAGGAGCCCTTCATGCGGGGCAACCGGCGCATCCCGGCCATGGCGATGCGCGACGCCGACATCTACACGATGTGGGACCAGGGCAAGATCGCGATGTTCCAGGACTACCTCACGAACAAGCTGATCGCGGGGGTGAACCCGGAGCAGATCGGGATCGCGCCGGTGCCGCTGGGTCCGACGGGAAAGCGCGGCAGCGAGGTCAACAGTACCTGCATGGGAATGTCCGCCGGGATCAAGGACCCGCGCGTCCGCGAGGCCGCCTGGGCGTTCATGCGGTTCTGGGCGGGGCCCGAGGCGGTCCGCATCCGGACCCGGATCTACGTCGAGAACGGGTTCGGCCGGTTCCTGAACCCCGCGCACCTGCGCAAGTACGGCTACCCCGAGTACCTCAAGCGCGTCCCCAAGGGATGGGCGGATGTCTACGACCAGGCGCTCGAAGGCGGCGTCCCCGAACCGTACGGAAAGAACTGCGACCTCATCTACTGGTACCTGACCAAGCCGCTCGACCTCGCCATCGTGCAGGGGCTGGGGGCGAAACCGCCGGCCGAGGCCAAGCCCAGGATCCAGGCGCTCCTGATCCGCCAGGTCGCGGAGACCAACGAGAAGATGCTCGGCCAGCTCCCTCCCGCCAAGCGGCGGTTCCGGAACCGCGTCGCGGCCGCGACCGCGCTCGCGATCATCTTCGCGTTCGCGTGGGCGTTCCGCTCGTTGTGGCGCGCGTTCACCCCCGAGGGCGCCCCCCTCGGCGGCTGGGGCTTCCGCCGCTACTGGCGCGCGTATCTTCTTCTCTTCCCGGCCGTCGTCCTGATGGCCGTCTGGCAGTACGTCCCGACCGTGCGGGGGGCGTTCATCGCGTTCATGGACTACCGGATCATGGGTGGTAGCAAGTTTGTCGGGCTCGGGAACTTCGCCAACGTCCTGTTCGACGGCGAGTTCTGGAGCGCTCTCGCGCACAGCCTCCAGTACGCGGGGCTCGTGCTCGCTCTCGGCTTCTTCTCCCCCATCGCCCTCGCCCTCCTGCTCCACGAGGTGCCGAAGGGCAAGATATTCTTCCGCGTCATCTTCTACCTGCCCGCGGTCGTGAGCGGCCTCGTCGTCATCTTCCTCTGGAAGAGCTTCTATGACCCGACCGACAACGGCCTGCTGAACAAGCTCCTGGGAGCCTTCGCCATTCCGCCCCAGGGCTGGCTCACCGACCCCCACTGGGCCATGCTGAGCGTCGTCATGCCGCTCGTCTGGGCCGGCATGGGCCCGGGGTCGCTGATCTACCTGGCGGCGCTCAAGACGATCCCGGACGAGCTCTACGAGGCGGCCGAGATGGACGGGGCCACGATCTGGCAGAAGCTCTGGCACGTCACGATCCCGACGATCAAGCCGCTCGTCATCATCACCTTCGTCGGCGCGATCATCGGCGCGTTCCGGGCCTCGGACTTCATCCTGGCGATGACGGGCGGAGGGCCCGCCGATGCCACCATGGTCCTCGACCTCAAGATCTTCTACGACGCCTTCCTCTACCTCCGGTTCGGCCCCGCTACGGCCACGGCCTGGATCCTGGGCTTCATGCTCATCGGGTTCACCGTGAGCCTCCTCTCGACCACGGTCGCGCGGCGCGGACGCGAGGCGAAGGCCTATGTCGCCGTCATCTACACGCTCCTCATCCTCGGCGGCATCACCATGATCTACCCGTTCCTGATCATGATCTCGGGATCGTTCAAGAGCGAGGTGGACCTGCGCGACTGGGACGTCTTCCCGAAGTACTTCTACTCCGACACCGTCCTGTTCCGGAAGTACATCGAGGCCAAGTTCGACGAGTCCGTGTCCCTGTACAACTCCAACGCGCGCCAGCAGGAGTTCGCGTTCACGAAGCTCGAGCCCCCTCCGCCGTGCCCGGCGGCGCGGATCGAGGACTGGGGCGCCTTCCTCGCGGCCGCGAAGCTCCCGCCGGCCTGGTCCGTCCTCGGCCACGCCTACTCGGTCAACAACCGCATGTTCCCGCGTCACGCGCGGGGGTTCCGGGCGACCGTGGTCCGCGACTGCGGCGGGGACATCCGCGAGTACCATCGCCGGTACGGGAGCCTGGTCGCCTCCTGGCTCAACGTGAGCTACCCCACCCCGGTCACGCCCGCCGACCGCGGGTTCAAGCTCACGGGCTCGCCGCTCCAGGCGGGAGCGCTCAGATACCAGGCACTTCAACCCCCCGAGGATCTCGTCGTCATCTCGCTTGACGGCCGGTTCGTGACCGACTTCCTCCAGCTCAAGTACGGGAAGGACATCAAGGGGTACAACCAGGCCCACGGCAGCGCCCTCCCCGACTGGTCCGCCGTGACGCTGTCCGAAACGCCGCCCGCGGAAGCCCGGGCGCGCGCCGACTGGCTCGAGTTCGTCCGGACGGACCTCAACCTCCAGTTCATCCGGGTCGATCCGTCCGCCCGGCCGCAGTTCGCCGAGTTCCTCCGGAAACGCTACGACCGCCGGCTGAGCGACCTGAACCATGCCTACGGCACCGCGTACCGGAGTTTCTCCGAGGTGGCGTACCCTACGGACACCCTCAGCGTGGGCACCCCGCTCGTGGATTGGGAGCTCTTCGTCCGCGAGGTCTCGCCCGCCGCCCTCTCCCTCGACGGACCCGACATCCGCTGGCGCGCGTGGCTCAAGACAAGGTACAAGGGCAAGCTGGCCGGGCTCAGCGCCGTCCACGGCGCGGCGTACCCGTCGTTCGACGCGGTGCCGATGCCGGTCAAGGAGGCGTGCTGGGCCGAGATGAAGGCGCATACCGGGGCCCTGCGGTGGGAGTTCGCGACCCGGAACTACCGGCACGTGGTCGAGTACCTGGCCCTCCACGGCCGCGGGCTCTTCAACACGCTCCTGTTCTGCGCGCTCTCGATCCTGGCCACCCTTATCGTCAACCCCGTCGCCGCCTACGCCATGAGCCGGTTCAATCTCCCGTCCACGTACAAGGTCCTGCTCTTCCTGCTGGCGACCATCGCGTTCCCCCCCATGGTGACCGCGATCCCGAACTTCCTGCTCCTGAAACAGCTCGGCCTGCTCAACACCTTCTTCGCCCTCGTCCTGCCGGGCATGGTCAACGGCTACGCGATCTTCCTCCTCAAGGGGTTCTTCGACTCGCTCCCCCGGGAGCTGTACGAGGCCGCCCAGATCGACGGCGCGGGCGAGCGGACGATGTTCTGGCTCATCACCATGAACCTCTCGAAGCCCATCCTCGCCGTCATCACCCTCGACGCGTTCAACGCCGCCTACGGCGCCTTCATGTTCGCCTTCATCGTCTGCCAGGACGAGAGGATGTGGACGCTCGGCGTCTGGCTCTACAACCTCCAGCAGTACGCGCACCAGTCCGTGACCTTCGCCGCCCTGCTCGTGGCCTCGGTCCCGACCTTCCTCGTCTTCATCCTCGCCCAGCGCGTCATCCTTCAGGGCATCGTGGTGCCGGTGGAGAAGTAGTACTCTTGTGGACGATGTGGAGAGTGGCGCTCGGCGCGCTGGTGGCGGGGGCAGCCGTGACGGCTGAGGTCGCCGTGACCGGAAAGGCCGGAATCACGAAGGCCCTCGACGCCTTCGTGGCGGCCGGGGCGATGCCCGGGTATGTGGCCGTGCTGGTCACGCCGGGGGGCGATGCGACGCTGGCCGCCGGTGGCCTCACCGCAACCGAGATCACGGGCATTGCGTCGGTCACCAAGGTCCTCACTGCCGTCGCCCTCGCCGACCTCGTCCGCGAGGGAAAGATCAAGGTCGACGATCCCGTGCGGGCCGTGATCCCGGCCGCCCGCAACCTTCCCAGGTTCGGCGACCGCGAGATCACCATACGCGACCTCGCCACCCACACCTCCGCCCTCCCCGTCGGCCAAGGCGGCCAGTGGCTCCCGGGCGCCCGATGGTGGTCTCCCCGGGTCTGGCGGATCCTCTTCCGCCGGTTCGTCCTGCGCCAGAACGCGGGCCCGCTCGGGGGCGTGACCTGGGACGACCTCTTCGCGCTCCTCGCGAACACGAAACTCTCACGCGCCCCGGGCTCGAAATGGGAGTACTCGAACATCGGGATGGGCCTGCTCGGCCACGCGGTCGAGACGAAGGCGGGCACGAGCTGGGAGGAGGCGGTCCTGGCCCGGATCTGCCGGCCGCTCGGGATGACGCACACGACGCTCGTCCTGCCGGCCAGGACCCCCCCGCCCCGGGTCCACCTCGACCTCGGGATCATCGCGGGCGCCGGGGGCCTGCACTCGTCCGCCGCCGACCTCGCCCTGTTCGTGAAAGCCGCGTTGGGACCGGCGCCCAAGGCGCTGATCGAGGACTTCGCGATCACCTACCAGCCGCAGGCGAGGGACGGCGAGGGCAAGGCGCTCCGGCTCGGCTGGCAAATCGACGAGAAGACCGGGCGCCTGTATCATGCCGGGCTCTCGCACGCGTTCATCGGCATCGACCGGTCGAGAAAGGTCGGCGTCGTCCTCATCCTGGGCGCCCAGCTCCAGGGCATCGAGGGGCTCGGCCTCGCCATGCTGGACGCCCTCGGAGGAGGCCATCCGGACTTCCCCAAGCCCCGGGTCGCCATCGACCTCCCGGCCCCGAAGCTCGCCGCCTGTGCCGGCGCCTGGCGCTTCGACCAGGACGGGTGGGTCGATATCACGATCAAGGACAAGGTCCTCAACGCGCAATTCATGAAGGGCAAGAAGAAGGGCGGCGTCGCCCTGCTCCTCCCCGAGTCGGACCGCAAGTTCTTCTGCCGAGAATGGGACTGCAACGCCGAGTTCGCCGCCGACGCCGCCACGGTCAAGATCCGGATGTACTCCTGGGAGGGCGTCTACAAGAAGGAGCGCTAGCCCAGAGTCCTGCCTGCCTCCCGGGCCGCCGCCACGATCTCGTCCCCGAGCTTCGCCTTCACGTCCATGCGCACCCCGGTCTGGCCGAACCAGAAGCTCCTCTGCTTGATCAAGAGGACCGTCGACACCTCGGTCCGCGCGAACTCGCGCCACGGGATGAAGAGCGGCGGGTGCATGAACCGGAACGGGAACAGGAGCGAGAGCCTCAACCCCTCGGGCGAGAAGGTCAGGACCACGACCCCGCCGTAGTTGGCCGGCAGGAAGGCCCACCGGCGCAGGCCCAGCGACGCGAACCAGCGCTTCCGCCCCTCGACCGGCTCCAGTGACGGGTACGCCTCTGCCAGCAGGGCCCACCCGCTGATCCGCGAGGACAATCCCACGATCAGGATGATGAGCCCGACGACCAGGACCGGCATGAACACCTCGGGGTTCACTTGTAGGTCATTTCCTTGCGGAGACGGTAGTCGAGCCGCGGATGGCGCTCCTTGAGGTACTTCGCCGCCATCCGAAACTGTTCGCAGTCCCTGAGCCAGACAGCACCGCGCGGGCGGAGCCTGAACGCGAGCACGGTATCGGCGACCCCGGTCTCGACTTCGTCCACGGCCTCGATCTCGTCCGCCCGCACGGTCCGCCGGCCGATCACGGCGTCAAAGACCACGCGTCCGCCCGGCTCGAGGACCACGGAGTGAACCTGCCTGAGCCGCCAGCCGGCGACGATGGCCCCGATCACGAACCCGGCCCCGATGAACAGCGCCGCCCGGTAGGTGCGCATGTACCCCATCGTGAGGAGCAGGATCACGGCCGGCACCGCGAGCCCGAGAGCCACGGCCTCGAAGATCACTTCCGCCAGCTCCCGCCGCTGGAACCTGAGCGGGGGCTCGCGGTCGGTCACTTCCCGATCCGGTAGATGTGGACGCTGTAGGCGGGGAAGGCGTCAGTGAAGGTGGAGCCCTCGATCCGGACGGTCCGGCGCTCCCCCACGACCTCGATCTTTCCGCGACTGCGCCGCTCGGGGACGAGCTTCATGACCGCCCGGGTCGGACGCGGGTTCCACGAGGCCACGAAGACCCAGTCCGACCCGCCGTGGCGCTTGTGCATGACCCGGAACCGGTCGTCCTGGTTCTTGGGCTTCAGCGTCACCCCGTCCTGGATCTCGTCGCTGTCGATCACGGGCGCGAGCTCGGCAACCTGCCGGTTCACGGCCGTCACGCCCGCCAGCAGGTCCGGGTCCTCGAGCAGGCTGGCCTCGATGAACTTCGGCTCGAACTGATGGACGAAGTAGATGAGCCCGCGGGAGCCCGAGATTATCGAGGACCAGACCTCGAACCGGACCTGGGCGGGCGAGGGGCTGACCTTCACGTTGCTGATCCGCGACGCCTCGATGCAGTTCCAGACGGTCTTCTTCGGCGCCCAGCCCTTCAGCCGCTCCACCCCGAACGGGACGAACCAGAGATTCCCCGCCACCTCGGCGTGGTCGTGGACCGCCGGATAGATGTCGAACGAGGCGATGTCGCACCCCTTCGCGTATTCGGCGTAGTCCTCGGGATGGTTCGTGCGCACGCCCCGGCCGTACCAGTTGTCCCACGCCACGCCCTGGCCAAGGTTGAGCATGACCGGGCGCGACGGGTCGGCCTTCCGGATCCGCTCGTAGCCGGCGACGATGGTCGCGGCCGGGATCGGCGGTCCGTAGCCCTCCTGGCCTTCGGGCAGGGACTGGGCGTTGTCGGGCTCGTCCCCGTGCATCCACCCCGCGATCGTGGAGTCGTTCAGGTGCTTAAGCCCCACTTCATTCTGGTCGCAGATGACGGGCATCCCGGCGGCCCTGAGCGTCGCGAGCTGTTCCTCGGTCGGACCCTTCCAGAGCCCGACATAGAGGTTGATCCCGGCGGCCTTGAACTTGGGCGCGTTCGCGGGCTCCTGGAGCCACACCGCGATCGGGAACTCGGGCAAGGCGGCAGAGGCGACGGTGGAGGCCATAACCAAAGCCCCGAGGATCACGGAACGGGGACGGCCTCGACCGTCCACGCGGCCTCCGCCCTTGCCGCCAATCCAGGCCATCTCCGCATACGCACGGCCCTAGCTTAGACCCAAGCGTATACTGTGGGCAAAGCCGCCGCCGTTGACACCGGGCCGCCGGAAGGCCTACCGTCATGAGGCAATGCCTCACAGGCTCGTCGGCGCGGTCGCGGGCGTTCTCGTTGCGGCGTCGGCCGCCGCCGCGGACCTCGCGCGCGTCGGCCCCACCGCCGACGGCGGGATGGTCGTCTCCACCCGCCAGCTCCTGCACCCGGCGGGCAAATCGCTCGAGATCGGGTCCACGGCGCTCGACCTCGCGCTCGCCCCGGACGGGAAGACCGTGTACGTCAAGGGCGGGTGGAGCCTCGTCGCGATCGACACGAAGACCTGGAAGGTCGTGAGCACGGTATGGCCCGACTACGGCGGCTCGCAGACGGGAATAGCGGTAAGCCCCAACGGCAAGACGGTCTGGGTGACGCTGACGGAGAAGGTGCTGGCCGAGGCCGTCGTCGCCGCCGACCGGTCGCTCTCGTGGGGCCGCCAGATCACGCTAACGGGCACGGGCGGCGACGCCAATTCGAACCCGTGCGGAGTGGCGGTGGCGCCGGACGGGAAGACGGTCTGGGTCTGCCTATCGATCCGGAACGCGCTCGCGGGCGTGGACCTCGTGACGGGAACCGTCCGCGAGATTCCGGTCGGGATCGCGCCTTATCAGGTCGTGCTTTCAGCGGACGGAAAGACGGGCTGGGTCTCGAACTGGGGCGGCCGGCGTCCGAAGGCCGGCGAAAAGACGGCCAAGACCGCGGGCGCCGAGGTGGTCGTGGACGAGCGCGGGATAGCGGCGAGCGGAACCGTGAGCCGCGTGGACATCCTCGCCGGCCGCGAGACCGCCCAAATCGATACCGGCCTGCACCCCGCCGGCCTGGCGCTTTCCCCCGACGGCAACCGGCTCTACGTCGCGTGCGCGAACGCGGATGCCGTCACCGTGATCGACACCGCCGCGGGCAAGGCGGTTGGCGCCATCCCCGTGCGGCCCGACCCCGCCCTCCCCTACGGCAGCGCGAGCAACGCGGTCGCCGTCTCGCCCGACGGGAAGACGCTCTATGTCGCCAACGGCGGCAACAACGCGGTCGCGGTCGTCTCCCTGGGCCCCGACGGACTCGGGAAGGTCACGGGGTTCATCCCCACCCCCTGGTACCCGGGCGGAGTGGTCACCGACGGCCGGTCGATCTTCGTCTCCAGCGTGAAGGGCATGGGCGGACGCAACCCGGACAGCCGGAAGAACGAGGTGAAGAAGGACGCTCGGGCGAAGTTTGGCTGGAGCGTCTACTGGGCCAACGGCGCGGCGACGAAGGTGCCCCTGCCCGCGCCGCCGGCGCTGGCCGCGATGACGAACCGGGTCCGCGCCGACGGCCGGGTGCCCCAGATTCTGAAGGCCTACGAGAAGGCGCAGACGGGGGTCAGGCCCGTGCCCGTCCCGAAGCGGACGGGAGAGCCGTCGGTCTTCGAGCACGTGGTCTACGTGATCAAGGAGAACCGGACCTACGACCAGGTGCTCGGCGACATGACGAAGGGCAACGGAGAGAAGCGGCTATGCATCTTCGGCCGCGAGGTAACCCCGAACCACCACAAGATCGCGGACGAGTTCCTCCTGCTCGACAACTACTACTGCAACGGCGTCCTCTCGTCCGACGGCCACGCGTGGGCGATCGAGGCCAACGCCTCCGGATACCTCGAGAAGGCGACGGGGGGCTGGACCCGGACCTACGACTTTGGGACCGACGCGCTCGCGTTCTCGTCGTCCGGGTTCATCTGGGACGGCGTGCTTGCCCACGGCCTCTCGTTCCGCAACTACGGCGAGCTGGAGTATCCCGATGCCGTGCCCGACAAGGCGACCTGGACCGACTACTGGCGTGGGTACCAGGCGAAGTCCGGCCAGCCCGGGTTCACCCAGCACGTTCCCATCGAGCGCCTACGCCCGTACACGAGTCCGGTCTTCCCGGGCTGGCTCATGCGCATCCCGGACGTCGTGCGGGCGGAAGCCTTCCTCAAGGAGTTCAGGGAGTACGAGGTGAAGGGCGAGTGGCCGAACTTCATCATCCTGTACCTGCCCGAGAACCACACATCGGGCGAGGAAGCCGGCATGCCCACGCCGGAGGCACAGGTGGCCGACAACGACCTCGCGCTCGGCCGGTGCGTCGAGGCGATCTCGAAGAGCCGGTTCTGGCCGAAGACGTGCATCTTCGTGAACGAGGACGACCCCCAGAACGGGTTCGACCACGTGGACGGCCACCGGTCGGTCTGCCTCGTCATCAGCCCGTACAGCCGGCTCAAGCGGACGGTCAGCGAGTTCTACAACCAGACGAGCGTGCTCCACACGATCGCGCGCATCCTGGGCCTGCCGCCGCTCAACCAGATGGACGCGATGTCGCCGGTCATGACCGCGTGCTTCGGGGAGAAGCCCGACCTCGCGCCGTACGACGCCCTCCCCAACCTCGTACCGCTGGACCGCATGAACCCGGAGAAGAAGACGCTCGCTCCCTCGGAGCGCCG
>Ga0315281_10003823_pt1 | contig 22024 bp, 14 predicted proteins | sample YL17G07_0_MG_FD_204540 | JGI IMG/M metagenome (GOLD analysis project Ga0315281, IMG submission 204540) | Sediment microbial communities from Yellowstone Lake, YNP, Wyoming, USA - YL17G07_0 | ecosystem: Environmental > Aquatic > Freshwater > Lake > Sediment | place: USA: Wyoming | collected... | reverse complement strand
GCGCCACCGGCCCGCACGTCCAGAGCGGCATCCTCACTCTTTCCGGGAGTCTGAATCACGTGGGAGCTTACGGCCAGGAACTGTGGATGCTCGGCGTCGACTTCGCAACCGCCCCGCTGGCGGTGCGCGAACCGCTGAGCTACACGCCGGAGGCGGCAATGGCCCTGCTGCGATCGGCCACGGGCTTGGCCGGCATACGCGAAGCCGTCGTCGTCTCGACGTGCAATCGCACGGAGTTCTATCTCGCCGCCGACGCCGGCAGCCACGCCGCCGCGACGTGGATCGACCACGTCAGGCGCGCGCGGCCAGAGGCGCCGATCGGCCATGACGGCTGCGTGCTGTTCCGCGCGAGCGGCGCCGACGCCGCCCGCCACCTCTTCCGCGTGACGTGCGGCCTCGAGTCGTCGATTCTCGGCGACGTGCACATCGGCGGACAGCTCAAGAAAGCGCTGGCGCTCGCCGGCGATGCCGGCACGCTGGGCCCGTTTCTCAGCCAGGCCTTCCGGCACGCGTTTGACGCCCTCAAGGCGGCGCGCACGCATACGGACATCGGCCGCGGCCACGCCAGTCTCGGGTCGGCAGTCGCCGGGCTCATCGAAGGACGCGCGGGCGCCGAGCCCGCGATCCTCGTGATCGGCGGCGGCACCGCGGCACGCGATATCGGCCGGCAGCTCGCGAAGTGGCGCACGGGCCGGCTGACCTTCATCAACCGGACGAGGGACAAGGCCCGCGAGATCGCGCGCCAGACCGGCGGGCGGTCGGCGGCGTGGGACACGCTCGACAGCGAGCTGTGCGCCGCCGATGTGATCGTGGCCGCCACGTCCTCGACCGAGCCGGTCGTGCGGCGCGACCCGTTGGCGCGCAGCCTCGCCGCACGAGCCGGGCGTCCGCTGCTCATCGTCGACATCGGCGTGCCCAGAAATGTCGAGCCCGTCGACGGCGCCGAGTACGTGACGATTGACGACATCGCCGCCCGGCGCGACGAGGCGCTCGCGCGCCGCCAGCAGGCGGTGCCGGCCGTCGAGACCATCATCGGTCGTGAGCTCGTGCGCTGGGAGAAATGGATCTGGACACGGCCGGGCGACGATCTCATCCGGCGCGTCTTCGTCGAGGAGCAGCGCCAGCGCGCCGTCCTCGTGGACACCCTCATGGCCGCCGGATTCAGAGGATCGTCGAGCGACCTGGACCGGCTCATCGCCAAGTCGTGGAACCGCCTTATGTACGGACATGCGCGCGGACTGCGTCAATGGCTGCATGCGGGATCGCCAATCGCCACCTCGCCAACGGTCGAATCCGGCCGGCTCGGCGCCTGACGGCTAGCAGGAGCATATGAAAGCACTCATCGTCGACGACTCGCGCGCCATACGCCTGGTGTTGCGTCAGATTCTCTCGGGCCTCGGGCTCGACATCGCCGAAGCACGCCACGGCCGCGAAGCCCTCACCTACCTGCAGTCTCACATCGACACGGACGTCGCGCTGGTCGACTGGAACATGCCGGAAATGAACGGCCTCGAGCTCGTGCAGGCGGTGCGCGGCGACGCCCGGCTCAACGACCTCAAGCTGATGATGGTCACTACCGAGACGGAAGTGGCACACATCGAGCGCGCCCTGCTCGCCGGCGCCAACGAGTACGTGATGAAGCCGTTCTCGAAGGACATCATCGAAGAGAAGCTCCGGCTTCTCGGCGTGTACCGCGCGGCCGTCCATGCCGCCTAAGAAGATTCGCGTGCTCGTCGTCGACGACGCGGTCGTCATCCGCAAGATCGTCACCGACGTGCTGGCCGAGGATCCTGACATCGAAGTCGTCGGCACGGCCGCCAACGGCCGCATCGCGCTGCAGAAGATCACGCAGGTCAATCCGGATCTCGTCACGATGGACGTCGAGATGCCGGATATGAACGGCCTCGAGTGCCTGAAAGAGCTGCGCAAGACGCACCCGAAGCTGCCGGTCATCATGTTCAGCACGCTGACCGAGCGCGGCGCCAACGCGACGATCGAGGCGTTGACCTACGGCGCATCCGACTACGTCACCAAGCCGGCCAACATCGGCAGCGTCGGCATGGCGCTGCAGCGCGTCCGCGAGCAGCTGATTCCGAAGATCAAGTCGCTCTGCCAAGCGCCGGCCCCCGCGGCGCCGGCGCGCACGCCGACGCCCGCGCCCGCACCGGCGGTGATCGCCGCCGCCCTGACGCCTGCGCCCCCGCTCTCGATGCACCGCGGCGCCATCGAGGTCGTGACCATTGGCGTATCGACGGGCGGCCCGAACGCGCTCGCCGCCATCATTCCGCATCTGCCGGGTAATCTGTCCGTGCCGATCGTGCTCGTGCAGCACATGCCGCCGCTGTTCACGAGGTTCCTGGCCGAGCGGCTCAACTCGCAGTCTCAGCTCGACGTCCGCGAAGCCGCCGGCGGCGAGGAGCTCCTGCCCGGCACCGTCTACATCGCGCCGGGCGATTACCACATGGTCGTCGAGCGCAAGGGCGCGCGCATCGTCACCGCGCTCAATCAGGCGCCGCCAGAAAACTCGTGCCGGCCGTCGGTTGACGTGCTCTTCCGATCGGTCTCCGAGGCCTACCGGACCGCCGTGCTCGCGGTCGTGCTCACCGGCATGGGCCAGGACGGCCTGCGCGGGTGCGAAGACATCAAACGCTGGGGTGGATCCGTCTTCGTCCAGGACGAAGCCACCAGCGTGGTCTGGGGCATGCCCGGGTTCGTGGCCCGTGCGGGCCTCGCGGATCGCGTGCTGCCGCTCGATGAGATCGCGCCGGAACTGACCCGACGCGTCGCCACGGGCACCTCCTCCTGGTTTGGCCACGCCGCCATGGCGGCCGTCGCGAAGTGATCGCACTATGACAATCAGCCCCGAAGACTTTGAATTCGTTCGCACCGTGGTCCGCGAGCAGGCCGGCATCATTCTCGAGCCGGGCAAGGAATATCTCGTCGAGTCGCGGCTGCAACCCCTCGCCCGCCGCGAAGGCTTCCCGTCGATCGCCGAGATGGTCGTGAAGATGCGGAGCCCGCTCGGGAAGGCCGTGATGCAGAAGGCCGTCGACGCCATGACGACCAACGAGACCACGTTCTTCCGCGACATCGAGCCGTTCGAGGCCCTGCGCAAGTTCGTGCTCCCGGAACTGATCGAGGCGAAGAAAACGACCAAGCGCCTCAAGATCTGGTACGCGGCGAGCTCGACGGGCCAGGAGCCGTATTCGGTGTCGATGCTGATGCAAGAGCACTTCCCGCAGCTGGCGTCGTGGGAGGTGATCCAGCTGGCCACCGATATCTCGCCGTCCGTCCTCGAGCGCGCCCGCGAAGGCCGCTACGGCCAGGTGGAGGTCAATCGCGGCCTGCCGGCCAATTACCTCATCAAGTATTTCAGCAAGCAGGGCAACGAGTGGCAGCTGAAGGACTCGATCCGGAAGATGGTGCGCTTCGAGGAACTGAACCTCATCCGCCCGTGGCCGTCGATGGGCGACCTCGACATCGTGATGATCCGCAACGTGATGATCTACTTCGACATCGACGCCAAGAAGCAGATCCTCGGCCGCATCCGGCGCGACCTCCGCCCGGAGGGCTACCTCTTCCTCGGCGGCGCCGAGACGACCATGAACCTTGATGACAGCTTCGTGCGGCAGCAGTACGAGCGCGCCGGGTGTTACCGGCCGCGCATCGCGGCCGCCGCATGAGAAAGGCAGACATGATTCCGCCGGAACACGACATCATTGAACTCGTCGACATGATCTGGTCGACGACGCTGGGCCTCGAAGCGCACCCCCTCGATCCCGCGGACCGCCACGGCTGGACGCTGCCCGCCGTGGAAGCCCAGGTGCACATCGCCGGCACGTGGCAGGGCGTCGTCGTCCTGCACACCTCGGAAGCGCTCGCGGCCCGCGTCGCGCAGCGGATGTTCAACCTCGGCGAGAACACGCCCACGGCCGAAGACATGCAGGACGCGTTCGGCGAGGTCGCCAACATCACCGGCGGCAACATCAAGGGCCTGATCTCGGAAGGCGACGCGCACCTGTCGCTGCCGGCCGTCGTGCAGGGGCTCGACTACGCCGTGCGCGTGCCGGGCAGCCGGGAAGTCGCGCGCGTGGAATTCATCTGCGAAGGCGAACCGCTCGTCGTGACCGTGCTCCACGCCGAAGGCGTGCAGGAGACGTCCGGCCATCCCAGGCGCCGGCAGACCGATCGCACGCACTAGCGGGCGCGATGCTCGACGCGCAGTTTCTGTACAACACTGCCGGCAGCGGCCTCTACTGCCACGGCGGGTCGCTGCTGGCGACGTCAGGCGGCGATCTGATCGCCGCCTGGTACGCCTATCCAGAACTCGAGCACGTCGATGGCACGCTCGTGACGGCGCGGCGTCCGCGCGGCGCCACCGCATGGCTGCCGAGCGAAACACCCGTCCGGCCGTCGCCGTCCTCGGCCGGCAATCCCGTGCTCTTCGAAGAACCGTCCGGACGCATCTGGCTGTTCTTCGTCCTGCTCGAAGGCCAGTACTGGACCGACGCCGTGCTGCACGGCGCGTGTTCCGACGATGGCGGGCGATCGTGGTCGACGCCGTCCACGCTGCTGCCCGCACGCGGCATGATGGTGCGCCATCCGCCGATCCTGAGCACCTCAGGCGAGTGGCTGTTGCCCGCGTACGACGAACGGCAACACCACGCGATCGTGCTGGCCGCCACGCCGCCCTTCCAGCATTGGCGCGTGGTGCACGCCTTCGACGACGTGCGGCTCATCCAGCCGGTGCTCATCCGCGAACCCGATCGGCTGACGCTGCTGTTCCGGCCGGCCTCGGATCCGCGGCTCATCTGGCGCAGCCACTCGACCGACGAAGGCGGGCGATGGTCGCCGCCCATGCGCACGTCGCTGCCCAATCCTCTGAGCGGCATCTCCGCGTTCAGCAGCGGCGGCAGGCTGGCCGTCGTGTACAACCACACCGAGCGGCACGAACGCCGCCCGCTGAGCCTTGCCGCGTCCGACGACGGCGGCCGGTGCTGGAGCGCGCCGCGGCAGATCGACGACATGGAGGGCGAGTTGTCCTATCCCTCATTCGTGCCGGCGCCGGACGGAACGCTGCACGGTCTGTACACCTACAACCGGCGCCTGATCAAGTACGTGCAGATCGATTCCGGCTGGCTGGAGTAAGCGTATGTCCACGATTGCCGACTTCAAGAACGTCCACAACGGCAAGCGCCTGTTCATCCTCGCGTCGGGACCGTCGCTGGCGCAGCACGACCTGAGCCGTCTGCAGCGACGGCTGGTGATGGGGCTGAATCGATCGGCGTGGGCGTATCCCGATTCGCACTATCACTGCACGATGGACCAGCGGCTGTTCGACGAGTATCCCGATGTGCTGCGCAGCACGCGCTACCTCTTCACGCTCGAGGGGAGGCCGTTCGGCATCCCGCTCGGCCTCCTGGGGTCGGAGGGATTCAGTGAGGATCTCACGCGCGGCATCTACTCGGGTTACACGGTGTCGTATTTTGCGATGCAGGTCGCCATCTACATGGGGTTCCGCGAGATCTTCTTTCTCGGGCTCGACCTCAACCACCACGGCGACCAGACGCATTTCTTCGGCCAAGACTTCCGCTCGCGCAATCACGTCGACACCGAATTTCCGCGCATGCGCCGGATGCTGACCTACGGCGCCGACCAGGCCGCGCGCCTCGGCGTCTCTGTGTACAACTGCAGTCCGACCTCCGATCTCGAGTGCTTCGAGAAGGTCAGCTTCGACTGCGCGCTCGCGCGTTAGAGACGCTGAATCCTGAGATAGTTAGCGTCGCCGCGCGTCAGATCCGGGTTGCTGTTGAGCAGCACCACGGCGGCGCCTCTGGCGACGAGCCCGTGCGCCACGAGCTGCTCCCCGATGAAGGGCCCGGTCAGATCCACGTGGTCGCCCAGGTCGATGTGCACCGGCACGACGCCCCAGTGCAGGGCCAGGCGGCGCGCGGCGTCGGCGCGGCTCGTCGTGGCGAGGACCGGCGCGCGGGGCCGCAGCGTGGACAGGCGGCGCGCCGTGCTGCCGCCGCGCGTCACCGCCACAATCGCCTGCGCGTCGCCACGGTCGGCGAGCGTGACCGCCGCGGCGCACAACGCGTGCACGTGGCCGCACTCGTCGGCGCGTCGCCGCGCGACCGCGTCGTCCTCCAGCGCGACGGCTTCGGCCGCCCGGATGATCGCGTCGAGCGTCTGCACGGCCCGCGCGGGAAAGGCGCCAACGGCCGTCTCGCCCGCGAGCATGATCGCGTCCACGCCGTCCTCGACCGCGTGGGCGGCGTCGCTGACCTCGGCACGCGTCGGCCGCGCGCCGGTGGTCATCGACTCGAGCACCTGCGTGGCGACGATCACCGGGATGCCGCGCCGGCGCGCGGCGCGCGTGATCTGTTTCTGCGCGTGCGGGACGCATTCAAGCGGCATCTCGAGGCCGAGGTCGCCGCGCGCGACCATCACGGCATCGCACGCCTCCAGGATCTCATCGAGATGCTCGAGCGCCTGCGGCCGCTCCAGCTTCGCCACGATCGGGACGTCGCCGCGGTGCCCGGAGAGGAGCACCTGCCGCGCGCAGCGCACGTCCGCCGCGCTTTGCACGAAACTCAGCGCCACCATGTCGATGCCGAGGGACAGACCGAACGTGAGGTCGTCGATGTCTTTCGGCGTGATCGCGGAGGCCGGCAGCGCCACGCCGGGCGCGTTGATGCCCTTGTGCTCGCCGATCGCCCCGCCAAGCACGACCGTCGTCCGCATCTCAATGCCGTCGGTGGCGTCGACACGCAGTTCGATCAGGCCATCGGCAACGAGCAGCCGATCGCCGGGCCGGACGCTCTGCGCGAGACCGGCAAAGGCGGTGGAGATGCGGCCGGGGCCGCCGATGAAATCGCCGGTCGCAATGCGCAGCGCCTCGCCCGCCTCGACCTGAAGCGCGCGGCCGCCCTGCAGTGCGCCGGTCCTGATCTTCGGACCTCCGAGGTCCTGGAGGATCGCGACCTCGCGTCCGGCGCGCGCCGCCGCCTGGCGCACGCGCGCGAATGTGTCCGCCTGCGATGCGTGCGTGCCATGCGAGAAGTTGAGCCGGATGACGTCAGCGCCGGCGGCCAGCAGCGCGTCGAGGGCCGGGTCGGTGTCGGTGGCCGGCCCGACCGTCGCGATGATCTTGGTATGGCGCATCACGTCCTGTAATCGGCGGGAGGTCCGGGTCTCTGAAGGATCCGTGAATCAAGGCACGTACCGAGATTGCCGATGATCAGATCAGGATGGCCCTCCGCCACTGTGCCATGACCACTGCCTCAACGAACGCGTTTGCCTGTGACGAGCTCGGGCAGGATCGCGAGTCCCTCAGGCGGTCTCTCTCCAACCGCCTGGTGTATTCCATGGGCAAGGATCCACTCACCGCCACCACGCGTGACTGGTTCAACACCACGGCCTATGCCGTGCGCGAGCGGTTGATCGAGCGCTGGATGGAGACCATGCGCAGCTATTACCGCTCCGATACCAAGCGCGTGTACTACCTGTCGATGGAATTCCTGACCGGCCGGCTGCTCTCGAACAGCCTCTTGAACATCGGGGCCTACGAGGAGTGCCGCGAGGCCTTGTCAGACCTCGAGCTCGACATGGAACGGGTCTGCGATCAGGAACAGGACGCGGCCCTGGGCAACGGCGGGCTCGGGAGGCTCGCGGCGTGCTTCCTCGATTCGATGGCGACGCTCTCCCTCCCCGGGTATGGCTACGGCATTCGCTACGAATACGGCATGTTCAAGCAGCGCATCGAGCAGGGCTGCCAGATCGAGCATCCCGACAACTGGCTGCGCTACGGCAATCCCTGGGAGTTCCCCCGGCCCGAAGTGATCTTTCCCGTGAAGTTCGGGGGCCGCGTGGTGGAGTTCAGAGATGAACACGGCGCGTCACGCGTTCACTGGGTGGACACCGACGACGTGATGGCCATGGCCTTCGATACGCCGGTGCCCGGGTACAACACGAGCACCGTGAACAACATGCGCCTCTGGTCGGCCAAAGCGTCGCGGGACTTCAACCTCACGTACTTCAACGAGGGGAACTATCTCAAGGCCGTTGAACAGAAGAACGAGTCGGAAAACCTGTCCAAAGTCCTGTACCCGGACGACACCACGCAGAATGGACGCGAGCTGCGGCTGCGGCAGCAGTACTTCTTCGTCTGCGCGTCGCTCCAGGACATCCTCCGCCGCTTTCTGGCCTACCACTCCACACTGGATGAATTGCCCGACAAGGTGGCCATCCAGTTGAACGACACGCATCCGTCGATCGCGATCCCCGAGTTGATGCGTGTCCTGCTCGACGTCCATCGGCTGGACTGGGACCGCGCCTGGGACATCACGCGGCGGACGTTTTCGTACACGAACCACACGCTGATGCCGGAAGCGCTCGAGACCTGGCCCGTGCGCCTCTTCGAGCAGGTCCTTCCGCGTCATCTCCAGATCGTGTACGAGATCAACCGTCGGTTCCTCGAGACCGTGCGCCACCGGTATCCCGGTGACGTGGCGCGGCTGACACGCATGTCGATCGTCGACGAGGAGGCCGGCCGCAGATTGCGCATGGCCCACCTGGCGACCGTCGGGAGCCACCGCGTCAACGGCGTCTCGCACATCCACACCGATCTCATGAAGCAGACGATCTTCGCGGACTTCGACCGCTGCTGGCCGGAGAAGATCGTCAACGTCACCAACGGCATCACGCCGCGCCGCTGGCTGCACCAGGCCAATCCGGGCCTGTCGGCCGCCATCACCGCACAGATCGGCAGGGCGTGGATTGGGAATCTCTCGGAACTCGCGAACCTGAGACCATTTGCCGAGTGCCGGGAGTTCCGGGACCGGTTCCGCGAGGTGAAGCGCGCGAACAAGGCACGGCTCGCCGCGATCATCGAGACGGAGCTGAAGCTCGCGGTCGATCCGTCCTCGATGTTCGACGTGCACATCAAGCGCATTCACGAGTACAAGCGCCAGCTCCTGAATATCCTGCACGTCGTCACCCGGTACAACCGCATCCGCGACGGCCGTGACGGTGCGATGGCGCCGCGGACGGTGATCTTCAGCGGGAAAGCCGCGCCTGGCTATGCGCGCGCCAAAATGATCATCACGCTCATCCACGCGGTCGCGGACGTCGTGAACCACGACCCCGCGATTGGCGACCGGCTGAAGGTGGTCTTCATCCCCGATTACAGCGTCTCGAACGCCGAACGGATCGTCCCGGCCTGCGATCTGTCCGAGCAGATCTCCACTGCAGGCACCGAGGCGTCAGGCACCGGCAACATGAAGCTGGCGCTCAACGGCGCGCTGACCATCGGGACGCTGGACGGGGCCAACGTCGAGATGAAGGCCGAGGTGGGTGACGACAACATCTTCATCTTCGGCCTGTCCGCGGCCGAGGTCGCCGCCAGCCATCGAGCCGGCTACAACCCGTGGGACATCTACAACGCCAACATCGAGCTTCGGCGGGCGCTCGACATGATCGCCGGCGGTCACTTCTCGCCCGATGCATCCGGCCGCTTCCGTCCCCTCTTCGATGCGTTGACGGCGCAGGGCGACCACTTTCTCGTGCTGGCCGACTACGCGTCGTATATCGCGTGCCAGGAACGTGTCGATGCGCTCTACCGCGACGCTGACGAGTGGGCCCGGCGCGCGATCCTGAACGTCGCCGGGATGGGCAGGTTCTCGAGCGACCGCGCCGTTCTGGAATATGCCGAGACCATCTGGAACGTCAAAGCGGTTGGGCACTGAATGGAGATTCTGGCGATTCTCGGCGCGGCACTCGCGGCGGTCGTGTGCTTCGACCTCCTCCAGCGCAAGCACGCGATCCTGCGCAACTTCCCCATCCTCGGACACTTCCGCTATCTCCTCGAGTCGGTGGGCCCCGAGCTCCGGCAGTACATCGTCACCAACAACAACGAGGAACGGCCCTTCAGCCGGGATCAGCGGCGATGGGTCTATGCCTCGTCCAAGCTGCAGAACAACTACTTCGGGTTCGGCTCCGACAACGAGCTGGAGTCGTCGCCGAACTATCACATCATCAAGCACAGCACCTTCCCGCTGCGGTCGCCCCACGCCGGCGATCCGGACTTCGATCCGGCCTATCGCCTGGCGTGCGCCAAAATTATCGGCGGGCCCCGCCGGCGCGCGAAAGCGTTTCGGCCCGCGTCCGTCGTCAACGTCTCCGGGATGAGCTTCGGGGCGTTGAGCGGAGCCGCCGTCGAAGCCATCAACCGCGGCGCGGTGCTGGCCGGCTGCCTGCACAACACCGGCGAAGGCGGCCTCTCTCGCCATCACAAGCACGGCGGGGATCTGATTTTCCAGATCGGCACGGGCTACTTCGGATGCCGCGACCGCGACGGTCGCTTCAGCCTGCCCCGGTTGACGGACCTCGTCGCGCAACACCCGCAGGTGCGCGCGATCGAGATCAAGCTGAGCCAGGGCGCCAAGCCGGGCAGCGGCGGCGTGCTTCCGCGTCAGAAGCTCACCGCGGAGATCGCCGCGATTCGCGGCGTCGAGTTGACCCGCGACTGCGTCAGCCCGGCGGCTCACTCGGCGTTTCACGACGCCGGCTCGCTGCTCGACTTCGTCGAGCGGATCGCCGACGAGACGGGACTGCCCGTCGGGATCAAGTCGGCCGTGGGCGAGATGTCGTTCTGGCAGGACCTGGCGCGCCTGACCGTCCAGACCGGACGGTCCGTCGACTTCGTGACGATCGACGGCGGCGAAGGCGGCACCGGTGCGGCGCCGCTGGTCTTCGCCGATCGCGTCGGCCTGCCGTTCAAGATCGGCTTCAGCCGGGTGCAAGCCGCCTTCGCCGAACACGGTCTGCACGACCGCATCGTCTTCATTGGTTCGGGCAAGCTGGGCTTTCCCGACTCGGCGCTCCTGGCGTTCGCCCTCGGCTGCGACCTTATTAATGTGGGGCGCGAGGCGCTGATGGCGGTCGGCTGCATTCAGGCGCTGCGGTGTCACACCAACCGGTGTCCGACCGGCGTCACGACGCAAAACGCCTGGTTGAGCCACGGGCTCGACCCGGCGCTGAAATCTGTTCGCCTCGCCAACTACGTCGTCACGCTCCGGAAGGAACTGCTGGCCCTGTGCCGCGCGTGCGGCGTCGATCATCCCTCGCGGGTGACCGCCAGTCAGATTGAGATCCTCGACAACCGGTTTGGAGCCCAGACGGTCGCCGATCTGCTCGGCGGTCGAGGCCGCGGATTGCGGGCCGACGACGACGGGGCGCACGCGACAGAGCGCCCGGCACGCGGACCGCTCGCCCGATCTGCATAGTAAAGGACATCTCCGGAACTCTGCGGGCAGGCACCGTCGCGATCGGCGGTAAGCTTGATCGTAGGCATGCCTCCACTCTTCGAGGCCACGTTCGAGCAGGCGCCGATCGGCATGTGCCACGTGGCGCTCGACGGCACGCTGGTCCGCGTCAATCGTCACTTCGCGGACATCTGCGGCCGGCCGGCAGCCGAGCTGGCCGGACAGTCGATCGACACGCTGGTGCACGCAGTTGGCCGGGCGTCGTTCCACGCGGAGTTCGCGCGCCTCGTGGCGGGAGCACTGCCCTCCGTCTCGATCGAGACTCAGACGTCCACGGCGGCGGGCGACACGATCCGCCTACGCCTGTCGGTCATGCGCGACGAGGCGGGCAGGCCCGAGCTCGTGTGCGGCGCCGCTGAAAACATCGTGTCCGACAAACGGCGCGAGACCGTGATGGAGACGGCCGCCGGCCTGTTCCATCTCGGAAGCTTCGAGCGCGATCTCGCGACGAACCGGTCCCGGTGGTCCGACGAGCTGTTTCGGATCTACGGTTTCGAGCCACAGTCGTTCCAGCCGAATCGGGAACGGTTTCTGGCCGCACAGCACCCAGACGACCTTCCAGCGGTCCTCGAAGCGCTTCGAGTCGGGGAGGGCCATTCGACCCTCACGCCTGCGCCCCTGGAGCATCGGATCCTCCGGCCCGACGGCGACGTGCGCTGGCTCGCCTCGACCGCGAAGGTGCTGCGCAACGCCAGCGGCACACCGCAGACGCTCGTCGGCGCGAGCCTGGACATCACCGAGCGCAAGCTCGCCGAGGAGGCCAAAAAGGCCAGCGAAGCGCGGCTGGCCAGCCTGATCGCCACGGCCATGGACGCGATTGTCTCCACTGATGAGAACCAGACCATCATCGTGTTCAATCGGGCCGCCGAACGCATGTTCGGATACACGACGTCGGAGATGATCGGCGCTCCCATCAGCCGGCTGATTCCGGAACCGTTCCGGCGCGCGCATGCTGGGCACATGGACGCGTTCGGCCGCTCGCCGGGCGACGCCAGAAACATGGGACTGCGAGGGCCGGTCAGGGGACTGCGGGCGGACGCCACCGAGTTCCCCATCGAGGCGTCGATTTCGCAGACGGTGATCGCGGGAAAGAAGTTGTTCACGGTGATCCTCCGCGACATCACCGATCGCAAGCGCGCGGACGACGCCCTGCAGCGGAGCGAGCAGCAGTATCGAGAGGTGATTGAGCAGGCCGCCGATGCCATCTTCGTCGCCGGTCACGACAGCCGGTTCGTGGACGTGAACCGCGCGGCCTGCGAGATGCTGGGATACTCGCGCGAGGAATTCCTCGGCTTGCGCATCATCGATATCGTCGACGAGGGCGACCTCAGAGACCGGCCGCTTCGGCTCGACAAGTTGCAGTCTGGACAAGCGGTCAGGACCAGCCGAGTGCTGCGCAGAAAAGACGGCACCCTGGTTCAGGCCGAGTTGAACTCGCGGATGCTGCCCGACGGGCGCATGCTGGCCATGGTCCGTGACGTCACCGAGCGGAAGCTCGCGCAGGACAAGATCGCCGCCAACGAGCGCCATCTCCGTCAAGTTCTCGACGCGCTGTTCGGCTTCGTCGGCCTGTACACCGTCGACGGCATCCTGATCGACGCCAACCGCGCGCCGCTCGAACTCGCAGGGCTGACGCGCGACGACGTCCTGGGCAAGCCGTTCTGGGACACGTACTGGTGGAATTACGACCCGCAGGTGCAGGCCGAACTCCGCGATGCGATGACCCGGGCGGCGGCGGGCGAGATCGTCCGGTACGAGCCGATCGTGCGCATGAGCGGAGGGCGACTGATTGATCTCGACTGCACGTTCAGCCCGTTGCGCGACGCCAACGGCTCAATTGTCGGCATCGTCGGATTCGCCGTAGACATCACCGAACAGAAGCGGGCGATCCAGGTGCTCCGGAACGCCGAGCGTCAACTGGCCGAGGCCCAGCATCTGACGAAGCTCGGGAGCTGGGACGTCGACCTCGTCACGAACCGCCGGCAATGGTCGGACGAAACCTACCGCCTGTTCGAGCTCGAACCGGCCCAGGTGAGCCCATCCCACGCAGCGTTCCTCGCCGTGGTCCACCCTGACGATCGGACGCTCGTCGACGACGAGTACGAACGCTCGGTTCGGGAGCGCATGCCGTACGCCGTCGAACACCGGCTGCTCCTGTCCGACGGCCGCGTCAAGCACGTCGTCGGCCAGGCACAGACGATGTACACCGACAGCGGGGCGCCGCTGCGCACGACAGGGACGCTGCAGGATATTACCGACCGGAAGCTGGCGGAGCAGCAGATCGCCAAGTCGCTGCGCGAGAAAGAAACGCTGCTTCGTGAAATGCACCACCGGGCCAAGAACAACCTGCAGATCATCTCGAGCCTGCTGCACTTCCAGGCGAAGAAGCTGAAGGACCCCGACGATCTGGCGGTGCTCAACGACGGGCGCGATCGGCTCAGGTCGATGATTCTGGTCCACGAGAAGCTCTACCGATCCGGCGACCTCGCGAACCTCGACTTCGGCGATTACGTGCGGACGCTCGCCAACCAGTTCGGCGGGTCACACGCCGGCTTGCGCACGAAGATCCAGATCGACGTCAACGTGGAGCGAATCTTCCTGCCGATCGACGCGGCGCTCCCCTGCGGCATGATCCTCAACGAGCTGATGAGCAACAGCTTCAAGCACGCCTTCGGGAACCGGCCGGCCGGACGGCTGCACATCAGCGCCAGCCGGACCGGTGATCGACTCCGCCTGAGCGTCGAGGACGACGGCGCCGGCATGCCCGCCAGCGCAGCGATCGAATCGCCGGCGTCGTTCGGTCTGCAACTGGTTCGGAACCTCGCGGACCAGCTCGGTGCGACCATCGACATCGACGGCACCGCCGGCACCCGGGTGATGATCACCGTGCCGCTCCATACGCCTCCCACGAGCCTCGCATGATCCCCGGACGGCTTTACATCGTCGAGGACGAGGCGCTCATCGCCATGGAACTGCAGGACCGGCTGCAGACGCTCGGCTACGACGTCGCCGGAACGACCGGGCACAGCGATGTGGCGATGCGCGAGATCGCAGAGCGCAACGTGGACCTCGTGTTGATGGACATCAACCTGGCCGGCGGCGCGTCGGGCATCGAGCTGGCCGGCTGGTTGCGCGAGCACCTGCAGCTCGGCGTGATCTTCCTGACGGCGTTCTCCGACGAGCCGCTGCTCGATCGCGCCAGCCAGGTCGAGCCGTACGGGTACCTCGTGAAGCCGTACGACGAACGCGGGCTGCACGCGACGATTCAGGTGGCGCTCGTTAAACGTGACGCGGAAATCGAACGCCGGCGGCTCCACGAGGAACGGCTCGCGCTCGAGCGCCGGCTGTTGCAGGCGCAGAAGCACGAGAGCCTCGGACGCATGGCCGCGGCCATTACGCACTGGCTCAACAACATTCTGACGGTCGTCATCGGCGAGATGGAGATGGCGGGCGCGCACCTCGACGATCCTGAACGGGCGCGGGCCTTACTCGGCAAAGCCCGGGCGGCGGCGGAGCGGGCCGGCGACTTGGGCCGGAAAGTACGGCAGTACGTGGAGCAGCCCGTGCCAGACGTGGGCATCTTCGACGTCGCGGCGGCGTGCCGCGACATGCTCACGCTCCTGCGCGCAGCGGCGCCGGAATACGTCCGGGTTTCGACCCAGATCCCCGCTGCCGGGCCGCTCGTCGCGGCCGGAGAAGACTTGATCCGCGACGCCATCGCGCGCCTCGTCGCCAACGCGACCGAGGCCATCGATCGTGACACCGGCGGCGACGTCGTGCTGTCGGTCGAAGACGTCACGCGGGAGCAGATCCTGGCGTGGCGCACGTTCCCGGAGAAATGGACGGCGGCAGCCGACACGTATGCGAGCCTTGCGGTCCGCGATACGGGCTCCGGCATGACAGACGACGTCCTCGCTCGGCTCTTCGAGCCGTTCTACTCGACGAAGCTCATCGGGCGCGGCCTTGGATTGACGCTCGTGCTCGCCGCGGCTCGAGCGATGGGCGGGGCCGTCGCCGTTGATACGGCCGTCGGACGCGGCTCGACGTTCCGCCTGCTCCTCCCGATCGCGCCTGCCGTCGCCTCCTGATCGGGCGCCCGTTACGTCACACGGGCGATGACGTCGGCGAGCGCACGAATCTCGAACGGCTTCCGCACCACCTCACGGACGCCGATGGCCGCGGCTTGCGCCAGCAGATCCTCCGTCAGATGGCCCGAGATGATCACGACCGGCAGATCAGGCCGCAGGCGCAGGGCTTCCCGCGCCACGTCGAGCCCCGACATCCCAGGCATGCTGAGATCCGACACGACCACATCGAAACGCGACGGGTCGGCGCGAAGCGCCGCGACGGCCTCTTCCGCCGCCCGATATCCGCTGACCCGATAGTTGTGCAGGGCGAGCACTTCTTCCGCCAGGTGGACCAGGTCGTCCTCGTCGTCGAGAAACAGCACGCGCTGTCCCTCTCCCCGCATCGCGGACGCCACCCTGGGAATGGCGATCTCGCCGGAGGTCGCCGGTTCGTTCACCGCCGGGAAATAGAGATCGAACGTCGTCCCCCGTCCGGGCTCGCTGCGGACGTCGATCGCACCGCCATGCGCCCGCACGATGCCGTGCACGACCGACAGGCCGAGTCCCGTCCCCACGCCGATCCCCTTGGTCGTGAAGAACGGCTCGAAGATCCGATCGATCGTCACGGCGTCCATGCCGCATCCGGTGTCGGCCACGGTGAGCCGCGCGTACCGGCCTGGGCGCAGCTCCGCCAGCGTGGACGCATCGTCGATGGTCACGCCGCCGAGCCGGATGGCGATGCCCCCCTGCTTTCCTTCCATGGCCTGCCAGGCATTCGTGCACAGGTTGACGATCACCTGATGGAGTTGCGTCGCGTCCGCGAGAATATCCGGGACGGGATCGTCGGACGTCACGGTGAGCGCGACGGTCGAAGGAATCGTGGCGCGCAGCAGGCTGACCGCCTCCTCGACGATGGGCCGCAGCGTGACGACGCGATGATGCACGCCCTCCAGCTGACTGAACATCAGAATCCGCCGCACGAGGTCTCGAGCCCGATGGCTCGCGCGCCGCACCGCTTCGATGCTCTGCGTGGCCTGGGCGTTGCCCGTCACGTGGTGGAGCGCGAACTCCAGATGGCCGACGATGGCGCCCAGGATGTTGTTGAAGTCGTGCGCGATCCCGCCGGCCAGCGTGCCCAGCGCCTCGACGCGCTGCGATTGGCGGAGCTGCGCTTCGAGCCGCCGGCGCTCTTCTTCGGCCCGCTGCCGCTCGCTGACGTCGCGGACCGCGGCCACCACCATCGGGCCGTCCTCCGACTCGATGGGACTCAACCCGATCTCGACGGCAAACAACGTCCCGTCTTTTCTCAGCGCGTACAGCGGCCGGCCCTTGCCCATCGCACGAGGCACCTGGGCGTCCATGAACTCCCGCCGCACGCCAGGATGCGCGTCTCGCAATGGCGCGGGCATCAGCATCTCCACGGGCGAACCGACCAGGGCCTCGCGCGTGTAGCCGAACAGGGACACCGCCTGCTGGTTTGCCATGGTGATCAAGCCTTTGCGGTTCACCAGGAGCATCGCGTCCGGAGCGAACTCGACGAGGTCGTGGAATCGTGCGTCCGCCAGCTGGCGCTCAATCTCCGCGGAGGCGCGCACGGCGAACACCTGCAGCAGCGCCGCCATCTGCTCGGAATGGCGCAGCGGCGTGCGGCTCATGATGCCGATGGTGCCGAGCGGATCGCCATTGGTATCGAACAGCGGGGCCGCGGCATACGAGGCGACGTCAAGCTCAGCGAGCAGGGGAAACGCCGGAAACCGCTGCTGGAGATCGTCGGGATAGATCGCGATCTGCTTCCCGACCACGCTTTCGCACGGCGTCCCTGACAGATCGAATTCCACGGGCGCCGTCACCCGCCCGTCGATGCACAGCCCCACTGTCCGCATGCGGGGATGGTCCGGCGTCAGCAGCCGTCCCACGAAGCCGATCTCGGCGTCCAGGAACCCGGCCAGATGGCGCGCAGCCTGGTTGAAGAACGCCTCGCCGCGCAGGTGCGTCATGCCGGTGGACAGCACGCGAAGCGCGTCCTCCATCCGCTTGCGCTCGGAGATGTCGCGCAGCGTCGCCACCAGACGCGACGGCTGCCCTGGTTCATCGGCGACAAGTCGCGCGGAGATCGAACACGGCAGGAGCGAACCGTCACGGTTCACGAATGCCGTCTCGAAGTCCCTCACGCTGCCGTGCTCCTGCAGGGCGCGGAGAAACACGTCCCGTCGAGCCGGGTCGGCATAGAACGCCGCGGCTGACTTGCCGATGTAGTCGTCTCTTCGGTACTGCCCCCGGCTCAGCACTTCGATCTGCGGGCTGATCTCGAGGATCGTGCCGTCGAGCGTGCTTTCGACGTACACGTCCTGGATATTGTCGTAGATGCTCCGGTATCTGGCCTCGCTCGCGCGCAGCGCTTCATCGCGCCGCGTGCGCTCGGTGATGTCCTGGGAGATGCCGACCACGTGGACGTCGCCATCGGCGTTCGCCACGACCTCTCCTCGGGTGTGGATGTGAAGTGCCTCACCATCCGACCGCACGGCGCGGTACTCGACGTCGAATGGGGCGTGCGTATCCAGGACGCGCCGCATCGCCTCACCGATGCGTGCGCGCTCGTCCGGATGGACGGTGTCGAGGAACACCTGGCCGGCATTCGTGGAAAGGCTGGCGGGGGCGATACCGAAGATCCGATAGAGCTCATCGCTCCACTGCGACGTGTTCTCACGCACGTGCCAGACCCAACTGCCCACCCGGGCGACACGCTCGACCTCGTGCAGCGTCCGATCGCGACGCCGCGCGCGGACGCGGGCTGCCTCTACGATCTCCGGGAGACGAGTGAGATCGAGATTCGCCTTCAGCAGGTAGTCGTCGGCGCCCGCCTTGAGCGCGGCCACCGCGGATTCCGCCGCCGTGTCATCGGTCAGAATCACGATCGCGATCGGCCGCGCCTGTTCGCGGATCGCCGCGATGAGATCGACTGCGCCGCCATCCAGGGGCGACAGTTCGGCCAGGACCACGTCGCAGAGAGAATTCATGGCGAGGCGAGTCCTGGCCTCGGCGAGTGTCGCCACTGTCTCAATGGTGATGAGCGGCGCGTGGCGTGCGAGCGCGCGACGCGTCAGCGCCGCGTCGTTCGCGTCGCCTTTAATAAAGTAGAGGAGGTTCACCTGTAGGCCGAAGTCCTACATTAATGTTACATCACCCAGCCGTGCGGTCCGGTCCAGCCTTCCTCCGACATCGCACGCTGTACTTCCTCCTGGCGTTTCGCTAACGCGTCCGCGTTCGAGAACGTCTCGACCCGATCGGTTCCGTCGGCGTAGATCACGCGCAGCTCGTAGTGATCCTGCGCGATTTGCAGGACTTCGACCCTGGCCAGTTCGCCGCGTCGTTCGTACCACCAAAACATGTCAGCGCTCGCGCGCGTCCTCGTGCGTTTCAAACGCCTCGACCCACTCCCGCGCCCTTCGCTGTGCTTCGGCGATGGCCTCGGGCGTCATCCTGGCAGCCAGCGCCTTGCGCGCGCGTCGCATGATCTCGGTCGACGCCTCGTCACGCCGGGAGCCGCGTGACGCTGCGACACTCATCCACTGCAATGCCTCCACGAAGTCCTGCAGCACGTCGTCGCCTCTGGCGTACCGCATCCCCAGCTCAAATTGGGCGTCGGCGTCTCCGGCCTCGGCGCTCTGCCGAAGCGTGTCTGGTGAATCGTCAGAAGGACGCGCGGCCATCCACTCGCGTGCGCGGAGTTGCGCCTCGGCCAACTGGGCGACGGTGAGCACATGCTCGACGGTCTCGCGCACCCCGCGCGCGACTGCGCGCACTGGCCACGCGCCGGCGTCTTCATAGACGCCGATCGCGTCCGGCGCCGGGCGGCGCGCTGCACTGGCGACGGCGATGTTCAGCCATTTGTGCGCGTTGACGTAGTCGAGCAGGCCGGAATCTGTTTCGCGAAGCGCTCCGGCCACGGCGAGTTGGGCGAGGCCGTTTCCCGCATCCGCCGCATTCAAGTACCAGCGCACGGCTTCCGCACGATCGCGCGTGACGCCACGCCCGAGAAACAGAGCGCGGCCCAGATTGACCTGCGCGGCCACGTCGCCCTGCTCGGCGGCTTTGAGATACCACGCGGCCGCGCGCGCAGGATCCGCCAGCACGCCGATGCCCTTTGCGTACATGACCCCGAGCGTGTTCTGAGCTGCGGGCAGTCCCTGTTCAGCCGCCTTCTCGATCCATTGCTTCGCCTCGGCGTAGTCTTCCGGGACGCCGCCCCCCGTGAGGTACAACCGCCCGAGCCTCAGCTGCGCCAGAGCCACGCCGCACTCGGCGGCCATGCGCCACCATCGCGCGGCGGTCGCGTCGCGCGGCGTCACACCCCAGCCGTTGGCGTACAGCTCGCCGAGCGCGAACTGCGCCTGCACGTCGCCCCCCTCGGCCGCACGCGCCAGTCTGACTTCCTCGCTCTCGCGTGCACGCGCGAGCGCGGCCGCCTCTTCGGGAAAGCAGGCGGCCCATTTCGGACTGTCGTACGGAGCCGCCTTGACCGTGCAGTCGACGCGCGCCGGACGCGTGCGGTACCGCGCCTCTGTCTCGCGGATGATCTCGCGCCTCACGTCAGCCGAGGGTCCGGTCACGGACACCAGGACGTAGGCCACGTCGCTGCGGCTGAACAGCACGCTCGGCGGCAGGGGCCGTCCCGCGCCAGGTTTCACGCCGTTCAGGACGTCAATCCGGTACTCGCCGGCCGGATCGACCGCCTGCACGACCTGCTGGAGATCCTCGCGCAGTTCAGCCACGAAGTAACGGGTGGTCGTTTGTCTGGATTTTGCGACAGACTCGAGCCGGCGATGGAGCGCCACGCGTGCGACCGTCTGGTCCGCAGCCGTGTCGACAAGCGGCCACGGCTCCGGTGCGCGCGGAGCCGGCGGCACCCGTGGGCGAACGGTCTTGGCGTTTGCACCGGCGGCGACCAGGAGAGCGAGGCCGCAGATGAACGCACCACGGCGGCGTGCGCGGCTGACACCCACGTCTGTGCAATCGGCCCGCGACCAGGAAACTGCAGCGCCGGGCCTCGTGTGCCGATTGCGTAGCCGTGCCTGGTGGTCCGACATTCTCAGAAGTACTCGACGAAGAGTTACGGACCGCTCAGCACGAACCCCAAGGGCCCGCAGTGCACCATCGACCCGCCTCGGGGCTCGGCGTGCCCGACCCCTTCCTCTTCATCAAGCCCTACTCCGCGCCGCCGCCGGCGCCGCCTCGGCCGACTCGGCTGTTGACTCCGTCTCAGCGGCGATCCCTCGATACACTGGTCGAGCTCGGAGCCAGCCTGCGCATGGACTTCACCGAACGTGAACTCCGCAGCGCATTCCGGATGCTGGCGCGACAATTCCACCCGGACCGGCATCCGGCGATCAGCCGATCCGAACAGGCGCGTTTGTCGACATCGTTCGCCGACCTGCGCGCGAATTACGAGCGCCTTCTGCTCGCGGTCGCACCCGCGCGTACGGCCCGGCGCTGACCTCCGGCGGCGCCTACTCGAGCCAGACGCGAACGGTCCGGTCGTCTTCCGTGAGCGTGAAGATGTCTCCCGCCGGGTACCCGTCGGCAACGGCCTGTTCGGCCAACCGCACGAGGTCAAGGCCCCGGCGGCGGATGCGCTCGCCGAGATCCTCAGGCACCAGTTCCTGCAGGTGCCCCACCGCCGACGCCTTGAACGACAACTGCACGACCGGTTCGCCGTTGCGGACGACGCGCAGCCGAAGCGTGGTGGCGACCATGAGATTCGATCCTCCAGAAGCTGTTGTGGGCGCAGGATGAACAGCGGGCGGCCGGTCGATGAGCGTGCCGGCAGACCGCGGAAGGCCGAGCAGTTCATGCCGCCAGTCGACGACGGCCTCGAACGCGCGCGTGTACTGCACGAGCCCTTGAAACGCGCGAATGAGAAACAAGAGAGACGCCGGGCCGGCGAAACGGAAGTTCCACCGGTCGTCGCCGAGCGCCTCGGCAAGGCGTTCCGACAATCGCCAGCGTCGAATGTCGTACGGGCCGCGCGCATGAAACGGTTCGAACAGCACACCCGTCACGGCTCGCAGACGGCCGGCCATCGGTTCCAGCAGGCGCCGATCGAATCCGATGGCGACGTACGTGTCGAACAACTCCTCGCTGGTCATGTCGACGCCGTCCTGCGCGAGACGCCGCAGGCCGTCACTCTCCGCTGCGCTCAGGGTCTTGACGCATCCGAAATCGATCACGCCCACGCGCGCCTGCTCGCCCTCCCGCGCGAAGCGAAGGTTGCCGGCGTGCGGATCGGCGTGGAGTTCGCGCCAGACGAAGCAGCCGCGAAGAAAGAAGCGCAGCAGCGTCCGCGCCGCATCGCGCCTGGCCGCGTCGGGCCATGGCCTCGTCGCCGGCATCCGCTCGCCGTCCACCCACGACATCGTGATCACCCGCGGCGTACACCACGCGTCAACCGGCACGGGCGTGACCAGTCCGGGCACGTCGGCCGCGCGCACCGCGAAGCGCCCGAGCGTCGCCGCTTCGTGCGCGTAGTCGAGCTCGAGGAGCAGACTCCGGCGCATCTCGTTCCGATATTCGCGCAGGTCGAAGCCGGAACGTTTCGCGGAGAGCGGCGCCGCCAGCCAGCCGAGCGCCAGC
>Ga0315281_10003821_pt1 | contig 22025 bp, 21 predicted proteins | sample YL17G07_0_MG_FD_204540 | JGI IMG/M metagenome (GOLD analysis project Ga0315281, IMG submission 204540) | Sediment microbial communities from Yellowstone Lake, YNP, Wyoming, USA - YL17G07_0 | ecosystem: Environmental > Aquatic > Freshwater > Lake > Sediment | place: USA: Wyoming | collected... | reverse complement strand
ACTCCACAAAATTCACGGTAGCTCGCGACACCGATCAAAAAATCACGCGCAAACGCATTGGCCTGCTCCTCTTCTTCAGGGTTAAGTCCATCCTCCCCGAGAATGTCGAGGAAGGTCAGCCGCTTGCCATGCCTAAGCAAGTGTCCCGCCTCATGAAATAACGTGAACCACAACTTGTCATCCGTTTTGCCACGAACGCTCAGCATGATGAGCGCCTTGTCCGCACTCAACCACTTTGTCGCCCCACTCACCGGGCAGTCCTTCGGCGCTGGCGCCAACACCACCGCGACCCCCGCTTGCGCGCATTTCACCACTAATTCCGGCAGGAATTTTGCGGGAAGATGCTCAATGGTTAAGGCTCTAATTTCCTGCAAGGCTTCCTCGAATCGTTCGCGGTTGAATTCCCCGCAACGCAATATCGAAGCCTCGCGTTCTCCCAGGCGTAACCACGCCGACACTGCCGCAGGCGTGCGCGTGAGTTTCTCGGCAGCACGGTAGGCCGTCACCGGCTGCTCGTATTGAGTACGCCACGCCGCTACCGAGGCCACACCAAAATAGCGCAGGCAGGCATAGACCTGCTGCGCTTTGTCCGCCATTTTTCCTACCCAACCAAACTTCACCATATCTTTCAGGGGTAGCTCTTTTAACCAGTCAGCCTCCTGCGCCAATGCGCCAATCGCCTCGCGGCGTAAGAGTTGCTCCCGATACTGGGACTCCAAATTCATCCAGAAACGCGCACTACTCCCCAACACCCGCTCCAGCCTCAATGCGGTGTCCTCTGAAATAGGCGCTTTGCCCTGCAATAGCAAATGGACATGCTTCTTGGTAAAACCAGTGCGGGTAGCCAAGTCAGCCTGGCTCCAGCCTCGCTCCTGCAACAAATCGGCAATTGAATCGCCAGGCGCGCTGAGCCAATTCGGCGAAAATTCCGCCAGCGACTCGTACCCGTGTAATGTCTGATCAGTCATGGTAATCTCCCGCTTCTATAATCGTTACGTCATCCACTTGCGCCCAGTCTATGGAACCGTCGGCCTTGATGGGGGGCGGCTGTTTCGTCGGTTTGAATATCAAACGGCAACCGCCATGCAAGTCCACCGCGTACTGTCCTGCCCGGCTGCGCCACAACGGATGAGGCCGTCCTGCCACCAACTCGGCAACCACACTTGCGGCAAACAATTCGCTCAGCCGACGCTGCAATTTTTTGGCTGACTCCGCGCCCAGTCTGCGAGTAGCCAGTTTGGACTGTTTGCACAGCCCCTCGATCTCAGCGTCAAGAAATGAAATTCTCATTTGAGTGGAGTATACCATATCGGTATACTAAAAGCGTTAGTCAGCCCAGCCCCTTCCAGGCGTACTCCTGATTCAACTTTCAGGATTCATTCTCTGAACAGAGAACTCACACAGCAACTATCATGCTATCGCCTCATACGCCGGCAACGTCAGAAATTCCACATATTCGTCATTCAGTGTGATCTGCTCGAACAGCTTGGCAGCCGCCTCATACTTGCCCGTTGCATAGGCATCGGCGCCGATGATGGAAGGCGTCTTCTTCTGCTCATCGGCCAGCAATACGCTGAACAGCTCCCTGGTGACCTTCCGCCCATCGGCGAGCACCCCCTTTGGAGAGCGTATCCACTGCCAGATTTGCGAGCGCGAGATTTCCGCCGTGGCGGCGTCCTCCATCAGGTTGAAAATGGGCACGCAACCATTTCCGGCCAGCCACGAGCCAAGATACTGAATGCCGACCTGGATGTTATTGCGCAGGCCCGCCTCGGTGATCGGACCTTCCGGGCGAAAATCGAGCAGGTCCTTTGCCGTGAAGTCCACGTCTTCGCGTTTTCTGCCGATCTGGTTGGGCTGGGGCATGTGCGCGTCGAACACCTCTCTCGCAATCGGCACCAGAGCGGGATGCGCCACCCAGGTACCGTCACATCCGTCGCTAACTTCGCGCAGCTTGTCGGCGCGCACTTTCTCCAGCGCAGCCGCATTGGCTGCCGCATCGCCCTTGATGGGAATTTGCGCTGCCATGCCGCCCATCGCCGAGGCGTTGCGGCGGTGGCAAGTCTTGATCAGCATGAGCGCATAGGCGCGCAGGAAAGGCGCGGTCATACCAACCTGGGCGCGTTCCGCCAGACAGAAATCCATGTTGGCGCGGAATTTCTTGATCGCCGAGAAAATATAATCCCAGCGGCCGATATTGAGGCCGGCGCAGTGTTCGCGCAGTTCGAAAAGGATTTCGTCCATCTCGAAGGCAGCGAGAATAACCTCGATGAGTACTGTCGCCCTGATCGAGCCTTGTGCAATGCCGAGTTCGCTCTGCGCCATGACGAATATGTCGTTCCACAGACGCGCCTCGAGATGCGATTCGATTTTGGGAAGGTAAAAATATGGGCCGCTGCCGCTTGCCAGCAGCGCCTTGGCGTTGTGAAAGAAATACAGGGCGAAATCGAAGATCGCCGCGGAAACAGCCTTGCCGTCTATCCTGACGTGCTTTTCGTCGAGATGCCAGCCGCGCGGGCGTACGAGCAGCACTGCGGCTTTATCGTTCAGCCGGTAGTGCTTGTCCTTGTGCTCGAGGGAAATGCTGCGATGCACCGCATCGAACAGATTGATCTGGCCATCGATCATGTTTTCCCAGGTGGGGCAGTTGGCGTCTTCGAAATCGGCAAGAAAGGTCGAGGCGCCGCTGTTCAGGGCGTTGATCACCATTTTGCGGTCGGTCGGGCCGGTGATTTCCACGCGCCGGTCAAGCAGGTCTGTTGGCAACGGGGCCACAGTCCAGGCGGCGTTGCGGATGTGCAGGGTCTCCGGCAGAAAGTCCGGCATTGCGCCTGCAGAGAATTCCTTTTGCCGTGACGCTCGCCTGGCGAGAAGCGCCTGACGTACTGGCTCGAACTTGCGCGACAGGCTGGCGAGGAATTCGAGCGCCGGGGGTGTGAGAATAGCGGAAAATTCTGGCGTGATTGTTCCAGTGATTTCGACGCCCGCCGGAAAAGGATGGGACATATCCATGGTACTGCTCCTGTGCGTTGCGAGGCCGGGCCTCGAATTCGTTCAGAAGCAAGTCTATTCCCCCGAACAGAGGGTTGAAATCCCATCGTATGCAATAGCGGCTTATACTTTCAGTATCAAATTGTCCACGCATGATCGGGATGTCTATGGACAGGTTCAAGGAATTTTCGACCTTTGTCGGCGTTGCCCATGGCGGCAGTTTCTCCGCAGCCGCCCGCGCAGAAGGCATTACACCCGCCATGATCGGGCGGCGCATCGACCGGATCGAGGAACGTCTCGGCGTCAAACTGTTCAAGCGCTCGACGCGCCAGGTAACGCTCACGCCAGAGGGCGCGGCCTTTCTGGAGGATTGCCAGCGCATTCTCGCCGAACTGCTTGCTGCGGAAGAGTCGCTTTCAGCCGGCGTAAAAGGGGCGACCGGATGTCTCATTGTGTCGGCGCCCACCGCCTTCGGGCGCAAGCACATTGCCCCGCACCTGCCCGATTTCGTGGCGCTTCACCCTGCCCTTTCCGTAACGCTGCACCTTTCGGAGCGTCTGGTCGACCTCAAAAACGAACGCATCGACCTGGCCATTCGCATCGCCGACCTGAAGAGTGCCGATCTGCACGCCGCCCGGCTCGCGCGCAATCACCGCGTGGTGTGCGGCTCGCCGGCATACTTCAGGCGCAGTGGTAAACCCAGGGTGCTAGCAGACCTCGCGCACCACAATTGTCTGATCACTGCAACCGAGGACGGACTTTCCGGCCACTGGAGTTTTCAGGAGAATGGCAAACCCCGCAGCGTAAAAGTAGCCGGGAACCTGCACTGCAATGACGGGGAGGTGCTCACGCGCTGGGGGCTCACCGGGCACGGCCTGGCATGGCGCTCGGCGTGGGAGGTTAACGACAACATCAAGCGTGGCAAGCTGGCCACGGTGCTCGACGAGTTCGCATCGCCAGGAAACAACATTTATGCGGTCTATGCCGAGCGCCGCCACCTGCCCGTAAGGGTACGTTTGTTCATCGATTATTTGAAAAAGACCTTTGGCGACCCGCCGTACTGGGAATAAGGCGCAAGCGCTGCAAGAGTTGCCTGGGCTAAAGCTCCCTGACGATATGCTGCTGCCGGCGCGATACGGGAAGCCTTTCCTCAAGCCCCTTCAATACCACGACCCAATGCCCTTCGCCGCTGTCATCCGCAACTTTTTCAAATCCGCCGATGGCGCGCCGCGCTACCAGCGTATTGCGGTGTACGCGCACAAACCGATCGGCAAACTCTTCCTCCAGGCGCGTCAGCGATTCCTCCAGCAGATACTCGTGCGCCAGAGTGCGTACTGTGAGGTACTTCATTTCGGCGCGCAGAAACACGATATCGTCGACCGGAATCAGTATGACCTTGCCGCGCTCATGAATGGAAAGGTGTTTTCTATGCGCCGGCCCCATTTGCTCCAGCGCCTCCTTCGAGGGCCGCGGCGCTGCTTTCTGCAGCGCTGCGAGCAGGCGTTCGCGACGGATCGGCTTCAGCAGATAATCGATAGCGTTCACTTCAAAGGCTTTGACGGCATAGGCATCGAAGGCAGTGGTAAATATCAGCCGTGGCGGTTTATCGAGTTTGGCTAGATGGCGCGCGGTCTCGATGCCGTCCATCACCGGCATGCGGATATCGAGGAGCACGATGTCGATGGCGCCATTGTTGACGATGTCGAGCGCCTCTCGCCCATTGGCGGCTTCGTCCACGATCAGCAGCGGGAAAGTCTCGCGGCAATCGTCGAGCAGATCGCGCAGGCGTACGCGCGCGGGTGCTTCGTCGTCCACGATCAGGATGCGCGCCGGGTTCATGAAATGCGTTCCCGGACGGGCAAAGTAATGGTCACGCGATAGACCAGGCCGGCAATCTCGGACTTGAGTCTGGCTTCAGCGTCATAGTGAAGCTGCAGCCGCTCGGTGATATTGGCGATCGCCATACGGTTGCCGTGGGTGGTGCTGATGCCATCCCCTGCGACAGCGGGATTTTCCAGGACAATAACCAGCGAGCCGCCGCGTTCGAAAATTTCAATGTTGATTTCGCCTGGGGTCTCGCATGGCTCGATGCCATGATAGACCGCGTTCTCCACGAGCGGCTGCAGGATGAGGGGCGGCACCAGGGCATTGACGGGCATGGAATCGATTTTCCAGTTTACCTTGAGGCGATCGCCAAGACGGATTTGCTCGATCTCCAGGTAGTTAAGGCACAGATTCACTTCCTCGTCCAGGCGCACCAGCTCGCGGTTATCGCTCATCAGGCTGCGAAACAGATCCGCCATGTTTTCCAGCACGCGCTCGGCGCGCTGCGGCTCGGAACGAATCAGGCTTAGCGCCGCGTTGAGACTGTTGAAAAGAAAATGCGGGCGAATGCGCGCCTGCAACGCCTGCAAGCGCGCTTCGGTAAGCGACGGCGCCAGCGCCCGGCTGCGCATGTCGAAATAGAACAGCACTGCCGCGGTGACAAACGCATAAAAGAAAACATACTGCCACACCGGTACTTGCACCACGCCCAGCGGCAGAGCGCGCATAAGGGCATAACAGAGCGCCGCGATCGTCGACTGCACACCCAGAAAGAGCGTCATCTCCCTGGCATAACTCATCTGCACGCTGAGGCGCCGCAGGATACACAATGCCAGCAGGCTCAGAATCAGCGCCGGCTGCACGATTACCGACATGGTCAGGAAGGCGAGTGTAAGCTCACTGACGGATGTCGTTTTCAGCACCGCCGCGGCGACACAAAGTAAATTGACGAGCACTATGAGCCGCAGCATCACGCCGAGATTGCAGAAATCTGGCAGATGCGGGCGGTAGTTGAATGCCAGGCTGGCGGTTTGTTTTATACTGGTCACGGTGGCAATTGTCGCGGAACGCGGCTCAACTATACAAGTTCTAATCCATGAAAGATAACAAGACATCCAAAACCTGGTCGGGGCGCTTTTCCGAGCCTGTTTCCGATCTGGTCAAACGTTACACCGCGTCGGTCAATTTCGATAAACGACTTGCCGGCGTGGATATACAGGGGTCGCTCGCGCATGCGCGCATGCTCGGACAGATTGGCGTACTCGGACAGAACGATCTGGCTGATATCGAAAAAGGCATGGCGCAGATACTCGAAGAGATTTGTACTGGTGCGTTCGCCTGGTCGATCGATCTGGAGGATGTGCACATGAACATCGAGTCGCGGCTCACCGCTCTGATAGGCGACGCGGGCAAACGCCTGCACACCGGGCGCTCGCGCAACGACCAGGTCGCGACCGATATACGCCTGTGGCTGCGCGGCGAGATCGACGTCATCGGCAGCTTGCTGCGCGATGCGCAACTTGCCCTGGTGGAAATGGCGCTGCGCCACGCCGGCACCGTGATGCCCGGTTTCACCCATATGCAAGTCGCCCAGCCGGTCACTTTCGGACACCACCTGATGGCGTATGTGGAAATGCTCGCGCGCGACGAAGCGCGCATGCGCGACTGCCGCACGCGCCTGAACCGCCTGCCTCTTGGCGCCGCCGCCCTCGCCGGAACAAGCTATCCCATTGACCGCGAGCTGGTGGCGCGCGAGCTCGGTTTCGACGGCGTATGCGAAAACTCGCTCGATGCCGTCTCGGACCGCGACTTCGCCATTGAATTCCTGTCCGCGTCTGCTCTGCTGATGACCCATTTGTCGCGTTTTTGCGAGGAGCTGGTTCTGTGGATGAGCCCATCTTTCGGTTTCATCGCCCTCGCCGACCGCTTCTGCACCGGATCTTCGATCATGCCGCAGAAGAAAAACCCCGACGTCGCCGAACTGATACGCGGCAAGACCGGACGGGTGGATGGACACCTGATGAGCCTCCTGGTTTTGATGAAGGGTCAGCCGCTCACCTACAACAAGGACAATCAGGAGGACAAGGAACCGCTTTTCGATACCGTCGATACCCTGCGCGACACGCTCACCATCTTCGCCGATATGGTTGCGGGGATCGAGGTCAAGCCGGATGTGATGGCCGCTGCGGCAGCAAAAGGATTCGCGACTGCGACCGACCTGGCCGACTACCTCGTGAAAAAGGGCCTGCCGTTTCGCGACGCCCATGAAGTCGTTGCGCGCGCGGTGCGCGCGGCCGAAACCAAGGGGTGCGACCTGGCCGGCATGACCCTGGCGGAACTGCAGGAGTATTCCAGCCTGGTCGGACAGGATGTCTTTTCCGTGCTGACACTGGCTGGTTCGCTGGCCAGCCGCAACCATGTGGGGGGTACCGCGCCCGAGCAGGTGCGCGCAGCGGCTAGTCGCGCCATGGCTCGCCTGAAAGTGTAAGGGCGCAGCTTAAGCGCGATCTGCAATCGCCCGGTAAATCGGGCCCCTACTCCTCCGTATCCTCCGTAGCCGAACCCTTGGGTACGAACAACCAGCAAATCCTCCGCGTGTCCGGTCCCGAGAGCCGATCACCCATGATGCCGCAGCGGTAGGCACGCGCCGATAGCCGTTCAAAGTGCTCGCATCCCGGGCAGGTGCCGAATTGCCTGCCTTCGTTGTCCTGTTGCAGCGTCATGAGCGCCTCACGCATCGCCGAGACGGCATTGCGGATGCGGTTGGGGCTGATATTGCGCGTCGCCTGCTGCCATTGCTGGGCAGGCTGGGCCTGGTACAGGAACTGTTCTCCCGCGGCGGAAAGGCGCAGGCGCACCACGCGCCGGTCGACGTCGTCCTCGTAACGCTCTATCAGCCCGCGCCGGTCGAGAAGCAGCAGACTTTGCGATGCCGTTCCCTTGGTGATACCCAGGTAATCGGCGAGCGCCTGCGGGGTGTTGCTGTAACGGTTGGCCTTGAAGAGGTAGAGCAAGGCATGCAGGTGCACCGGCTGCAACTGCTCCTCAGCGCCGATGCGGCGCAGCTCGGCGCGCATGAGGTTGCCGAGGCGCTCGACCATTTCCAGCAGTACCAGCGGATTCTTGTCCATACAGGATGATATTCCAGTCTGTTTCGACTCGATACCATTTCAGGCTGAAATGTAACGCCATGAAATTGGTGTTTAGTCGATACTAACTGCACTCGGCAATATTTTCAACCCCGTTTGCGCGGCCCTTCCGCGCCATTTCCGCGCTCGCGTAGCGCCGCACAACTCAGAAACGCAGGCCGGCGGATACGCCGGCCTGCTTCGAGACAACCTCGTCAAGCAGCTCGTGCAGAGGTTTGCCGCCACGTGTATCAAGCCACGCATTGCCATCGCGCCGGAAATGAAATCCCCCCGATTTGGCAGCCACCCAGATTTCCCGATTGGGCGTCTGGCGATTGACGATAACCTTGCTGCCGTCGCCGAACTCGATCTCCAGGATCCCGGAGGCAGTCTCGAAATCAAGGTCCAACCCGCATACTTCCAGCGCGGTTTCGATGCCGGCCAGGGTTTTGTCTACCAGTGCGTTGAATTCGCTTTCAGTCATCTGTGATACCATCATCGTGAATTTTTCGAGCAGTCACCATGCGCCGCCCTTTCCCGATTGTAGTCACTTTCCTGCTCGTCTGCGGAGTAGTTATGGCGTTAGGCGCATGCGGCCAGAAAGGCTCGCTCAAACTTCCCGACCCGCCATCGAAGTCGACACCCGCGCCAGCTCAGGCTGACAAGAAATGATACCTGGAGCGCCCTTTTTCCATCGCCGGGCGGGCGAGCTTTGGATCGAAAACCTGCCCCTTGAGGCAGTCGCGGCACAGTACGGCACGCCTTGTTATGTCTATTCCCGGGCGGCGCTTGAAGCGGCATATGCGGTCTTCGAGTCCGCACTGCGCGGGCACACGCACCTCGTCTGTTACGCAGTCAAGGCCAACTCCAACCTGGCCATCCTCAACCTGTTTGCGCGGCTTGGCTCGGGCTTTGACATTGTTTCAGGCGGCGAGCTCGCGCGCGTCATTGCCGCCGGCGGTCGTGCAGATCGCATCGTTTTTTCAGGTGTGGGCAAGAGCGAAACCGAGATACGCGCGGCGCTCGTGGCAGGCATCATGTGCTTCAATATCGAATCCGAACCCGAGCTGGAACGCATCAACCTCATCGCCGGGACTTTGGGTGTAAAGGCGCCTGTATCGATCCGCGTCAACCCGGATGTGGATGCCCGCACGCATGCGCATATCTCCACGGGAAAAAAGGAAAACAAGTTTGGCATTCCACTCGACCGCGTGATCCCTAGCTACCAGCGTGCAGCCGCGCTGCCGCATATCGCGATCGCCGGCATCGACTGTCACATCGGCTCGCAGGTCACCGATCCGGCGCCACTGTACGACTCCATGGATCGCATTCTTGCGCTGACGGACGAGTTGCGGGCGCTCGGCATTCCCTTGAAACATATTTCCAATGGCGGCAGTATCGGCATTCGCTATAAGGATGAGACGCCGATGGACATCGGCGCCTATCTAAAGGGCTTGATTGCCAAAATCGGCAATCGCGAGCTCGAACTGTTGCTCGAGCCAGGGCGCTCGCTGGTAGGCAATGCCGGTGTGCTCTTGAGCCGGATTGAATACCTCAAACAGGCTGACGCGAAACGTTTTGCCGTGATCGATGCGGCCATGAACGACTTGGCGCGACCTGCCATGTACGACGCCTGGCACGAGATTGTTGCCGTCCGGCAGCGTGACGAACAGCGCCTTGCCTACGAAATTGTCGGCCCCGTCTGCGAAAGCACCGACAAGTTTGGCCAGGATCGGCAACTGGCCGTGCACCAGGGCGACTTGCTGGCAATTCTTTCCGCAGGCGCATATGGAATGGCGATGGCCTCGAACTACAATTCACGCCCACGCCCGGCCGAGGTGCTGGTTGACGGCGCCTCGTCACATCTGATCCGCTCGCGCGAAACGCTTTCCGACCTGTTCGCGCACGAGAAAACCATCACCAGCCGCGCATAGAAATTCCCTGCCGTGCAAATTCGTTTGCCTAAAGTGTATTGGTAGCGTATCGATACCAATATCGCCGCTACCATGTCAAATATACGACCCTGTCATCATCCAAAAGTGTCGTATTCAAAAAATTCTGTAATAGAATCCGTCTCACCAAGTAATCGACCGCGCTGAAATCTTTTTTCGTGGTCACGAGAAGTCTGCAAGCTGATGCCATATCGTCTTGCGGCTTTGGGTTCGATAAAGAACGGGTTCTTGGTGTGCGGCGATTCCTTCATAGTGAAGCTCCCGCACCTGTACAAGTAATTCGGTCCAACCATCGAAAGGAGTTGATCATGGCAACAGCAAAGAAGAAGCCCGCGGCTAAGAAACCTGCCGCAAAGAAACCGGCAGCGAAGAAGCCAGCAGCCAAGAAGAAGGTTGCTGCGAAAAAGCCCGCCGCAAAGAAGAAAGTAGCGAAAAAGCCCGCCGCCAAAAAGGCAGCGAAAAAGCCGGCCGCCAAAAAGGCAGCGAAAAAGCCGGCCGCAAAGAAGAAAGTAGCGAAGAAGCCGGCTGCCAAAAAGGCAGCAAAGAAGAAGCCGGCTGCGAAAAAAAAAGTAGCTAAGAAGCCTGCAAAGAAAAAGGCCGCCCCAAAGAAAAAGGCGGCCCCCGCTAAGCCTGCGATGAAGCCCATGGCTCCGGCGATCACCCCGGTGATCACCCCGCTCATCAAGCCGATGAGTTGACCCACGGCTTAATAGCAGATGCTAGACCGACGATTCGCGCAGCATGCGCTGCGCGAATCGTTATTTTTTTGCCCAGCCAGGGTGCACTGTCGCGACAATCCTCGCAGAGGTTCCCCGCCTCATGGCGTGTCTTTCTTTTGTGCCGCACCCAGCGCATCCTTTGCCGTTTTTCCGTGAGTCCAAAGTTGTCTGAAAAGTGACGTGATGGCGACGGCAGTAAGTACATAAAGTATCGGCAAAAGGAAAAACAGGTCCATACGCATGGGCACGGCGGCTGAATTCACCCGTGCCTGCAACTGCAATTCATACAACCCGAAAATGATCCACAGCAGACCCGCCAACACGGGCGGCAGCCTGAAAAAGGGACGCTTCTCGCCACGATACCAGACCAATGCACCTTGACTGAGAATCAGGGTTATACCAAGCAGAAAAACCGCAGCCGGGAAAAACTGCACCAGCCATGCTGGTCCGAAATAGAGCAAATCCAGGAAATCCATATTCACGGTTCAGTCAAGGAAGCTCGGCGTTTGGCATACGCGCCAGGATGATTTCGCTTTTTTTCAGCAGCCAGGGCGCATTGCGATTCCGGTCGTAGTACTTCGGTCGCGGCACCATGGCCGCCAGGCGCGCAGCTTGCGGCGCGGAGAGTTGCGAAGCGGAAATGTCGAAGTAATGGCGCGCCGCCGCCTCGGCGCCAAACACGCCATCGCCCCACTCGATCACATTGAGATAGATTTCGAAGATGCGCTGTTTATCCAGCACCGACTCAAGCATGAGGGTGATAATCGCCTCCTGCAGCTTGCGCGGCAGAGAGCGCGCGCCAGACAGAAACAGATTTTTCGCCAGCTGCTGCGAGATGGTCGAACCGCCCGCCACTACCTTGCCCTTTTTCTGATTCTTTTCCAGCGCCTTTTGCATCGCCTCCCAATTGAAGCCTTCATGGTCGGCAAAGGTGTCGTCCTCGGAAACTATCAGGGCGCGCTTGAGATGAACCGAGATTTTTTCATAACTCACCCAGCGGCGCTGTATACCGGCTCCGGGAGCTAGCGCGCTTAGCCGCGATTCCATAAAAGAAGTGGTATCGGGGTTATGCGACTTCCACCAACAGATATGTGCGAATATCCAAAGCTGATAGAGAAGGGCGATCGCCAGCGCAGCGGCAACCAGCAGCAAAAAAACCCGCAGTACGGAAGAAAACGCTGTCAATTGCAGGATTGCCTTAGCTTGGCCAGCACACTGTCGGTGCGTGGACGTATGCCATGCCAGATCATGAATGATTCCGCGGCCTGTTCGACCAGCATGCCGAGGCCATCGGCTACCTTCGCGCCGGCCTGTTGCGCCATCTGCATAAATGGCGTGAGCCCCTTGCCGTACATCATGTCGTACGCGAGCGAACCCTGTCCAAATGCACCTCGCGGAACGACCGGCAGGCTGCTATCGAGGCTGGCCGATGTGGCATTGATGATGATGTCAAAATGCAAACTTGGAAGTTCGGCAAGCGGCACCGCGATCAGATTCCCTGCGTCCCGGAACTGGGTGGCAACCTGCTCCGCGCGCGAAAAAGTACGATTGCTGAGCGCAATGACTTCAGGGCGTTCGGCCAGCAGCGGAGCGATTACGCCTCGTGCAGCCCCGCCCGCACCTACCAGCAATACGCGTTTCCCTTCCAGGGGAAAGCCGAGATTGTCGCGAATATCCCTCACCAGCCCGGCGCCGTCGGTATTCTCGCCTAAAATTTCAAGGCCGGAAAACTTCAGGGTGTTGACCGCACCCGCCTGCCTGGCACGTTCGCTAACTTGGGTGGCTATATCAAACCCCTCCAATTTGAATGGCAATGTCACATTGGCGCCGCAACCCCCGCCTGAGCGAAAGGCAAAGACACATGCACGGAATCCATCAAGTGGAGCCAGCAAGCGTTCATAGCTGAGCCGGATTCCAGTTTGCTCGGAGAATGCAGCATGTATTTCCGGCGACCTGGAATGCGCGACGGGATTACCGATGACGGCAAACCGTGGAGTCATATTTCTATTCCATGCATGCTTTTCAGCAGGTAAAATGTAAAGATAATCATTGCACCAATTTGGGTGGAAATGGCTCGTCTAGCACTATTATGGTGCGCAGTTGGCAATTCCTGAAGATATAACCTATCGAAATCAATAAATTAGGCAATTTTTGGCGTGGCATGTTTCATGCTATTTTGGGTTGTCCACGCAAATATCCACAGAGGGAATTTTAACCCAGCCCGAGGATGGAGCGCATTGGGGCTTGGATGAATTTATATAGCTCATTAACCAGTCAGGAGAACAAAATGGCGTCGCCAGCAGATGTTTTTAAAATGGTCAAGGATAACGAAGTCAAATTTGTCGATTTTCGTTTCACCGACACACGCGGCAAGGAACAACACGTAACCGTTCCCATCAAGGCCTTCGATGAAAGCAAGTTTAGCGAGGGTCACGCGTTTGACGGCTCTTCGATCGCCGGCTGGAAAGGCATTGAAGCCTCCGACATGCTGCTGATGCCGGATCCGTCCACCGCGACCATGGACCCCTTCATGGACGAACCGACGCTATTGCTTACCTGCGATGTGCTGGAACCATCCACCGGAAAAGGATACGACCGCGATCCGCGTTCGCTCGCCAGACGCGCCGAAGCCTATCTCAAATCGACCGGCATTGGCGATGTGGCATATTTCGGCCCCGAACCGGAGTTCTTCGTTTTCGATTCCGTGGAATGGAAAATCGATATGTCGGGCTCCTATTGCAAGGTGTTTTCGGAAGAGGCCGCGTGGTCAACCAACGAGAAATTCGAAGGTGGCAATCTCGGCCATCGCCCGGTCGTCAAAGGCGGCTACTTTCCGGTCCCCCCTGTCGATCAGCTCCAGGACATCCGTTCGGCCATGTGCCTCGCCCTCGAAGACATGGGCGTCGAGGTCGAAGTGCATCATCACGAAGTGGCTAATGCCGGACAATGCGAAATCGGCACCAAATTCGCCCCACTCGTTCAGCGCGCCGACTGGCTGCAGATTCTCAAGTATGTGGTGCATAACGTTGCCAACAGCTATGGCAAGACCGCGACCTTCATGCCCAAACCCATCGTCGGCGACAACGGCTCTGGCATGCACGTGCACCAGTCGATCTGGAAAGGCGGCAAGAACCTGTTCGCGGGCAACGGCTATGCCGGCCTTTCCGAATTCGCGCTCTATTACATTGGCGGCATCATTAAGCATGCGCGCGCGCTCAATGCCATCACCAATCCGGGCACCAATTCTTACAAGCGTCTGGTACCCGGTTTCGAGGCTCCGGTAAAGCTCGCGTATTCCGCGCGCAACCGTTCCGCTTCGATCCGCGTGCCTTTCGTGCAATCGGACAAGGCGCGCCGCATCGAAGTGCGTTTCCCCGATCCGACCGCTAACCCATACCTCGCTTTCGCAGCCATGATGATGGCGGGCCTCGACGGCGTGCAAAACAAGATTCATCCCGGAGATCCGGCTGACAAGAACCTCTATGATCTGACGCCGGAGGAAGATGCCAAGATCCCGACCGTGTGTTCGTCGCTCGACCAGGCGCTCGACTATCTCGACAAGGACCGCGAGTTTCTTACCCGTGGTGGCGTGTTCTCCAACGACTTGATCGACGCCTACATCACACTCAAGATGGACGAAGTGACACGCTTCCGCATGACCACCCACCCCATCGAATACGAGATGTATTACTCGGCATAACCCTGTCACGCCCGCGCCCTCCGCGCCGGGCTGCGAATAAATGGCGGTGGGTTTCCACCGCCATTTTTTCCCCAGCTTGTGGTTTGCTTCCAGATAAACCACTACCTATTGTGAAGATTGTCTTCCATGCCATTGATCTAGTTGCTTTTTTCATTTTGCAACCTTACTCTTGAAGACCACCCATCTGGAGTGTGGTCATGAACAAGCTCTTGTTGACAACCGCCTTTACTTGTTTTGTGCCGTTCGCACTGGCGCAAAAAGCGCAGCAGCAACCCGCGCCCGCCATCGCGACCGCGCCCACCATCTACAAACTGGTGGACGATAACGGCCGCGTGACTTACAGCAACCTGCCCATGAAGGGCGCGACCAAAATCGAGCTTGACCCAGTCATGGTCATGCCGCTTGCACCTCCGCCCGCCCGCCTGGCGGGCGCGGTGAAAGTCTCGATGGTTTCATCTCTTCCCAGCATCGACGGCGTGACACAGAAAAAGCGCGATGACGTGCGGCGCAGAATCCTGGAAGATGAAATACGCGCCGAGGACAAGCTTCTCGGCGAAGCTCGCACCTCCCTCAACGATGAGACAGGCAATCGCGATATCATCCGCATGATGCGCGCCGCAGCTGAAAAACAGACTGCATCCGCAAATATCGAGGCGCGCCGCGCCTACGATCATCGCGAAGAAAAACTGCGCCTCATGCAGGAAGCCGTTGCCACACACGAACAAAACATCGAGGCGATCAAGAAGGAGCTTGCCGCGTTGAAGTGATCGTCTCAACGTCGCAGCCCCATACCCCGCACCGCTTCCCCCGTCCGTAGCAAACTCTCGCCTAGCCGCAAAGGCGCCATGGCGCGGAATTTGCTTTTGCATTAAGCCATGACAGCAAGCTTTTCTTCACAGTCTTTTCCCGGCCTCGACCTGCTTTCGACTGCCGTACTTATAGTGGATCGCGATTTGAGCCTGCTGTACGCCAACCCGGCTGCGGAAAATCTTTTCGCCTTCAGCCTGAAAAGTGTCGCTCACCAGAAGCTGGAGCGCATTTTTCCCGGAAAACCAGCCTTATTCGCCATTCTGGAACAGTCCATACAGTCGCGCCTGGGTTACCACGAGAACGAACTGGTTCTCGAGATGCCGCATAACGCTACGCTCAAGCTGGCCTGCGTCGTGACCCCTGTCGAGCACGACCATTTCGATCTGGTGCTGGAGTTTCGTCAACTCGACCAGCAACTCAGAATCGCGCGCGAAGAAAAAATCCTCGAGCATCAACAACTGAATCGCGAACTGATCCGCAATCTCGCCCACGAAATCAAGAATCCACTAGGCGGCATACGCGGTTCGGCGCAACTTCTCGAACGCGAGCTTCCGCAAAACGAACTGCGGGAATATACCCAGGTGATCGTCAAGGAAGCCGACCGGTTGCAGGCGCTCATGGACCGCCTGCTCACTCCCAGCCGTCTGCCGCAGATCGGCCCGGTTAACATACATGAGGTTCTGGAGCGCGCACGCAGCCTCATTATCGCGGAATTTCCGCGCACCTTACGCATCCGCCGCGACTACGATACCAGCCTGCCGGAAATCATCGGTGACAAGGAGCAACTTATACAGGCGATCCTGAATGTCACGCGCAACGCTGCGCAGGCGCTGGAAGGTAATGGTGAAATCCGGCTGGTCACGCGAATCGCACGTAACATCACACTCGCCAAACATCGTTACCGCCATGCCATTCAGGTCGAGATCGCCGACAATGGCCCGGGCATTCCGGAGAACCTCAAAGAAAAGATTTTCTACCCGCTGGTGAGCGGTCGTAACAGCGGCAGCGGACTCGGACTCTCTCTCGCGCAAAACTTCATCAACCAGCACCAGGGCATTATCGAGTTCGACAGCGTCCCCGGCAACACGCGTTTCACCATTGTGCTGCCGGTGCGCAATAATGAACTTGCCAATCCCAACCTCCACGCCAGGAAATCATGAAACATGTCTGGATCATTGACGATGACCGTTCGATACGCTGGGTAATCGAAAAAGCGTTGGCACGCGAGGGTATCTCCTATCGTTCTTTTGCCTCCGCACAGGAAGCACTTGAAGCCCTCGAAGACGAACACCCACAGGTGGTGATAAGCGACATCCGCATGCCGGGCGCGAGCGGCCTGGAATTCATGCAGAAACTCAGGGAAATTCTGCCGGCCACGCCCGTCATCATCATGACCGCCTATTCGGACCTTGAAAGCGCGGTTGCTGCATTTCAGGGCGGCGCTTTCGAATATCTTCCCAAGCCATTCGATGTCGATCACGCCATAGCATTGATCCGCCGCGCGCTTGAACAGAGCGTGCATGTCAGCCCGGAGCAGGAAGCGGCGAGCGCCGCGCCGGAGATTCTCGGCCAGGCGCCCGCTATGCAGGAGGTGTTTCGCGCCATCGGACGGCTCGCGCAATCGCACGCCACTGTGTTGATCACCGGAGATTCCGGCACCGGGAAGGAACTGGTGGCGCGCGCACTGCATCGTCACAGCCCGCGTGCCGCGAAACCGTTTATCGCGATAAATTCAGCCGCCATCCCCAAGGATCTCCTCGAGTCCGAACTGTTCGGCCATGAAAGGGGCGCCTTTACAGGCGCGCAAACTACGCGCCAGGGACGCTTCGAACAAGCCGAGGGCGGAACTTTGTTTCTCGACGAAATCGGTGACATGCCTGCCGATCTGCAGACACGCCTGCTGCGCGTCCTATCCGAAGGTAAGTTCTACCGCGTGGGTGGACATACGCCAATCACCGCCAATGTGCGCGTCATTGCCGCAACGCACCAGAATCTCGAAACACGCGTCAAAGAGGGTCTGTTCCGCGAAGACCTGTATCACCGGCTCAATGTCATCCGGCTGCGCTTGCCTGCGCTGCGCGACCGGCGCGAGGACATTCCCTCGCTGGTCAGGCATTTCATGCAAAAAAGCGCGCGCGAGCTCGGCGTGGAGGCCAAACGTTTGTCGGATGCGTCGATGAGTTATCTTGCCGGCCAGGATTTGCCGGGCAATGTGCGCCAGCTCGAGAACATCTGCCATTGGCTCACCGTCATGGCGCCGGGACAGAACATTGAAATCGCCGACCTGCCCCCCGAACTGCGCGGTGAAAAGCCTGCTGCAATTTCCGAGGGTGGCTGGCGAAAATCCCTGGAGCGCGAGGTCACCCTCATGCTGTCGCGCGGTGAAACCGGTATCAGTGACGTGCTCACGCGGCAATTCGAGAGCGCACTGATCACCATGGCGCTACTCCACACAGGGGGAAGACGCATCGAGGCGGCGCAATTACTGGGAATCGGTCGCAATACCCTGACACGCAAAATACAGGAACTCGGTCTGGACAAGCCAGACGGAATTCACTGATTACCTTCTACCGAGATAACGGCTGGCAAACTCCTCGGCTGCAACACCGGGGCTGAAATGGAAGCCCTGGTATTCGTCGCATCCGAGCGCCTTGAGCGAGGTGAACTGGGCATCGTTTTCAACCGCCTCGGCCACAACCTTGAGGCGCATGCTATGGCTCATCGCGACAATGGCGCGAATAATAACCTCATCATTGGGATCGACGACGATATCGCGCACGAACGACCCATCGATTTTCACACTGTCCACCGGCAGGCGCTTGAGATAGTAAAGTGAAGAATAGCCGGTGCCGAAGTCATCGATCGACAAGCTAATGCCGCGCTCGCCGAGCCGGCCCAGGAGCACTACTTTTTCCTCGATGTTCTGCATGAGCATACTTTCGGTGAGTTCGAGTTCCAGGAAGCGGGCATTGAGTCCGGAGCGCGCCAGAACCTGGTCAATGCAACGAATGAGGCCATCGCCATCGCGCGTCTGCCCCATGGAAAGATTGACCGAGACCTTGAGTTCCGGCGCCCCTTGTTTCTGCCAGGCCTTGACTTGCCGGCAAGCGGTTTCCAGCACCCACTCCCCGATCGGCATGATAAGTCCCGCATCCTCCGCGATGGGGATGAATTTCTCGGGCGGCACAAGTCCGCGCCGTGGATGCTGCCAACGGATCAGCGCCTCGACACCGACCATTTTCCCTGTCGAAAAGGAAACGCGCGGCTGGTAGTGCAATAATAATTCCTCGCGCCGCAGCGCCTGGCGCAAATAATTTTCGATCGACAGCTTCTCGATAACTTTGGCGTTCATGTCCGCCGAGAAAAACTGGAAATTATTTCTGCCCTTTTCCTTGGCGTGGTACATCGCCACGTCGGCATTCTTGAGGAGCGCGGTGCTGTCGCGACCGTCCCCTGGGTATAAGCCGATACCGATGCTGCACGATGTATTGAGTTGGAGATTGCCGGAAAAAATAGGCGAAGCCAGCGACGCAATCATGTTTTCCGCCACGTGGCGCACGCTGTCGTCGTCGCGCAGATCCTCGAGGATGACAGCAAACTCGTCGCCGCCCAGACGCGCAACGGTATCGGTCGCGCGCACGCACGCGGCAAGACGCGTCGCCACCTGCTTGAGCAGTTCGTCACCGACCTGGTGGCCTAGTGAGTCGTTGATGGTCTTGAAACGGTCGAGGTCGATGAACATGAAAGCAAGGCGTTTGCGGTTGCGCGCCGCGCTGGCAATACCCTGCTCAAGCCGGTCGTTAAGCAACATGCGGTTGGGAAGCCCGGTGAGCGGGTCGCGCGTGGCGAGGAATTCGACGCGCTCTTCAGCCTGTTTGCGCTTGGTGATGTCGGAAGAAGTCCCGGTCATGCGCACTGCCCTGCCTTGATAATTGCGTTGCGTCACCTTTCCCCGGCTGGCTATCCAGATCCACTCTCCCGCGGCATTGGAAACACGGTATTCCGCCTCGAAATCGGAAGTTGCGCCGCGAACCGCGCTTTCCATGGCCGCGCGAAACAATTCCCTGTCATCGGGATGGCACCAGGACAGCACCTCCTCTCCACGCGCGACCGATTCGTCCGATGGCATGCCGGTCAGCAGCCCCCAGCCTTCGTTGAAATACGCGGTGCCGGTGATGAGGTCCCAGTCCCACAGCGCCAGATTCGAACCTTGCAATGCCAGGTCATAACGCTCCCTTGCCTGATGCATCTGCGTTTCGGCGCGCCTGCGCTCACTGATGTCGCGCCCCAGGCCGATCAGCAATGTCTCGGTACCGTCGCGCATTGGCCTGGCGCTGAAAACATAGGGAGTTTCCAGTCCTGGGCGCGACAGAAGGTTCGCCTCGATGGTGGCATCCGCACCATCATCGAATACGCGCCGCATGGCGATGGTGAGGGCCTCACGATCCTTTTCAGCGAAAAGGTCGAGCAAGTGCAAAGAGGGAATTTCCTCCTCGCGATAACCCGCGGCCTCAATAAAATACCTGTTCCAGCGCACTATCCTGCCGTGTGCAGAAAGCAGAAAGAACACCTCGGGAAGACTGTCGAGGATGGCCGGAGCCAGCTTTGCATCCTGGCGTCCGCGTTCAATGGCCATTTCACGCTGAACAACCTCATCCAGGGTGGATGGCTCAAGCAGAGGATGAGCCTGCTCAAGTGTGTTCGCCACTATGCTTGTGCTGAACGTCGATTGCGGCGAATGGTTTTCGCGGCGCGCCTCGAGTCTGGCTTGCACCAGGTCCGCCAGGTTGGCGAGCGTTTCCGCCTCGCGCGCGCCCAGCTCGCGCGGCGCCGTACCGAGTACCGCCAGAACACCGACCACTTCGCCGTCTCCTGCCGTGATGGCGGCTCCGGCATAAAAGCGCAGAAACGGCATGCCCTCGACAAGAGGGTGACGCGAAAAATTTTCGTCGAAGAGAAAGTCTGCAATGCTCTGTACGCGCGCACTGGATTCACGCGTCGAATAGAAGGACAACGCACGCGGCCACTCGCGCAGCACGATGCCATGACTGGCCTTGAACCACTCGCGCCGTGAGTCGAGAAACGAGATGGACGCCATGGGCGCGCCGATAGTTTCTGCGGCACGGCGCGCCAGTTCATCGAATACCGGGTCCGCTGGTGTGTCGAGTATCCCCAGCCCTCCGATCAGCGTCATGGCCGCCCCTGGTATTGCCTGTGCCTGCTTCATGAAGGTATAAGGGAAATGACGAAGATTGCGGTCTCCTGGATGTTCCCGGTCAGGCGATTTCGGCGACTACCGGCGCATGATCGGATGGCCGTTCCAGCTTGCGCGGCGCGACATCGATCGTGCAGCCGCGACAACGCTGCGCGAGCGTGTCGCTCAGCAGAATATGATCGATTCGCAGTCCGAGGTTGCGCCGGAAACCGTTCATGCGGTAATCCCACCAGCTGAAGCTTTTTTCCGGCTGCTCGAATTGCCGGAAGCTGTCCTTGAGACCAAGCGTCTGCAATGCGCGAAATGCCTCGCGCTCCGGCGCGGAACACAGCACCTGCCCCTCCCAGGCTGCGGGATCGTGAACGTCCCTGTCTTCCGGTGCGACGTTGAAGTCGCCAAGCAGCGCCAGCTCGCCATGCTGCCTGATCTCATTCTGAAGGTGCACCGTCAATGCCTTGAGCCAGGCAAGTTTGTATTGATATTTCTCGGACTCCACGCTCTGGCCGTTGGGCACATAAATACAGACAATGCGGACACCCGCCACCGTGGCGGAGATACAGCGTTTCTGCACGTCGGCAAAGCCGGGAATATCGTGCAACACGTCCGCAAGCGGCGAACGGCTGATGATGGCCACGCCGTTGTAGGTCTTCTGTCCCGAGAAAATCACCTGATAGCCAAGGCTCTCAATGTCGGCTCGGGGAAAGCGCGCGTCCTCAAGCTTGGTCTCCTGCAGACACAGGATATCGGGTTGACGGGTCTTCAACCAGTCGAGCACATGCCCGAGTCGAACATTGAGCGAGTTGACATTCCAGGTCGCGACCTTCACTGCTGACGCGCAGGTCTTGACTCGCCTGACGGTGTCGCTGCCGGCGCGGGCATTTCGCTTTTTTTCGGCACGGGCGGTTTGGTGAAAGGATTCACGCGCGGATAGCCCCCGGCATCGAGCGCGGCATTCCACGAGGCGTCGCTGAAGCCCTTTACCTGCTCCTCCCCCACCACCAGCACCGGTACTTGCAAGGTTCCAATCAGCTTTTTGAGTGCGTCCGCATCGGCGGGATTTTTTTCGGGATCGCGCTCGAGAAAGGGTATGCCGCGCTTTGCCAGCACCGCACGCGCGTCCGAACACGGTTCGCCGCAGTTGGTCAGATAAGCGCTGACCGGATTCTTTTCCTTGGCGATTTTGACAACATAAGGAAGCTGCTCCTCATCGACGGAAGGTCCGCTACCCATACGCTTGGTCTGGAGATTCCTGGCGTCTGGGGGCGGGGGCAGGTCTGAATACTGGACATTGCCGTCCTTATCGACCCAGCGATATATCGTCTGGGCATGCGCCGCAAAAGCAGCGCCAAGCAATAGCAAACAGGCAAGGCGTTTCATGACTGACCTCCTGATAGAAAAACATCTGCAAGCGTAGCGGAGAATTTTGTACGTCATTATGCCGGAACATGACGTATTTTTTCTCAGTCTCCCGATCCTGGCGCAAGTCCCCATTTTGACAGAGCCGGCAATTCCCGGCATGTTGCCCAGGTCATCCTGTTCCACCTGCTGATCGAGCGTGAGTTAGGAGCCGAGAAATAATAAGTTGGACAATTGTGGGTGCGCTGGCGGGATGCGATGCAAGACGCCGGGCGCGCCGCATGGCCGCTCCCTGCAAGCGACCGGCAACGCCGCAGCGCGCCCGTCAGT
>Ga0315281_10003819_pt1 | contig 22028 bp, 16 predicted proteins | sample YL17G07_0_MG_FD_204540 | JGI IMG/M metagenome (GOLD analysis project Ga0315281, IMG submission 204540) | Sediment microbial communities from Yellowstone Lake, YNP, Wyoming, USA - YL17G07_0 | ecosystem: Environmental > Aquatic > Freshwater > Lake > Sediment | place: USA: Wyoming | collected... | reverse complement strand
CTGTCACCGCGCACACAACGCTTGAAGAACGGTCTTGCATTGCGCGGTGACAGTCACCTAAAGAGTGCTCGTGAGTTGGCAAGGCGCACATCCGTTACACGCGAAGCGGTTTGCCGCAGGCTATCCGTTGCTAAGATGCTCAAGCAAACTTCCGAAGCCTTATGACTTCGGAAGTCTTTTTTGAGATCGAATAAACGGCAGGCCGCTCCCCTCAGCGGCTCTTTCTTTTTCATCCTCCCGCCTCCGCTAAATCCGTTCCATCCATTGACAAGCCCTACGGCGTTGGCGTCTCCGTCGGCGCGATGAAGCCTTCGGGGGTGAGGGTGGGCGTCTCGGTCGGCGGGATGGGGCAGACGCTTTTCGTGTCGGGGACTTTGTTGGTGAGGCTGACGATTGAGCCGTTGACGGCGGAAATCGTGTTGAGGCCGACGACGTCGAACCAGGTATTCCCCGGCTTGAACGGGATGACGTTGCCCGCCGAGTCCACGAGGCGCAATTTCCACTGCGTCGTCTCGTCGCGCCGCCAGGTGCCTTCAATCATGATCCCGTCGCGGAAGATTTTGGCCGGGCCGGAAGTCCAAAGCTGAATCTCCAAACCGCAGTTGCCGCCGTCGCGGAAATCCTCTGGCACAAAATTATTAACGTGACTCACATTGAGCACCACCACATTCGCCGCCGTTATGGGTTTATTTGTTAGCGCGTCAATGTGGGCGGCCATCGCGCCACTCGTGTCCTGCTCTTGCCAGCGCTCGTAGACTCCACCGCCCGCGTTATAGCGCCAATCCACGTGCGCGGCGAGGGAGAAGTCAATCAATACTTGTTTTGCGGGGACGCCGCTGGGGACGGCGGCGGTGAAGGCGAAGCCGGAGACGCTATCGCGGGCGCGCGCGCCACTGCCATTGGCGGCAGTCCCGGCGCGGATGGCTTCGGTGCTGGCGAAGAGGGTGTTCATATCATCGGGGGTTTCGCGGCAGAGCGGCGGGCAGAAGTAATGCGTCTCTTCGGAGACGAGCCGCCAGACATTCTCACCGGCGAACCAGGGATTGGCGCGGAGATGCCCCATCGTGCCGAGGCTTGAGCCCGAGGTGACGAGGAGCGCGCCGAACATGGGCGCAATTTCAGTGTCAATGTAGCGCGCGGAACGGATGGAGCCAACTTTGGCCGCGTCGTTTTGCAGGAAGACGGCGGTGAAGCGCGTGAGGCCGGCCTCGGCTTGATGCTCGAAGACCACATCGGCGAGGGAGAGGCCGTATTGCGGACGCGCGCTGTAGGGGAAGTTGGAGATTTTGATGGCAATGGGGATGCGATTAATTTTCGCCGGGTCAACGAGTTGCCCGGTGAGGGGGTTGACGCCGTCGGGATACGTCTCCGGCCCGTAAAACGGAATCGCGGTGGGGGCAACGGGCGACGGGAGGGGCGTCCCTGCGGGGGCGACGGGCGTCCCTACGGGGGGCGGCAACGTAGGGGTTACGGTGCCCACGTGGAACACGGTCACCACCGCCGGGGGCGGGGTGGGCGTCGGGGTCGCGCCGCAGGCAGTCAAAAAGAAAATCCCCGGCCCCAAGAACAAAATTCCAAACGTCAAATTCCAAACGTTAAACTTCAAACGAGGCATGGCACAAGTCTCCGAAAAAAAATGTCGGGGCAAGTCCCGACGCGAGCGGGATTGTAACATAGCCCACAACTTGTTTTGGGGTTTGGAGTTTTGGATTTGGGATTTCACGCCGCGCTTGTTTGACTAGCCTATGCCTTGCTTGTATAATCGCCGCCACTTCAAGATAAGTATTGTTTTTTTATTGCCGCCCGCTCGGCAGAGGTCTGTAATGGCGCTCAAGGGCAATCTGCGCGATTTCTCCACAACTCAATTGTTGAACCTGATCAACCTCGCCAAGAAAACCGGCACCCTAGTGATCGAGGCGCCGGGAACCGGGGCGCAAATGTCGTTCCGCAACGGCAAGTTGATCTACGCTTTGATGGGGCAGGACGACGGCAGTCTGACCTCCATCCTGCACCGGGCGGGCAAGCTTACCGACGAGCAGGCCAAGTCGCTCAAAGCCCGCGCGGCCAATGCCACCGACAAGGAGCTCGGCTTGTTGCTCATCAACGCTGGTTATGCCAGTCAGGGCGACATCATCAACAGCATTAAGACGCACACGACCGAAGTGGTCTTCCGGTTGTTCACCTGGGTGGAGGGCCTGTTCCGGTTCGAGCCAGCCATCATGCCGGGGGACGATAAGATTGTCGTGCCGATTGATCTGGAGAACGTCATCATGGAGGGGGCGCGGCGCATGAAGGAGTGGGAGCAGTTGAACGAAGAACTGCCTAACCTCGACATGGCCCTCAAATTCACCGACCGCCCCAACGCCGCCAACATCCGCAACATGAACTTAAGCGTGGAAGAGTGGCGGGTGGTTTCGTTCATCAACCCCAAGAATTCGATGAAGGCCATCGCCAAGGCCAACAATATGAGCGACCTGGAAATTCGGAAGGTCGTGTACGGCTTGCTACAAGCCGGGCTGGTGGAAGTCATCCGGCCCGAGGGCTATCAGCGGCCCCAGCCGGTCACCTCGGCGGCCAGGAAGGCGCAGGCGCAAGCCACCTCGCCGGAAGGCAAGGCCCAGCAAGCCAGCGTCGTCAACAAGTTAATCGCGCGCATCAAAGCGCTCTAAGCCGTAGTCCCGCCATTGTTGCTACCGGAATAAAGGACGAGTCATTATGCAAGCTGTCAAAATGGTCATCACCGGGCCTTTCAGCTCTGGCAAGACCCAGTTCATCAAATCCATCAGCGAGATTGACGTGGTGGCGACCGAGCGCAAGATCACCTCGGACGCGGAGAAGATCAAGGACAGCACCACGGTCGCCATGGACTTTGGCCGGATTACGGTAGACAATGAACTGGTCTTGTATCTTTTCGGCACGCCGGGCCAAAAACGGTTCGACTTCATGTGGGAAATTCTCTCGGAAGGGATGCTGGGCTTTGTGGTGATGGTGGACAGCACCAAGCCCGAGACATTCCGCGAGGCGAAGAGCATCCTCGAAACCTTCCGCGCTTACGCCCCCACCCCGTACGTGGTGGCCGCCAACAAGCAAGACTTGCCCGAGGCCTGGGAACTGGAAGACCTGCGCATTGCTTTGCGCCTCGATCCGGCGGTGAAGCTTCTGGGGTGCGCGGCCCGGGACCGGGAAAAAGTCAAGGATGTCCTGCTCGAACTCCTCTATTCCATCCTCGCCGAGATGGAAACCCAATAAACCCGCCCCCCGCCGGGGCCGCGCCCCGCGAGGGGCCATCCTCCCGCCGGGGAGGCGAGGCCGCGCACTGTGAGTTCCATCGTTACCGATCAAGGCATCGTTCATTACGAAACGTATGGTTCCGGTCGGCCCGTTATCCTGCTTCACGGCTGGATCGGTTCGTGGGGATTGTGGCAACCCACCATGGAGGCGCTCGGCAAGGAATACCGGTGCTACGCACTCGACTTCTGGGGGTTCGGCGAGTCGGGCAAAAAGCGCGACTCGTACGCCGTCGGCGACTTCATGGCCCTCGTGGCCCAGTTTATGGACCGGCTGGGCATCGTGGCCGCGCCGCTTATCGGCCACTCGATGGGGGGCACGACTTCCCTCGGCACCGCCATTAACTCCCCCGAACGCGTCACCAAAGTCTGCGTCATCGGTTCCCCCATCGTGGGCACCTCCCTGTCTATGTTCTTGCAACTCGCCGGGGTGCCGTGGATCGGCTCGATGGCGCGCAACTCCCCGAATCTATTGAAGACCGGCATCCGGCTCTTCGCCCCACTCATCACTCGCGAATACAAAAACTGGTATCCCACCGTCATCCGCGACATTAACAGCACCACCGTGGACTCCTTCTTCAGTAGCATCGGCTCCCTGCGCCGCACCGACCTGCGCGCGCATCTCGGCGCCATTCGCGTGCCGACGATGGGCATTTACGGCGGGCGCGACGTGATTGTGAGTCCCAAACAATACGAACCCTTGCGGGCGGGCATCCCTCAGGCTCGCATCGAGATTATGCCCAACTCCGGGCATTTCCCCATGATTGACGAGCCGGACAAATATCTCGCGCTGATCAGATCATTTTTGGAAACCAAAGCGCCATGACTCTCCCGGCCTCCCCAGCGGCTGTAACCAACGGCACGCGCCTGTATTACCCCAACAAAATGGTGCGCATCATTCTGCTGGCCATGGAAGAAGTCATGGGCCGCAACGGGGTGAACGCGGTGCTCAACCTCGCCCACCTGCATTATCTCGTCAACAATTTTCCGCCTAACAACTTCGACCGCCACATCAACTTCGACGACATTGGCGCACTGATGCGCGCGCTTGACGAAATGTACGGCCCGCGCGGGGGGCGCGGCCTGGCGCTCCGCGCCGGGCGGGCGTGTTTCAAGTACGGCATCAAAGAATTCGGCCCGGTGCTGGGCATCGCCGATCTGGCCTTCCGTTTGTTGCCGCTCACCATGAAATTAAAAGTCGGAGCCGATGTGTTCGCCGAGACATTCAACAAGTTCAGCGACCAGCAGGTGACGCTGGGCGAGGAGCCGGACCGGTTCATCTGGCAGAACGAGCCGTGCCCGATGTGCTGGGGGCGCAAGTCCGACACGCCCTGCTGTCACCTCGCAGTCGGCATCTTGCAAGAGTCGCTCTACTGGGTAAGCGGCGGGAAAAATTTCGAGGTGCAAGAGACAGCCTGCGTCGCCTGCGGCGACGAGGCCTGCACGTTTGTAATTGATAAGAAGCCGCTCGATTAATTCGGCCCCGGCCGCGCTTTTCTGACAAGAAACTAACTTTTCGATGGCGTGCGTTTTTCGCCTTTGTGGTAGGATAAAGGTGGAACATAACTAAACCTGACAAGTCTTACGACACAGTGCCTAAACGGGGACTGGGGCGAGACCTGTCAGGTCTGCTCACTCTGACCGCGAACCCATATGCGCAAGATCATCATCCGGGACGATCGGCACATCCCCCCCTTCAACGAAGAAGCCCGCGACTTGCGAATCCAGAACAAGCCGTTGTGGTTGCATCAACGCGATATGCTCGCGCACTACACCACGCAAGAGATCGAGTACCCCGCCTTCGACTTCATCCCGCGCGACAACCTTGAGTCCCTCGTCTATCGCGACAACCTGTTCTTCGACCAGGAATACGTAGACGCTTTCATCGCCGCCGCCAGGAAACATGGCGGGCCGTGCCGCGCCGCATTCTCGCCCGACAACAAGACCTTCACCCAGCACGCCCTGCCCCTCTCCACGTCCTATACTAAAGAAGGCAACCTCTATCTGGGCGACTTGTGGTATTTCCCCAACGGCGTCGAGCCGGAGCCGTACCCGGTGGTGATTGATTTCCAGACCCGCGAACTGGGCTACTACCGCGTCCCGACCTATATGTCCACCGAGGGCGGCGAACTGATCTATCAAGTGCCTTTGCGCGGCATATTGGCGATTGACTCATGGGTGCACATCTACATCGCCGACGCGGTTTACGGAGTGTGGAAGCGCGGCGCGCGGTTCGAAGAGCGCATCAACAACGATAACCTTTACAAACTCAAAGTGCTGTGGCACGCCCTGCTGGAACAGAAGCAGGCTCTCGAATGCTCCGAGCCGGTGAAGATCGGGCGCAACTGCGTCATTGACCCCACCGCCATCATCCACGGCCCCACCAGCATCGGCGACAACTGCAACATCGGCGCGGGCACGGTCATCGAGAACTGCACCATCGGCGACAACGTGAACATCTCGCAGGGGTGCCAACTCATGCTCTCCACCGTGGGCGATGGCGCGTTCCTGCCCTTCCGCGCCGCGCTGTTCCTCACCACGCTCATGGATTACGCCATCGTGGCGCAAAACACCTGCCTGCAAATGTGCGTCATCGGGCGGCGCACGTTCATCGGCGCGGGCAACACCTTCACCGATTACAACCTGCTTCCCGCGCCGCTCCGCGCCCTCAACGCCAACAGCGAATTAAAAGAAGCCAACGCCCCGGTGCTGGGCGGCTGTGTGGGTCACAACTGTCGCATCGGGTCGGGGATGATCATCTACCCGGCGCGCACTATCGAGTCCGACGTGATACTCTTCGCCTCCAAAGAGCGGCGCGTGATAGACAAGAACGTGACTTACGAGGAAAGCGATCACCACAACACGCGCGCCGCGCACCTGCACAAGCGGCTCTACCCGCGCAAAGGCGAGAAAATCGCCGAATCGTGGTAACGCAAATCCCAAACGACAAACTTCAAACTCCAAATTTCAAACTGACCGGCGTGAGGGGGGCGATGGGAGTTGGAAGTTTGAAGTTTGATTTTTGAAGTTGGGATTTTTTTGTGGACACCTTCGCCTTCATCATTCATCCCATTGACCCCAAACGGGACGTGAGCCGCAAGTTTCCCTTGCTTGGGAAATATCTCAACGTCAAGCAAATCAATTTCTTCAGCACTTTCTTCCCCCCGCTCTACATCTCCGAGATCGCGGGCATCCGCTCGGCGGCGACGAACAAAGAAATCAAGGGCTGGTTTGTGGCGTGCCCGTACACTCCGGCGCGGATGTTGGAATTGCCCGAAAAGACCGTGTACCGTAAAATAATACAGACAGGCCGGTTAGCGGAACGTTTGGGCGCGAAAGTGTTGGGCCTCGGCGCGTTTACCTCCGTCGTCGGCGACGCGGGCCGGACCATTGCCAGGAATTTATCCATTCCGGTGACGACGGGGGACTCGTACACGGTGGCGGTGGCGGTGGAATCGGTCCGCGAGGCCGCGCGGGTGATGGAGATTCCCCTGCAGAGCGCCGTCGCCGCCGTCGTGGGAGCGACGGGCGCTATCGGGTCTGCCGCCGCCGAACTGATTGCGCGGGATGTCGCCAAGCTCTGGCTTATCGGGCGGCCCCAGCGGACGCAAGACCTCGAGGCGTTGCGCGAGCGCATCCGGGCCGCGCATCCCGTCGAGGTGCAAATCGCCACTGACGTGCAGGTCATTGCCGAAGCCGATTTGATTCTCACGGTGACGAGCGCGGTCGAGGCCATCATCCGACCGGAACATCTCAAACCCGGCGCGGTCGTGTGCGACGTGGCCCGCCCGCGCGACGTGGCGGCGCAAGTGGCGGCCCAGCGCGACGACGTGCTGGTCATTGACGGCGGCATGGTGGCGGTGCCGGGCGACGTGAATTTCAATTTCAACTTCGGCTTTCCACCGGGTATGGCGTATGCCTGCATGGCCGAGACGATGGCGCTGGCGCTGGAAGGCCGCTACGAAAGTTACACGCTGGGCAAGCACATTACGGTGGAACAGGTGGACACGATTGCGCGGATTGCGGCGAAACACGGGTTCAAACTGGGCGGGTTCCGCTCCTTTGAGCGCGCGGTGACGCCCGAACAAATCGCGCGCGTGAGAGAGCGCGCCCACACGCGCGCGCGGGAGAAACATTGATGCCTACGGGAGCGTTACGCATTCGCAATCTACTGGTGGTCGAGGACGACCCCGACACCTCGCACTTGCTCAAAACTTACTTCTCCGGCCACGGCTACGAGGTGGCGATTGCCGGGCGCGGGAGTGAGGCGCTGGAGACGGCGCGCAAGCAAGCTCCCGACCTGGTCCTGCTCGACATTATTTTGCCCGAACCCGAACTGGATGGCCTGGCGGTGTGCCAGGCTCTGCGCTCCTCGGCGCGCACCAGCCACATCCCGATTGTCTTTCTCACCGAGAAAGCGGCCGCCAGCGACCGGTTGATCGGCTTAAGCGCCGGCGCGCAGGATTACATCACCAAGCCGTTTGATCTCGAAGAACTGCGCTTGCGCGTGAAGAATCTCATCACCCGCGCGGAGCGCGAGAATATGCTGGACCCGCGCACCGGCCTGCCGACCGGCAACGTCATTGACGATCAGCTCAAGCGGCTGGCGGGGCAGGCGGGCTGGTGGAAAGTGGAATGCCGCATTGACGCCTTCCGCCCTTTCGTGGATCTCAACGGTTTCGCGGCCGGCGACGACGTGCTTAAGTTCACCGCCCACCTGCTGCGCGAGATGGTCAACGCCAACGGCACCGCGGAAGATTTCATTGGCCACCCGGCCAACGATACTTTTTTGGCGCTCACCTCGGCGAAGAACGTGGCCGAGTTCAGCGCCAAACTGACAGCCAGGTTTAATGAAGAAGTGAAAGCGCATTACGGATTCATGGATCGCGAGCAGGGCTACGTCCTCATCCGCGATGCCGCTGGACAACAAGTTCAAGCGCCGCTGATGACGCTGAAAGTCACGACGGCGGCTCTGTAACGGAGGCACTTATGAGCAAAGGGCGCATTCTGGTGGTGGAAGATGATTTCGACATCTCGAATATGCTCCGGATTTATTTCACCGGGCAAGGCTTCGAGGTGAACGTGGCCCCGCGCGGGGGTGACGCGCTGGAGTTGACGCGGCGGAGCCTCCCGCATCTCATCGTGCTCGACATCATGCTCCCCGACATGGACGGGTACGCCGTATGCAAAGAACTGCGCATCACCACCCGCACCAGCCACATCCCCATCATCTTCCTCACTCAAAAAGACGAGCGCAGTGACAAGATCGCCGGCCTCGAACTGGGCGCAGACGATTACATCACCAAGCCCTTCGACATCGAGGAGTTGAAACTGCGCGTGACCAACGCCATCGCCCGGCAGGAGCGCGAGAACTCGCTTGACCCGCGCACCGGCCTGCCCTCGGGCCGCCTCATCGAAGAGCAACTCCGCAAAATCATCCGCCTGCCCAGCTGGAGCCTGCTCGACTGCCGCATCATGCACTTCGAGCGCTTCAAGGATGTCTACGGCTTCATCGCGGGCGACGAAGTCTTGCGCTTCACCTCCTTGCTCCTCGGCGAAGTTATTGATGAGATGGGCACGGCCAATGACTTCATCGGCCACCCCGGCGGCGACAATTTCGTCGTCGTCACCACCTCGGCTAGCGCGGCTAAAGTGCGCGACCGCCTCAAGACCCGCTTCATCGCCGAAGTGCAGACGCATTATTCCTTCATAGACCGCGACCGCGGCTACATCATCGCCAAAGGGCAGGAGGGCAGTGAAGTGCAAGTGCCGCTGATGAAGATGGCCGTCGGCGAAGTCTCGCCGGATAACCGCCAGTTCTCCGACATCCGCGAAATCACCGAGATGGCCGCCGAGGCTCGCCGCCAGGATGCGGCGGAAGTGACCGCCACACCGGCCACGCCAAAAGCGTAGAGATTACCGGAGGGGCTGACACACCGGTCAGCCCCTGCCTTGAGCGAACACAGCCGTTTGCTCCCACCCGCGACTGAATGGAATTCTTCACCACCGTCCCCACCGCGCTGGCATTTGTTCTCTTAGGTCTCGCCCTTCTGGCGGTGACTTATGGCCTCTTGCGCTGGCTGGGAAGTAGCTCACTGGCCTTCGCCAACTCCCCGATGCAATGGTCACTGGAAGCGGAATCGAGTGACACGGGCGTGCTCGTCGTCGAAACCGGGGGGCGCGGCGAGCGCGTGCTTTTCATCAATGAACGGGCGCAGGAACTTTATGGCCTCAACGGGCAGTCCCCCAATTTAGAACGCATGGCGCGGCAAACCCAGCCGAGCGATTCTTTCCTGGAACTCCTCGCTGGCTCGAACAAAGCGAATTTCACCGTCGGCGAACACCGGCTGGAAGCCACCGCGCATCGCGTTTCACCTAAAGGGGAAGGCCCGGCGCAACTCGTCATGCTCCTGCGCGAGATTGATCAACTCCCCGAACTTGCCGCCGCCGACGAGCGCACGATTCAAGCCATGAACATCGTCGCCGAAGTGAGCCAGTCTATCGCCTCCAGCCTCGAACTCTCGGAGACGCTCACTACGATCCTCAACAGCGTCGGGCGCGCGTTTCCTTACAACATTGCCGAGATCACGTTGTGGGATAACGCCACCCAGACTCTCCGCCCCGCGCGCTACGCGGGCGACCCGGAATATGAACGCGAACTCAAGCGTACCGGCACGTACTATTACACCCCGGACGAAGGCTTCTCCGGTTGGTTAGCCACCCACCGCAAGCCGCTCGTCCTCGACAATATCGAAGCCTTTGCCGAAGTGCGCCCCAAACTGGAACGGGCTGCGTTTCCCTTCCGCGCCTACATGGGCGCGCCCCTCATCGCCGGACAACAATTTCTCGGCACCCTCGAGCTGATCAGTTACAAGCCCGACACTTACAAATCGAACGACTTGCTCCTGCTGAACGCCATCGCCGGGCAAGGCGCGATTGCGATTCAAAACGCGCAACTCTTCGCCCTGCAAGAGCGGCGCGTGGCCGAGCTCACCGGCCTCGCCGACATCACGCGCGCTATTGAGTCCACTGCCGATACTCACGAACTTTACGGGCGGCTCACCACCGATATCGCGCGGCTGCTCGGGGTGGAGATGGTCGGGTTCGTCGTCCCCGACGAGACCGGCAACGCCCTCGTCGGGCAACTGCCCTTCTACGGCGTCCCCGACATCGTCGTCCGCGAAATTTATAGCATCCCCCTGGTGGCCGGGGGCGCGGCCCAAAAAGTGTGGAGTACGAGCCAGTTCTGGCTCTCCAATCACGTCGCCACCGACCTGCAAGTAGACGAGATCGGCTTGCGCCCGTGGGCCGATACCGTGAGCCTCCGCACCACCCTGCTCGCGCCGATCACCATGGGCGACCGGCGGCTCGGCCTCGTCCACGTGGCCAACAAATCCAGCGGCGCGCTCTTTAGCGAACAAGATGTGCGCCTGCTCACCGCTTTCGCCGGGCAGGCCGCCGCCATCCTCGACAACGCCCGGCTCGTGCGCGAGGCTCAACACCGCGCCGAGCGCGCGGAGGGCTTGCGGCAAATCGCCGCCGACTTCGCCGCCAGCGCCAACCTCGACGAGATTTTCCGCACCGTGATGCTCCAGACCGTCAACTTGATCCACGCGGATTTCGGCGTGATTGCCCTGCTCGACGAGGCGCGGGGTGAACTCGTCCCGCAAGGGGCCTCGGCTTATGGCGGCTCACTCCGCGACGCTGAAACAATCCGCAGTCGCACCGACGATCCGACTTTTGCCTTCTCCGTCACGCGCACGCGGCGGCCCTTCCTCGCCAATCGCGCCACGCGCGACCGGCGCATCACCAGCCTCTATCGCGGCGTGGTGGAGCGCTATCAAATGAATAGCGTGATGGACGTGCCGCTGGTGGTGAGTGACCGGAGTCTGGGTGAGATGATGGTCGGCGCGCGGCGCGAAAAAGCCTTCTCGCGCGAGGACTTGCAACTCCTCTCGACCATCGGCTCCCAATTGGCCTCCGCCATTGAGCGCGTGCGGCTCTACGCCGCCACCGACGAGAGCCTGAGCCGCCGCGTGGACCAGCTCACCGCCCTCACCCGCGTGGGCCGCGAACTTAATCAGACCCTCGACCGCGAGCGCGTCCTCCGCCTCGTCTACGATGAAGCCCTCCACACCACGCAAGCCACCTGCGGCACGATTGTGCTGTTGGACTTGAACGCCGACCCCGGCACAGTGGCCCTTCGCATCGGCGAAGACGAACTCGGCTTACGCCTCACCGCGCTCGAAGCCGAAGTCGTGCGCGGCGGGGGCACGCACCGCCGCGTGGACAACCTGCCCCCCGCCGCGCCTCTCGCCGCGCACACCGGCGTCCGCTCGGCGCTCATCGTCCCCATTCAAGTGCAGGGGCAGACCGTCGGCCTCATCCATATGCACAGCGACAAAGCCGAAGGCTTTGATGACACCGCTCAGGAAGCCGCCCTCGCCCTCGCCGCGCAATCGGCCATTGCCGTCGAGAATGCGCAACGCTTTGAGGAACAGCGCAAACGCGGCGAACTTCTCCGCCGCCGCGCCGACCAACTGGCGCAACTCTTCCAGATCTCGCGCGCCGTCCGCACCGATCGCCCGCTCGCCGACAATCTCGAATCCATCGCCTTCGGGTTGCAGGAAGCGGTCGGGTTCAACCTCGTCCTCCTCAGTGTGCTCGACCCGCAGACCCACCTCTTGCGCCGCACCGCCTCGGCCGGCATCCCGCTTAACACCTTTCGCGAATTGCAAAAAGTCGAGCAGCCCTGGGAGACCGTCGCGCGCGTCCTGCTTGACCAGTTCCGCATCAGCCAGTCGTACTTCATGCCGCAGGAAAAATCACGGGCCGAGCGCGAAGGCCTCGACTTGATCAGCATGGGAAAGCCCATCCCGACGGACGTGCCCGTGACCCACTGGCATCCCGAAGATATGTTCCTCGTGCCGCTGCGCGGCTCGCGCGAAGAACCGGTGGGCCTGCTCTCGGTGGACGACCCGCGCGACGGCCTGCGCCCCGACCGGAGCACCATTGAGATCATCGAAATCTTCGCCAATCAAGCCGCGCTCGCCATTCAAAATGCGTGGCTGTATCAATCCACCGAGCGCCGCGCCAACCGCTTGCTCGCCCTGCATCGCGTCGTGGAGCACACCAATTATTTGACCGACCGCGCACAGTTGTGGCAGACGATTGCCGAATCTTTGATCGAAGAAATGGGCGTGGATGTGGCGCTCGTGGCCCTGAACGAGGGTGAGCGGCTGACGGTGCGGGGCCGCGCGGGCCAACTGAACCCGGACTTTGACTTCGGCCCCCTGCTTGCTGTCGCCGAACAACAAGCCGCTTCCCACTTCGACCCGGTGCTGGTCTTCAACACCAAAGAAGGCGGCTGGGCCAATCACCCGCTCGTCGTCGCCACCGATGTCAGTTCGTTCCTCAACGTGCCCATCCTCAGCCGGGGCGAACCCGCCGGTCTGCTCTTCGTCGGCTCGCGCCGTTCCCCCACGCCTTTTGCCGAAGACGACCTCGAACTCTTCATCATCCTCACCAATCAACTCGGCGGCACGCTCGAAAGCCTCCGCCTCGAAGCCGACATCCGCCAGCGCGCCGCGCAACTGGCCGCCCTCGCCGAAATTTCGCGGACCATCACTTCGACCCTCCGCACCGAGGACGTGGTGCACACCACCCTCACGCAACTCGCCTCGGTCGTGCCCTTCGACAGCGTGACGCTCTGGTTGCGCGAGGGCAAGCATCTGCGGATTGCCGCCGCGCAAGGGTTCGAGAACGACGCCGAGCGCCTCGGCCTCACCGTGGAGATCGCCGACAGCGCCCTCTTCACCGAAATGGCGCAGAAGCGCGACGCCATCGTCGTCCCCGACGTGCGCGACGACGCGCGCTTCCCGGCGGGCGGCTACCAACTCACCCGCTCGTGGCTTGGCGCGCCGCTCATCAGCAAAGGCCAGATCATCGGCGCGCTCGCGCTCGACAAGACCGAAGCGCACTACTATTCGCCGCAGGCCGCGCAAGTGATCATGGCTTACGCCAGCCAGTCGGCGGTGGCGCTCGACAACGCGCGGCTCTTTGAGGAAAGCGACCAGCGCGCCCGCGAATTGAATGACCGCTCACAGCGCCTCACCCGGCTCAACCGGGTCTCGGCGCAACTCTCGTCCAAACTCGATATTGAGCACATCTTCGACGTGACTCTCACGGAGTTGCTCAGCGCCCTGAGTGTGGAAGGCGCGACGGCGGTGATCTACAGCGACGATGGCCAGCCGCGCCTGACGACGCACATCCCCGATACCATCCTCTCGCGCTTCGACTTGCTCAACCCCATGTGGGCGCGCGTGCGCGAGAGCCTCGCGCCCATTTCCATTGAAGACGTGGCCCATGAGAGCGCGTTGGGGCCAGCCCGCGAGACGCTCGACCTGCTCGGCATTTTGTCCCTGCTGTTCGTGCCGCTCGTCGTGGCGGGCAAAGCCGTCGCCGCGATTCAATTTGAAGAGATGACGGCCAAACGGCACTTCACGCCCGACGAGATCGAGTTGGCGCAAATCATCGCCAATCAGGCGGCGGTGGCCGTGCAAAACGCCCAACTCTACGCCGAGACGCAAACCCGCCTCGCCGAACTGGCGACCATCAACCAGATCAGCCGGGCCATCTCCTCCACCATTGACCTCAAGCAGTTGTACCAGACGGTGGCAGAGCAAGTCATGACCATCATGGGCGTGGACAACATCTTCCTCTTGCTCTACGACCCGACGAGCAATCTCATCTCGTTCCCGGTTCTGCTGGAACATGGTCAGCCGCTCGAAATCGCGCCGCGCCCGCCCGCCGGGCTGAGCCTGCACGTCATCCAGACTCGCCGCCCCCTGCTCTTGCGCGGCGACGACATCACCGCTCAACTGCAACAGCATGGCGCGCAGAGCATGGGGGCCGGTGTGGCGAAATCGTGGCTGGGCGCGCCGCTCCTCAGCGGGGAGCGCGTCATCGGCGTGGTGGCCGTGCAAGATCTGGAGCGCGCCAACGTCTTCGATGACAGCCACGAGCGGGTGCTGACGACCATCGCCGCGCAAGTGGCGGTGGCTATCGAGAACGCCCGGTTCGCGCAAGAGCTCGAGGAACGCGTGGCCGAGCGGACGCGGGAACTGCAGCACGAGCGCGAGCGGGTAGAGACGCTCCACCAGATTACCACCGAACTCTCGTCGAGCCTCGACCTCGACCGGGTGCTCACCCGCGCACTGGAACTTGTCACCGAAGCAGTGGAGGCGCAACAAGGCTCCATCTTCTTGATTGATTTAGAGACCGACCAATTGATGTACCGGGCGGCGCTGGGCCGCGCGACCCCTCTGCCCCCCGGCGGCCAACTGGCCCCTATCAAGCGCAACGAGGGCCTCGCGGGCTGGGTGCTCAAGAACCGGCAGGCCGCCGTCATCGGCAATCTCGACGACGACCCGCGCTGGAAACAACTGGCACAACATCACGGGCGGCACAAGAGCGCGATTGCCGTGCCGCTCATGGCCAACGAAGACGCGCTGGGCGCGATGATTTTGCTGAGCCCGCATTACGAGGCCTTCGACGAAGAGCAGATGCGCCTCGTAGCGGCGGCGGCGAATCAAGTAGGCGCGGCCATCAACAACGCCGAACTCTACCGGCTCATCCGCGATCAAGCGGAGCGCTTGGGCGGGATGTTGCGCGGCCAGCAAGTGGAAGCCACCAAGAGTCGCGCCATCCTCGAAGGCATCGCCGACGGCGTGCTGGTCACCGACGCCGACGGGCACGTCATTCTCTTCAACGCCGCCTGCGAACGCGTGCTCGGCATTGCGCGCGACGACATCCTGGGGCGCTCGGTCACCGAGTTCGTCGGCATTTACGGCAACGCGGGGCAGGCGTGGATCAAAGCCATCACCAAATGGAGCCTCGACCCCAGCACCTATCGCTCCGGCGAATTTTTCTCGGAACGGCTGGAGTTGGAAGACAAACGCGTCATCCTCGTCCACCTCGCGCCCGTAACGACCGGCGACGAGTACCTCGGCTCGGTATCGGTCATCCGCGACATCACCCGCGAGGTGGAAGTGGACCGGCTCAAGAGCGAGTTCGTCACCAACGTGAGCCACGAACTGCGCACGCCGATGACCTCCATCAAAGGCTACGCCGACATTTTGCTCTTTGGCGCGGTGGGCCAGTTGACCGCCGAGCAGGCCAAGTTCGTAGAGGTCATCAAGAGCAACGCCGACCGGCTGAGCCTGCTGGTGAACGATCTGCTCGACATCTCGCGCATCGAGTCGGGCAAGGTGGAATTGACGATGCAAGCGTTGGACATGGGCGAGGTGATCGCCGAAGTGGCGGAGACGCTCAAAGGGCGGATTGACGAAGAGCACAAGCCCATGACCATCCGCGCCGAAGCGCCTCGGGACTTGCCCGCAGTGTGGGGTGACCGCAAGCGAGTAACGCAAATCATCATGAACCTCGCCGACAACGCTTTCAACTATAGTCACGCCGAGGGTACAATCATCCTCCGCGCCCAAGTAGCGGACGAGGCCGTGCAGGTGTTCGTGAGCGACTCCGGCGTGGGTATCGCGCCCGAAGATCAGCCGCGGCTGTTCGACCGCTTCTATCGCGGCGAGGACGCGCTGGTGCTGGCGACGGCGGGCACGGGCCTCGGCCTGCCCATCGCGCGCCAACTGGCCGAAATGCACCGTGGGCGGTTGTGGCTGGTCTCATCGGAGGCGGGGAAAGGTAGCACCTTTGGGCTGGCGTTGCCGCTGATTAAAGAGGCGGTTGAGGCATAACGAAATACTCAATACACAATGTAGAATATGTAACGCTTGAGATTGTGTATTGGTGTATATAGTATTGAGTATTGGGATGACCTTATGGCGAAAATATTGATTGCCGAAGATGAACGCGACATCCGGGACTTGATTGCCTTTACCCTGCGCTTTGCGGGGCACGAGGTGGTGGCCGCCGCCAATGGCGAGGAAGCCTACCAGCTGGCGCTGAAGGAAATTCCCGAACTCATCATAATGGACGTGCGTATGCCAAAGATGACGGGCTACGAGGCTTGCAAACTGATGAAGGCCGAGCCGACGCTGGAGCACATCCCGGTGGTCTTTCTCTCGGCCAAAGGGCAGGAAAACGAAGTGAAGCAAGGCCTGGCCGTCGGCGCAACGGAATACCTGCTCAAGCCCTTCGCGCCCGACCAGTTGATTCGCAAAGTGGCGGATCTGCTGGCGAAGGCGAAGAGTTAGAAGTTAGAGTCCAGATAAATACGGAACCGTGAGCGCAATTATTCTGGAAGATGAAGTAGTCCATTACGAAGTCCTCGGGCGAGGCCGCCCGTTGATCTTCGTCCACGGCTGGCTTGGCTCGTGGCGCTACTGGATTCCGACCATGCAGGCGCTCAGCGCCGAGTACCGCACCTACGCCCTCGACCTGTGGGGCTTCGGCGACTCGGGCAAGCGGGTCGAGCACTACAGCCTCGACGCGCAAGCCGAGTTACTGCACGGCTTCATGGATCAGCTCGGCATCCTCAAGGCCGCCTTCATCGGGCACGGGCTGGGCGGCGCGGTCGTCACCACCTTCGCCCGCAAATATCCCGAATGGGCCGACCGGATGATGGTGGTGAGCATCCCGCTTACAGGCGCGGCTATCAACCCCAAGCTCATGGGCCCATCGCTGGCTATTATTATCGAGTCCTTGCTCGGCAAAGGCTCAAACGTTGACCCCATCGGCGCGGAAGCCAACAAGACGGACGCCGCCGCCGTGGAGCAAACCGTGAAGGCGTTGATGGAGAAAGATTTTAAGGGGCAGTTGATGGAACTTAAACCGCCGTGCCTGCTGGTCTACGGCGAGAAGGACGACGTGGTGACGCCCCCGCCCGAAGACGGCTGGCAGAACGGCATCACCGGCAACGTCCACCGCGTGAGCCTCGACGAATCGCGGCACTTCCCCATGATTGACGAAGCCGCCAAATTCAACCGCCTACTCTCGGATTTCCTCTCGCTCAAATCGGGGGAGGATTTGACGAACTTGGGGCTGAAAGAGGAGTGGAAGCGGAGAGTCAGATAATTGGCAAATGGTATCCTTCATCCCTTCTCCTTCACTCTTCCGAACATTTCCCACCCCTGCCTCCGCGCCACCTCCCCCAACTTCTCGTCCGGATACACCGCCACTGGATGCCCGACCATCTCGAATAAGCCCAGATCGGAGTACGAGTCCGCGTAGGCGTAACTGGCGGCGAAGTCAACCTCCAAGTTATGGTCTTGGAAATACTGGCGCGCATAAACCGCTTTCTGTTCGTCAATGCACGGCTCACCGTCCATGCGCCCGGTGTAGTGACCGTCCTTGAACTCGGCGGAGGAAGCAATGGCGTGACTCACGCCCCACATTTGCGCGATGCTCTGCACGATGGGCAATGGCGCGGCAGACACCAGCGCGACCACGTCCCCCTGCCCTAGATGTTCGCGCAGTTTGGCGAGGCTATCCACGCGCCCCATGGGCGCGACGTACTCGCGGGCCACCCATTCGGCGAGGGTTTGCACCTGGGCCGCGTCGGAGCCGCGAAAATACCAGGGGAGATGCCGGCTCCACGGGCGGCGAAAATCCGCCTCGCTCAACAGATGCAACTTGCGCAAAAAGAACAGCGGGTAATGCACCGCCTGAAACGCGAGATGCGTCCACCGCCGCTCACCCCGCCGCTGGAAGTAGGTCAAGAGGCCTTTCCAGACGTTATCGGAAGTGAGGGTGCCGTCCACATCGAAAAGCGCCGCGCGCTGAGCCATAACTTGTCTCCCGAAAAAGAATACCCAATACACAACCCTCAATAAGAGTTGTGTATTGGGTATTAACGGCTTGAGTATTCGGCGTGGCTTACTTGGCTGCCGCCTTTTCCTTGTGCTCCCGCACCAGCTCGCGCCGCAAAATTTTGCCGATTTGCGTCTTGGGCAGTTCGGGGCGGAACTCGATCTCGCGCGGAATCTTGTAATCCACCAGTTTGTCCTTGCACCAGGCTTTCAGCTCTTCCACCGTCGCGCTCTCGCCGGATTTGAGCACCACCCACGCTTTCACCGTCTCGCCATACTGCGGATGCGGCACACCGGCCACGCCCACCTCCAACACCTTCGGGTTGGCGGCCAGCACTTCTTCCACGTCGCGCGGCCACACCTGGAAGCCGCCGGCTTTAATCAATTCTTTCTTGCGGTCTACGATGTAGAAGTAGCCTTCTTCATCCATCCGCACGATGTCGCCCGTGAACAGCCACTTGCCGCCGCCGTCGCCGAGATCGCGCAGGACGTTGGCCGTCCCGGTCGGGTCGTTGTGGTAGCCCCACATCACCTGCGGGCCGCGCACCACCAATTCGCCCACTTCGTTGGGGCCGAGCGGAGTCAGGCCGTCGTCGAGGCTGATCACACGCACTTCCATATCGGACAAAGGCAAACCAATCGAGCCTTCTTTGTTCGCGCCCCGGAACGGGTTGCAATGCGTCGCCGTCGGCGTCTCCGACATCCCGTAACCCTCGAACAATTTGCCGCCGGAGAGACTCTCGAACTTGCTTTTGATTTCGAGCAGAAGCGGGGCCGAGCCGGAGATGCAGGCGCGGATGGAGCCGAGTTTCACTTTGCCCGCCGCCACGTCGGGGTGATTGTTGATGGAATTGTAGAGGCGTGGGACGCCGGGGAAGAGCGTGGGCTGATAGCGGTTGACGTTGTCAAACAAATCCTTGAGATCGCGCGGGTCGGGGACGAGCGCCATGCGGCCCCCCGCCGCCACCGCCAGCCCCATACCCGCCACCATCGCGTAGACGTGGAACAGCGGCATGGCAATCAGCGCGGTTTCCTGGCCCTCTTTGCAATCGTGGAGCCACGCCTTGATTTGCAGGATGTTGGCGACAAGGTTGCGATGCAGAGCCACTGCGGCTTTCGGTTCGCCGGTCGTGCCGCCGCTGTACTGGAAGAGCGCGCGGTCACCCCCACTTAACTCGATCTTGGGGCGGTCGGCCGGTGTGAAGCGTTTGAGCAAATCCTGAAACCACACATCGCCCGGTTGGAGTTGCGCCACGCGGTGGCCGTCTTTTTTCTCTTTGGCCAGAGTGAACAAAAGCTTGAGCAGGGGCGGCAGGGCCTCTTTGATGTTGGTGACGACGACTGTCTTGAGCTGAGTGTTCGGGCGGGCCTGATTGAGGGTGCCGTAGAACTTGCTCATGGCTAGCACAAGTTCAATCCCGGCGTCGTTGAGCGGCTTCTCCAGTTCGCGCGGCGTATAGGTCGGGTTCATCGCCACCACCACCCCGCCCGCTTTGAGGATGGCGTAGTAGGCGATGATGAACTGCGGGATGTTGGGCATCATAATCCCGACCGGCTGGCCTTTCTTCACGCCGAGGCTCGCCAGCCCCGCCGCCAGTCGGTCGCTGAGGTCGTTCATTTGCTTGTAGGTGATGGTCGCGCCTTTGAAGAGCGTGCAAGCCTGATCAGGAAATTTGCGCGCCGACTCTTCGAGGAAATGGAAGAGCGGGAAATCGGGGTACGGCTGGAGGGAGGGGGGAACCGGGGAGTCGTAATGTTTGAGCCAGGGTTTTGCGTCCATAATCGCCTCTACTTCCGGTGAATGCGGGTTGATGGTTATAGTATAGGGTTGGACTATCGGCGCGTCAACGGGAATTTGGAGTAGCGCAGAGCGATTTAGCGCGGCCCGGCTTCGCGCAGTTGCAAATCCGAGAAAGCCACGACGATGGGCGTCTGCGTGCCCGGCGCGACGACCAAACGCGCAAAGCCAAAAGTGTATTTCGCGTCGTGAAGCGAGGTGGCGAACACGCCGTTCAGATAGACCCGCAACCGGTCAGCGCGCAACATCACCCGCAGGCGGTTTTCCGCGCCGAGCCCCTTGCCCAAAGCGGGATGATCCGTCCACTTGAAAAACTCCCCGCCCCATTCGGTCCTGGCGTGCCAGCCCACGCGGAACGTGCCTAGCGCCGAAATCTGGATGACGTAATCGCCGTCGTCACAGTTGCGCACCTCGAAGCCCGCGCTGATGTAATCGTGCGCGCCCTCGATGAACCGAATTGAAACGCCGAGGTCAAAGTCGTCTAACGGGCCAGGCGTCCGCAAAATGGGGTGGAGGCGGTCAGAGGCGGGGAACGTCGCCCAGAGTTCGCCGCGCGCGCCGGGGCGCAGTTCCCATTTATCGTGGCTGAACGTCTTCCAACCGCGCAGTTCAGGGTCGCGGAAATCCGCGCCGAGCAACAAATCGCCGAGCGCGGGTTCGGGGGTGAAAGTGAGGGGGACGCGGAAGTTGACGCCGCAGTATTTGCAGACGGCGACACCGTCGAGAATGTCTTCCGCCCGCAGGACCGCGCCGCAGTTGGCGCAACTCAGCGCCCTCGGCGAGTCGGACGCTTGCCACGCGGAGTCGGGCATGGGCGCGAAGCCGCTACCCCGGCGGGAGCGGCGCGTTCCCCAGGCCAATGAGGAGCAGGGCCATGAGCAACAAAATAATCATGGCGATGAGGGCCAACACCACGACTTTCTTTTTGTTGAGGTGTGGATAATCAGGATCAGGGAGTTGAGGCATGGAGATAGCAGACTTCCGAAGTCTTCGAAAGACTTCGGAAATCTGAAAAGGATCTAGTTGACGAGTTGTTGCGCTTCTTCTTCTTCGGCCTTCGCCAGGATGCGGGCCTGTTCAATCCAGTCGGCGAAGTTGAGCTTGCGCCAGTTCGGCGGGTTGAGGAGCGTGCGCAGTTCTTCGGGCGTGCGCGCGGCCAACTCCGCGAAGGAGGTGATGCCGATCCGACGCAGTTCGGCTTCGAGTTTGGGGCCGATGCCGCGAATGGTGGCGAGGCCCGACGACTGGGTGGAGCGCAGACGCCCAAGTTTTTCGCGCAGGTCACGCAGTTCCGCGTCCAACCGGTCGCGCTCGGCTTGCAGAGAAGCGATTTCGCCCTCTTTGCTTTCCTGCCACTCCTGCTCGCGGCGCGCGAGTTCGTGCCGCCATTCCGAGTCCGCGTCGTTCTTGGCGGTCACTAAATCGTCCAACTGCGCGCGCAGGCGGCGCGACTCTTCCATCAACCCCGCTTCTTGCTCGCGGCGGTGCGCCTCGGTGGTGCCGAGTTGCTCGATCATCGCGCGGAGCGCGGTGAGATCGGCATCCCGGTGGGCCACCTGCTCACGTAAAGTCGTCAGCATCAAATCCTGATTGGCGGCCGGCAATTGCGCGGCGCTCGCCCCGGCGGGCAAGACCAGCACCCGGTCTTCGGGCATCCCCGCGCCACCGGGTGTGGCCTCTTCAAAATACGAGCGCCAATAAGCCAAGTCAATCCGCCACTCCAAAAACCAGCCGAGCAGGAAGCCCAGCAAGAGGGCAATTAAGGCGACGATGATCGTTGTTCCCATGTCTCTCACCTCCATAAAGCGAACCGGTCTGTTCGCCCAACTTGTACGCCGCCTATTCTACAGTTAATTTCTGATTAGAAAAAATCGGTTTTCCTCGGAAAAACAAGCGGTTTCCAGACATTAATCAACGCCCCACGCCGGTTTCAGCCGCGGTTAACCTGCCGGAGGCAGAATTAGCCTCAATAGCATAGGCCGTAAGGGTGTTCAATTGCCTGCGCCCATGCTGGGCGAGGCACGGGTGAACGCCTCGACCTAACAAGGAGAGATAACCGATGACCCTCAAACGTGTATTCCTGACTTGCGCCCTGCTGGTGGCGATGATTGGCGCGACTCTGGTGGGCGCGGTGACAGGGGGGAGCGCGGTGTATTGGGCTGT
>Ga0315281_10003818_pt1 | contig 22038 bp, 14 predicted proteins | sample YL17G07_0_MG_FD_204540 | JGI IMG/M metagenome (GOLD analysis project Ga0315281, IMG submission 204540) | Sediment microbial communities from Yellowstone Lake, YNP, Wyoming, USA - YL17G07_0 | ecosystem: Environmental > Aquatic > Freshwater > Lake > Sediment | place: USA: Wyoming | collected... | reverse complement strand
ATTTTTCCGTTCACCGCCAGCGGTAGTTCGTACATTGATATCTGGTACCCCTTGGGAAGGTCGGGGTAAAAATAGTTTTTGCGCGCCCAGCGCGAATACGGGGCCACCTCGCAGTGCGTGGCGACGGCGGTCTTTATCGCCTTTGCCACCACCTCGCGGTTGAGGACAGGAAGCACGCCGGGCATACCGAGACAGATGGGGCAGGTGTTGGAGTTCGGCTCCGCGCCAAACTTGGTCGAACAGCCGCAAAATATCTTCGACGCCGTGTTTAGCTGGACGTGCACCTCAAGGCCTATAACCGGTTCGTACTTCATCCCGGTAATTAAAGCTGTTTGCTGAGCCAGAAGCAAGCCCCGAAAACACCCTCCGATTTTGCCATATGCGGCGTTAAAACAATGATTAAAGTCACAGATGAAAATTTATTAATTCCATGTTTATTAATTCCATGTTGCCTTGCAAAGAACGTAGTGGTATAAAGTTAGTGAGACTGAATTCATACTCAGTCTTCCCACAAGAGCCGGCGGGAGTCTCTCCCACATTAGCCCGCCGGCTTCCAATTTAAGCCGACGAGCTTGGCTTTTATGCCCGTTTCACTTCATAAACAAAGAGACGCTCTCCACGTGCGCCGTGTGCGGAAACATGTCCAAAGGCTCCACCGACTCCAAACGAAAACCCTCCTTCGCCATCTCGGCGGCGTCCCTCGCAAGCGTTGGCGGATAGCAGGACACGTAGACGACTTTTTTCGGCGCGAACAGTGCCAGCGTCTTCGCCAGCCCGGTAGCCCCGCCGCGCGGTGGGTCCAATATCACCACGTCGAACCGCCGCCCATCCCTCGCCATGGTGCGAGCCATTTTTCCGGCGTCGCCGCGAATAAATTCCGCGTTGCCCATCCCGAGCCGCCCGCCGTTCAACCGCGCCGCGTCCACGGACGACTCGGCAAACTCCACCCCGGTCAAAAACGCCCCCGACTTGGCGAGCGGAAACGTGAGGTTCCCCGTCCCGCAAAAAAGGTCCAACACCCTCATCCCCGGAGCCAACGACGCCAGCCGATTAATCTTTTCTATCAGCGCCAGATTGGCGGATGGGTTGACCTGCGAAAATAGCGCGGGGCCGGTCTTTAGAACCATGCCGTCGGAGCAGTCCGTCTCAAGCTCCGTTTCGCCGCGCGCAGTCAGGTCGCGCCCGTTCAAGGCTACGGCCCCGGCGACGGAAGGACACGCCTCCAACAATCCCGAAAGCCAGGCCGGTGGCACGGCCCCCTCCGCGTCAATCGTCACCCTACCCTTTCCGGGCGGATATCCAGTTTCAAATTTCACGGTGTTTACAATCGCGGAAATCTCCGGGGCACCCGCCATATACCGGCGCACTTCTGGAATCATCTTGTTGATCGGCTCGCAAGCCACGGCGCATTTTTCTATCTCGACGATGTCGTGCGATTTCGGCTTGCAATACCCGATTTTGAACGCCCCGTAATGAACGGAGGTTTTCAGACGGACGCGCGTTCTGTAGCCGTATTCCATCGGCGACGGCGCGGTCGGCGAAACCTCGACGTTTATCCCGCCGATATGCGCCAGCTGGCCCGAAACGATTTTTCGCTTCCAATCAAGCTGTGCCGCGTATTCAAGCGGCATCCAGGGACACCCGCCACAATCGTTCACATAAGTGCAAACGGGCGTTCTTCGCAAGGGGGACGGCGTTTGAAGCGTCGCCAGATCCCCTTCGCCAAAGTTCTTTTTCCATTTGGAAATTTTGACCAGCGCCACGTCGCCGGGGAAGGTGTTCGGGACAAAAACAACCTTGCCGTCGCTCCGCCCGACACCGGCCCCGCCAAACGCAAGGGAATCTATGGAAAGGGGTAACAGTTCTTCGCTCATGGAGGAATGATAACGCCGAATGGCTGGTTTTAAGACGCCGAGTTTTGGGAGTAGAGCTTCTCTATCTCCGCCGAGTAGTGCTCGACTATCGCTTTTCTTCGCATCTTTAGGGTGTTGGTGGTGAGACTGTTGTCCGGGGACCAGATTTCCGTCGTGAGGAACAGCTTCTTTATCTTCACATACGCCGGAAAAGAGGTCAGCTTCTCGTTGATGAGAGGAATCAATATTGCGTGTAGGTTGGGGTCGTTAAGATGCCGACCGCCTTCGACGCTTATGCCCCTTTTGCGGGCGAACTCCATCATGAACTGTTCGTTCGCCACGGCCAACATAATCATGAAAGGCCGCTTCTCCCCGAAAACCATCAGGTTGTCAAAAAGCGGAATCGACCGTATCGCCTGCTCAACCCCCTCCGGCGGAACCTTCTCTCCGTTGGACATGACGATTATCTGCTTGAGCCTGTCCGTGATGAACACGCGCCCGTCTCGAAGCTCGCCCACGTCCCCCGTGTGGAACCAGCCGTCCCGGTCAATCACGGCGGCGGTGGCCTCGGGGTTGTTCCAGTATCCCTGCATTATCATCGGCCCCTTCACGAGCAGTTCGCCGGTCGTGTCTATTTTCGCATCCACGCCGGGCAGGAGCGGGCCGACGCTGTTCATCGTGTTGTCGTCTATTTTGTTGACGCACAATACGGGGCTTGTCTCGGTCAGGCCGTACCCCTGGATTATCGGAATGTCGAGATATACGAACATCTTCCAGATGTCGGTCGCAAGCGGCGCGCCGCCGCTTACAATAGTCCTCACCCTTCCCCCCATGCCGTCGAGCACTTTTTTGCCGGCAATTTTGTAAAGCAAAGGCCAGAGCAGGAACAAAGGACTCCAAGGCCCGTTCCCCTGCGCGTGGTTGAACCGTCTTTTGCCGACGGCCATCGCGAATTGGAAAACCGCTTTTTTCACGGGGGAGCCTGCCTGCACCTTCCCCATCACCTTTTCGTAAACCCGTTGCAACACGAGCGGCACGGTGATGATTAGCGTTGGTTTTTGCGAGAGCATGTCCTCCGCTATCGTCTTCACGTTCCTTGCGTAGCAGATGGTGGAACCGGTCATGACCGGGATGTAATAGCCCGCCGTCCGCTCGAACATGTGCGTTAGCGGCAGGAATGAAAGGAACATATCCTCCGGGAAAACATCGAAATGCTGTATCCCGCCCCACGCGTCGTAAACAATGTTGTGGTGGCTCAGCAGAACCCCCTTCGGCAGTCCGGTCGTGCCGGAAGTGTAAACCACCGTGGCGGGGGATTGCGGTGTCACCTCTTCGGCGACAATCACATCGAGATTTTCTTTGCAGACATAGTCGTCTATAAACCGCACTAGTCCGGTCTTTGCGGCGCCCTTGAACGGTTTCACCACCAACACCCTGACGAGGTTCGCAATTTCGCGGTGGATGGGCGCGAGCCCGTTCCACGAATCAATATCCTCGATGATGAGAAGCCGCGCGCCGGAATCCTTCATTATATGGACGATGTTGGCCTGGCTCTCCTTGAGGTAGATGGGAACGACTACAAGCCCCGCCGATAGCGTGGCAAGGTCGAAAAACGCCCACTCCATGGAATTTCTCGCCATTATCGCGACCCGCTCCCCCGGCTTTAACCCCTCGTTCTCGATTGCGGACTGCCAGCAGGCGACGGTCTTGTAAACCTCGCGCCAAGTTTTTTGGTACCACTCGCCGCTCTTCTCGTCGAATTGGCGAAGGGCGACGGAATCGGGCGTTCTTCTCACCCTCTCCAGAAAAAGCCCGGGTATGCTCTTGGCAACCTCCGGCGTTATGTAATCCTTCACCATCCCCATGCCCCGATTATATCTCTTATTTATTGTGGTGGATAGCCCACCCATGAATGTAAAGATGAAAACGGGGTTTGTGCGGATATAATACGAATCCACGATGAGGCAAAAAGTTAGAGAGGCCGTCATGACGGCCATAAATGAAAAACTGCTCTCCGCAGACGGGGAAAAACCTACCATGCCCGCCGTCACGGTGGAGAGTCCGCCGGACGAGAAATTCGGCGATTTTTCCACTAACGCCGCGATGGTCTCAGCGAAAATTTTCAAAAAAAGCCCGCTTAAAATCGCCGAGGAGATAGCCTCCGCGCTCAAGGAGAACCCGTTGTTTGAATCCGTCACGATAGTCCCTCCCGGGTTCATAAACCTCGTTGTAAAAAAATCGGAGTGGATTGCCGAGTTCCGGGGGATACCGGAGGACGGCTCCGACTACGGAACGCTCCCGCCAAAAACCGGTGAAAAAATTCTTGTGGAGTTCGTGAGCGCCAACCCGACCGGGCCGTTGCACATAGGCCACGGCAGGGGCGCGGCGGTCGGCGACGCGCTCGCGCGATTGCTGGCGAAAGCGGGTTACGACGTGACCTCGGAATACTATACGAACGACACCGGACTGCAGATGGAAAACCTCGGTCGCTCCACACTGGTCCGGTACAAGCAACGGTTCGGGCAGGATATACCCTTCCCGGAAAAAGGGTACCAGGGGGATTACATAAACGACATAGCAAAACGGGTGGCCGACTCGCACGGCGACAGGTTCCTGCACTCGGACGAAACCGAGGTGCTATCCTTCTTCTCGTCGTTCACTGGAAACGTGATATTGGAGGACATAAAGGCGGATCTTGAGAGGTTCCGCGTAAAATTTGGCGTTTGGACCAGCGAAAAGTCTTTTCACGAATCCGGCGCAGTGGAAAAAACAATCGCCGCGCTACTCTCCTCCGGTGCGATTTATGAAAGCGAGGGGGCGCTCTGGCTAAAGAGCAAGGAACTGGCCGGGGACGAAAAGGACCGCGTGGTAAAAAGAACGGGGGGGGCGACCACATACCTCGCGGCGGACATCGCGTACCACGCTGACAAGTATGAACGGGAATTCACAAAAATAATCGACATCTGGGGAGCCGACCACCACGGGTACATAGCCAGAATGAAGGCCGCCGTCAAGGCGCTCGGCAGGAACCCGGACTCACTACAACCGATACTCATACAGATAGTCTCCTTAAAAAAGGACGGACAAATAGTGGCTATGTCCACCAGAAGCGGAAAATTCACCACGCTTAAGGAGGTGCTGGACGAGGTCGGGGTGGACGCCGCGCGGTTCACCTTCCTAACCAGAAGCCACGACGCACAGCTGGAGTTCGACCTTGACCTCACGAAACAGCAGACGAACGAGAACCCGGTTTATTACGTCCAGTACGCCCACGCCCGGATATGCAACATCTTCCGCACGGCGAGGGAGCGCGGGTTCGAGCCGTTTTCCGGGGGCAAGGGGTTGGAAAGCCTGGCAACGGACGACGAGACAAGGATAATGAAAAAGGCGCTTTCCTTCCCCGACCTGGTGGACGACGCCGCAAAAGGGCTCACCCCGCATCTGATGACGCACTACCTTGTCGAGCTTTCCGGACTCCTCCACAAATACTACAACCAAAACAGAGTGGTGTCCGACGACCTCGTGGCGACCTCCGCAAGGCTCGCGCTTGTGGCGAGGGTCAGGACTGTCATAAAAAATGGGTTGGAGCTTGTGGGCGTGTCCGCCCCCGAAAAAATGTAGCCACCCCCTTCCTGTCAGGCAGGTAGCCGTGGGAGATGGGGGCTGTCAATGCGAGTGAAACGAAGCAATCTATTTTCAGATATCCTTTTTGAACTTCGGAATCCGGGTTAAATCACACGGTCAGCCGTAAATTAAATATGACAAACCATGTTAAAATCAAGCTGGAGGTCGATAACATGGGAATCAGAACTCTACCGCGTCACCCGTTGTCTTTTTCATTGGAATTTTCGGGAAAGTTTTATGATAGATGACACGGCAACCTTGCCCCCAAAAAGCATTGGATTAATAATACGGAAATACGCGCTTATATTGTTTGTCGCCTGGACGGGGTTGATCGCGATGCTGTTAACTTGGGACGCGCATGAAACCCGCCTCTTCGCTCTTAAGGACGCGCAAAGCAATGCGCTGACAAGTTACGACAAGGACGTGGCGTTCCGCGATTGGGCGACGACGCACGGAGGCGTGTATGTGCCGATTGACGAGAATACACCGCCCAATCAGTACCTCTCCAATATAAAGGAGCGCGATTTAATCACGCCATCCGGCAGGCATTTAACGCTTATGAACCCCGCTTATATGGCGCGGCAGATGAACGAGTTCTTCTCCAAAAAAGGAAGCGTTTTCGGACACATCACCAGTTTGAAACTTAAAAACCCCAATAACAAACCGGACAAATGGGAGGAAGAAGCTCTGAAGGGGTTCGAAAAGGGGGAAAAAGAGCGGATTGAGATCTCGAACATCGGCGACGCCCCCTTTCTGCGATTGATGCGGCCAATTATCACGAAGGAAGGATGCCTGAAATGCCACGCCGACCAAGGGTACAAAGTGGGGGACATACGAGGCGGAGTGACCGTGTCGGTGGGACTTGAGCCGTACTACGCCGAGGCGCGGACGCTCATACGCGAGCACTCCGTGGGACACGGCCTGATATGGTTGCTGGGGTCGCTGGGGCTTCTAATAGGGCATGGTTACGCCAGGCGGCTTGGGAGCGCGCGGGAGGACGCGAGGGAGGCGTTAAAGGAAAGCGAGTTGGCGTATCGCACGGTGGCGGAATTCACCTACAACTGGGAAACATGGATTGGGCCTGGCGGAGAATATCTGTACGTCTCCCCGTCGTGTGAGCGGATAAGCGGGTACACACGGGATGAATTCATTGCAAACCCGAATTTATTGAAAAGTATCGCGCGTCATGACGACCGCGAAAAAGTAATCGCTCATTTCTACGCGGACAAGGAACCACCCGTTTCTAATTTTGAGTTCTGTATTTTCACCAAAAGCGGCGAGGAGCGTTGGATAAGCCATTCGTGCCAAAGCGTGTACGGGGACAATGGAGACTGGCTTGGCCGTCGCGGGTCCAACACCGACATCACCCCCCTTAAGCAGGCGGAGAGAGAGGTGTACGCGCTAAACAGGGAGCTTGACGACAGGGTGAAACACAGGACAGCCTTGCTCGACGCAGCCAACAAGGAGTTGGAGGCGTTCTCATACTCCGTTTCCCACGACCTGCGCGCCCCTTTGCGGAGTTTGGACGGCTTTAGCCTCGCCGTCCTCAATGATTACGGGGACAAATTGGATGAAAGGGGGAAAGACTATCTGCGCAGAATAAGGGGTGGGGCGAAGAAAATGGGAGGGCTTATAGAGGACATGCTCAAACTCTCGCATATCACTCGGGACGAGATGCGAATGGAAAAGGTGAATCTGACCCCGATTGCGAAGTCGATTGGGGACGAGCTTAGAAAATTGGAGCCGCAAAGAATTGTCAAGTTTGTGACAAACGAGACCCGCACGGTCGAGGGGGACGTTAAACTCCTGCGCGTGGCCCTGGAAAACCTGATTGGCAACTCGTGGAAGTTCACCGGCAAAACGCAAGGGGCAAAAATTGAATTCGGCGAAATTCAAACGGGCGATGAAACCGTCTTCTTTGTCCGAGACAACGGGGCCGGATTCGACATGTCGTACAAGGAGATGCTTTTCTCCCCTTTCCACCGTCTTCACACTTCCGACGAATTTGAGGGAACCGGGATAGGGCTTGCCACCGTTAAAAGGATCATAACCAGGCACGGTGGACGCATTTGGGCGGAAGCCGAAGTCGGGAAAGGCTCCACCTTTTATTTTGTAATTTGATCGGGGTTTGACGCCACTTCTTCCGATGCGGATAATCCCAAAATGTCGCAAGCGACTCCTTTTCCCGCTTTATTCGTAATTGAAAGCGGGATAGAATATCCCGAAATGAAAAGAGACAAGAGTCCCGAGGGAGAAGAGAAGCAGGATTTGTCGCGCTCGCAACTTTACCTCATAGGCGCCAGCATCGTTGTGATACTGGTTTTGGCGTTCGCGCTTGTGCGCCTCTTAAAAAAGGAGCCGCAACCCGAGCAACAAGCGGCGACACAGCAGGCTCCGGTAGAGCCGCTAGCCAAGGCTCCGCAACCCGCCGGAAACGAGGAGATAAAAAAACTCGAACAGGAACTGCCCAAACAGGCACAGCCGGAAAAAGTAGAACAGCCCCGCCCCGCCGTCCCGCCGGCCCCGGCCTCAAAGGCGCAAGCGACTCCCCCGCAGGCGGTCGCGCCACAGGCGGCTACTGTGCATGAGACGACTCCGGTCAAGACCTCGAAACCGAAAGTTAAGTCCGCAAAAGCGGTTCATCGCACAAAAGCCAAGCCGTTGCACAAACAGGTGGACGTAAAGGCGAAAAAATCGAAAGTCGTCGCAGAGCATCACGCCGCACCGGCTCAAAAACCTGAACCCCAAAAATTGTCCAAGAAGCCGGACGAGGGCTCTTTCGTGAGCGAGGCGGTTCAGACGCCCCCCGTCCCGTTTGTGGACGTTACTCCGGCGGTCGAGACCAAGCCGGAACCGAAACCCGAGGCTCCGAAGCATGTGAAGCCGGAATTCACCGTATATGTAAAAACATTCAAGGGACAGGCGGACGCCAAAGAGTACGCGCAAGAACTGCTAAAAAAGGGGTACAAACCCTTTTTGGTGAAAAAGGAAACCACTAAATCCACATGGTTTTACGTTATGGCCGGAGAGTTCGCCAACCGGGAGGCGGCACAGAAATTCGCCGACGATTTGGCGAAACACGAGGGGCTCCCGACCGCTGTTCAACCGTATCCGCAAGAAGGAATCGTGACGTCGTCCCAACCCTACCCGTAATCGGAATCACTCCTGCCCCCGCCTTAACCAGCATAAAAAAAAGGCCGCCGACGATATTGCAACCGCGGGCGGCCTCATGATTTATTTTTAGGAAATGGCGTCTATTATCTTGTTCAAGGTGGCGCTGGGGCGCATCGCCTTTGACACCTTGGCGAAATCCGGGCGGTAGTAGCCGCCTATATCCTGCGGCTTGCCTTCGGACTCGGCCAGCTCGGCCAGAATCTTGGCCTCGTTCTCCGCCAGCGCCTTCGCCACCGGGGTGAACCGGGCCTGTAGCTCCTTGTCCCCGGTCTGCTTTGCCAGCGACTGCGCCCAGTACATGGCGAGGTAGAAATGGCTTCCGCGGTTGTCCAGCTCGCCCACCTTGCGGGACGGGGACTTGTTGCCGTCCAAAAATTTTGCGTTCGCCTCGCCAAGCGTGGTGGCGAACACTCTGCCCTTTTTATTGTCGGTGACAATCGCCATGTGGTCGAACGATTCCGCGAGGGCCAAAAACTCCCCGAGAGAATCCCAGCGCAGGTGCCCTTCCTGGACGAATTGCTGAACGTGCTTCGGGGCCGAACCGCCCGCGCCGGTTTCGAAAAGGCCACCGCCGTTCATAAGCGGGACGATGGAAAGCATCTTCGCGCTCGTGCCAAGCTCCATGATGGGGAACAGGTCGGTGTTGTAGTCCCTCAAAACGTTGCCGGTGACGGAGATGGTGTCCTTGCCTTCGCGCATCCGCTCCAGCGATATGCGAGTCGCCTCGGCAACCGGCTTTATGCTGATGTCCAGCCCCTTCGTGTCGTGGTCTTTTAGGTAGCGCTCCACTTTCGTGATTAGCTGTGCGTCGTGCGCCCGGTTTTTGTCCAGCCAAAAAATCGCCGGCATGCCGGAGATACGCGCGCGCTTCACGGCGAGCTTGACCCAGTCCTGAATCGCCGCGTCCTTCACTTGGCAAGCACGCCAGATGTCCCCCTCTTCCACCTTGTGCTCGATGAGCGTCTTTCCGGCGGAGTCCACTACGCGAACCGCGCCGTCGCCCGGGACTTGGAATGTCTTGTCGTGCGAGCCGTACTCCTCCGCCGCCTGCGCCATGAGGCCGACGTTCGGGACGGTGCCCAACGTTCGCGGGTCGAACGCGCCGTGCTTTTTGCAGTGCTCGATGGTCTCGTGGTACAGGGGGGCGTAGGCGTGGTCGGGAATGACCGCATTGGTGTCGTATGCCTTGCCGTCGGGACCCCACATTTTGCCTGATTCTCGAATCATGGCCGGCATGGACGCGTCCACGATGATGTCGCTCGGCACGTGCAGATTGGTGATTCCCTTGTCGGAGTTCACCATCGCCATCGGGGGGCGTTTTGCGTAGCACGCCTTGATGTCCGCCTCTATCTCCGCCTGTTTTTCGGCCGGCAGGCTTTTTATCTTTGCGTACAGATCGCCGAATCCGTTGTTGGGGTTTATCCCCAACTGTTTGATGACGTCGGCGTGCTTTTCAAACACGTCTTTGTAGAACACTTTCACCGCGTGGCCGAACATGATGGGGTCGGAAATCTTCATCATGGTGCATTTTAGGTGGATGGAGAACAGCACCCCTTTTTCCTTGGAATCCTCTATCTGCTCCTCCAGAAACTTCACCAGCGCCTTTTTGCTCATGAAGGTGCCGTCAATCACCTCGCCGGCCTTCAGCGGAAGCTTTTCTTTCAAAACCGTGACCTTGCCGCTTGCGTCCACGAACTCGATGCGCGCGGTGGTCGGCTCGGCAACGGTCACCGACTTCTCGTTGGAGCAGAAATCCCCGGCGCTCATTGTGGACACGTGCGATTTGGAACCGGCGTCCCACGCCCCCATCTTGTGCGGGTGCTTCTTGGCAAATTCCTTCACAGCCTCCGCCGCCCTGCGGTCGGAGTTCCCCTCGCGCAACACGGGGTTGACGGCGCTACCAAGCACCTTGCCGAATCGGGTCTTTATTTCCTTCTCGGCATCGGTCTGCGGGTTTTCCGGGAAGTCCGGGATTTTGTATCCTTTTCCCTGCAACTCCTTTATGGCCTCCTTGAGCTGTGGGACGGAGGCGCTAACGTTGGGCAGTTTTATGATGTTGGCTTCCGGCGTGGTGGCCAGCTTGCCCAGCTCTGCCAGCATGTCGGGCAACCTCTGCTCCGGCGTAAGGTTATCCGGAAAATTGGCGATTATCCTCCCCGCAAGGGATATGTCCGCCGTCTCGACCGAAATGCCGGTTCCGGCGGTGAACTTCTGAACGATGGGTAGCAACGAGTATGTTGCCAGCGCTGGAGCCTCGTCTATTGCGGTCCAAACAATTTTCGCGTTCTTTGTAGTCATCAGTACCCCTTAAATAGTTATGGTTTTTAACTCGTTCGTTTCGTCAACATGTGAGCAGAAACGCATAATACCACGCCCATATTTGGAATCAACGGCTTTTTGGCGGGGGAACCACGCCGAAAGGAAATGGTGCCGGGAGACGGAATCGAACCGTCACAGCCGTTGCCAGCCGAAGGATTTTAAGTCCTTTGCGTCTACCAGTTTCGCCATCCCGGCATGAACCGTCCGGTTGATTCTACAGGCACGTGCCAGACATGGCAATACCGCCGACATTCCAGGGGCATTCGACGGGTGAAGCGAAAAAACCGCCCTTATTGGCGGTTTAACATTTATGGGCGTGGTGATTTGACTTCTTTGAGCAGAGTTTCTACAATTTTATTCGGGGAAGAGTGGTTAACCAGGTGGTGTATGGAAAATGTAGGATTGATTAAAATGGGAAAAATGAGATTCGCGGGTCTGTTGTGTTTCTCCGCATTTTTGGTCACAGCTTTTGTCGTATTTTCAGGATGCGGCGGCGGGGGACAGTCAAGCGCCAACACCGGAACAACTACGACCTCCTTCACCTCGTCATTAATCACCACGACCACCACCACGCGCACCGGGTCAGTCTCGCCGCTCGGCGCAGGGCCGTATACGGTGGGGAGCACAAACATCGAAATCAACCAAGGAGCCATAGCCGTCGGCAGAACCATCGGGGACTACTTACAGGGGTATAACGACGGAACGTCTCTCTACTATCTCTCCTCGGCCCTGCTAAACCCGAACGACGCATTCACCTTTAACGTGACGGTGCCCAGCGACACTTCCATGTATGGCATACAGGCAGGGGCTACTCTCAAGTACGTTGCGTTCATTCTTTATCCTACCACTGCGTCAAACAACCGTTCCGATCTCCCCCAAGGGCAGAACGTCGTCCCCAAAATGCAGTTGGCGGGACAAAGCCCTATTTTTGCCGATGCCGCCGCGAAATACCCGCTCGTCGTTTGGAGCCACGGTCGCGGGTCGGCTCCGGTTGACGGTGAAAACCTTCCCGCCGCGGTACAGCTCGCCTCCCACGGCTATGTGGTTTGCGTTCTGTTCCACGGCGACAACCGATTCCCGCAAACCACCGCGACCAACCTGACCGAGTGGGAACAGTTCACCCTTCGCCCGCTCACCGTTAAATCGGCCATAGACGCGCTGTTGGCAAGTCCCGCGTTCTCTTCCAACATTGATCCCAACAGAATAGGCGGACTAGGAAGAAGTTTTGGCGGGGGCACGTTCATGGCGCTCGCCGGCGGGAAAATAGCGGGCCCCACTCTTTTGGCGACCAGATCCACCGTGACCGACAGCCGGATAAAAGCAACGGCCGGCGTCGTGCCGCTATTGGGGCAGAGTTTTTTCGGTTTCATGAACGCGGGCATAAGCGGGGTGTCCGCTCCTTTCATGGCGGTGACCGCCGCCAACGACGAATTCACAACGCAGTCAGATTATCTGAACGTTATCGGCCGGCTGGCCGGAGTTCGCTACCTTGTAAAAATTGACGGGGAAACGCACGGCCTAAGCACCGCGGCCTCCACGGACGCAATGACCTGGGCGATATACTTTCTGAACGCGCAAGTGGCGGGGAACGCGACGGCTCAAAGCGTTCTCGGCGACATGCTAAACGTTGTCGGCGGCGCTACCGACAACGTCCTATAAAAGCTCAACGAAGGGAGTTCTGTCCCTTCCGACAATAATCGAGCGCCTCGCCCAACAGGCGCGCGGATTCCTGCGGCGCGTGGAAACCGGTGCTGTTTTCCGCCATCACGAAATCGAGCAAAAACTGCGCCTTCCTCTGAAAATCGCGCGCCTTCGCCAGCTTGGCCTCGGGAGCCTTTGTCGCCATTCCGTTTTTAATGTCCGCTATCAACTCCACCAAAGCGTCCAACCCGAGGTCTTTAAGCTGGTCGGTTCGTTGCTGTATCAGGTTGACCCTGTCCAGCAGTTCCGCCTCGGGCCATTTGTGGCAGGTCTGGCAGGCGCGGTTGATGTTCAGCATCGGAGAGCGAACGTGGTGGTCGCTTATCTTCGCGGCGCCCTGCCGCATATACGGCATGTGGCAGTCGGCGCAGGTGACGCCGGAACGCGCGTGCACCCCCTGGTTCCACATTTCAAACTCCGGGTGTTGCGCCTTTAAAAGTGGCGCGCCGGTGTCGGCGTGATCCCAGTCCTTGAATTTAATCTCGTCGTAGTATGCCAGTATGGAGTCGGCGTTCAACCCCTTGTCCCACGGATATACGAGCCGTTTTTGATCCCCCTTGAAATAATATTCAACGTGACACTGCCCGCAGACGTACGAGCGCATCTCCTGATGCGTCGCCATCTTGTTCACGTCGTAATCTTGAATGCCGACCGACTTCTTGTACGCCCTGATTCCCTCCATAAAGGCCGGGCGGGTGACGCGAAGTTGCATAGTGGCCGGGTCGTGGCAGTCGATGCAGGCTATCGGGTGTGTGACGAGTTTTCGGGCCTCGACGTACGGCATCAGGTTGAGCATCTCGAACCCCTTTGTAAGGTCGCCGCCGCCAAGCTTCTTGTAAGTGGCATAAAGCGACGCATGACAGTTGATGCAAACGCCCATGGTTTTTGCCGACTGGCGCCCGGTGTAGGTCTGGTCGTCCAGCATATACGCGTGTCCCCTGCGCTCGCGGTAGTCTTTGGAAAAAGCATACCCGGCCCAGATTGTCTTTAGGCGCGGATCCTCCTCGATTTTTGAACGCGCAATCGTGGCTCGCGGGTCGGCGGAAGTCGGATCGTGCGGCAACGCCTCGCTCCCGCCGAAGTGTGTGCGGGTTTGGTCGGTCGTCTTTAGATATCCGTCGTACTGCGCGGGGAAGTTTTTGCCCCATACAGCCGGGTCGACCGTCTCGTCGGTTATATCAACAACGCGCAGGAAGGAGTTGCGCGCCTCCCCTTTTTTTTCGGCCACGTTGGTCAGCAATCCCGCCACGACAAGCGCCGCCATGGCGCCCACGATGACCGCCACGGCGATTGAAAACTTCCGCCCCTTATGTTCGTTTCCCATAAAACCTCCCTAATTTAATGCAAATGTCCGACGGACCTGTGACATGAGATGCAAGAACGATCGCCGCCCGGCGCCTCGTGCGCCATTTCGGCGGTTAACTCCGCGTGACAAGCCCGACACGAGCTTTCCGTCACTTTTTTATTCAACGGCGTTATAAAGAACGGCTCCTTATAAAATCCGGTGGTAAACGCCCAGGAATGGCGGAAGCCGTTGAGCGCCTTCAACCCTAATTTTGCGACAAGGCCGCGCGGCATGTGACAGTCGTTGCACTTGGCGACGGCGCGGTGGCTGGATTTATACCAGCCGTCCAACTGCTCCTTCATGACATGGCAGTTTGCGCACGCCGTGGCGTCGCTGGAAAAATATGATGCGCCGTTGGCGTAGACAAAAGTGAACCCGCCCAGGGAGACAAGAAAGGCGGCAATGGTGCTCAACAACAAAACTGTCCTGCTTGACGTCAAAACGATTCTCCCACTTTTGGCGAATGATTTATCGCCTTTCTATTATATTCCTTTTATTTTAGGAACGACCCTAAAAAAACCGGGGTCAGATCGTTATGACACCGGAGAAAACGTGGTCGGCGGGGCCGGTCATGTAAACCCTGTTGTCCTTCTTGTCCCAGCGAATCTTCATGGTGCCACCGCGCTGATGGACGGAGACCGACCTGCCGGAGAGGTCGTTCAAAATGGCCGCCACCGCCGTGGCGCACGCCCCGGTGCCGCAGGCAAGCGTGGCACCGGCGCCGCGCTCCCAATGCCTGACCGTCAGGTTCTTCGCGTCGTCCACGCGGACAAAATGCACGTTCGTCCTTTTTGGGAAAAGCGGGTGGTGTTCGAGATAAGGCCCGACCTTTTCAAGGTCTATTCCGTCCAAATTGTCGGTAAAAATCATTATGTGCGGGTTCCCCATGGACACGGCGGTTATGTTGAACGTTCCCATCTCCGTCTCGATTCTCCGGTTCACAACCCCGCCTTCGAGGCTGACCGGAACCTTCGGCCCGTCCAAAATCGGCTCCCCCATGTCCACCTCCACCATTTGGGTGGAAAGAAGCGTGGTGCGGATAATACCGGCCAGCGTCTCGACGGCGAGCTTTTTCTTCTTCGTTATGTTCCGTTCAACGAGGAACCGCGCGAAACATCGGATACCATTGCCGCACATCTCGGCTACGGAGCCGTCCGCGTTGTAAAGCTCCATCTTGTAGTCCGTCTTTTTGGATTTCCTGACTATCATCAACTGGTCGCACCCCACCCCGTAGCGCCTGTCGGCGATATGCCGAATCGCCTTTTCGCTCAAGGCGGGCTTTCCGCTTCTTCCGTCAATCATGACGAAATCGTTACCCAGCCCCTGGTATTTCCCGAAATTAATTTTCGTTGCCATCAGCCCACCATTTTTTCGCCGCGCACGAGGTCTTCCAGCGTCTCGCGCTCTCGCACGACGTGGTATTTGTCGCCGACGACCAGCACTTCGGCGGCGCGCCTGCGGGAGTTGTAGTTTGACGACATGGAAAATCCATACGCCCCTGCGCTCATCACCGCCATAAGCTCCTCCTGCTTGAATTCTGGAACCACGCGGTCTTTCGCCAAGAAATCGCCGCTTTCGCAAATCGGGCCGACTATGTCCGCCTCCACCTTCGTCCTCTTAAGCGAGTCGTGGCTCACCGGCTGTATCGCCTGGTGCGCCTGATAAAGCGTGGGGCGCACGAGGTCGTTCATCCCCGCGTCCACGACGTAAAAGGTCTTTCCCTCGTTCATCTTCGAGTATATAACTTTCGTCACCAGCACCCCGGCGTTCCCCACTATCACGCGCCCCGGCTCCATGACGATGGTGCAGTCGTGCTTTTTCAAAAGCGGCACTATCTCCTTCGCCAGTTCCACCGGCAACGGCGGGGCCTCGTCCTTGTAGGTGATGCCCAGCCCGCCGCCGATATCGATGTACTTTATGCGTATGTTGATTTCCTTCAGCTTTTCCACGAAATCCAAAAGGCGCTCGACTGCGTCCACAAACGGGCTTATCTGTGTTATCTGGCTCCCGATGTGCTGGTGGACGCCTACAATCTCCAGGTTGTCCATACGCGATGCGAGCCGGTATTCCTCCAGCGCGGAGTCAATGGAGATTCCGAACTTGTTCTTCTTTAGCCCCGTGGATATGTACGGGTGGGTTTTCGGGTCAACGTCCGGGTTCACGCGCAGGGCCACGGCCGCCTTTTTGCCGAGCCTTCCGGCCACGATGTCTATGGCAAAAAGCTCCTGCGAGGACTCGGCGTTGAACATCAATATGCCGCTTTTGAGGGCGTACTCTATCTCCTCGGCGGTCTTGCCCACTCCGGCGTAGACTATCTTTTTCGGGTCGCACCCGGCCTTTAGCGCGCGGAAAAGCTCGCCGCCGGAAACGATGTCGCACCCGGCCCCCTCTTTGACCAACTCGCGCAAAACTCCGAGGTTGGAGTTCGCCTTCACCGCGAAACAGATGATGTTCGGAACGTCCTTGAACGCGTCGGAATACACCTTCAAATGGTTTATAAGCGTGTGCCTGCTGTAGCAATAAAACGGGGTTCCCACCTCGCGGGCAATTTTTTCAAGCGGCGTGGACTCGCAATGCAAAGCTCCGTCCTGGTAATGAAAATCGTGCACTTAACTCCTCCAAATCTAATCGTTCAACGGTTCGTCAGTAAAGAGAGGTATTTTATAACACTTTTTCTGTTAGGATGAAGCGATAAGGTGAAATGGGGTTTTTCAGTTTTTTTATTATTTCTTTACGCCTGCCGGCAATCAATTTACGCCAATTTTATTATTTACTTGCTACCTTAATGGCGAATCCGCAAAAAGCGCGGGTTGAAAACGCCAACAGTTGCTAAAAGGAGTAATTAAATGGGTTTCGCATACGTAATTCTTTCGGCGGTAATTCTAATTTATCTTATCTACGTCATGTTTAGACCGGAAAGGTTTTAACGGGGAAAACAATGAACAAATTTGATTTCTTACAGATACTTGTTCCTTTGGGCGTTCTTATCATCCTCACGCCGATACTCGGAAGTTATATGGCGAAGGTTTTTCAAGGGGAGAAACATCTCCTATCAAAACCCCTGCGCCCGCTTGAACGGCTTGCCTACAAGCTTTGCATGGTTGATGAAAAAGAGGAGATGGGTTGGGGAAAATATGCCGCCGCCCTCCTCGTGTTGAATCTCTTCGGCTTTTTAATCCTCTTCGCGCTACAGGTGCTACAAAGCCATCTACCGCTCAATCCCCAAAAACTTCCGAACGTCTCGTGGGATTCCGCATTTAACACGGCGGTCAGCTTTATCACCAACACCAACTGGCAGGGGTATTCCGGCGAGGTCACCTTGAGCTACCTCACCCAGATGCTCGGCCTGTGTGTGCAAAACTTCTTTAGCGCGGCTACGGGAATCGCGGTTTTCTTGGCCCTGACGCGGGGCGTCATCCGACGAAGCTCCGCCACAATCGGTAATTTCTGGGTGGACATCACCCGAACGACTGTCTACATTTTGCTCCCGCTTTCCTTCATACTCGCGCTTGTCCTCGTTTGGCAGGGGTCGGTGCAAAACATCGCGCCGTATGTTTCCGCGACCGGGGTGGAAGGCTCCGCACAGGTTCTACCAATGGGGCCGGCCGCTTCGCAGATAGCCATCAAACAGCTCGGCACAAACGGCGGCGGATTTTTCAACACCAACAGCGCACATCCTTTCGAGAACCCGACACCGCTGACCAACCTGTTGGAGCTTATCGCAATCCTGCTCATTCCGGCGGCGCTCACATGGACTTACGGGGTCATGCTCGGCAAGCGCAGGCAGGGCGCGGTTATATTCGCCGCAATGATGTCGCTACTGTTAATGGGGCTGGCGGCGGCGTTGTGGGCACAATACAGGCCGAATCACTCCTTGGGCGAACCGGCGGTGATGGAAGGGATTGACACGCGGATTGGAACCGCCAACTGCATAGCTTGGTCAGTTTTCACCACGGCCGCGTCCAACGGTTCGGTCAACTGCATGCACGAGTCGCTTTCCCCGTTGTCGGGAGGGGTGCCCCTACTTAACCTTATGGTGGGCGAGGTGATTTTCGGCGGAGTAGGCGTCGGGATGACCGGGATGCTCGTCTTTATACTCATCACAGTCTTTCTCTCCGGTCTGATGATAGGCCGCACACCCGAATATCTCGGTAAAAAGATAGAGGCCCGCGAAGTGCAAATGAGCATGGTATCTATCCTAGCCCCGAGCGCGGTTATATTAATCGGCTCCGCAATGGCGTTGATGTTGCCGGCCGGACTGTCGAGCCTCTCCGCGAAGGGGCCGCACGGGTTCACGGAGGTTGTCTACGCCTTCACGTCCGCCGCGCAGAACAACGGTAGCGCATTCTCAGGCTTGAGCGCCAACACGCCGTTCTATAACGTCGCCCTCGGCCTCGTCATGCTGGTCGGACGCTTTTTAACCATCGTGCCCATTCTGGCAATAGCCGGAAGCCTTGCCGCGAAGAAAGGGGTCGCCACACAGGAAACCGGCTTCAAAACGGACACGTTCCTCTTCTTTGTCCTGCTTATCGCGACGATTCTTGTCGTCGGCGTGTTGACACATTTCCCGTCGCTGGCGCTTGGCCCGATAATTGAACATCTGTTGATCGACACCGGTTGGGTCAATTAAAAAAGGAGAATGAAACAATGAAAAAACAATCCCTATTTTCGACACAACTCGTGATTGGAGCCGTCCGAGATTCTTTTATCAAGCTCCATCCTCGGACGCAGGTTGGCAACCCGGTGATATTCGTCACCCTTGTCGGCGCCGTGCTAACCACCGTCCTCATAATTTCCAACGTCTCGAAGGGTATTTCGGCATTTGAAGCGCAGATCGCCTTCTGGCTGTGGCTCACGGTCCTCTTCGCCAATTTCGCGGAAGCAATCGCCGAAGGGCGAGGCAAGGCACAGGCGGACGCGCTACGAAGAATGAAGACCGCCGTAAAGGGGCGACTTCTAAAGGAAGGGAAAGAAACGCTCGTCAACGCCAGCGACCTAAAACTCGGTGATTGCGTGGTCTGCGAAACAGGCGACTTCATCCCCGGCGATGGCGAGGTGATAAATGGAATAGCAACTGTGGACGAATCGGCCATAACGGGGGAATCGGCGCCCGTCGTGAGAGAAAGCGGCGGCGACCGGAGCGCAGTGACCGGCGGAACCCGCGTCATCAGCGACAGAATCGTCGTCCGAATAACCGCCGAACCGGGGCAAAGCTTCCTCGACCGTATGATACAGCTTGTGGAAGGGGCGAAGCGGAGAAAGACGCCGAACGAGATCGCACTAACCATCCTTCTTGCGGCGATGACGGCCCTCTTCCTTCTGGTTGTGGTCACGCTAAAACCGTATGCCGACTATCTCGCGTCGGCGGCCAAAGCCGACCTCTCCGGCGTCATCACGGCGCCCGTGTTAATCGCGCTTTTGGTCTGCCTCATCCCCACGACCATCGGCGGTCTCTTGAGCGCCATCGGCATCAGCGGCATGGATCGCCTAATCCGCAAAAACGTAATCGCCAAAAGCGGCAGGGCGGTCGAGGCCGCCGGCGACATAGACGTCCTTCTGCTGGACAAAACCGGCACCATCACGCTGGGAAATAGGATGGCGCACGACTTCATCCCCGCGCACGGATATTCCAACAAACTCCTTGCCGAGACGGCCCAGTTGGCGTCGCTTAGTGACGAGACTCCGGAGGGGAGATCCATCGTCGTCCTCGCGAAGGAGAAGTTCAATTTACGCGCGGAAGAGCTGGCCCCTCAGGAGGCGACTTTTATCCCGTTCTCGGCCCACACCCGCATGAGCGGAGTGGACATTAAGGGGCCGGCCGGGGTCCGCGCAATACGCAAAGGCGCGTTTGACGCCATAAAAAACCACGTCGAATCAACCGGGGGAAAGATTCCAGCGCAGATTAATGGCGTGGTCGAAACAATCGCCCGAAGCGGGGGAACGCCGCTTGTCGTCAGCGAGAACAACAACGTGATAGGGATCGTCCACCTGAAGGACATCGTTAAAGGCGGTATAAAAGAGCGTTTCGCCGAAATGCGAAAGATGGGAATTAGGACCGTCATGATAACCGGGGACAACCCGCTGACAGCCGCCGCCATCGCCGCCGAGGCGGGCGTGGACGACTTCCTGGCCGAGGCCACCCCGGAGGCAAAACTTAAGCGGATACGCGACGAGCAGGCGAAAGGGTATATGGTGGCGATGGCCGGCGACGGCACCAACGACGCGCCCGCGCTGGCGCAGGCGGACGTTGGCGTCGCCATGAACGCCGGAACGCAGGCGGCGCGCGAGGCGGGCAACATGGTGGACTTGGACAGCAACCCGACCAAGCTAATTGAAATAGTGGAAACGGGCAAACAGCTTCTAATGACGCGCGGAGCTCTCACGACGTTCAGCGTAGCGAACGACGTGGCGAAATATTTCGCCATCATCCCCGCGATGTTCGCCGGATTGTATGCCGTGACCGGAGGCGTCGGCCCTCTCGCCAAGTTGAACGTCATGGGATTGCACTCCCCCCAAAGCGCCATATTAAGCGCGGTGATTTTCAACGCGCTCATAATCATCGCGCTGGTTCCGCTGGCACTAAAGGGGGTCAAGTACCGTCCTTTGGGCGCCATGACTTTGTTGCGAAACAACCTGCTGGTGTACGGCCTCGGTGGCTTGATAGCCCCGTTTATAGGCATAAAGTTGATTGACATACTTATCGTTGGAATGAGGTTGATATGAAGACTTCCGTCACGGCCCTGGCAACACTTTTGTTCTTTACGCTCCTTACCGGAGTTCTCTATACCGGCGCGGTCGGTGGGATTTCCTATCTTGCCTTTCCGCGACAAGCGAACGGCTCGCTGGTGACTTCCAACGGCAAGGTCGTCGGCTCCGAGCTGATAGCGCAAAACTTCAAGGACCCGAAACATTTCTGGCCGCGGCCTTCGGCGGTGGACTTCAACCCCCTCCCGTCCGGCGGGTCGAATTACGCCCCCTCAAGCTCCGAATTACTGGGTAAAATAAAGGAGAGAAAAAGTTTGGGGATGACCCGCGACCTGTTGTTCTCATCTGGAAGCGGGCTTGATCCGCACATCAGCCCGCAGGCGGCGTTTGACCAGGTGGATCGGATTGCCACGGCGCGGGGGCTGGATGAAATCGGAAAATCCGGAATCCGTGTTTTAATAGCGGAGCATACCGAAGGAAGACAATACGGATTCCTAGGGGAGGAACGGGTGAACGTCCTCCTGCTTAACTTGGCGATTGACAAGGAAAAATGGCGTGAATGATTGACGAGCGGCCCGACCCGGACGAGATACTAAAAAGCGTCCAAAAAGAGGAAAAACGTCAGGCACGGGGAAAACTGCGCATCTTTTTCGGCATGTGCGCCGGCGTGGGCAAAACCTACGCCATGTTGGTGGCCGCGAGGGAACAGATCAAGGCCGGCGTCCGGGTCGCGGTCGGGGTGGTGGAGACCCACGGTCGGCGGGAGACGGAGCAACTGCTCGACGGGTTTTATGACATCCCTAAAAAAAAGCTGGATTATAAAAACACCTCCTTTGACGAACTAGACATAGAGCGCGTCCTGATGGAAAAGCCGTCGCTTGTGCTGGTGGACGAATTGGCGCACACCAACGCGCCCGGCTCCCGACACGCAAAACGGTACAATGACGTGGAGGAACTGCTCGACGCCGGCATAGACGTATACTCCACCATGAACGTGCAACACCTTGACAGCCGCGCCGACCCGGTCAGAAAAATCACCGGCGTCATGGTGCGCGAGACCGTGCCGGACACCATTTTGGAGCTGGCCGACCAAATAGAGCTGATAGACCTTCCCCCCAAAGACCTTCTGAAACGACTGAAAGAGGGAAAGGTCTACCTTGGCGAAAAGGCGGAACTGGCCGCCGTTAATTTTTTCAAAGAAGAAAACCTTATGGCCCTTCGCGAGATGGCTCTCCGCTTCACCGCCGAAAAGGTGGACGACGAGCTACGCGGCCAGATGATTGTAAAACGCATCATGGGGCCGTGGAACACGAACGA